>ERZ779922.2197-NODE-2197-length-11901-cov-2.995610_pt1 | contig 11901 bp, 10 predicted proteins | sample MGYA00511544_ERZ779922 | MGnify/ENA primary metagenome ERZ779922 (study PRJEB29588, sample SAMEA2154516) | human gut metagenome | biome: human gut; feature: human-associated habitat; material: faeces | place: Denmark | collected 2008/2010 ... | reverse complement strand
GGCTTATTCGAGAGGAGATTAATGCGTACGTTTCGGCGACGAAAAAGTGGCAAAGCGTTGCCCGAGGGTGCCGCGCAGAACTGTTGGGGAACGTTTAGGGGCAGTAATGTCGCCCGAGAGTGTCGTATGGCCCTGTTGTGGGACGATATAGGCTTGTAACGTCGCCCAAGGGTGTAGGCGGTGCTTCGGGTGCTTCGTGTGTTATGACGCAGTGGTGTGATGCAGTGACGTAATGCGATGGTGTATTGCAGTGACGTGATGCGGTGGTATAATGCAGTGGTATAATGCGATGGTGTAATGTGATTGCATGATGTTGTGTGTGCGGGTTTTGTGCGGGACTCATTTCTTTTGATTGCGGGGCGATCTTTTCCGAGATCTTTTCCGGGATCTTTTTTTGGTGCTCCTTGTTTGTTTTGACTATCTTTGTGGGGCGAAATATTATGAGTCTATATTCATTCTATAGGATCTCTAAACCGTCGGAGGGGAAGGTCGCTCCGGAGGCGGTGGAGGGGGAGTACCGGCATCTGAGGAACTGTACGTTCTGGGGCGTGACGGGGGCTTATGCCTTGTACTACGTGTGCAGGATGGCTATGAGCGTGGTTAAGCAGCCGCTGATTGACGGGGGGATATTCACGGCCGCGCAGCTGGGAATCATTGGCTCGGCTTTCTATTTTGTCTATGCTTTCGGGAAGTTCGCCAACGGCTTCATCGCGGACTACTGCAACGTGCGCCGCTTTATGGCTACGGGGCTGCTGATCTCTACGGTGGTCAATCTTCTGATGGGGGTTCTGGGGCTGGTTCATGGGTGGATGGGATTTCCTACCATGCTGCTGTTCGTGGTCTTTGCCGTCATCTGGGGAGTCAACGGGTACTGTCAGTCTATGGGTGCGCCTCCGGGGGTGATCAGTCTCTCGCGGTGGTTTCCGCTGGACATGCGCGGCACCTACTACAGCATCCTCAGCGCTACGCCGTACCTTGGCAAGGCGTTGTCTGTGTTTGCGTTGGGCTTGATTGTGGGGTGGATCGGCTGGGAGTATGGGTTCATCTTCTCCGCAGTTGCGGGAGTGATCGGCTCGGCGATGATCCTTCTGATGGTCTCCGACACTCCGGAGAGCAAGGGGCTGCCTTCTGTGCAGAAGCTGACGGGGGAGACGCCTCAGAAGACCGACTCGATGCCTACCAAGGAGTTGCATAAGAGGGTTGTGCGCCATCCCGGGATCTGGATAATCGCGGTTTCCAGCGCGTTTGTCTACATCACCCAGCATGCTGTCAGCGAGTGGGGGGTGCTGTTCTTGCAGAAGGGTAAGGGGTTTTCCCTTGCGGGGGCGACGCAGATCATCGCGTTCTCGGAGGCTTTTGGTATAGCGGGGACTGTGCTGGCCGGCTGGCTTTCGGACAAGGTGTTCAGAGGCAACCGTTTCGTGCCGGTTCTGATTTCGGGTCTGCTGTGCCTGCTCTCGCTGGGAGCTTTCCTGTTCACTGCGGGAGGATATTCATTGAACATCATCTATGTCTCGGTCTTCAGCCTTGCCATCGGAGTGGTCTATTGCACCGTGGCCGGTCTGATGGCCCTTGACATTGTGCCGCGCAAGGCAACAGGGGCCGCTCTCGGGGTGGTCGGTCTGGCCAGTTACGCCGCCGCTGGAGTGCAGAACATCGTCAGCGGGGTCATGATCGGGGAGAATGACTTCAATTTCGCTCCGGTCTCTGTCTTCTGGATAGTGTCCTGCCTTCTGTGCTTCCTTATTCCGCTTGTTTCCTGGAAATCGCTGCGAAGAAGGTAGCGCATCCCGGGTCCGGTCGCTCAGTTCTCGTCATTCACTTTGACAGGCCCGGTGACCGACACATTCAGCCACCGAGCCTGTTAGAGGAGTTGGTATCGTAGAAACGCCGAAGCGCGCCTGGCGGCGCCCTGTCCGCCAGGGCGCGCTACCCTGTCAAAGTCAGAAAGACAATCCTTAGATCTTCACCACGTGCCAGTGTGGCCCGAAGCGCTCGAAGGCCGCCTTGTCAAGCATCTCGCGGTCGTCCGGATGAGCGATGCTGATGAGAAGTTTGGCGCGCTCCTGAAGCGATTTGCCGTACAGATCCACGGCGCCATATTCAGTGATGATCCAATGCGCGTCGGCTCTCGGGGTGACAACTCCGGCCCCAGGGTTGAGGAACGGAACGATCTTCGTCTTGCCTTTGTTGGTGCGGGACGCGAACGCCGTCATGGACACGCCGCCTTCGGACATCGAGGCTCCCTTCACAAAATCCAGCTGGCCGCCGGTGCCTGAGAATATCCTCGTGCCGATGGAGTCGGCGCAGATCTGTCCTGTCAGATCGACCTCCGTGGCGGAGTTGATAGCCATCATGTTAGGGTTCTGGCGGATCACCCACGGATCGTTGACGTACTTGATGTCCTTCATCAGCACGTCCGGGTTGTGGTCGATGAATGAATATACCTCCTGCGATCCCAGAAGGAAGGAAGCGACGATCTTGCCCTTGTCGATCTTCTTGTTGGCTCCGTTCACGACACCTTTCTTTATAAGGCGCAGCACTCCGTCGGCGAACATCTCGGTGTGGACGCCAAGGTTCTTGTGGTCTACCAGCTGTGCGGCGAGGGCGTTAGGCAGGGCTCCGATGCCCATCTGGATGCAGGCTCCGTCCGGAACGAGTTCGGCGCAGTTCTTACCTATCAGCACCTCGGTCGGGGTCGGCTCGGCGAAATCCTTGGAAACCAATGGAGTGTCGTCCTTCACGAGATAGTCGAAAGTGTCCAGCGGGACGAGGTCACCGTAGGCGAAAGGCACGTGCGGATTCACCACGGCGATCTTCACGCGGGCTGTCTCGACGGCCGCGAGCGAGCAGTCCACCGACGTGCCAAGCGAGACCATGCCGTTCTCGTCAGGCAGCGACACCTGCACCAGGGCGGCTCCGAGCTTGATGGCGCCGCAGCGGTAAAGTCTCTGAGACTCACCAAGATGCACCGGCAGATAGTCGGCGTACCCGGAATTCACGTTCGGGCGCACGTTCGGTCCCACAAAGAACCCCTGCTCGAAGAAGATGCCTGAATATTTAGGGTCTGAATATGGCGCCGGCCCTTCGGTGTGGAAGTGGTGGAAATGCAGATCCTCAACCTCCCGGGCCTCGGCTCTGCGCACCAGAGCGTCAATCAGAATGTGCGGCACGCTTGCGACGCTGCTTAAATGAATATGGTCGCCTGACTTTATGGCCTTCACCGCCTCGTCAGCGGAAACGTAACGAATCTCCTTCATTGTTATTAAATATGTTTGTGGCGGCAAAGATAGTGCTTTTGAATGGTTATTCAAATTTTCAGCCGTTTTGACACTTTTCTCCGCCGCTCCGGCGCATAGGCGCTCCGGCAGACTCGGCGACCGGGCGGGTGTGCCTATGAGTGACATGTTCGTTGGACTTTGGCCGGTACTTTTTACGAAACACATTCAGCAGGGAAGGTCTCGGACGGCTATGTGGCAAAGAATCTGCTGAAAAGGTCGAGAGGAAAGATGAGAGTTTTTCAGCATATTCATTGATTGGCGGCGTTGTATGGATTATTGCCGTGAACGTGTTTTGTAGAGTTCCGTCGCTTGGCGCTTAATGGCTGGTTTGTGGTCGATGATGTACTCAAGGGGACAGAGGTGCGAGAGGTGCGAGAGGTGTGAAGAGAGGTGTGAAGAGAGGTGTGAAAGAGAGGTGCGGACGTCAGAGCTGACATATTCAAAGAATTTAGTAATTTTGCAGGATATGATCAACAAGGAAAAGAAAGTCGAGGCGTTCGAGCGGGCGCTGGACGTGATGGACAGGCTTCGGGCGGAATGCCCTTGGAACCATGCGCAGACGATTGACACTCTGCGCCCTATGACCGTGGAAGAGGTCTATGAGCTTAGTGACGCGGTGATGAAGAAGGACGACACCGCCCTTGAGAAGGAGTTGGGAGACGTGTTCCTGCACGTGATCTTCTATGCCAAGATTGCCGAGGAGGAGGGGCGCTACGACATCGCCGACGTGATGAACAAGCTCTGCGAGAAGATGATCTACCGCCATCCCCACGTGTTCTCTACCACCAAGGTGGCTGATGCCGTGCAGGTCTCCGAGAACTGGGAGATGCTGAAGGCCAAGGAGAAAGGAGGCAACAAGCGCATCCTGTCCGGAATCCCGGACGCCATGCCGCCGATCCTGAAGGCTTTCTCGATGCAGGACAAGGCCCGCGGGGTGGGCTTTGACTGGGAGGAGAAGCGTCAGGTCTGGGACAAGGTCAAGGAGGAGCAGCAGGAGTTGCAGGCCGAGATGGAGGCGATGGACGCCGCCGTCACCGGGGAGGATCGCGCCGCCGCCGCTGACAGGGCAGAGGAGGAGCTGGGCGATTTCATGTTCGCCACCATCAATGCGGCAAGGCTCTACGGACTCAATCCGGACACGGCTCTGAACCGCGCTTGCGACAAGTTCCGCCGCCGGTTCACCTATCTGGAGGAGAACACCCTGCGCAAGGGACGTGACCTTCACGACATGACCCTGAAGGAGATGGACGAGATCTGGGACGAGGGGAAGGCCAAGGGGCTGTGACAAAGGAGAAGCGGCTCCGGAGACAGTTTGTGAGTGGGAAAATGAATGACCGCCGATAAACTTATTGCTAAACTTCACTGGTAGATTTGTCTAAAACAAGACAATTTCTTAATTTTGTGGAGGTCTTCCCGTGAGGGGAACGTAGTAGAATGGATATTTATGCCTGATTATAAAGTAGTTGAGGTTGTGAGCAGAAGGGGTCTGATGAATTTCATCAAGTTCCCGGACAAGTTGTACAAGGACTGTCCCCAGTACGTTCCTGCGCTTCACAGTGACCAAGTCAAGTCCCTTACCAAGGTCTCCACGCTTTCCTATTGCAAGAGGAAGATGTGGATGGTGATGGACGGCAAGACCGTGGTAGGACGGATCTGCGGGATGATCAATCCTCGCTACAATGCGCTGTACGGCAAGAAAAGGGCCCGTTTCGGATGGTTCGACACAATCGATGACTTCGAGGTCGCCAAATTGCTCTTGAGCACGGCGGAGGCATGGGCGAAGGAGAACGGCATGAACGAGATCCACGGCCCTCTCTACTACAACACGTTGGGAAAACAGGGAATGCTTGTGGAGGGATTCGAGAACATCCCGCCGTTCAACTGTCTGTACAACTACCCTTATTACAATGACTTCGTCACCGCCCTTGGTTATGTGAAGGAATGTGACTGGCTTCAGTACAAGGTGGCGGCGGACCAGCCTCTCCAGGACAAGATCACAAGGATAGCCGGACTTTTGAAGCAGAGGTACAACCTTCACGAGGGCAGTCTCGACAAGCTCAAGAAGGACAAGAAGATGGTGCGCTATTTCTTCGATGTCTACAACGAGAGTTTCGCGAAGTCCGTCTACAACTTCATCCCTTTCACCAAGGAGGAGATCGAGGAGGAGGCGAGAGAGGTGCTGACCTATGTCTCGGACAAGACGAGCAGCATCATATTCGATGACAATGAGGAACTTGTGGGATTCGGAATCACTTTCCCTTCCATCTCGAAGGCTCTTCAGAAGGCGAGGGGGCACTTGTTCCCGTTCGGCTGGTTCCATCTTCTGATGGCGATGTTCAGGTATGACACCGTCGATCTGATGATCAACGGAGCCGTGCCGAAATGGCAGAACACGGGAGTCTCATCGATCTACCACTGCACGATGTCGGAGAAGTACAGGAAGGCCGGCACGAAGTGGGCGATTACCAATCCGCAGATCGAATCCAACGGGGCGGTCAACGTCTGGGGCAAGTACGAGCATGAGCTTTTCATGCGCCGCCGCTGCTACCTCAAGTCGATTTAGGAATATTTTAAGAATATGGCAGAGAACACATTAGTCGATAAGATCCTGGCTCTCCAGGACAAATACGAGTCGCTTCAGAAACAGCTTGCTGATCCTGAGGTGATCGCTGACATGAAGAGATACGTCCAGCTCAACAAGGACTACAAGGAGCTGGAGCCGATCATCAAGGCTGGTCTTGAGTACAAGAAAATGGTCGATGAACTGGCTGAGGCCAAGGACATTATGATCAACGAGAAGGACGAGGATCTCAGGGACATGGCCAAGGCCGAGATCGCGGAGATCGAGCCTAAGCTTCCTGACATGGAGGAACAGATCAAGATCCTTCTGATTCCTGCCGACCCGGATGACAGCAAGAACGCCATCATCGAGATCCGTGGCGGCACAGGCGGTGATGAGGCTGCCATATTCGCCGGTGATCTTTTCCGCATGTATTCGAAATACGCCGAGAAGCGCGGATGGAAGCTTGAGGTGAACGACGAGACTCCTGGCACCGCCGGAGGCTACAAGCAGATAGTCTTCAAGCTTTCCTCCAACGACGAGGGTGTCTATGGGATCATGAAATATGAGTCCGGCGTGCATCGTGTGCAGAGGGTCCCGCAGACCGAGACGCAGGGCAGGATCCAGACTTCGGCAGCTTCCGTGGCCGTTTTCCCGGAGGCCGGCGAGTTCGATGTGGATCTCAAATGGGATGACATCCGCCTTGACCTCTTCTGCTCTTCAGGCCCTGGTGGCCAGGGTGTCAACACGACCTATTCGGCCGTGCGCCTGACCCACCTTCCGACCGGTCTTGTGGTTCAGTGTCAGGAGGAGCGTTCCCAGCTGAAGAACAAGGACAGGGCTTTCGAGGAACTCAGGACCCGTCTTTACAACCTTGAGCACCAGAAGTATCTCGATGAGATCGGCGCGAAGCGTAAGACTATGGTCTCCACGGGCGACCGTTCCGCGAAGATCCGCACCTACAACTATCCGCAGGGACGTGTGACCGACCACCGCATCAACTGGTCGATGTACAACCTTCCAGTCTTCATGGACGGTGACATCCAGGAGTGCATCAACCAGCTCCAGATAGCCGAGAACGCCGAGCGCCTAAAGGAAGCCGCCGAGTAGTGACTTTCTGTCCCTCCCGCCAATCGTTGAAGCCTGCCAGCCGCCGTGCCAAAAAGTCACAACCCTAATAAAGGTAATTAAAGTTAATTAAGGTTCGGAGCGTAGCGACGCAAGGGGTCTGGGGAATCCGGTCCCCAGTGCCCCCACCGGGGGCTGTCACGAAGTGACTGGGGGGTGAAGGTAAGATTGCGATGGTTCCATTATGGTAGAAGGTAATTGAGAATTGCTTTTTAGTCACCATTTTTCTGCCAATTTGACATACCCGTGCCAATGGCATAACATTCGATATACTCCTTGCGTCCGGTTCGGAGACCGAGCCGGGCGGAACAAGAAAAAATAGGAGATTAAAGAATATGGGAAAAATCATTGGTATCGACCTTGGAACCACGAATTCGTGCGTTGCGGTCATGGAAGGCAACCAGCCTACCGTCATAATCAACAACGAGGGTGAGAGAACCACCCCGTCTGTAGTCGCCTTTACCGACGGCGGTGAAAGAAAGATCGGTAACCCTGCTAAGCGTCAGGCCATCACGAACCCTCAGAACACAGTCTTCTCCATCAAGAGATTCATGGGCGAGACTTTCGACCAGGTTCAGAAGGAAGTCGCCAGAATGCCTTACAAGGTTGTCAGAGGCGAGAACAACACTCCGCGTGTTGAGATTAACGGCAAACTCTACTCTCCTCAGGAGATTTCAGCGATGATCCTCCAGAAGATGAAGAAGACTGCCGAGGACTACCTCCGTCAGGAAGTCACCGAGGCTGTCATCACAGTTCCGGCCTACTTCTCAGACTCACAGCGTCAGGCCACAAAGGAGGCCGGCAAGATCGCCGGACTCGATGTGAAGAGAATCATCAACGAGCCTACCGCCGCCGCCCTTGCCTACGGTCTTGACAAGAAGAACAAGGACATGAAGGTCGCCGTGTATGACCTCGGTGGTGGTACATTCGATATTTCCATCCTTGAGCTGGGTGGTGGTGTGTTTGAGGTGAAGTCAACCAACGGTGACACTCACCTTGGAGGTGACGACTTCGACCAGGAGATCATCAACTGGCTCGCAGATGAGTTCGCCAAGGATAATGGCGGCATCGACCTGAGGAAGGATCCTATGGCTCTCCAGAGATTGAAGGAGGCCGCCGAGAAGGCCAAGATCGAGCTGTCCAACCAGACCTCGACCGAGATCAACCTGCCTTACATCATGCCGGTTGACGGCGTGCCTAAGCACCTTGTCAAGACTCTTACCAGGGCTAAGTTCGAGATGCTTTGCGACAACCTCTTCCAGAGATCCATCGATCCGTGCCGTCAGGCACTCAAGGATGCCGGTCTGAACGCGTCTGACATTGACGAGGTTCTTCTTGTCGGTGGTTCGACACGTATTCCTAAGGTACAGGAACTCGTCAAGGAGTTCTTCGGCAAGGAGCCTAACAGAAGCGTCAACCCTGACGAGGTTGTGGCCATCGGCGCGTCAATCCAGGGCGGTGTGCTCGCAGGTGATGTGAAGGATGTCCTTCTGCTTGATGTCACCCCGCTTTCACTCGGTATCGAGACACTCGGCGGCGTGATGACAAAGCTCATCGAGTCCAACACGACCATCCCTACACACAAGTCACAGGTCTTCTCTACCGCGGCTGACAACCAGCCTTCTGTCGAGATCCATGTGCTTCAGGGTGAGCGTCCTATGGCTAAGGACAACAAGGAGATCGGTCTGTTCCATCTTGACGGAATCGCTCCGGCTCCAAGAGGAATACCTCAGATCGAGGTCACCTTCGACATCGACGCCAACGGTATCCTGAACGTGTCCGCCAAGGACAAGGCCACGGGCAAGGAACAGAACATCAGAATCGAGGCCTCATCAGGTCTGTCTGACGAGGAGATCCAGAGGATGCGTGACGAGGCTAAGGCCAACGAGGCCGCCGACAAGGAGGCCAAGGAGAAGGTTGAGAAGATCAACAACGCCGATGCCCTGTGCTTCCAGTCCGACAAGAATCTCAAGGACTATGGCGACAAGATTCCGGCTGACAAGAAGTCTGCCATCGAGTCAGCTCTCGGCTCCCTCAAGGAGGCTGTCAAGAATCAGAACCTTTCTGACATCGACCGCTACACTGAGGAATTGACCAAGGCTTGGAACGCCGCCTCCGAGGACATGAACCGTGCCGCACAGGCCGGTGCCCAGCAGGGACCTCAGAACCCTTACGGCCCGCAGGCCGGTCCACAGGGTCCACAGAACGGCCCGGATGACCAAGGTCCGGACGAGCAGTAAAGACGATCGGATAATCAGATGATAATCAGATAATAAGAGAGAGGATGTGATTTCACACCCTCTCTCTTTTTCATTCCTTTTCATCTGATTCGGAACGAGAAAAATCGGATGACTGCTTTCGCGAAGTGTGATCTATGCCACCGACCAGCCATTCACCTGTAATCAGCCATAGTTCATAGAACATTAGCCATTCTGATGCCCACGGGACTATTGTCCTCGCCAGAAGATTTGACGGCAGCCACTCCTTGAATCCAGGATAGAACAGGCAAATCTGCTGTTCAGGGGTGCTGAATACATGGGGCAGCTTATCCTGCCCGGTTGCAAGCCTTAGTTTTTCTGGGCGCACAACATAAATCTTTGGCGCATTCCTCTTCATAAAAACTTCGTGCGCCATCATCTTTGATGCGCATCAAAACGAGGTAGTGGCTCCAGCTCAAAACGAACTTGTGGGGCTCTGCAGGGGCGATTTGAATTTGGTCAACACTGTTTACCAAATTCGTTTTGCCGGTTCCTTTGGCCGATTTGGTCAACGCCGTTGACCCAATTGCCAGAGGTGCATATACCGAATAGAATTTTCGGGCGCTTTTAAGTGTCTCGAGAGACCAACCACCACCGAACTTATCGGTCAGTTTCTGCGAAAGAATTGGAAGCACTTGTTTTCCATACGCAGCCCTGGCCTTTCCCTCCTGTTCATCCTCCACAATATAGCGGCCGATTTCGTACTTGGTGTACACCTCGGCGATGTTTACAGCCGTAGCCACCTTCTTTCTGGACTCCTCGATAAGGGCCGAGATTCTTTCAAACAGGGCGTCTACATTGACGTTTGCGATATCTTTTGTCTCCATAACGTTCATATATCTTACGCAAATTTAGCAAATTATACCGTACCGGCTAGTCAGAATAGTCATATTTGTCGGTAATCTTCTCCACACCTCCAGATGGTCCGCCTTGATGTACTTGTTCAGCATCATCGGGGTCGAATGCCCCGTAATCTTCATGATGTCGTAGATGTCCATTCCGGCCAGATACATCAGCGTCGCGCCCGTGCGGCGGGAAAGATTGCACGTAAGATAAGGAACCGCCGTATGCGGAACCGCACGTACGGTGGTGTGAGAGGTCGAAAAACGAAAGTAGAAAGAAAACCACTTCGTTTTCCTCCTACTCGATTGTCCTCGTCCGTCAGGATGCTCACGAGTCACTTAGTGGCAGTCGGCTGGATTCCGTCGTACTGTTCGCAGACGGTGTGGTAGCTTTCAAGGTTGCCGATGTCGTAGCGGTGTCCGGGCATCTCCATTGCGTGGACAGGGGTCTGGGTGGAGAGCCAGGCTATGTAGCTGCCGGGAGCGTCGGTGCCGCATCCGGCGGTGATGCCGGCGGAGATCAGGCTTGCGTCCTTGCGGGTGTAGTAGTAGAACGGGGGACAGCACCAGTGGGAGCGAGGCTCTGACGGCTTCTCCTCCATGCCAAGCACGAGGTCTTCGGAGCTGACCTCCACGACACCGCATTTGCGAAGGCGCTGCTCCGAAGGCTCTAAGAAGCGCATGATGCAGGACGTACCCTTTGCGCGGGCATATTCAATGAACCTTACGAGGCTGAAATCCAGCACATTGTCTCCGGCTATGACCAGCATGTCGTCGTCGATGCCGAGGGAATCGATCGCGAATTGGATGTCGCGCACCGCACCCAGGCGCGTCTCGTTCGTCACCGTGCCGTCGTCCACGACAGTGATCTTGTCATCCGGTCGTCCGGCGGCCCAGTCGAGGAAATGCGCGGCGAACTTGTGGTTTGTGATGACTACATATTCATCAATCGCCCCGGAGGTTTTGATGTCGTCGATCAGCCAGTCAAGGATGGCTTTGTCCTTGATTTTCAGTAAGGGTTTTGGGAAATTTTTCGTCAGAGGGTAAAGCCGCGTCGCATAACCGGCGGCAAGGATCAGGCATTTCATGACTTGGCTTCTAAATTTTCACGCCGTCCGCGCTGTCGCCTTCGCGCGCAAACACGCCGCTGACCGTGCCATCCGTGGAGGCGTAGGTCTTGCCGGTCTCCACCGTGGCGATCGGATCGCCGATCTTCACGCTGTCGCCCACGCGAATGCGCACATCCTCCACCAGACCGCCGTAGGGCGCGGCGATCACCTGCGTCGTCCCCGCCGTCACCTCGCCGGCGAACACGGTTTCCGCCTGCGCCGCGAGGGGCAGGGTGAGCGCCAAGAGAAGCGCGCCGAGGGTTGCTGTTTTCTTCATTTACATGGCCTCCTTACCGGGCTGATAGCTTTCGTAGGGCTTCTTCATCATGTCCTTTGTGCCGATGAGCACGTTGTAGCGGTACATCGGGCTCTCCGTGCTCTCCTCGAGCAGATAGGTTTCGCCCTCCACCTGCACGCTCAGCGTCGTCTCGCGCAGCGTTTCATCCTGAATGAGCGTGTATTCGAATTTGCGGGTCGAAACGCCGCCGGCCTTAAGCTTGCCGTACTGCGTGCCGCCGGTGAAGCCATCCGTCGGGATGACGGCGATATACTCGCCGGAAGCGAACACCAGATACTCCACGCCGCTGTTGTACAGCAGCTTATAGGTTTCGCCGCCGAAATGCCAGACGTTGGCCTGCGCATCCGTCGCCGCGGTGAGCACGAGCGCGTTGGGCGCGGTCTTCGTCTCGCCCGCCTTCGTCTGCCACGTCGTCAGCTCGGCGG
>ERZ779922.2196-NODE-2196-length-11903-cov-2.923700_pt1 | contig 11903 bp, 10 predicted proteins | sample MGYA00511544_ERZ779922 | MGnify/ENA primary metagenome ERZ779922 (study PRJEB29588, sample SAMEA2154516) | human gut metagenome | biome: human gut; feature: human-associated habitat; material: faeces | place: Denmark | collected 2008/2010 ... | reverse complement strand
GCAAACAGGCTGTTGATGCGGCGGCAGACTTCATCCACGTTTTCCCGTGAATTAAACGCGGAAATGCGGAAGAATCCTTCCCCCCTGGAACCAAAACCGGAACCAGGCGTAATAACCACATTCGCCTCATGCAGCATCTTGTCAAACATTTGCCAGCTGTCCAGACCATCCGGACACTGTACCCATACATAAGGGGCGTTTTCCCCGCCCCACACGCGCATGCCCGCCTGGCGGCAGGCATTCAGCAGAAGCGAAGCATTCCCCAGGTAATGGCTGATGAGCGCGGCGGTCTGGGCCATGCCCTCCATGGTGAACAGAGCCGCGGCGCCCCGCTGGACAATATAGGAAGCGCCGTTGAATTTCGTGCTGGTGCGGCGGCTCCAGAGCTGGCTGATAGAAACCTTGTTCCCTTCGGAATCATATCCGTGCAATTCCCTGGGAATCACCACATAACCGCAGCGCACCCCTGTAAAGCCTCCTTGCTTGGAGAAGGAACGGAACTCAATGGCGCAATCCCGCGCGCCGGGAATTTCAAAAATGGATCTGGGAATGGAAGAATCCTGTATGAAAGCCTCATAAGCGGAATCATAAAGAATAATGGCACGGTTCGCCCGGGCGTATTCCACCCATTTCAGCAGTTCATTCCGGGAAGCCACGGCTCCGGTGGGATTGTTCGGGAAACACAGGTAAATCAAATCCACATGCTCATCAGGCAATTGCGGCACAAAATTATTTTCCGGAGTGCACGGCAGATACACCAGCCCTTCATAAGAACCATCCGGGCTGGAACTCCCGGTATTCCCGGCCATGACATTGGTATCTACATACACGGGATAAACCGGGTCCGGCACGGCGATTTTGTTGCCGGTCCCGAAAATATCCAGAATGTTTCCCGTGTCGCATTTAGCTCCGTCAGAAACATAAATCTCATCCACTTCCACATGCACGCCGTGAACCTGATAGGCTTTTTTGGCGATTGCCTCCCTCAGCCAGAAATACCCCTGCTCCGGACCGTAGCCGTGAAAACGTTCATGAGTGGACAAATCATCCACGGCCAGGTGCATGGCTTCAATAGCCGCCATGGGAAGCGGCTCCGTCACATCGCCGATGCCGCAGCGAATCAGCCTTTTGGCCGCCTCCGGATGGGATTCGGCAAACGCATGTACGCGGCGCCCTATTTCCGGGAACAAATATCCCGCCTGCAACTTGAGGAAATTATCGTTAATGTTAGGCATGGTTTTAGTAGTAAGCGCTTTTATTCCATACCCGGAACGGGACGGAATCAAGGCCCCTTTCCGGCATGCCGTCCTTCCCTGCGTCACGAAACGGTGCGTCTTCCCCTGATGCTGTTTCCACCGTGCCAAAGCGGCTGCTCCTGTCCCTCTGCGTTTCATGCTCCTCACCAAACGTCTTGTCTTCCCTGATTTTCCTGAGTTTCTTTCCGGGCAAGATTCCCAAAAATGGGCAGGCAGATGCCCGGCAAGAAAAAACCTTCACTCTGCGGGGCATTATGGTCCTGAAGACGCCGGCAATCTTCATCCCCCCTTCTGCGCCAGTCCTGCTTTTGAAACCGGAACTTCCAGGGACATGACATGCTTCTCCGGAACGGAAAAACCCGTTTCCCTGTCTAAAAAGAACAAGAAAAAATCTTATGATCATGAATGAAATGGAAATCATCGACGTCCGCGGCCGTGAAATTATCGACTCACGGGGCAATCCCACCGTGGAAGTGGACGTGGCCCTCGCCGGGGGAGCTATCGGACGCGCATCCGTCCCCAGCGGAGCCTCCACCGGAGAGCATGAAGCCTGGGAACTCCGGGACGGGGACGCCAAGCGCTACGGAGGCAAGGGCGTGCTTAAAGCCGTGGAAAACATCAATAAAATCATTGCCCCGGAAATATCAGGGCACGATGCCACCCTGCAGCCGGCCATTGACAAAATCATGATCGACCTGGACGGCACGCCCAATAAATCCCGCCTGGGGGCCAACGCCATCCTGGGCGTCTCCCTCGCCGTGGCGAAAGCCGCCGCCATTCAGCTCAACCTTCCCCTTTTCAAATACCTGGGCGGGCCGAACGCCAAGGTTTTGCCCGTCCCCATGATGAACATCATCAATGGAGGGGCCCATTCGGACTCCCCCATTGACTTTCAGGAATTCATGATCATGCCCAAGGGGGCTCCCACTTTCCGGGAATCCCTGCGCTACGGGGCGGAAGTTTTCCATGCGCTCAAGGATGTGCTGCATGACCGCGGCCTTTCCACTGCCGTGGGGGATGAAGGGGGATTCGCCCCGGCCCTGAAATCAGCGGACGACGCCCTGGAATGCATTGCACAGGCCGTAAAACGGGCCGGGTACACCCTGGGCACGGATATCTTCATTGCCCTGGACGTGGCTTCCTCCGAATTCTATGATCCCTCCCGGAACCTGTACGTCTTCAAAAAATCAGACGGCCAAGGCAGAACGGCGGAGGAACTGACGGCTTACTATCAGGAACTCCAGAAAAAATACCCCATCATTTCCATTGAGGACGGCTGTGCGGAAAACGACTGGCTGGGCTGGGAACAGCTCACTAAAGCCATGGGCGGCAATACCCAGCTGGTAGGGGACGACCTGTTCGTGACGAATGTGGAATTCCTGAATCAGGGCATTTCCCGCCATGTAGCGAATGCCGTCCTGGTGAAAGTCAACCAGATAGGTTCCCTGACGGAAACGCTGGATACGGTGGAACTGGCCAAGGATAACAAATACTCCGCCATCATCTCCCACCGCTCCGGGGAAACGGAAGACGCCACGATCGCGGATATTGCCGTAGCGACGAACGCGGGGCAAATCAAAACCGGCTCTCTAAGCCGTTCCGACCGCATGGCCAAATACAACCAATTGCTTAGAATTGAAGAAGAACTGGGAAATGACGCAGTTTATGGTGGTAAAATTCATATTCTATGATCAAAAATGTGTCGTTTGACTGCAAGGAATGCTCTGGAGACGCCGCTACTACCACCGTTTTACCCTGGCGGAGCTTGAAATCCGCCGGGAGAAACGTGCCCTGATCGTCCAGAGAGCCCTGCGCCTCTTTGCCATTGTCCTGGCCCTGTGCCTGACGATGCTGCTTTCCCTGGTGTGTTTCAAGCCATGGAAGGATCTGCGCTCCCTGGAGCATGAACGTTCCTTCCTTCAGGCTCATCTGGAAAAATCAAGGGAGCAGATGGAACAGGCAAAAAACGAATTTATCTGGATCTCACAGGATCCCCACTACTTTGAAATGATTGCCCGGGATAAAGGCAACTTGGCCCTTCCCGGAGAGCACATTCTCCGCATTGCGGAACCCAAGCGCCTGAAATAAAGCGTTTTTCAGCGGGAAAAGAAAACCATGCACGCGGTTCCTCCCCCTCTCCCGTCGTGGGAGGTTCCCAAACGCTGGCATGCAGAACGAAATACGGGCTAAATCTAACGCAGCCTTACTCTGGCTGTCTGTCCGGCTCAGTCTTGTCATACTCCCTCATCAATTTGGCGGACCAGCTGATACTGTCGGGAAAACGGCATGCAGGCGTCGTAGTCAGGTATGTTCCCAGCTTTTTAGCGAGGGAATCCGCATCCTGGTGCCTGGAAAAATACAAATCCCTCTGTTCCTGGGGATCATCCGCCACATTGTAAAACTGCGGAGCGCGGTCCGGTACCAGCAGGTACTTCATATCACCGGCCAGCACAGCGGACGTATAATCCGTACACCAGAAAAAGGTGCGCGGAACGGAAGCTCCCTTGTTCCCCACCAGCTCCAGAATATCCATGCCGTCCAGCTTCCTGGGAATGTGACGGCCATTCGCCTTCAGCAAAGCAGGAAGCAAATCCACGGAGGAAACAGGCTGTCTGCAAACGCTTCCGGGAATCAAACGCTTGTCCGCCGGATATCTGATAATAAAAGGTACGCGAACACCTCCCTCAAAATGCTGCCTCTTGGCACCCCGGAAAGGGGCATTGCAGGAAGAAGCTTCCGGAGCGCCTCCATTGTCCGACAGGAAGACGACGATGGTATCCTTTTCCAAACCGTCCGCTTTCAAGGCATCCAGAATGCGGCCTATTCCCCTGTCCATCGCATATACCATGGCGCAATAAACCCGTCGTTCCCCGTTCTGCACGTTCCTGAATTTGGCGATATCCTCCGGTTTGGCTTCATTGGGCCAATGGGGGGCATTGTAGGAAACGAACATGAAAAAAGGTTTCTTATCCTTTCCGGCTTCCCGCAGAAATTCGACCGCCCGGTCTGTAATATCGTCCGTCAAATAGGTGATGTCCGTCTTATCCGTAAAATTGGATACAATCATGGAGGGATTCAGGCCTTCAGCCTCCTTCTTCACGGGGAAATAATGCCGGGAACCGCCCAGGAACCCCCACCAATGCGTAAAACCGCGCTCCGGCGGCGTGTATCCCTTCGTATGGCCAAGATGCCACTTGCCGAATACCGCGCTCCGGTACCCGCAGGGGGCCAAATACTCCGGAATCAATTTTTCCGTCTGCGGCAGCCCGTAGTGGGACTCCGGAAGATAATCCATCTGGATATTGGGATTCGTCGTGATGCCGTAACGCTTGGGGAAACGCCCCGTCAGCAATCCCATGCGGGAGGGGGAACACATCGGTGCCGTCACATACGCCCGGGAGCAAAACACGCCCTCCTTGGCCAGCCGGTCAATGGAAGGCGTTTTAATCTGCCTGGAACCAGTACAGCCCAAATCCCCATAACCCAGGTCATCCGCCAGAATGACAATCATGTTCGGCGGTGTGGGAAGACGGGGCTGCGCCACTGCCGCTCCGCAAAACAAACCGCATAGAATCAACAAAAGGCGCTCTTTCTTCATCATGCGTTTATCTACGTATCTTAGCCGCCCTATCAATCAAAAAACCTCATTCAGAAATTCCCTGACGCTTCGTTTCCGCAAACCAGATCCTCCGGCGTTCCATGACTTTGCCTGAAATTACGGAACGGCAGAACTACTCTCTCATCTGTCGTAAAAGAGCCGCTATATACTGCCGGGCCTCCGCTTCCTCAATACCCGTACAAAACTCGAATGGCTTTCCTCCCGGTTGCTCCACCACAATTTTATACAGAGTTCCATGATTCCGCCGTATACTGCTTTCCTCGATGGAAATACGGGAATCTTTCTCCAGCAAAAAATGCTGTCGGCGGCCCAGATTACCTACTCCTCGGAACAATTCCCCCCTGCTTGGCGTCAGGATCAGCGTCATGCGGCCAAACAACACATAAAAAGCTCCCGCAAATGTACCAGCCCCAACCAGAACAAAAGGGATTAAAAACAATAGTCCGAACAGATTTTCGCAAGACATTTCCTTCCTCACCGCAAACAGGGCAACGCATGTTACAGAATTCCAAAAAATCGAAAACATCAGTAGAAAAAGTCCCGCACCTTTTGGTTTCTTATACGTTATTTCCAGCCCCCTCGCCGTTTTCGTCACGCTCATGCGGCGGGGAATGGAATCAAGAATTTCCTCATCCCTTTCCTCCTGAACAATCTCTGAAAATTTGCTTATCTTATTGCAGGAGCGGCATAACACCATATCTGCAGCCATATTCACATCTTCCATAGCCAGAAAGGCGCCGCATGCCAGGCACTTCCATTCAGTGTGGATAGCCATATCGGGCACTCTAACAAACTTCCATATTCGTTAAAGAATAAAAAACATAGCCCGTTCCCACACGCATCCCATTCATGGGAATACCACTTTTCAAAAACAGGAAAAAAAGGACGTCGGTCTTTCTCTTCCTACACAATCCGGCTTCATTCTATTTTTACAGATAGAATATAAAACAAACCACATTGGCTGTTTTTACTGCCTTGTCCGGCAAACTATCATCCGTGACACAGGGCGATCCAATGTCATTTTCAAAATGGGGAGCTGGAACCTTCGCCCCTTCCAGCTCCCTCGGAAGGGTCACGCGGACCTCTTGTGAATCATGCGTTTTCCCATCACCTTGATCACAGTGGCGGCTGTATCCATCTTCATATTTTTTATGTAGAATGTCGTGGTATTGGACTTTTTATCCTGACTCATGTTGACAGTTTTCTCTCCGCCAAGCAGAACCGCTTTCACATCACCCTCAAACGAGCAGGGAATGGTCAGCTCTCCATTATCCGGTTTATCATAAACAAAAATATAGGTAATATCTTCCCCCTTTCTGGTAAGGCGTCCCCATGTCAGTTCAATATTCAGCGGATTGGCTCTGGTTCCATAAATGGCTTCACCGTTTTTTTTCATCCAGAAACCGATTTCCTTGAAAATACGGATGCTTTCAGGAGGAATGGATCCGTCGGGCATGGGGCCTATATTAAGCAGAAAGTTCCCTCCGCGGCTAACTGTATCAATTAACTCCCGAATCAGGGCTTGAGATGTTTTCCATTCCTGATTATCCGCTGAATATCCCCATGTTCCATTAAGAGTCTGGCATGCTTCCCAATCTCCATTAATGCCAGTTGCCGGAATATGGTGTTCCGCTGTGGAATAATCCCCTTTCCATGCGGGAGTTACTCTGATTCCCCCTTCACTAAGATGATTTGCAGAATGGTACAAGCGATTATTTTGAATTGCCTTGGGATTTTTTTCAAAAAGATTCTTCATCAATGCTGTCGCATTCCACGCCTTATCTCCCTGAAAACCAGGCTGGCTGAAATCCCACCATACCAGATCTACCGGGGCATAACTGGTCAGCAGCTCATTGAAAATATTGTAAAGGTAATCCTTGTATTTTTCATGGTTCCCGAATTGCCGCCGTCCTTGTTTTTGAGCCTCATAGTTACCCTTAGGATAAGAAATGCCTGAACCTGTCGGATCGTAATCCGGATGGCTCCAGTCAAGAAGGGAAAAATAATATCCTGCCTTCATTCCATATTTTTTACATGCCTCTGCATATTCCTTTACAATATCAACACCCTTGGTCGTTTTAACGTTAAAATCACTGAATTTTGAATCAAACATGTTAAAACCCTCATGATGCCGACTTGTCAGGATTGTATAAACGCACCCGGCCTCTTTGGCCAATTTTACCCATGTCTCAGCCTTTCCGCGTTTGGGCTTAAACCGGGGAAGGGCCTCTCTGGCGTATGTTTCGCTATCCACTCCGGAATACTGCATAATCCATTCCACGCATCCCTTATATTTTTTCCCCTGAATTTCCCCCGCCAGCCCGGAATACAACCCATAATGGATGAACATGCCGAATTTTCCATCTCGCCACCATTTCATTCTTGCGTCCCGGGCATCCTCAGTCTCGGGAGGCGCTCCTTCATGCACCTGCGGTTCCGTTCTTTTTTGAGCATTTTTCTTTAAAGTAAACTTTTGCATAAACTCCAAATACGGTTTGATTTCCTCTTTATTTTGCATCATTCCACTCATAGCCAGCCGTTTAGAGGCATCATGCAATTTCCCCTGCAACTCCATTGCCGCTTTATAAGCCTCCTTTAGTTGAGGGGGACATGATTCTGAAGTAAGCTCAAGAACGGCAACAAGATCGGGATTACGCCCACATTCCTCCACCAAGGCACGGAAATACTTCATAGCCATAGAAAGATGATCCGGAGACTGAACGGTATCAAGTTCCCGAACCGCACTTTTCAACACTTCATGAAGTTCTTCAAATCCCCTCACGCTGGGGTCGATTCCATATGCCGGAAACAGATGAAAGAACAACATCATTATGGAAAATACATTCGCCTTCATTACCAATGAATACAAAACGCAACACTTTTTCTTTCAGAATTATTCATGCCGGTTCTGCTTTCTTGTTCCCCAATTTCATTTCTCCGGACGGCCTTACTAAAAAGGCCGAAAAGAAAAAAATGCCGATTCCGCATGATGGGAATCGCCTGTTCCGTTAATTTAAGAAGGGCACGACCCGCCTATACTGACGGTGTCAAATTCCACAATCTTTACAATAATGTTCTCCGCCTCATCCGCCTCCTGATTCCTGATGGCTGCGAGAAGGTCGTCATGCAGCTTCATGGCGCCGGAGTCGTATTGCTTCTCCTGAAGCAGCTTTTCCAGATTCTCCTGCACATGGCGGATGACCACGTTATATAATTCCGAGAGCACCGGATTATGCGTGGCGCGGGCCACGGCGGCATGAAACAGCATGTCATCCTCAATGCCCTGCCTTACCCTGCCGTGGCAGTCTTCCAGGGCATTTTCCAGCTCCTTCAAATCTTCATCCGTCCTTTTAACGGCGGCGCCCAGCCGCGCAATTTCCTTTTCCAAAGCCAGCCGCGCCTCCAGAATCTGAGGCAGCTCGGATTCCTTGAGGCGGTTGCTCACCGCGACGGCAAAGCGGTCTGACGCCATCACGTACGTGCCGTCCCCGGGGCGCGCTTCCAGCATCCCCATGTGAATCAGGGATTGAAGGGCTTCGCGGATGGTGTTGTGGCTGACGGAAAAGGCACGGGCCAGTTCCGCTTCCGCGGGAATGCGGTCTCCAACCTTCCATTTGCCGGACCGTATCATGGATTCCATGGCGGTAAGCACCTGGCGGGCCAGGGACACCCGCACCGGTTTCTTCAGCTCCATTGTCTTGGACTGCTTCATGAAAAATTATCGGATAACGGTCCAGAGACGCCCCTTCTCCGTCTTGATTAACTGGATATCCAGCCCAAAGGCGTCTTTCAGGTTTTCCTCCGTCAGCACCTCGTCCCGGCTTCCATGCGCCACGATTTCTCCAGACTTTAAAATCATGCCGCGGTTAAATACGGGAAGGATATCTTCAATGCGCTGGGTGATGAACACGATGGTCAGATCAGGCCTCGTTTCAGCCAGTTCTTCAATGGTTTTCAATAAAAATTCCCGCCCTGCCAAATCCAGATAAACGCTGGGTTCGTCCAGAATCATCAGTTCCGGATTCGTCATCAGAGCCCGGGCAATCAGCACTTTCACCTGTTCCCCGGAAGACATGGCTACCACCGGTCTGTCTATCAAATGCTCCGCTTTCAGGGATTTCATGATTCCTGCGGCTTTTTCCTCCTCTTCCGGCGTCGGCTCCCTCAAGAGGCCGATAGTGCCGTCGGGGCCGGAAAGCACCATGTCGCGCCCGTTCCAGGAGCCATCCTCCAGCCACTTGTGCATGAACGGACTCACCCACGCAATGGACTTGCGCAATTCCAGCAGGTTCACGTGCCCGAAGGTCTTGCCCAGAACCTGCACCCTGGCTCCGAAGAGCGGCCACGCAAACCCCATCAGCACCTTGACCAGCGTTGTCTTTCCGGCGCCGTTGGCCCCCAGAATAAAACAACGTTCTCCGCGCTGCACCTGCCAGGAAATATTGTGCAGGATTTCGTGCCCGCCCAGGTATACCCTGGCGTTTTCCACATTGACGGCCGGCGTGGCGTGCTCCATAAACTGAACAAATGGCGGATTTCCGGGAAAAGCCCGGGAATATCCGTGCCGCTCCGCCGCATTCCGGCGGAACGGCACGCGTTCCAGGTAAAAGAAACCTTAGTTCCTTTCAAACAGGCTGCGAATCTTGGCGCCCACGATTTCCACCGGGTGCTGGCCCAGGGCTTCGCGCTTGGCTTTGAGGTTGGGAGCGCCCTTGGCTGCCTCTTCCAGCCAGTCCTTGGCGAACTTGCCGGATTCAATGCGCTTGAGGGATTCCTTCATGCGTTCTTTCACCTCCGCGGGCAGGATCTGCGGGCCGTTGTAATATTCGCCGAATTCGGCCGTGTTGGAAATCACGGAGTTCATTTTCTGAATGCCGCCGTTATAAATCAGATCCACAATGAGCTTGGCTTCATGCACGCATTCGAAGTAAGCCATTTCCGGCGGGTAGCCGGCTTCCGTCAGGGGTTCAAAGCCGTACTTCATCAGGTCCACCAGACCGCCGCACAGGACGTTCTGTTCACCGAACAGGTCTTCATACGTTTCCTGGGCCATGGTGCATTCCAGCACGCCGCCGCGGGTCAGGCCTTCAGCCTTGGCCATGGCGAGAGCCACGTCACGGGCCTTGCCGGAGGGATTCTGATGCACGGCAATCAGGCCGGGGCAGCCGAACCCTTCTTCAAATACGCGGCGCACTTCCGTGCCCGGCCCCTTGGGGGCCACCATGATGACATCCACATCCGCAGGGGGGACGATGGTATTGAAAACATACGCAAAGCCATGGGAGCAGCAAAGCGTCTTGCCGGCCTTCAGGTGGGGCTTGATTTCAGCTTCATACACGGCGCCGTGGCTTTCATCCGGCAGCAGAATGTGAATGATGTCCGCTTTTTCGGCGGCTTCCGCGACGCTCATCACCTGGAATCCGTCCTGGGCGGCGGCGTCAAAAGACTTGCCGGGGCGAACGCCGATAATCACGTTCACACCGGAATCACGCATGCAAAGTGCCTGGGCGCGGCCCTGGGCGCCATACCCGATCACGGCAACGGTCTTGCCGTTCAATGCGCTGAGATCAGCGGCGTTGTCATGAATAATATCCATTGTTACTCCTTCTTTAAGTAATTCATCCAAACATCCAATGTTTGGATGAATGCCAACATATCCATCCTTCCCATGATTGCAAGCCTATTTTAAGCAGGCGCCTGCGTTTTTCCCTGTTCTTTGCAAGAAAACGGAAAGGACGGGGCAGGAAAAATACGGGACTGGAGCCATGCAGGAAGAAGAACCACACCGGATAACTCCGGATAACTCAAAAGCATGACATTCCCGCACGGCGGAACACTGGAAAGGAACGCCCGGCCCATGCCCAAAAATTTTTTCCTGGCAGGAGGAAAGCCACCTTTTCCACATTCCCCATTTCAAAAATATCCCATATTCACGGCACACCGCTTCTTCAAGCCCGCCCCATGTTATTTGTCCGGAGAGGCCTGGACATTGGCGTAAATCAACCGGGAAGTATCATACCCCAGTTTTTCCGCGCAATGAAGCATCGGCTGAAGCTCGTCATCCTTCAACTGCGGCGAGCGGGCAAGCAGCCACAGATAATTCAGGGAACCGCCGGAAACTACGGCGCGGGTGTAATTCTCATCCAGAAAAGCCACTTCATACCGGCCGTATACCAGTGGTACAAAGTACACTTTCAAATGATTGGGGGCATCCCCCGCCACCGCCCGTGCACACACCTCCTTCCGTTCCCCGGTACGAACGTCATAACCGCTGTTAACCACGGAAATGGAACCGTCCTCCCTGAGGTCATACCGGGCAAGAACCCTGCTGAGCCCGCGCTCGAACCAGTTTTCCAGACGGGCTATTTCGTGCCATTCCCCCAGATAACGTTCCAGATTGAAATCCGGCATGGGATCGGTTTTGACGGAATGGCCGTGAAACAGGGAAGTAACGATGGTCTGTATCATGCTCATGATTTGACAGAAAATGCTTTGTTAAAAAAAGTGCGGATATCCGGATATTGGAATGTAAACCCTTCCCTCATCAGCGTCTCCGGAACGGCGCACTGGCCGCCGGTAATCACCTGGGAAGCTTCTCCCATCAGCAACCGCAGAACGGCGTCCGGAACACGGATGGACAGACGGGTGTGGAAATGTTCCGCGGCTGCCCTGTAGAATTCCCGGTTGGTGGTGCGCTCCGGCGCCGTTACATTGACCGGGCCGGAAATATCCTGCCGGCCCATAATGAAGACCAGGGCATCCGCCAGATCTTCCAAAGCCACCCAGGAAAAAAGATGATCCGGATTTCCTGCGGTTGCCGTAACGCCGAACCGGGCCGGCCGCATCATCTCGGGGAGCGCCCCTCCATCCGGAGAAAGAACTACGCCAAACCGGGTAAGGACCAGCCGCACGGAGCTGTTCACCAGCCCGGCCTCCTTTTCCCAGGCCACGCACAATTCCGCCAGAAAGGAATCCGCTTCCGGAGCGTCCAGTTCCCCATGACAGCCGCCGGACGAGCCCTAGTACCC
>ERZ779922.2192-NODE-2192-length-11921-cov-3.331957_pt1 | contig 11921 bp, 3 predicted proteins | sample MGYA00511544_ERZ779922 | MGnify/ENA primary metagenome ERZ779922 (study PRJEB29588, sample SAMEA2154516) | human gut metagenome | biome: human gut; feature: human-associated habitat; material: faeces | place: Denmark | collected 2008/2010 ... | reverse complement strand
GTGGCAACTGGCTGGATGCAGATTTCTCCGACTGGAGCAGTTCAGAACAGCGCAGGGCAGAATTTTCACTGATTCTACGGATTTCACTGTAACATTGATGCCCCCTAATGCTCCGGAAGGAATTGCATATCCAACCAGAAAGATAAAAGATCAGAAATTATATGTTGACTTCGACGTAAATATTGATAACCCGTATCAGCTTGATATTCATTACGAATGGAAGGATATGCCGCAGGATCAGTATTTTGATCTTGGCACACATACAGTGCAGGTACGGGCTTTAAATGAGGACGGAGCAGCTTCTGAGTGGGTTCCTGTTTCCTTCACGCTGACTAATAGACCGCCTTCTCGCCCGAAGATTGAGGGAAAGCCTACAGGCGGTGCTAACAACTATATTTCTCCTTCGCAGATGGTGAATTTAACCGCAACAGGCAGTAAAGATCCCGATGGTGATATCATTCATTACGTTTGGGAGAATTACAATGGCACTGGACAGGCCTATAGCAATGGGAAACAGCTGGTTAAAGTAAAAGCGGTTGATGCTTTCGGTGCAGAATCCTCACAGGCAGCTATTTTGTTCTTCGTAGCCGATGAAACAGGTGGTGGTATGACGCTGAAGGACTCTACATCGTTTATCCATGAACCGGGTGTAGAAGGTGCGACCATTACAAAATGGACTTATAATGTTCCGGAAGTTTCCGGACATAGCGGCAATGACTACGGCTTGGTTGAAGGATATAACCAGAATACGAAGGAGTGGGAACAGCTTGACAAGATAACTACAAGCAATGGTGTTTCAATGAGTGGTAATCTAACACCGGGGATTTATTCCGAAATGCGTTTTACATACTATACGAACCATGATTGTATGTACAATAAGAGCAACATTACTTATACTGTTGAGTTTTATTTCCCTGATGACGAATATAGCAATATTACACTGACTATGCCTGATAAAGCGTATACTGGTGAAACAATAAAAGCACAGTCTACAGCGGAGAATATGACCGACACTAACCTGACATGGACAGTAGAAAAGGGAGGTCAGACTATTCCGTTGAGCGATGTTGCGGTTGGTACACCAAACAGCTCCGGCGGCGAGTTTAAATTCACACAAGCAGGAGCATACACCGTAACCATCACAGGGAAGGATAATTCCGGTAATACCATTACTGATTCCCAGATGATTCATGTATACGATAAAACGAATCTTGTTTTAACACTGCCGGAAAAGGCGGCATCTGGCGAGAAAGTACAGGCAAGCCTGAAAGCTGAAAACCTTGGAATGAACAGTGTGACTTGGACGGTTGAAAAGGATAATCAGGATATTCCTTTGGACAGCGTAGCCGTAGGCACACCCAATAATGTCGGCGGTACATTCCGATTCACTGAACCCGGTACATATACCATTAAAACGGTTGTAACTGATAAAGGCGGCGGTGTGACGATTGAGTATAAGCAAATCACAATCTACCCTGCGGCTAAGCTGGAGATTGCTATGAAGGATACGGCGAATACCTTGGATAAGGTATCTGCAACGCTTACAGCCGAAAATCTCAGTGATATTAACTGGGCAGTGAAAAAGGATGGCACAACCGTTGCGTTGAGCGAAGTAACACAGGAAACACCCACTCAGACAGGCGGTACTTTTATTTTTAAGGATGCAGGTGAATACACCATTACCGTAACCGGTAATGATGAGGGTGGCAAAGAAGTAACAAAATCCCATACCATTACAGTTCTTGCAAGAACTACGGTTGATATTGATATGCCGGATGCCGTTAAAAAAGGCACAGATGTTACTGCAAGCATTATTGCAGATAACCTCGGTGATAAAGATGTCGAATGGACAGTAGAAAAAGACGGTGAACCGATTGATATTGCTGATGTAACAACAGAAACACCTGATAAAACAGGAGGTAAGTTCAATTTCACGCTCCCCGGCGAGTATGTAATTAAGGCATTGGTAACAGATGGTGATGGCACTACTACTTTCACGTCGCATACAATTACGGTATTTGAGCCTGCAAAGCTGCAGCTGGATATGCCGAATAATGGCAAGACAGGAGAAGATATTACAGCCACTCTGACAACAGAAAATATCGGCTCTTCCAAAGTGGAATGGTCGATTACCAAAGACGGTCAGGCAATGAATATTGCTGATGTAACGACAGGCACACCTGATAATGCAGGTGCTAAGTTCAATTTCACAGATCCTGCCAAATATGAGATTACAGTGAAAACAACAGATCCCGCAGGGGATGAAGTGAAAGAAACGCACACCATTACCGTTAAGGACAGCTCTGCTATATCTTCTGATCTGGTAATGACATTGCCTGAAAAAGGAAAAGTTGGGGAAATCATTCCGGTAACTATTTCTCTGAAAAATGGCACACTTGGAACAGTAAATTTCGATACCACAACCGATATTGGTGAGGACTACACAATCAGTAATAAAGGAAACGGCAGCTATGAATTGAAATTTACAAGCCCCGGCACATACAACATTACTGCAAGCACAGCAGGTGCAGACGGTAATACGGTTTCAACAACAGAAACAATTAAGGTTTATGCTGCAGTCGCACCGAAGGTTATTTTGAGTATGCCCGAATATACACACACTGACAAAATCCTAAGCTACACCAATACTGATAAGAATTTCTACGGGTACACAGTTGAATGGACAGTACACGATGAGAATAATGAGGTATTGGATTGGGATACCTATATTGATGGGCAGTTTGATGGTGCAAGCGGACAATGCCGATTCAAGAAACCCGGCGTTTATACACTTCATGCCAAGGTTACAGGCCCAGATGGCGATGTGTGGACATACGATGATTTTGATTCCTGTACAGTATACAAGGCATACTATTTTGATGTGGTGCTGTTGCCTGAAGAAATCTGGACGGAAAATTATTCCTTCACTTTCGGCACAAAGGGTAATGCAAGTGCCGTAAGCGATCAGATGAAATGGACAATCGGCATTGAAGGGGATACGATCGAGCTTGGCAATCAGGATGAGTTTAACGAATTGCTTAAAAAGCATGGCTCCGGTGAATATACTGTAACCTGTTCCTATACGGATGCCTCCGGCAGAGAATTTAGCAACAGTGCAAAGCTGAAGGTAAATGCAGGTTCTCCTAATTCCTATCTGGATATTGCAGTAAGCAAGAAATCTGTATCGGTCGATGAGGATGTTGTTGTAACAACAGAACTGCATAATGCAGATGGACTTGATGTGGAATGGAATGTAATTAAAGATGGCGCACCTGTCGGATATGACGGATTTATGAAAGGCAAGCTGGGGAACAACGGTGGCAAAATTCAGTTCACAGAAGCAGGGCAGTATACGATTTGTGCGTCAATTACTGACAGTAATGGTGATTCTTATATGACTTATAAATCCGTCACTGTAACGGGTATTGCTACACTTTCCTTATTAGAGACTGACGGAACGGATGAAGCTACAGTTTCTATCGGTGGCTCGCTGAATGGCAAAGTATTTATCCAGAAGGAAACAGTTGAAGTTGAAGAAGTACCTAAAGCGGATACACAGCCTACAACGGAAGAACAGATTATCACTGAGCCGGATATTGTAGAAACTCCTGCAGAAGAAAAACCGGAGGAATCCATTGAGGAACCCGTAAAGGAAGATAAAACAGATACTACAGAAAACACTGAACAGGCTGCAGAAGGAACAGATGGAGAAAATAATCTGACATCTGGGTCTGCGGCTGAAGCTGAACAGCCTGCAGTTGAAGAAACTTCTACAGATAACAACGGAGCATCTTCTATATCTGATGATTCCGAATGATAAAAGCTGTATTACTCAGTGAAAGTGTTGATATTGGGCAGTCAAAAGCTGTAAAAAGCAGAAACGGGCGGTTAATAATCCGCCTGTTTTTGCTATCTATCACTACTTATTTTTAATGGAAAATAGGAAAAATGAAATAAATTTTCCGACTTTTGCAAATTGGGGTGTTCGATTTGATGAAATCGTATTTTTACTGTGGTAAAATACGGATAATTCAATCAATCATTTATCTGAAATAAAAATCAAGGAGGAGATACTATGAAGAAGAAAAGAATTATGACTGCACTGCTGACAACGGCAATGGTATTCGGTGCTGTTCCGACAGCTTTTGCAGCTGACAACATCACTGTAACGGTGGATGGCCAAAAAGTAAGTTTTGGTGACCAGCAGCCTGTGAATATCAATGGGCGTGTTATGGTTCCGGTAAGAGCAGTGGCAGAAAAAATGGGCTGGGATGTTGAATGGTTCACTTATTACGGTAATACAGTAGTAGATGGACAGTTTCAGCAGGAACACGATATTGTCTTAAAAAATATCGTTAAAAAATCTGATACTTATTGGGCAGGCTATCAAACCAATATCAATATTGAGCATCAAACCAGAAGCAGCCGTATTGATGGAAAAACTCCCTATCAAACCAAAGAAGCTCCTGTGACAGTTCCGATTGCTACAATTAACGGCAGAACCTTACTTGGTATCAGAGATATTGCTGAATGCACTTATTCTGATATTAAATGGGATAGTGCATCGCAAACTGTTCAAATCACAACAAAACCTGTAGAACAGTTCCCGAAATACAGTGATGTGCTGGAATATGCTAATATCCGAGAAGGTGATACAAAAAGATTGCAAACTGAATCGGAAGAAACTAATTTGAAAAATAACAAGAATCAGCAAGAACAGCAAAAGCAGGAAGAAGCCGCTGTTACGGATGAAAGTAGCTATGCTGACGAAGTAATTCGTTTAGTTAATAAAGAGAGGGAAAAAGCAGGGTTGAGTTCTTTAGAAGCAAATAAAGAACTTACATCAGCGGCGGAAGTTAGAGCAAAAGAGATTTCTAAAGTATTTGGTCATACTCGCCCAGATGGAAATTCTTTTAATACAGCTGCAAAAGAAGCAGGGTTTGATGGAGATTATATTGGAGAGAATATCGCTGGAGGAAGAATGACACCTGCTGATGTGGTAGAAGGTTGGATGAATTCGGAGGGTCATAGAAAAAACATTTTAAGACCTGAATATAACTATATCGGGGTGGCTTATCTCCATAAAAGCAATAGTGAATATGGTCGTTACTGGGTTCAAATCTTTGCAAGATAAAAAACTTAAAACATTATAGCGAAAGAGATACGAAAAAAATCGTATCTCTTTTCTATTTGCAAAAAAAGAAAGGGTGAAGAAGTATGCAAAAAAAGAAAAGATTTCTTGCACTTTTGCTTGCTCTGGTAGTTGCACTGCCTTTTATTCAGTCACCACTTACTGCACAAGCAGCAGGCGAAGGTAGTGTAACGAGAAAAATCACAGTAGTAAAGGGAAAAGACATCAACGATATCCAGTATGATGGGAAGAATGTTCTTCATTCGTCTGCATGGTGGTATGACGAGGATGGAACAAAACATCCGGCATTTTGTGTTGATCCAAAACTTGCCGGTCCCGGAGAGATTGCTGCAGGAAAGTATGACGTTAATGTAACAGGTGCAGAAACAAATGAAAAAATTTCAGCAATCCTTAATAACTCAATCCCTTATAAAACATATCAGGAGTTGGGTGTTGCTAATGAAGAAGAAGCATACGCAGCCACAAAAGCTGCCATTTGGTGCGTCATTGGTGTTTCTAAGTACACTGATCAGTCTCATTGGAAGTCTGCCGGTAATCCCAAAGTTCAAGATTTATTTAACAAATTAGTAAATTTGGCGCTGAACAATCCGGAACCTGTAAAGCAAGCTGTTTATGGATCTGCAAAGGTAGATAAAGAGCCTGTATTAGATGGTGATTATTATTATCAGCGTTTTAAAATAGCGGAAACATCTAATTCCGGCAAATCCGTACAGAAATACACTGTTAAGCTGACAGGAGATTATCCAAAGGGTACGAAAATCACAGATGAAGGTGGGGCTGAAAAGAACTCTTTCAAGGGTGATGAGTTATTCGCTATTCGTATTCCTAAATCTGCTGTTCCAGATAATAATAATGTTGAAGCGAATGTTGAAGTTACCACTACATTGTTTTCAAATGTTATTCTTATCGGAAAACCACTGAACGGGTTAGATGGCAAGGTACAGGATATGGAAATCGCAATGCCTTATCAAAATGTTGTAATTAAAACTAAGATGACAATAGGGAAGATTACTGAAGAACCCGGAGATCCTACAGCTTCCGGCAAGCTGACGGTCATTAAGCTCGATGCACGAGATAACGCAACACCACTGGCCGGAGTTACCTTTGATTGCTATAACTCCAATGGTCAGCTGGTTGATACAGGTACAACAGATAAGAGTGGTAAATGGATTCCTAAAATCTCCAAAGCAGGAACATATACCGTAATTGAGCGTTCCACAAACAATAAATATCAGTTGACTGAGCCTACAACTCTGGTTATTACAGTGCCTACGGATGATGATGTAACTGCAACGTTCAGAGATTTTCCTTCTCAGACTGTCACTATGGAGAAGGAGGATGCAGTAACAGGTAAGCCCGTCCCCGGTTGTGAATATGAAATCATCCAGATTGATGGTAAGGGCGTATGGAGAGCAACAGGTAAAACAGATGCCAGCGGTAAAATTTCTTGGAATGATGTGCCTGACGGTACATATCTGGTAAGAGAAGTTTCTACAACCGACGGTTATATCCTCGACCAAACACCGCAGTATGTAACAGTACGAAATGGGCAGGCTCCCAGCTTGAAGTTCTTGGATAGCAAATATCCCGGCTTAACCATTACAAAGGTTGATAAGCAGACAGGTGAAATCATTAAGAGTGCTGCAACCTTCCGTATTGAGCAGATAGACGGTAGCTACTCTACAGATGTAACAACTACAAACGGCGTGGCAACAATTAAAAATATCCCCGTCGGCTCTTATAAGATTACAGAAAAATCCGCACCCGAAGGCTATGTAGTGGCAAATTGCCCCGATAGCGTATACATCGGCAAGGATGAAAGCAAGCAGATTATTGTATACAATGCGAAGAAACCCGTATTGACGATTGAGAAAATCGACGGGGCAACAGGAAATGCTATTCCCGGTACAAAATTTGAAATCAAGAAATCCGACGGTACAAAAATCGGTACTGTGGAGACAGGTAAGGACGGTAAAGTAACAATAGGTATGAAAGGCGGCGAGCTTGGATACCTTGAACCCGGTACTTATACCGTAACAGAAGTATTTGTCCCTGCACCTTATGTTCTGTCTAATGAGCATCAAGACATTAAACTGGAGGCAGGCGATACAAAAACACTTTTGTTCGCTAACTTGGAAAAACCGAAAATCACTGTAGAAAAGTATGATGAAAAAACAGGCGAAAAATTAGCAGGCGCACAATTTGCCATCTATGAGCAGTCCGACCTTTCCCGCCCTGTGGCTGAAGGTATGACTGATGCAAACGGTAAGTTCAGCTCCGGCTATATTGCTCCCGGCACATACGTTGTATCTGAGCTGAATCCGCCGAGTGGATATATGTTCTCCGATAAAACAAAGCCTGAACGGACAATCGTTGCAAAAGCAGGGGACGGCGAGATCATTGTGAAGGTTGACAATATTAAGCTGCCTCAGCTGACCATTAAGAAGGTTGACAGTGTTACAAAAGCACCCATTGCAAATGTAACGTATGAGGTAAAGATGGTTGATGATACCAGTGTATTGCCTGCAACCGCAACAACGGATAAAAATGGTGTGATTACCATTCCGGGATTGAAGGAAGGCACATACGAAATCAAAGAAATTTCTACGCCGAAGCCGTATATCCTGAACAGCACTCCTCAGAGAGTAAAGCTGGTGGGCGGAGACGAGAAAACATTGTTGTTTGAAAATACAAAGTACCCTACGCTGATTATCCAGAAAACCGATGGAACAACGAATAAGGGTATTCCAAACACCACATATCTGATCGAGCATGAAAAAGCGGACGGCAGCACTGAAACTGTAGGCACATATAAAACGGATGCAAAGGGACGGATTAAGCTGCCGTATGTAGAAACAGGTTGGTATGTGATTACAGAAACAAAGCCTGCACAGGGCTATCAAAAGCCTACAAACCCTGTAACAAGAATTTATCTGAAGGCGGGAGATAATTCTTATACCGCAACAGAAAATGTAGCGAATAGTAATTCCAATAAAAATAATAATCCGCCCACAACAGGAACCATTGTGGTTACAAGTGGTGCTGATTATGAAAAGGTTGGAGATATTGTCAATTATCCGCTGAATAGCCTTGTAATCAAAAAATCCGATGCCAATACAGGTAAGATGTTGGAAGGTGCGATTTTTGAAGTAATTAAGACAACAGGCGAAACAAGTGGGCAGAATGGAAAAGTCATCTGCACAGTAACCACAGACCATTCCGGTGTAGTGGTTATCACAGGCTTGGAAGCAGGTGCGTATGCAGTAAGAGAAATCAAAGCACCTACAAACTATATCATTGATGAAACCGACCTGCAGACAGTAAATCTGAAAGCGGATGGCACAAGCGTAGTTGAAGTGGTTTTCCGTAACTATCCTTACGGCGCAATCTCCATTAACAAAACAGATGGAGATACAAAGCAGCCATTGGAAGGTGCAGAATTTACCGTTAAGACATCCAGCGGTGCAGCTGTTGGCGATGGCAGATTTACTACCGATGCAAACGGTAATATCCTGATCCCCGACCTTGCTCCCGGTTCTTATGTAATCACTGAGGTAAAAGCTCCTGACAATTATGTCCTGACTACTACTCCTCAGACGATTCAGATTGGAACAACCGGAGAAACAAAAACGGTAAACTTCACCAACTATAAAAAAGGCGGCATTATTATCCGTAAATTCGATGCGGACAATAAAGAATTGCTCGCCGGAGCAACCTTCAAAGTGGAGCGTTCCGACGGAACAGTGGTAGGCACATCCAACGGTCTGTTTACTACAGACGAGAGTGGCATGATTAAACTGCCTACTCTGGAAAAAGGGACGTATGTAATTACCGAAACAAAAGCACCTGACGGATATGCTTTAAGCGATAATCCTTCGCAGACGATTAAGATTGATAATACCAAGACTTATACGGTTGATTTCTATAACCATAAGCAGCTTGGGGTTCAGATTATCAAAATCGACAGCGATACAAAACAGCCACTGAAAGGGGCAGAGTTCCAAATTTGGAACACAGGTGCATCCGGTAGCACATCTGTATCCGGTGGCACACCTGCAGGTACACTGGTAGGCACATATACCACAGATAATAACGGTGTTATCAATGTAGTCCTGCCTGCAGGTACTTATGAAGTCTTGGAAACGAAAGCTCCGGAAGGCTATCAGATTGATAGACACAAACAGGATATTGTTGTAAAGGATGGCAAACAGACTTCTGTTACATTCACCAATACAAAAATTCTTGGTCTGGAAATCATCAAACAGGATGCCGATACAAAGAAACTGTTGCAGGGCGCAACCTTTGAAATTACAAAGGTAAACGGCGAAAAGGTCGGCACATATAATACAGATTCCAATGGTCATATCATGGTATCCGATCTTAAGAGCGATACCTATGTGATTACAGAAAAAAATGCACCTGCGGGGTATGTATTGGATTCTACACCTCAGACGGTAACTGTAAAAGCAGGTAAGGTAACAACCGTAACATTTACAAACCGCAAGAAAGGCGGCGTAGTAATTCAGAAACTTGACAGTGCAACGGAAAAACCGATTGAAGGCTGTAAATTCCTGATTACTACATTCGATGGCGATACGGTTGGTACATTTGAAACCGACAGATCCGGTCAGATTCATCTGCCTAACTTAGCAGATGGTACTTACATCGCAAAAGAAATTAAAGCTCCTTCCGGTTATAACCTTGCACAGCCAAAAACATTCAAGGTTTCTTCCGGTCAAAATTCCTATCTGGAAGGTGCAAGCAATCAGAAAACCATTACTATTTACAATGATCCTTTAGGTGTCAGCCAGATTATTAAAACAGACTCCGTAACAGGTAAACCGGTTGCAGGTGCAACGTATGTTATTGCAGCATTGAATAATGGTACAGGCAGATTCAGCCAGACTGTTATTGCTGCAGGGCCAAATGCACCTAATACAATGGTAAACGGGTTGACTACAATTATCGGCAGATTCAAAACATCTGAAAACGGTATTATCAACATCAGCAATCTGCCGGAAGGCTGGTATACACTGCAGGAGGAATCCGCACCAGAAGGCTATGAACGTGATACAACGATTTATAACTTCCAGATTACAGGTAATGGCAAGCCTACCATCATTCAGCTTACCAATAAGCCGATTATGGGACGTATTGCACTGACAAAATTGTCTGCAAACTATAACAATAATACAGGTTGGGACAGCGGTACGCCGTTGGCAGGCGCAGTTTACAGCGTTCTTGATAAAGACGGTGTTGAAGTAGATAGACTGACTACAGGTGCAGACGGCACAGCTATTTCCAATAACCTGAAAATTGGCACTTACTATCTGAAAGAAGTAAAGGCTCCCGATTGGTACGGTATTAACCCGAATAATATTGCAGTAACACTGAAAAAGCAAGGACAGGTTGTTTCTGTAACAGCGAAGGATTCTTCTGTGAACCTGATGGTTGGCATTAAGAAAACATCCGATACAAAGACCTGTTCTGCTGGCGATACCATTAACTACTACATCACAGGTGTAGGTAACGAATCGAATGTATCCCTTGATAATTTCACAGTACACGATAAACTGCCCGATCCAAAGGCAGCACAGATTAAATATCTGGATACAGGTATGTGGAATATCAAGTATAACTTCAAGGTTGCATACACAACCAACAAGAATACGGCATATACCTATCTGCCCGGCACATACTCCTCTGATAGACATAATCATATTGACCTGTACGCAGGCAACATGGGCTTAAGATCCGGTGAATATGTAACACAGGTAAAACTGGAGTTCCAAGGCTCTGTTGCACCCGGATTTAAGCTAATGGAGGCAATGTCCATGCAGATGATCGCCGGAAATAACTACACAAATGGCTACCAGTTTACAAACTATGCAGATGTATCCGGCAGATGGCATGGTCAAATTGTTACGGCTAATAGCCATTGGACAATTAAGATGTATGGCACTCCCAGAAAATTGCCTAAAACAGGCTGGTAATTATTTCTCGAATAACTCTTTATAAAATCTATAGTTTTGTATATCCAACTTCATATTACTTAGCTTTCAAAGCCTGACTGTTTCCTATCCAAGAATGGTTAGGCTTTTGAATTTTATTCCGAAAAGCGGAAAGGGGGTGAATGCCATGAGAATTAAAGCACTCAAGGAGAAGGTCACAGCAACAGCAACTCTGCTGCTTTTCTCTCCTAAAACAGTTTTTGCCGCCAATGAAATCCAAAATGCAATTAACAGCTCAAAATCGAGTAGTTTTGACAATTTGGATAACTTCTTACAACGCATGGTTGATATGGCAGACGGCTGGATTGGATACTTCGGTGCATTTGCATTTACTACAAGTATTTTAATCTGGCTCGCAACTTCGTTCACGAAAAAGCATCGTTGGCTGGGGTTTACCTGTATTTTGACTGCACTTGCAGCACTTATTGTTTGGTTACTGTTGCCTGCTATTATTAGCTCGATCAGTGGCTAAGCCACATATCCATAAAAAAGCTTGAGATGGCTATATGCCTTCTCAGGCTTTTTTTAAATCAAAAATCTAAGAAAGGGGAGTGAAATTCTTGTCTGCAATCGTAATTGGTATTTTAAATGCCCTTATCGGGTTAATCATGCAGATTTTATCTGCAGCATTGGAATTTTTTGCAGACACATTTCTTACTACCGTAACGTGGGATTTTGAAACATTCGGGCAGTATATTCCGTTTTTTGCAAATTTCCTTTCATTTTTCCGAGTAATTGCTGCTGCGTGGCTGACAATC
>ERZ779922.2189-NODE-2189-length-11924-cov-4.309883_pt1 | contig 11924 bp, 10 predicted proteins | sample MGYA00511544_ERZ779922 | MGnify/ENA primary metagenome ERZ779922 (study PRJEB29588, sample SAMEA2154516) | human gut metagenome | biome: human gut; feature: human-associated habitat; material: faeces | place: Denmark | collected 2008/2010 ... | reverse complement strand
AATATGCGCAAAAAGGCCGCTGATATTGGATTGGCGGTCTTATTTTTTTACCCGGCATTCGGGAAAAAAGGCCGGAAAGCTGCGGTGAATAGTCGCATTGCCTAAAAAAACTGTCAAAGATTTGGCAGAGAAAACGCCCGGATGAGCTTTTCATGTCGGCGTTTTTTTGCTATACTGAACACTGAGCATTGCTTTTTTCCGGGCGGTGCTCCCACATCACCTGAAGGGAGGCGCACAGGATGCGCTATCGTCCCATCCGCCGCAACGGCGAGTTTGGCCGCGTGTATGCCCGCGGCAAGTCCTATGTCAACCAGGCGCTGGTGCTCTACGTGCTCAAAACGCGGAGCAAGCGCACCCGGGTGGGCCTGACGGCCACCAAAAAGATCGGCCACGCCGTGCAGCGCAACCGCGCCCGCCGCGTTATGAAGGCCGCCATCGACGAACACCTCGACTACAACATCGGCGGCTACGACCTCGTTTTCGTGGCCCGGGGCATGACCCCCCGGCTCAAGAGCTGGCAGCTCAGCGCCATCGTGGCAAAGCTCTTTGCCCAGGCCGGCCTGCCGGATAAGGCAAAGCAGCCGGGCGCAAAGCCCCCAGCCACCCTGCCGCCGGTCCGGAAGCCCGAGGCGTGAGCATCTTTCAGAAAGCCCTCTGCGGGCTCATCCGGCTCTACCAGAAGTTCATCAGCCCGGGGCTGGGGCGGAACTGCCGCTTTTCACCCTCCTGCAGCCAGTACGGCATCGAGGCCATCCGCACCCACGGCTGCGTCAAAGGGCTGCTGCTGACGGCATGGCGCATCGCCCGGTGCAATCCGCTGGGCCGCTGGGGCTACGACCCCGTACCGGAAAAGGGCCGCTGGAAAAATCCGGCCCGGCACTTGTCGGCGTCGGCCCTGTTTTCCACAAGACACGAAAAATAAGTGGAAAACGAACCTCTCCGTCAATGCTCCTTTGGAAGAGCACGGAAGCGGGGAAGACCTCTCCGTCACGCCTGCGGCGTGCCACCTCCCCTCATGAGGGGAGGCTAAGAGGAAAAGCTATTATAATGCTTCTTGTGACGTGCTGAGCTGTGGGCGGTGCGTCCTACGATAAAAATAACCGTCCCGCACCACAGGCGGGGCAGAATGGACAGAGACATGAATATTTTGTACATCCTCGGTGTACCTCTCGGCTATGTGATGGAGTGGATCTACAACCTCATCCCGAACTACGGCTGGGACATCATCATCTTCACCATCGTCATCCGCCTGCTCAGCATCCCTCTGCAGCTCAACCAGCAGAAGAGCATGGCCAAGATGTCCGCTTTCCAGCCGATGATCGCCGACATCCAGAAAAAGTACAAGGACAAGCCCGAAAAGCAGCAGGAAGAGCTGCTCAAGCTCCAGCAGGAGTACGGCTATAAGCCCACCGCCGGCTGTATGCCCATGCTGGTCAACTTCCTCGTCATGTTCGGCGTCATCGAGGTCGTGTACCGCCCGTTGCAGCGCATCTTCCACATCGGCGCCGACGCCATCACCGCCGCAGGCGATGCCATGACCGCTCTGGGCATCAGCTTCACTCAGGTGACCCGCGACACCAATATCATCGCACAGGTGCTGGCCGGTGAGTCCACCGTCACCTCTGTGTTCACCGCAGACCAGCTGAACACCATCACTGAGTTCGGCCAGCACATGGACTTCTTCGGCATCGACCTGACCCGTGTGCCGCAGTACAGCCTGGCAGCAGACAACCTGCCCCTGCTGATCTTCCCCATCCTGGCTGTCGTCACCATGTTCATCTCCACCCACATCAGCATGAAGGCCTCCGGCCAGGAGATGCAGGGCAGCATGAAGCTGACCATGTATATGATGCCTCTGATGTACGTCTTCTTCTGCTTTACCGTTCCCTGCGCATTCTCTCTGTACTACGTCATTTCCAACATCGTGATGACCGTCCAGACCCAGGTCATGCGCAAGATCTATGACCCCGAGAAGATGAAGGAGCAGGTCAAGGCCGAGATCGCTTCCCGCAAGAAGGAAGAGAAGCGCGGCGTGAAGAGCACCACCATCAAGGTTCAGGACGAGAAGACCGGTGAGGTCGTGGAAAAGAACATCTCCGCCAGCGAGATGAACAAGCGCCGCCTCGAGTATGCCCGCCAGCAGGATGCTGAGCGCTACAAGGATGAGCGCACTGTCCCGCTGAGCGAGCTGCAGAACAAAAAGGAGGATTGACGGTTATGATCCGTACGCAGGAAGCGACCGGCAAGACGGTCGATGAAGCACGCACCAACGCCTGCGCTCTGCTGGGCGTGGAAAAGGACGACATCAACGTCAGCTACGAAGTGCTGGAAATGCCCCAGAAGACCGGTTTTCTGGGCCTGAAGCTCACTCCCGCCAAGGTCCGCGTCAGCGTCGAGCTGCCGGACGAGCCTGTGGCAGCTCCTGCTGCCCCCGTTGAGGAGCCCGCTCCCGTTGTGGAGGAGAAGGCTGCTCCTGTGATGGCTGAGCCTGTCGTCGAAGAGACTGCCCCTGAAGCTCCCGTTGCTGTGGAAGAGCCTGCTGCTCCCGCTGAGGAAGCTGCTGAAAAGACCGAGTTCGACGTGGTGCTGAAGTCCTTCGACGCCGCTGCGAAGCTGAAGGTTCTGAAGCTCGTCCGCGAAGTGTGCGGTCTGGGCCTGAAGGAAGCCAAGGACTTCGTCGAAGCCGTTGCAGCTGGCCCGAAGACCGTCAAGGAAGGCCTGTCCAAGGAAGACGCCGACAAGATGGCTGCCCAGTTCAAGGAAGTCGGCGGCGAATGCGAAATCAAGTAATTCTTCGGAATTACGTTTCGCCTTCTTGCAATCGTCAAGAAAAGCAAAGAGGTTGGATGCTTGCATCCAGCCTCTTTTTTATGCTATCGACACACTTCGTCGCTGTTCCCCTTGACTTTTTTGCATTCTTGCGGGATAATAAGGCAGGAAATTCGTCAATTCATCCGTTTTATTTGAAGGAGGTGCATGGCGATGCTGACTTTTCGGGACGCAACCGCTGATCAGGCGGGGCTTATCAGCCACATTTATGCTACCAGCTGGCGTAAAACCTATCGGGGACATATCGCCCAGCATTATCTGGATCGTCTGCCCGATGAATATTGGGTGCCATCCATCCGCTCATGGCTGTCCAGCGGGCAGCTGTATGGGCTGATGGTCTATGACGACGATAAGCCCGTCGGCTGCTGCATCTACGGCCGCGGGCGCGACGAGGATTACGGCGACTGGTGCGAGATTGTGTCGCTCTATCTGCTGCCGGACACGATGCGTCAAGGCATCGGCGGCAAGCTGCTGGAGGAAGTCATCCGGCTGATGCAGCTGGATGGTTATGAGAAATTCTACCTATGGGCGATTGACGGCAACGAAATCGCCGACGGCTTCTACCGCAAGCATGGCTTTCTGCGCACGGATGACGTGGTCGATTACAAAATCGGCGGTGAACCCGTGCGGGACGTGCGGTATACGCGCGTATTACCCAGCGCGTAATTCAGCCGGTTTCGGCTTTTGCAGATACATGCCCGTGGCAATCAGCGCCGTCAGCGGTGCCGCCGCTGCCAAGCCGAACGACCCGACAAGCGTGTTGAGCAGCTGCGAAGCGACATATTTCAGGTTGATGATGTCCATCAGCGGCGTTCCCTGCCCTGCGAAGTACATCAGCATCGACAGATAATTGCCGGAATATGCCAGCATCAATGTCGTCGTCATTGTGCCTAACACGCTCCGCCCGACCAGCAGTCCCGACTTCATCAGCGCCCGGCGGCTGATGTCCGGCTTGTGGCGGTGCACTTCCTCCATCGACACGCTGATGTCCATCGACAAATCCATCAGCGCGCCCGAATTAGCGAGGAACATCATGCCGATATACAGGCTGCGCGTATCAACCCGCATGGCGGATTGGCTCAGCAGCGGCACAACATAGGGCAAATCGCCGCCGTCGAGCTTGAGCAGAATCGTTAGCCCCCACGCGCTCAGGCAGGTGACAACCGTTCCAGCAACCGAGCCGAGAATCGCCGTCAGGCAGCGGCGGCTGAACCCCGCCACCAGCACATCAATCAGCACCGTCAGCACGATGACGGTCACGAACGATGCCATCCATCTGGCAGCAGGCAGAGCAAGCCGCAGAAAATCAGCATGACGAGGCACATCAGCCAATTCTGCTTGTTTTTCCAGCGCATCAGTGTTTTTCCCATTTCAAATTCCCCCATATAGACAGGGCAGGAGATGTTTCATCATCCCCTGCCCTTTGGTTTGCTTCGATTTATACTATTTCCAGATGAAAATGCGCCAAGATGCGCCGCGAATTTTTCATTCTGGCTAACGTGAATGAAACGCAGCGTAGCAGCGCTACGCTAAGTGGAATGAGCGGACGCCAGAAGGGAAAAGGCGCAAGCAGATGGCGCAGGTGAATCTGGAAATAGTATTACTCCGCGTCCGCGGTCAGCCCCATCGCATCCATCGTGCGGGTGAAGATGCCCGTGTTGTCATACAGGCCAGAGAACTTTTCAGCGCCCACCCCATAGGCGTACACCGGAATCTGCAAGCCGGAATGCGCATAGGAGGTGTAGGACAGGCCAGCCTTGTTGTTCATGATGTGGCTCACCGCCATGGAGAAGGGATTGGTCAGCGTTTCATCATAATTGATAACGCCGGAGAGCGTCTTCTTGCCGGAAGCCATCGACGTAGCGGTCGAAGCGGAATCCGGGCAGAAGGAAGAGCTGTCGTAGGTGGTCACCAGACCGAGGTACGGGAACTTGGTGAAAGACAAATCCGCCGGAACCGGGAACTTGCTGTCCGGGTTTTCGATGCTGCCCAGATAGTACTGGGTCGCAGTCACCTGCGGGTTGCCCATGCCGTCGCCGATGAAGAGGAAAACATACTTGGGTTTGCCGCCGAACACGCCCAGCAGTCCGTTCTCTTCCTCTGCTGCGTTGGCGGCATTGGGGGCAGCGGCGTTGGCAGCGGCAGGCGCTGTGGCCAGCATACCGGCGGCGGATGCAAAAGCACCGGCCTTCAAAAAGCTGCGGCGGGACATTTTATTCTCTTTCATACCTGAAAGTCCTCTCTTTCCATGAGCCTCACAGGCTCGCTCTCTCTTTTTTGATCCTTGGGAACGGCCTTATTTTACCGCCCACGCCCCCGGCCCGAAACCATGCCGGCGCAAAATCGGTGTAAAACCCCAGCGTCGGCTGAGGACTTTGTGTAAAAAAGAGGACTGTCCGGAGCAAAAAGCGCCCCTCCGCTTTACCGGAGAGGCGCTTTTGTATATCACAGGTCAATTATGCGTTGAACTTTTCCTCGTTCAGCAGGCCCTCGCTCTTGGCCACACAGATACTGGCGACTGCGTCGCCCACCACGTTCAGGGAGGTGACGAGCATCTCGATGGGGCGGTTGATGGCGAGGATGAGGCTGTAGGCCAGCATTGCCGCATCATTCACATAGCCGAGGCCGGAGAGGATGGTGAAAAGGATGATCGCGCCGGAGCCGGGGGCCGCGGGCGTACCGGCGGAGGCGATGAGTGCGAGCAGCGCGATGACGACGAGCTGGGTGAAGCTGATGCTGTAGCCCGCGCAGCCGGCGATGAAGAGCGTTGCGATGACCTGCATGATGGCCGTTCCGTTCATGTTGATGGTCATGCCGAGCGGCAGGACGAAGGAGGCGATCTTCTCATCCACGCCGAGCTCCTCGACCGTGGTCTTGACGTTGAGCGGGAGCGTCGCCGCACTCGAAGAGGTGGAGAAGCCGAAGACCGCGACGCGGGTGATCTTCTTGGCGAACTTGAAAGGATCAAGATGCGCGAAGATCGCGATGAAAGCGGGATAGCCGATGATGAGGAAGATGAGCAGCAGCGCGACCGTGAGGATAACGTAGGCGACAGCTGGCTTGAGGTGCTCCACACCGTAGGATGCGAAGGTGCGCGTGAGCAGCATGAAGATAGCGACGGGGCCGAACTTGCTGACGACGAAGTTCAGAAAGACGATAACGACGTCGTTGAGCTCCTGGATGAGCTTGCGCAGCGTCGCGGTCTTCTCCTCGCCGAGCGTCTTCATGCACAGGCCGAGGGACACGGCGAGGAAGACGACGGCGAGCACCGCGGTGTTGCTCGAGAAGGTGGAAGCGATGTTCGAGGGGATGACGTTCAACACGACGAGCAGCGGATTGGAGCCCGCCGAGCCTGAAACGCTCTCGAGCCCGTCGACCGCAATGTGGAACACGCCCATGTTATAGAAGACGATGCCGCACACGCAGGCGAGCAGGAGCGCAAAAAAAGAACAGATCAGGAAACCTTTGATACACTTGAAAGAAATTCTGCCAAGCGTACTGGTATCGGAGATCTGTCCTATTGCTAACGTAATGGAAGTGAAAACCATCGGCACGATCACGAGCTGTAATGCACGGATGAACATCTGACCGGCCAAATAGAAAAGGCCAAGCGCGCTGCTCGCTCCCGCAGCGGTGATATCCTGGAACAAAAGATCATTGATGGTCGTCCACACCGCTTCCTGACCGGAGGAATTTAAATGCTCGCGGAGGAACAAAAACAGGAGTCCGGCCGTCAGTCCCGCGACGAGGGAGATGGCCATTTTCGTTGCCAGTGTCTTCTCTTTCCTTACTTTCATGTGTCGTATCCTTTCTTTTCCCGCGCCCGCTCGCCCCGTTCCGGAACCCGCGTTTGCGATTTTTACGAGCATACTACGCAGGCCCCCTTTGTGGCAAGTGTGTTTTTCCATAAATATTAACAAATTCTGAATGCATTCTCCGACAATAGTGACAAAATTCGATTTTTGTGTAAAAAGTGCAAAAAATCGTGTAGATTTTTGTTGACAAACGTCAAGAACGCGTATATAGTGTGAGCCGTAAAAAAGAGTAGGTGCAGCCGCTTCGACCGCATCTCAAACGATAATAGCAAACCCGGTGAAAACCGGCGACGCAAAGCTATAGGGCCTTACCCCTGGGAACAGGGCTGGCAGCCAGTTACCGAAAGGAGATCGCCGTATGAAACGGCTGTTTCGTCATGCCTGCGCTATGCTCGCAGTGCTTATTGTCATGTCCATGTTCACGGTTGTGAACGCCAGCGCTGCCAATGGCACCACCATTGACACCACGAATGCCAAGTATGGTTTCGTCACCGTCAACTACACCTCCAATGCCAAATTGAAGGTCGGCATCCAGTACGGTAACGAAAAGACGTCCTACAAGAACTGCCCGAGCGGCAAGGACGCCGTCTTCTCCCTCGAGCAGGGCGACGGCACCTACACCATTTCCCTCTGCGAGAACATCTCCGGCACGACCTACCGCGTCGTGACCTCCAAGAAGGTCAACGCCAAGATTGAAAACGCCTACGCCCCTTACCTCATCGCCACGACCGATGTGCAGTTCACCTCCGGTGACGATGTGTGCAAGAAGGCCGCCGCGCTCTGCAAAGACGCCAAGACCGACATGGACAAGGTCACCGCGATCTACAACTACATCGCCGGTCACTACACCTACGACACCAAGCTCGCGAGCGACATCACCTCCGGCAAGGTCAGCAAGTACATCCCCGACACCGCCGCCACCCTGAACAGCAACAAGGGCATCTGCTACGACCTCGCCTCCCTCTTCGCCGCCATGTGCCGCAGCCAGAACATCCCCTGCACCCTCACCAAGGGCTACGCCGGCAGCAGCTACCACGCCTGGAACAAGGTCAACGTCAGCGGCAACTGGTACCAGATCGACATGACCTATGCCGTCACCAAGCGCGTCATCAACGAGACCACCTTCGCCGGCTGCGTCTCCCCCCTGACCTACTCCCAGCAGAGCGACACGCTCGCCGTGTCCGCGGTGGCGTAAAATATCACAATTCGTCGAATCACGGCGGCAAGGTATTTCCTGCCGCCGTTTTTTTCTGCGCATTATTAGTTCTGTTAATATCTTATATATTTTTTGAAAATCGCCTTGCGTTTTTGGGCAAATCTGGTATACTGTGAACATAAAATATTGGCAAACACAAATATCTGTGCGGCTCGCAGAAGAGCAACTGTACAGAAAAAGGCACAGCAGGCGAAAGCCTGTGTCGCAAAGCCACGTACCTAAACGGCGCTCGCGCCGCACGGCAGCCGGTTGCCAAATGCAGATCACCTCCCCCCTTCTTCGCGCCGTACAGGCAGAAGAAGGAGGATTTTTTTATGTCTGAGAAGAAAGTTGGCAAGCGGCTTCTCACCTGGGTCCTGGTCCTCGTGATGACACTGTCGCTATTGCCGCTCAACGTGCTGGCGGCAAATCCGGCAGTCATGCGAATCGTCAGACCGGATACTGACAAGTATATCACCTATAATTTCTATCTCAATGAAGGTGACAAAACACCCTATTACTCGCAGATCATCAAGAACAACGAATCTCTCGACGCTCCGGCCACTCCCGAGAAGAAAGACTACAAATTTGTTGGCTGGTACGATGGTGATGAACAGTTCTCTAATTTCGGAACCGCAATCACTGTCACGGAAGGTAGCACTGACGTAGACCTCTACGCCAAGTTTGTTCCTGTGTGTTACGTCTACTTCATGGACGGCACTGGCGAGGGTGCCCGCATCATCGCTACCAAGGAAGTAACAGCGACAGACCCCCTTAATGATTTCAGTGATGTTGCTTTCCCCATCGGCGCTGATGAAGCCATTACCGGTTGGGTGGACAAAGACAACAATCCCGTCACATCCGTTTCTTTCAGCGACGGCACGACTTATCTCTATCCCGTCGTTGAAAAAGGCCACTGGATTGAGTTTAACTCTAACGGCGGCAGCTATGTTGCACCGCTGTTTGTGGCAAAGAATGCTCAACTCAGCAGCCTTCCTGAACCGACTAAGCACGGCTATAGCTTCGACAGTTGGTACACGGATAAAGAGATGACTAACAAGTTCGAATCTGACAATGATTTGAGCGACGACCTCACCCTCTATGCCAAGTGGAACCCCAGTAGCAACGTTTCCTACACCGTGATCCACTGGCTGGAAAACGCGGACGATGATAATTACTCTCTTGCGGCATCTGAGTCTAAGAGCGGTATTACCGGTAGTAAAACCGAAGCAACCGCTAAAACCTATGTAGGCTTTACATCCCCCGCCGCCAAAGATATCGAACAGGAAACCATCGCGGGCGACGGTTCTACCATCGTCAATGTGTATTACAAGCGCAATATGTATGAGGTGAAGTTTTCCTCTTATTCTTATACTGATTGGCGCGGCCACTCCCATCCTGGCACTGAATATACAAGTCTTCGCATCACTGCTAAGTACGGTGCCAATATCTCTGACAAGTGGCCCACTTACAACGGCAGCAGCACTTGGAGTACAAATGACAATGAAAACAAGGGGCCCTATCAGGTCAATATTCAGACAATGCCTTTAGGTGGTGCTAATTTCTACGGGCCGAAAACTGGCCGTGGCAGCGAAACTGCTTACTACTATGTAGAATCCCTGACTGGTGGAAAATACGAGCTTCATCACAGTGATACCACTCCCGGAACCGGTTATAGCGTCACTGATGAGGATAGATACCCCATTACCGGCTTCACGTTTAAAACGTATACAGCGGAACAAGGTGGTAACTGGTTTGATGGTTATTATGAAAAGTATGACGGTGCTAGATTCTACTACACCCGTAACAGCTACAACATTGTCTTCATCAACGGCGGTGCAGAAGATAAAACTCTCAGCAAGAAATATCAGCAGGATATCAGTGATGCGAACTACACGCCCACTGCTCCCGCAGGCAAGGTAGGCTATGAGTTTGCTGGTTGGTACGACAACGAGCTGTGCGAGGGTACGGCTTATAACTTCACCAGCAAAACCATGCCCGCAAACAACATCACCCTTTACGCCAAGTGGGTCGAGCCGGTGCACAAGGTCGAATTTTTAGTAGACAATAAAGTTGTGACCGAATGGACGAAAACTGATGTCGCTCACAATTCGACCATCAGCGACCTTCCCACTCCCACAAGTTCTAATGGCGACACCTTCCTCGGCTGGGTCGATGCAAACCGCAAGCCGTTCCACCCCAGCACCAAGATCACCGGCGACCTCAAGCTCTATGCCAAATTCGGCAATAAGACCGGTTACAGCGTGACGTATGTTACCGCCGAAGGTAGCAGCTCGTTCACTGACGACAAACTCTATGCCGAGGGTGCGTATGCAACCGTTCGCGACGGTGCCAGCACCGCCCCCGCTGGCAAGGTCTTCCTGTACTGGAATGCCAGCAGCGACAGCAGCGGCAAGAAGTACTATCCCAACGATAAGGTCTTAGTGCCAAAGGGCGGCGTTACCCTGACGGCTGTTTACGGTGATAAGGCCGAAACGGTCACCCTGACGTATAACGCAAACTTTGGCACTCCCCCCGCATCCACGCAGATTTCTGGTCTAAAGAATAACGGCCTCATTGATCTTCTCTCTTATGATGAACTGGAGCTCCCCAAGCGCGATGGCTACACGTTTACTGGCTGGAACACCCAGCAAGACGGCCATGGCATTAGCTTCGCCGCCGGTACGTCTGCCGCCCGCGTGGATAAGGTTGAACCCAATGTTCTCTATGCACAGTGGAAGAAGACCACGATTGACGAGGAAGTCACCGTCATCATCACCGGCAAGACTGATACAAAGGTCTACAATGGTTCCGAGCAGTCCGTCACCGGCTACGAGGTCAAGAGCATCAGCAACGAGCTCTACAAGACCACCGACTTCACCTTCAACGGCACCGCTACCGCCACGGGCACCGATGCTGACACCTATCAGATGGGCTTGAAGCCTGAGAACTTCGAGAACAAGAACGCGAACTTCTCCAAGGTCACCTTCGTGGTCACCGACGGTTCCCTGACCATCACCAAGCGCGATGTCACCCTGACCTCTGCCAGCGCCAGCAAACCGTATGACGGCACGGCTCTAACGAGCAAAAATGTCACCGTCGGCGGTAACGGTTTCGCTGATGGCGAGGGCGCGACCTACAACGTGACCGGCTCTCAAACCGAAGTTGGCAAATCGGATAATGAATTCACTTATGAGCTGAACGCTAACACCAAGGCAAACAACTACAACATCACAATGTACAAGGGTGAGCTTGTAATTACCGCCGCCGACAGCGTTGCTTACAAGGTCGAGCACTACAAGCAGAATCTTGACGGCAGCTACAACGACACGCCGAATGATATCGACCCCCTGTCCGGCACGGCTGGCACTCTTACCGCAGCCGCGGCCAAAGATTACCCCGGCTTCACTCCTGGAACGGTTACACAGGAAAAGATTAAGTCCGACGGCACAACTACCGTTGAGATTCAGTACACCCGCAACTCCTACACTTTGACCATCAACTACGTTTACCGCGATGGCAGCAAGGCCGCTGAAAGCCACATTGAAACCATTCTGTACGGCAAGGACTACTCCGTCACCAGCCCCAAAATCTCCGGCTACACTGCTGATAAGCTGGTTGTCTCCGGCACCATGCCCGCTGACAATCGCACCGTGACGGTCACCTACACCAAGAACGGCGGTCATCATCCCCGTCCCAAGCCCACCGTGGAGATCGAAGACGATGACGCGCTCGGTCTGAACACGACGGATCACTTCGCCTATATCGTCGGTTACGGCAACGGCGAGGTCCGTCCGCAGAACAACATCACCCGCGCCGAGGTCGCGACCATCTTCTTCCGTCTGCTGACCGAGGATGTCCGCACCGCAAACTCCACCCAGTCCAACAGCCTGTCCGACGTTTCGCGCGGTCAGTGGTTCAACCACGCGATCTCCACGCTCTCGTCGATGGGCATCGTAAAGGGCAACCCCGACGGCACCTTCGACCCGGATGCACCGATCACCCGTGCGGAATTCGCAGCCATTGCAGCTCGTTTCGACGACAAGAATACGAACACCACCTCGAATTTCTCGGATATCGCTTCT
>ERZ779922.2187-NODE-2187-length-11943-cov-5.320155_pt1 | contig 11943 bp, 9 predicted proteins | sample MGYA00511544_ERZ779922 | MGnify/ENA primary metagenome ERZ779922 (study PRJEB29588, sample SAMEA2154516) | human gut metagenome | biome: human gut; feature: human-associated habitat; material: faeces | place: Denmark | collected 2008/2010 ... | reverse complement strand
CCGGCGGGCAACACCGCCGTATTCGGCTTCGCCAAGCAGGCCATCGCCCAGTTCAAGCTCGGCACCGACGGCACGCCCGACCTGCTGAACATCTGTCTCGATTCGTCGCGCCGCATCAGCGAAGCCTACGGTCCCGAATCGGTCGAGGTCGAGGACATGTACTACCGCCTGGACCGTGACCTGGCCGACTTCCTGACCTTCCTCTTCGCGCAGGTCGAAAAGGGCAACGTCACGGTGGTCCTCACCTCGGACCACGGCACCAGCCCCTCCTACGACATGGCCTGCGGCGAGACCGACCGTTTCAACGCCCGGCAGTTCGAGGTGATCGTGAACGGATTCCTCAACGTACGCTACGGCACGGGAGACTGGGTGGTGGCCTACAACGACAAATGCGTGTGGCTCAACCACAACCGGATCTACGAGCGGGGGCTCAACCTGGCCGAAGTGCAAAACGAAGTGGCCATCTTCGCCATGCAGTTCCGCGGCGTCTCGCACGCCCTCTCGGCCACGGCCATGCGCTCGAGCTACTTCGGCAGCGGCTATGCCCGGCGGATGCAGAACAGCTTCTACCCGCGCCGCTCGGGCGACGTCGTCCTCAACCTGATGCCGGGATGGATCGAGGAGCAGGAACGCTGCCGCTCGCTGTCGGGCTCGATGTACGGCTACGACACCGAGGTGCCGCTCGTCTTCTACGGCACGGGGGCCGGACAGCAGCATGTCGGCCGCAGCGTGGACATGACCGCTGTGGCGCCGACGCTCGCCCGGCTGGCGGGAGCCACGCAGCCGGCCGCCTCGGAAGGCGAGGTGCTTCCCGAGATCGTCGATCTCTGAAACGAACCAAACACACACAACCATGGACAAGATACAGGAGGAGATCATCGAGGAGTTTTCGGTATTCGACGACTGGCTCGACAAATACGACTATCTGATCGGTCTGAGCGAGACGCTTCCGCCCATCGCCCCCGAACACCGCACGGAGCAGTACCTCATCTCGGGATGCCAGTCCCGCGTATGGGTCGATGCCCGGCTTGAGGAGGGGCGCATCCACTACTCGGCCGACAGCGACGCCATCATCACCAAGGGCATCATTGCGCTGCTGATCCGCGTGCTGAACGGACGCACGCCGCAGGAGGTGCTCGACACGGACCTCTATTTCATCGACGCCATCGGGCTCTCGGCCAACCTCTCGCCCACGCGGGCCAACGGACTGGCCGCCATGGTCAAGCAGATGCGGATGTATGCACTGGCCTATGCCAGCAAAACGAACGAAACACGATGACACCTCAGGAAATACTCAAGGTAGAGCAGGACATCATCCTGACGCTGAAAAACATCTACGACCCGGAGATACCGGTCAATATCTACGACCTCGGGCTGATCTACGAAATCGACTTCACGCCCGACGGTACGGCCAACATCCGCATGACGCTCACCGCCCCGAACTGCCCGATGGCCGACATGCTCGTCGAGGACGTCAATCAGCAGGTGGCCAAGGTCCACGGCGTAAAGGCCGTGAACGTCATCCTGACGTTCGATCCCGTGTGGGACAAGAGCATGATGTCCGAGGAGGCGATGCTCGAACTCAACCTGCTCTGAGTCGATGGAGCGGGACGACGTGCGCACCATGATCGGACGCCTCGAGGCCGGGGCCGGCAGCTACGCCTGCGGCGGCTATCTGGCCTGCCGGGGCGACCTGCAGCGCACCGAACTGCTCACCGCCCTGCTCTTCGACCGTCTCGGGCGCAAGATCCGCCGCGTCGATGCGCTCCGCGGGGAGGCCGACGACAACTGGAACCAGACCTTCTACCTGCTCTATTTCCGCACGCTGGGCGACCGACAGAACCAGGAGGCCTACCTCTCGCTGGCCCGAAGGGTCCCCTACAGGATCGTCCTGCGCGAACGCCGCGCAAGCCACGCCGTCGAGGCCATGTTCTTCGGCGCCTCGGGGCTGCTTGACCTCTACCGCCACGACGAGTATACGCTCGAACTGCGGCGCAACTTCGAATACCTCGCCGCAAAATACGGCATCGAGCCCATGCCCGCCTCGGCGTGGGAGCTCGGTGAGATCCGCCCGGCCAACCACCCCGTCCTGCGGCTGGCCCAGGCCGCCGAGTTCTTCTCGCAGGACGAATTCGTCATGGCGCGCGCCATGGCCTGCCGCACGGAGGGCGACATACGCAACCTCTTCTGCATCGAGGCGTCGCCCTACTGGCGCACGCACCACATTCCCGGAGCCCCGGGCGACGAAAGCCCCAAGCGCATCGGCTCCTTCAAGGCCAACATCATCGGCATCAACCTGGTGGCCGTGCTGCAGTTCGCCTACGGCAGCTACACGGGCGACGAACGGCTGCGCGACAACGCCCTCTCGCTGCTCGAACGTCTTCCGGCCGAGGACAACCGCTACATCCGCGCCTGGCGGAATGCCGGCGTCACGGTGCGCAACGCCTTCGAATCGCAGGCGCTGCTCCAGCTCGCCACCGAATACTGCGACGCCCGCCGCTGTGCCGAATGCCCCGTCGGCCGGCGCATCGTGCAGGCCGTCCGCCAGGCCCGGGAGGAGTAATCCGCCCCGCAGGGACAGAACAACCCGCCGGCATCCGCCCGTCACACACCCGACACACCCGCAAACCGCCCGGAGAACAGGCGAATCCGTCCCGCAATATTTTGCCGTTTCGGGGAAAATCATTACTTTTGTAAGATTTAGCACAAAAACCGAAACAACAAAACCGCAACATGGATATATTAGCAAGTTTAATCAAGACCGTCTTCGGCTCGAAAGCCGACAAGGACCGCAAGCAGATCGAACCCTACGTCGAGAAGATCAAGGCCGTCTACCCCACGATCGAGGCGCTTTCGAACGATGAGCTCCGCGCCCGCAGCCAGAACCTCAAGAAGCAGATCGCCGACTACATCGCCGCGGACGAGGCCCGTATCGTCGAGCTCAAGGGCAAACTCGAGCGGCCCGAGACGTCGCTCGAGGAGAAGGAGAAGATCTCGAAGGAGGTCGATGAGCTGACCCGGCGCATCGACGACAAGATCGAGGACAAACTCGACGAGATCCTGCCCGAGGCCTTCGCCGTGATGAAGGATACGGCCCGCCGCTTCGCACAGAACGACACGGTCGTGGTTACGGCCAACGACTTCGACCGCGAGCTGGCCGCCACGAAGGATTTCGTGACCATCGACGGCGACAAGGCCGTCTACGCCACGCACTGGATGGCCGGAGGCAACGACCTGAAGTGGGACATGATCCACTACGACTGCCAGCTCTTCGGCGGCGTGGTGCTGACGCGCAGCAAGAAGAACCCGGCCAAGAAGCTCGGCGAGCGCGAGCGCGAAGGCAACATCGCCGAGATGGCGACGGGCGAAGGAAAAACCCTCGTGGCCACGCTGCCCGTATTCCTCAACGCACTGGCCGGAAAGGGCGTGCACCTGGTGACGGTGAACGACTACCTGGCCAAGCGTGACTCCGAGTGGATGGGCAAGGTCCACCGCTTCATGGGCCTTACCGTGGGTCTGATCATCCACGACATGAAAAAGGAGGAACGCCAGAAGGCCTATCAGGCGGACATCACCTACGGTACCAATAACGAGATGGGCTTCGACTACCTGCGTGACAATATGGCCCTGTACGCCAACGAGCAGGTCCAGCGGGGCCACGCTTTCGCCATCGTGGACGAGGTGGACTCCATTCTGATCGATGAGGCCCGTACCCCCCTGATCATCTCCGGTATGGGCGAGAAGTCCACCCAGCTGTACGATATGGCCGAGATGTTCGCCGCCCGGCTGAAGAAATTTGTGGTGGTGGAGAGCGATGACAAAGAGGAGGAAGCCACCGACATCGACGCCGACTATGTGGTGGACGAGAAAGCCCGCAGCGTCACCCTCACTGCCCGGGGCGTGAAGAAGGCGGAGGAGTTCTTCCATCTGGACAACCTGTCCGACCCGGAAAACAGCACCATCGCCCACCACATCAACCAGGCCATCAAGGCCCACGGCATCATGAAGCGCGACGTGGACTATGTGGTCAAGGACGGCGAGGTGGTCATCGTAGACGAGTTCACCGGCCGCCTGATGTTCGGCCGCCGGTACTCCGAGGGCCTGCACCAGGCCATCGAGGCCAAGGAGCACCTGTCCGTCCAGCGCGAGAGCAAGACGCTTGCCACCATCACGTTCCAAAATTACTTCCGCCTCTACCGCAAGCTGTCCGGCATGACCGGTACGGCGCTGACGGAGGAGGAGGAATTCGCCACCATTTACGCGCTGGACATTATCGAGATCCCCACCAACCGCCCCATCGCCCGTATCGACAACGAGGACAGCGTGTACAAGACTGAGAACGGCAAGTACCGCGCCGTCATCCAGCAGGTAAAGGCGTGCCACGCCAAGGGCCAGCCGGTGCTGGTGGGCACCGTGTCCATCGAGAAGAACGAGCTGCTGGGCAAGCATGACGTTCTCAATGACGGTTTTGTGCGGCCAGAGATTGAAGCGCTGAAAAACCATGCCCAGGTGCTCGCGCACGTGATTGAGGTCGGTCTTCGGATTGGTGACTTCGACGCCGTTGAAGAAGATGGCGCCGGAGGTCGGTATCTCAAGGGCGTTGATGCAGCGAAGCATCGTGCTCTTGCCCGATCCCGAAGGGCCGAGCACAACGACCTTTTCGCCCGGCATGACGTTGAGATTGATGCCGTCGAGCACGACATGGTCGCCGAAGGCTTTCTTCAGATTCTGAATGGATACGATGGGTTCGGTCATGGCTCTTAGCTCCCAATGCCGTTGTCGCCGCGGCCGAGGCGGGCTTCAAGTCTGCGGATGCCCCAGGCGAGGAGCAGCGTCATCACCCAGTACACGCAGGAAATGGTGATGTAGGGTTCCCAGTAGCGGGCCGAAGCGCCCGCGACAGTACGGGCGGCGTAGGCGAGTTCGGCCAGGCCGATGGCGGAGATGAGCGAGGAATCCTTCAGGATAGCAATGGCGTTGTTGCCGAGTGCGGGCAGCATGCGGCGGAAGGCCTGCGGCAGGATGATCGTACGCATGGCCTGCATGTAGGACATGCCGAGCGAGCGGGCAGCTTCCATCTGTCCCTTATCGAGCGACTGAATGCCGGCGCGAAAGATTTCACACATATAAGCGCCCGAATTCAGGGTGATGGCGCAGACGCCGGCGAGCATTGCGCCGTAGTTCGAGCGGATGTCGCGGGCAAGCTGGCCCGAAATCAGCAAGCCGTCAACCGGGTGAATAAAGACCGGGAGCACGGCAAAGTACATGAGAAAAATCTGCACAAAGAGCGGCGTTCCGCGAAAGAAGCTCACGTAGACCGTGATCGGCCAGCGCACGCAGTAGTGCAGGAAGCCTTTAAGCGGGTTGTAGCGCGCCTGTGCGAGGCGGCCCATGCCTAAGAGCGTTCCCAGACACATGCCCAGGCAGACGCAGATGATGGTCACCTGAACGGTCGTCCAGGCGCCATGGACGAAAAGCGGCCAGTATTCCGCAATAACACTGGATTCGAAGCCAAACATGAGGGATCCTTTTTGTTGTTGTTCTGAATAAGGAAAACGCCGCGTCCGGATATGTCGGATGAGCGGCGCGCTTTAACCTTGAAGCCGATGAGCAGCCGGGGAATCCTCTGCTGCCCTCTGCTTCAAGGATTGAGTCAAAGGACAATCACTTCGTGAAGGCCGGAAGCTTCGGAGCATCCGAACCGAACCACTTGCGGTAGACCTCGTTGTAGGCGCCCGACTCGATAACCTTCTTCAGGCCCGCGTTGACGTCGTTGAGCACCTGAGTGTTGCCCTTGCGCACGCCAATGCCGAAGTACTGTTCCTGGAATTCCGGATCACGGCACTGATTGAACTTCTTGTCGGGGTTCTGCTTCATGTACCACTGCAGCACGCCCACGTCGCCGATCATGGCGTCGACGCCGCCGTTGGCGAGCTCTTCAAGCGCGAGCGGCGTGTTGTCAAAACGGCGGATGTTGGTCGAAGCCTTGCCGAAGGCGTTCGAAGCGGCTACGTCGCCAGCAGAAGCATTGACGACGGCGATCAGCTTGCCCTCGAGATCCTTGAGGCTCTTAATCTGCAGGTTCGAGCTCGTGAGGATGAGCTGGTGGGCGAGGAAGTAGGGTTCGGAGAAGTCGACGGCCTCCTTGCGCTTGTCCGTGATGGTGATGCCGGACATGATGATGTCGCGGTCACCGTTGTTGAGCGCCGGGAAGATGGTCGACCAAGTGGTATTGACGAACTCGACGTCAAAGCCCTGAGCCTTGGCGATGGCTTTCATCAAATCGATGTCAAAGCCGACGATTTCTTTGTTCGGCGCTTCGTATTCAAAGGGACGATAGGTCGCGCCTGTGCCGACCGTATAGGTCACAGCCTGAACGGCAGTGGAGGCGAGCAGAGCAGCAAATGCGGCGGCAGTGAGAACTTTGGTCTTAAGAGACATAAACAAACTCCATCAATCGGAGCGGTCTGCAGGAGGTTCTGCGGCCGCATATTTGAATTTTCGAAAGCGAATTTTGCTGATCATGACTCAAGCTGTAAAGGCTTCTTTTGAAAGCGCAAATGCGTTTCCTGCGCCAAGTTGATGCGGCCTAGGACTTGAGGCTTAGTTGCTGATATTTGTCGACAACATGGCCTTGCATCACCAGTCTAAAAACGTATGATTCGAGGGACTCGGATGCTGCAAAATCAGGTGCGGCGAGTGCATCCGGGATCGACTGCATCTCACGAGCAGGCGCTGCGGCCGGCATTCCCTCAGACTTCTATTTTGATCGCCCCAATGACCGGGCCGGCTCGTTCTCCGAAGACGGTCATGACTTGGTTCGGCAAGGGCGCAATTGATTTGTTAATATCATGCTGTTAGCATTGATTTAGCATAAAAAGGAGATGCTGTGGTAAACATTCAAGTGCGAGTAGATGAACAACTCCGCGACCAAGCCCAACAAATCTTGTCCCAGATGGGTATGGATATGACTACAGCTGTAAGGCTGTTTCTTCACCAGTTAACTGTTGACAAAGGGCTGCCGTTCCGTCCTACGATCGATCCTTTTTTTAATGAAGCAAATCTTCGGTATTTGGAGCGCGCCATCGCCGAAGCCAAGGCAGGGAAAAACATTGAACAACATCAGCTTTTGGATGTTTAACCATGTTGCTGGTTTGGTATTCCAAGGGTTGGGAAGATTACTTGCAATGGCAGCAAGAGGACAAAAAAGTAGTTCGTCGCATCAATGCGCTGATCGCAGATGCATTGCGTCATCCAACGGAAGGAATAGGGAAGCCTGAATGTCTTAAACACCAATTATCTGGAGCCTGGAGCCGCAGAATCACACAAGAGCACCGCTTGGTTTATCTTTTTGACCAAGAAAAATTAGTCATCGTTAGCTGTCGGCTGCATTATGAGACTTGAACTTGATCTATCGGCCCAACATGGCCGGCGGATTTTCTTTTGTTCATTGGATCAGACGGTATCTCTTTTCCGTTCCGACTCATTCTCATCCTCCAGAACCCCTCGTTCGCAGGGGAGCGGAGGAATGGCGTCGGGAAGCTGCAAAGGCTTTTATTGAAAGTGCAAATGCGTTTCCTGCGTCAAGTTGATGCGGCATAGGGCTTGATGTTTAGTGACAACATGGCCTCGCATCGTCATTCTTAAAACGTATGATTCGAGGGACTCGGATGCTGCAAAATCAGGTGCGGTGCGCGCATCCGGGATCAGCTGCGCTTGACGGGCATGTGCTGGCGCGATAAGTTTTCATGCTTAACTAACGATGCTGGCGACAACGGAACGCTTGCTCCCTTCTTTTTATCGATCTGTCAATAAGCGGCTTGTGCTGCGGCCGACATTCCTTCTGGACGCTTCATGGACGAGGAAAGCCTCTTTCGCGACATTCACAACCACCTGATCCATCAGGCGCAGGAAGGCGGCAAGATGGATACGGAAATGAAGCTCGCCGAACGGTTCAACGTTTCCCGCTACCGCGTGCGTCGGGTGCTCGACATTCTCACGCGGATGGGGATCATCCACCGTGCGCAGAAACGCGGACTCACCGTGCTTGATCCTGAGCCCGAGAAGCTTTCCAAAAACATCGGCTCTCAGCTGACTGTGAGCGGCTTCAACGCTATGGAAGATCTTGAAGCCCGCATGCTCATCGAACATGCCGTGCTCGAGCTCGCCGTCAAACGACTCACGCCGATGACGGCCGGCCGCCTGACGGAGAAGGTCGGTCAGCTCGAACGAGTGATGATCTCGGGCGCCGCGGTGATTGAAATTCACCAGTCTTTTCGCCTCGAATTGATTTCGGGCTGCGGCAACCGCGTGCTGCAGGTCTTTGCCGAGTCACTGCTTACGGAATGCCTGCGGCTTTTGCGGGAAACAGGGGAAAGCCTGCCGTCGGATTATCTTTCGGATTTAATTACCGGAGACCGGCGTCTTCTGGACGCCATTAAACAGGGCAGCATGGACGAGGCCTGCGAGGCGCTCAATACCGTGATTCAGCTGGAAGTAGCCGGTGCCGCTGACGACCTGAGGCGCGGCGAAGCAGCGGCAGGCTCGATGGATAAAAAAGCATAGAGCCGCGCGTTTTGCCGCGGTGCGGCCCATCGGCCGGCGAATGGCTATCTGCCGGCCGAGAGCTTTTAATGGCGCACGTTAGGCGCGGAACACTTCCCTGTGCGCAGGCGTGCGTCCCAAAATTTCCGCCACTTCAGCGCGGACATCGGTCACCTCAATAAGGCTCAGCAGGCGCTCGGCCAGTGCGTCGACATCTGCGGGCGTGAGCACCATACCGACCACCGAGCGGAACTTTTTAAGGAGTGCCTCGTCCGTGACGGGATTAACAGGACTGCCAAGCGGCATGGGAACGCGCGTTTCAAACGCTCGCCCGTCCTTCAAGGTGACTTGAACGATCGGTTCGTCGTCGTCCTTTTGACGCTTGTCGACTTCGAATCGGATCTTCGCCATCGTTTCAGCAATGCGGGGATCTTCACGCTTTTCGCGCGTGAAGGAGGCAAGACTGGCCGAGCCGAAAACCAGATCGGCGGCCACGCTGTAGGGGATCGAGAGCTGCGCGGCATTCATCGGATGAATGGCCGTACCCCCGCACATGCCGTAGACGAACGGGTTGATGATGATGAGAATTTCAGCAATCTCGTCAGCCTTGAAGCCATATTTGGCCATGAGATTGTCGACGGCATCGATCGAAGAATGGGTCGAGCGGCAGGAGGCGTGCGGCTTGATGGACACTCGGGCGAGTTTCCAGTTTTTGCCTAAGTCACGCAGCCAGGCGTCCGGATCCGATGACGTCGGAGCGTAGGAGTGGTTGAAGCCGCCCCAGACCTCTTCGAAGGCTTGAGCCGGCCCCGTGAAGCCCTGACGAGCCAGCAGTGCGCTCATGAGACCGCCCTGAGCGGCATGTCCCGCATGCAGGCGCTTATTCTGAGCGCCGTCATGAACGCAGGCCCAGAGGCCGCCCGAGTAGGCACTGGCAATGCCGAGCGCGTGACGCGTCTGGAGCGCATTCAGTCCGAGAATCTTGGCCGCGGCCGCAGCTGCCCCGAAGGGGCCGCAGGTACCCGTGGAATGAAAACCCGCACCGTTGTGGGGTTCGTAAGCGCCGCAGGCTTCGAGCGCTCTGCGGGCGATGTCGTAGCCGAGCACCACGGCGGTAATGAATTCTTTGCCGGAAACAGGGCGCCCGGCAAGTTCGAGTGCAGCGACGGCTGCCGGCACAACCACTGCACCGGAATGGTCGCAACCGCCAGTGTCGTCGAGCTCAAAAGCATGAGAGGCGGTGCCGTTCACAAGGGCGGCATTGAGCGGGGTCATTTTTTCGCCGCGCCCCCAAAGCGGAGCGGCGCCGCTGCCTTCCCCAGCGGCATGAAGCGTCTGCGTGAGGATCGTCGTTTCCGGTGCAATGGCGCCGGCCGTGCCGGCTCCGATGGAATCGAGGATGTGGCGGACGGCCTTTTGTGCGATGGCTTCCGGGAGATCCTCAAAGGTGGTACGAACGACGAAGCGCGCCAATTCGGCGCATTTGGTTTGATCAGCGGGAATGAGTTTTTCCTGACTCATGGTGGTTCCTTTGGATGGTGCGGGCTGTGTGCGAATTGAATCCTAAGCCGAAATGAAGCTCTTTGTCGCTCTCCGAGCAGCGTAAAGGCGTGCCAGTCGACCTTGAGCGTCGTCAATATTATGACAACATTATCTTTTATATTGTCGACAATATAGAGAAAATGTCGCTCATGACGATGATGTTGTCGATGACGACATCAATGAAACCACCACCAAAATGGAGAGAGATTCATGAGCAGCCAAGAGAGCAAGAGCCGCAGCGGTCGTTTTGACCTGCCGGCCAACGAACTGGTTGAAAAGTTCAATGCGACGATTCCGTTCGAGCAGCGTGTGTGCCCGTTTGACATCAAGGATTCGCAGACGCATGCCACGATGCTTGCGCGTCAGGGCATTATTTCCGAAGCGGATGCGCAGGCCATCTGCCGAGGGCTTGACCAAGTTGCCGAAGAAATCAGCTCGGGCAAGTTTGTCTTCACCGTCAAGGACGAAGACATCCATATGGCGATTGAAAAGCGCATGACCGAAATCGTCGGACCAGCGGGCGGGCGGCTCCACACCGGCCGCAGCCGCAATGACCAGACGACGACCTCTACGAAGATGTATCTACGTCATGTGATCCGCGAGGTCCAGGAGGCCATCCGCGGACTGCAGGCAGAGTGTGTCGCGGTGGCGCGCGCCAATGCCGATGTGATCATGCCGGGCTTCACGCACATGCAGACGGGCCAGCCGATTCTCTTCGCACACTGGATGATGGCGTTCTTCTGGATGCTTGAGCGCGATTTCACGCGTTTTGGCGACCTCTATAAGCGCATGGGACGCTGTCCCTTGGGATCCGCGGCGCTCGCCGGCACGGATTTTCCGATTGACCGCGACTTTACGGCCAAAGCGCTCGGCTTTGATGCGCCGACCGAAAATTCGATCGACAGCGTTTCCGATCGTGACCACATGGTCGAATTCAATGCCGCAGCGGCAATGTGCTACATGCACCTGAGCCGGCTGTGCGAAGAGCTCGTCACTTTCTCGTCGCAGGAATTCAAGTTTATTGAACTCTCCGACGACTTCTGCACGGGTTCCTCCATCATGCCGCAGAAGAAGAATCCGGACATTGCCGAAAAGATTCGCGGTAAGACCGGCCGCATGTACGGCAATCTCATGGCGATGCTCACCATCATGAAGGGCATTCCGCTCGCCTACAACACAGACTTGTCCGAAGACAAGGAACAGGTTTTTGATTCGATCGACACGCTGCTCGACAGCCTCGCCATCGTAACGCCGATGATCGCCAAGATGAAAGTGAACGCAGAGCGGACACGCCGCGCAGCGGACATGGGCTACGCCAATGCGACGGACCTTGCCGACTACCTCGCCAAGAAAGGCATTCCCTTCCGTGAAGCGCACCACATCGTGGGGTCGATGGTGAACTACGCCATCAAGCATAACAAGCGTCTCGACGACTTCACTATGGACGAATACCGTCAGTTCTCCGACAAGATTGAGGAGGATATCCGTGAGGAAATCTCGCTCGAAACCTGTGTGAAAGCACGCCGGTCATTCGGCGGCACGGCGCCCGAACGCGTCCGTGAGCAGCTCGAACACGCCGATAAGGTTCTCTCTGAGGAAGCCAAAGCCCTCCAGGCTTAATGAGACCCGCCTTTAGGGCGGCTCCATTCCCTCCCTCTTGGGTGCGGTCGTACGTCTTCCTCACACCGTCGTCGGCCGCACCCGTCTTTCTTTGAGCTTTCAGCATTGATCTGGGCTGCAGATGCTGCAGCCCGGCAGGACTTTTTCGTCTCGAAAAGTCTGGAGATACATCATGGAAACCGATCTTAATTTTTGGCTGCAGCTTTTCACTGTTGCCTTCTGCATCGGCCTCGGCGG
>ERZ779922.2179-NODE-2179-length-11977-cov-4.851619_pt1 | contig 11977 bp, 5 predicted proteins | sample MGYA00511544_ERZ779922 | MGnify/ENA primary metagenome ERZ779922 (study PRJEB29588, sample SAMEA2154516) | human gut metagenome | biome: human gut; feature: human-associated habitat; material: faeces | place: Denmark | collected 2008/2010 ... | reverse complement strand
TCTTTTGAGCCTGGACATAACGGGTTTTATAAAGCTCACTGTTGAAACCGGCCATAACTTTGAAGTAGTGTCCACTGTCAAACTGTTTAAAGTAGTCCGAGTAGATGTTGGTCGTGTAGTAGTTTTCTTTATATGAATACTCGTTTACCTGAGAGAGGCCGAGTGCACCGCCGTTCCATGAAATCAGGTACGGTTCGTTATCTGCGTTGTATGCATATACCGGCAATACATCCCAATGTTCGTTCGTGTTCGTTGTGCGTAAACTACCTTCCACGTTGATTCTCCAGTTTTTGATGGGTTCGAAAATGAACTGTAGCTGTTGCGTGTTCAGGTCTTTCTGGTTGATCTGTTTTCCACCGTTTTCCAACTGTTCGATTTCCATGCCGTCTACCGGATGTCCGTTCGGGTCGTAAGCAGGATTGGTCGGCCAGCGACGGGCGATGTTATGGAAGAAGAGACCTGTCAGATAGGACGGACGGTCAAAGTCTTCGCGTGTCCATTTGGTTGAGTAAGTGACAGTGAACCAGTCAGCAATCTGGCTTGTGATTTTACCGTTCATCGTATAGCGTTGGAAATTATCGCTACCATGGCGAAGCAGACCGTTCTGATCGAGGAAGCTTCCGCTGATGGTATACTGCGTTTTCTCCGAACCTCCACTGATGCTCAGGCTGTGCTCTTGTGACGGAACCCAGTCATTATAGAATTCTTTGAACCAGTCGGTGTTGGCATTAGCACCGCCATAAGCCTGCCATTTACGGGTTTGTTCGTTCATGGTCATTGTCTCTTTCAGGGTTCCGGCTTGGTAGGCAAGAATACGGTCGAGCGCTTCTTGGCTGAATGGGCCTGAGTCACCGGCATTTTCGGCTGCACGGTTAAAGTAGAGTGCGAATTGATAAGAGTCCATCATTTCCGGAACACAAAGCGCATCGGAGAAACGTACGTTACCGTTATAGCTGACTTTTGCTTTGCCGCTCTTACCACTCTTGGTTGTAACGAGGATTACACCGAATGCGGCACGGGCACCATAGATAGAAGCAGAGGCTGCATCCTTCAGTACGGATACATTTTCGATGTCGTTCGGGTTAACCGAGTTCAGGTCACCTTCGATGCCATCGATCAAAATAAGGGGAGAAGATCCGGAGCCGTCGCCAATGGTACCGGCACCACGGATATTGATACTCATTGAGCTATCCAGTGCACCGCCGGAGTTACCCACCGAGAGGTTCAGACCCGGTACTACACCCTGCAATGCCTGTGATACATTTTGTACCGGACGGGCTTCGAGTACTTCGGAGTTTACCATACCGACAGCACCGGTTACGTTCACCTTCTTTTGTGAACCATAACCCACGATAACAACTTCATCCAGTACCTCGGCGTCTTCTTTCATCGTAATGTGGAGAGCTGTACCTTCTGCTTTGACTGTAACGGTTTTATAGCCAATGTAGGAGATCTCGAGTGTAGCGCCTTTGGGTGCATCGATAGAGAATTTTCCCTCCAGGTCAGTGATGGTACCCATAGTGGCATTGTCTTTCACTTTGACGGATACGCCGATCATGGCTTCTCCGTTCTGGTCCAGTACCGTACCTGTTGTTTTCACTTTCTGCTGCTGTACGGAGGCGATTTCGTGTTTTTCGTAAGTATCGGCTGCCGCTTGCTGAGGTGTAGCACACCATAGCATAATAGAAGCAGCGATTGCCATTTTCAGGCGATTTGTTTCTCGAAACCGGATTAGGTTCGGAAACAGGTTAGTTTTTTCTGTCATACACTAAATTGTTCGGTTAAACATTAATTTGATAGTTTGTTTTAGGATTCCGGATTTTATTTTGTTTCCGGAATAAGGTTTGTAAAGGATTCGTTTTTTCTACTTCATAAGCATAATTATTAGAGGTTACTGTATGTATGTCATTCTTTTCTTGCTCCTTTCTGAACCATGCTGATTCGTTTATTAAATTTGTTTGTCCAAAGGTGATTAAGTTCTCACGGAACTTGGAAAAAAGTGATAAATCGGCTTTTATATAACTTCGAACCTTCTGATTCGTCCTTTTTCTTTATTATTTCACCTGTACGGGTAGTCGTATTGGTCCGGGAAGCTGATTATGTTAAATGATACAGGAACTACTAAGTCCCGCTGATTAACCTTTTGCAAATAGAGAGAGGCTTATTTTTCTACCACCTTCCTCTGAGGCGGCACGTTTTATTCATTATCTGCTGCTTTTTAATAAAATAGTGGTGCGAAGAGCAGTGATAAAGAAAATTATTATTATAAATTCTTGCATATTATTAAAAGTTATCGCATCTTTGCCGAGAGATATTGTGATTTTATAAACACAAGTTAGCCTAAGTTAACAAAAAAGTATTAATACAAGAACAGGCCAAAGGTTAAGACACATTTGCAGAAACACTTGAATAACGATAAGTTCCGTGAGAACTATACCCCACTTTTATTCCACTCATAATATATAGGTGAGCATTATTTAATATTAATAATGAGCACCTCTTTCCTGAGAAGAATTTTTTGTCTTTTTGTTTTGAGGCTTTACATTAAGGTTTTGTCTTTTCGTTCCGGTTTTCTATCCGGTTCTGTTTAATAGTGTTTATATTTAGGAATGTTGGAGTTGAGAAATACCAAAATGTTAAATAGGATACTTTTTGGATTTTACAATAAAGATAGTAGAACGTTAGTAGTAAGATCCGGATGGCAGTAACATTAGGTTTGGATATCTCTGTATGATGAATATACTTCTCCGGATGGAGTGAACTCTGTGTAATAAAGCAAAAATATCCCCGGAAAAAATACTTTTCTTCCGGGGATATTTTTATTTGATAGAATTATAATAAAGTATTATTTGATGACCAGTCGGTCTGCATCTAAAGCCAATTTATAAACTTTTCCTTTACTTGTTTTGAAAGAGAGAGTTTTATCTCCGTATCTCACCGTACAAGGTTCGCCTGCTTTTGAGAAGATGGTTGCTTCTGCAAGCTGTCCGTTTTTCCATGACAAGTCTACCTCAAAGTTCCCTTTGGCGCAGATTCCACTGATGCTTCCGTCTTTCCAGGCATCCGGAAGTGCGGGCAATAGTTGGATGAAGCCCATGTGACTTTGCAGCAGCATCTCTGTGATACCGGCGGTACCTCCAAAGTTTCCGTCGATCTGGAAAGGCGGGTGAGTATCCCACAGATTGTCCAGTGTACCGTTTTTCAGCAGATTACCGAAAAGTTTGTAGGCGTGGTTACCGTCTTGCAGACGTGCCCATTGGTTAAGTTTCCATCCCATACTCCATCCGGTTGCTCCGTCGCCGCGATGCTCAAGTACCACTCTGGCAGCTTTGGCAAGGTCGGGTGTGGTGATGGGTGAGAGCGTATGTCCCGGGTGCAGTCCGAAGAGGTGGTTGACGTGGCGGTGCTCGTCTTTCGGGTCATCGATGTCTTTCGACCATTCCATCAGCTGACCGTAGCGGCCCACTTTGTAGGGAGCCAGATGTGTCAGCACTTCTTGCCATTGTTTACGTTCCTTGCCGTCCACTCCGAGCACTTTGCTTGCTTCGATGGCATCCTGCAGAATTTCGCGGATTACGGCGTGAACGAAAGTGGTTCCTTCGTCAATCGGTCCGTGTTCGGGTGAGGTAGACGGAGCTGCGGTGTAAGTTCCATCCGGTTTGCGCCATAAAAAGTCTGTGGCAAACTGGGCGCTGCTTTTGATCAGGTCGTATCCGGTCTCTTTCAGGAATTTCTTGTCGCGGGTGTAATCATAATACTCCCAGACATGCGTTGCCAACCAGGGGCCTGCCATTGGATTGAAGTTCCAGGCCATCTCTTCACTTTCAAGCGGCGTGGTGAATCCAAAGATATTGGCTGAGATCGATGCTGTCCATCCTCTTGTTCCGAAGTAAGCCTGCGCTGTTTTCTGTCCCGGTTTTACCAGCGTACGGATAAAGTCGATCAGCGGCAATGTACATTCGTAGAGGTTGGTCGAGCAAGCCGGCCAGTAGTTCATCTGTATGTTGATGTTGTTATGGTAGTCCACTCTCCACGGACCGTCTACGTTGTTGTGCCAGATGCCTTGCAGGTTGGCAGGCATGTTACCCGGTCTTGAGCTGGCTATGAGCAGATAACGTCCGAACTGATAATAGAGTTCTTCCAGATAAAAGTCCGGTTGTCCTTTCCGGTAGTTTTGCAAGCGTTTGCCGGTGGGCAGGTTGGCGCTTTGTGCGTCCGGGTTCAGTTGTAGTTTTACCCGGTTGAACAGAGCGGCGTAGTCGTCGTAATGCTGTTTGAAGAGTACATCATATCCCATGGCTACGGCATTGTCCATCCATTGACGGGTGGTTTCGGCAGGATTTACTCCCACATATGCTTTAGGGTCTTTGAAGTCCGGGTCGAAATTGATCTTATAATCGGTATCCGCAGTGACAAGGAATACTACTTCGTCAGCGTCTTTTACGGTGATTTTTCCATTTGCGTTCGATAGTGTTCCGCCTTTGGCAATGGCATGAATGCGCACTACATATTGCATGCCGTTATTGTCGAGGTGGGCAGTGTATGCGAGGCCGTTGGCACCGTCTGCCGACATGCTTCCTGTCGATACCGGATTGGGGGAGTAACTGAAAGTAAGGTTCTGCTTGCCCGGCCGGTCGGCTTTGAAGCGGATTGCCATCACGTTGGCAGGATAGGAAATGAAGTAATCGCGTTCGTAGGCTACATCATCTTTCTTGAATTGTACAACGGCCAATGCCGAATCCAAAGAGAGAATACGTTTATAGTCACTCATGTTCACTGTACTGAGTCCGGTTTCTATATAAAACTCTCCCATTGTGGTGAAGTTACCAAAACGGAAAGGTTTTTCTCGGTTCGACTCATAAGGCACTTCGCTGTTAAAGTTCTTGCGTGTCAGCATTTCGGCCTTTTTCTGGTCTCCGTCGGTAAAGGCCTGGCGTATTTCTTTCAGTACATGTGCCGACTGTTTGTTTACATTCCAGTAGGCATCGGCTCCTCTCGAAGTATTAGGTCCTCCTCTCCAGAGAGTTTTCTCGTTGAAGGTGATGCGTTCCGCTTCTATCGAGCCCATGATGTTGGCTCCGATGCTTCCGTTTCCAATGGGCAATGATTGCGACTCCCAGTTGGCATCGGGGTTCCGGGCAGTGTCTCCTGCACTCTCCGGTTTGCTTTCTCCTTTCCAGAGATCGGGGCGGCTGCCATACCAGATGGCTCTGCCTTGTAGTGTATTCGGTGTGTCGAACCAGATGGAGAGCCCTTGCGTGTAGTCGGTGGCATGGACATGCGCCGCCGGCAAGGCAAACAGGGCGGTGAGGAGAAGTGAATAAAGTTTCTTCATGTTTGGGTGTTATTAGAGTTAGTATTGGTTTGTCATAGTCTGCACAAAGATAAAGAAAAACCTTGAATCTTGTGCAGACTATGTGACGTTTACTCGGAGGTAAGATAAATTATCCAACCTTTCCGGGGGGCTGTCACTATCGGTGTGTCTACATTCCATTCATGCGCCTGTTGCATGTCCGGTATTTCGGGTGTTGTCAGCTTTGCCTTTTGTCACTTTGATTATCGGACCTCCTCAGAATCGTTTCTTTCGGACCGACTGGCAGTCCGGGCGAAAAAAACGCGCCCTGCGTGTAAAGTCCGATATCACATTTCCCATCTTTGAGCTTGTTTGCTTTTACTTTGAAGGTGGAATGACGGTTCCGCCGGTAAATGGTTCCTTTCCCGGTCTCCTTCCTGCTTTTCTGTCAGTGTACAACGCTTTGTCTGCAATGGTCAACGGGAGGAAAAATTCTTCCGCCAAGACCCGTTTCGGATAGCAATAGGAGATATTCCGGACAACAATAGGAGATATTTCCGGAACATAAGGACATTTTAGGAAAATGCTTACTTCTTTCCGGGTAAATGCTTACTCCTTTCGGAGTAAATACTTGCTTCTTTTTCCGAAAAGCAAGGCTCTTTTACCCCCGGAGCCCGGCTTTTCACCTCCGAAAGCTGCCGTTCGGCCCTTTTTTTCTCCTGAAGCATCCGAAACGAATAGGAGCTCTGTTAGCGAAAAGTGCTATTCGGTTTCTTTTTGCGCTATGATTCTGCAGATGGCTGACACTTCTGATCTTTCCACTCAGATCTTCAGGAATATCTTCTGCCTGTACATGATCCGTAAGATAAGGAATACAATCAGATAGTTGGCAAAGCTTAACCACACCTGATAATAACCACCCAGGTATTGCTCCAGTCCGTAACTGACGGATGCTGCTATGCAACGGAAGTTAATGACCTCTCCCAAGATATAAGCCGTAATGGAGTTCATGCCGTATATTTTCAACCAGTTCAGCCCGCGGCTGTGTCCTTTGTAGTCTATCCGGTAGTAGAAGGCACCCATCAGCAGGAAGCAAAGTCCGCCGGAAAAAAGCGTCATGCTGCTTGTCCACAACCGTTTGATGATGGGCATTTGCAGGCTCCATATCAGCGAGAAGGCTATCAGGGATATGCCGATTATCAGCAAGGTCTGTACCACTTTCCGGTGATTATCCTTGCCTGCTTTCATTATCTTTCCGGCAAAAGCTCCCAGCATCACGGTAGCCCCGAAAGTGAGGCTGCTCCAGATCCAGGTGTAGTTGTAGTGAGCAGAGAAGCTCCAACTGCCGTCTTCATTCCAGAACACTCCGTCGCGGAAATGCCCCAGTACCAGCCTGTCCACCTTCTCGGCAAAGTTTCCTTCCGGAGTGAAGTCGCCCAGGAAGGTCATCGGTATCCAGTAGATCAGTAATAGCAGGGCTGTGACGATCAGCTGCCAGCGGAAGTTGCAATGCAACTGTATGATGGCGGCAATCAGATAGCCTGTGGCAATGGCTTGAAGGGTGTTGGAGTATAAGTACAGATGTTTCGGGTCGAGGCCCAGCAGATTGCCCTGTACAATCATTCCGAAGATGAACAGAAGGATGAAGCGTTTGATGATTTTGCGGTAAACGGGTCCTTTGTCCGGATTGTCTTTAAACTTGGAGAACGAGAACGGCATGGAGGCTCCTGTCATGAAGAGGAAAAGAGGCATTACCAGATCCCAGAAACGGAACCCTTCCCATACTTCATGATCGAACTGGAAAAGAATACTGTTCAGCCATGGGAGGTTGAGCTGATGTGCCAATGTCCACAATACCGGCTGGAAGAAGACCAACAGGAAAAGGTCGAAACCGCGCAGGATGTCCAGTGAGGCCAGGCGGGGAGCAGGGGTTGATGAAGGCTTTTTCATAAGCGTAAGGGATTATTTGATCGTTGTTTTCAGGTCTTTTCTTTTCATATTCTCTGTTTTTATACTCTGCCGGGGAGTCTCTCCTTCGAATACGGTGCCTTCTATCACTGCCTTCTTGCAGCCGTTCAGATAGAAAACGTACGGATTGCCGGATGCGGCAGGAAAAGTTTCCGTGCGGACGATGGTGTTGTTCCTGAACAAGAGTCCTGCCGTACTCTTGGCGTAGAGCACCGGGTAGTCGAATGTTCTGAACGTGTTATCCTCTATGCGGATGTTCTGGTGTACCGGGCGTTCGGCATCGATGATTTTGTTGGAAGGATGTATGGCGATCACAGCATGGCCGGGGCCTCCATTATAGGCACAGTCTATAAAGGTATTGCCTTTGATCAATACATCTTTGACAGGTCCCGATTCGTACCAGCCTTCGGCGTCGGCCTCAATCAGTATGGCGCTCATGCCCGTTTTGTAATACGTATTGTTCTCTATCACCACCTTTCTTGGAGTGGTGACCAGAGTTCCTCTTGTACTGGTTCGTGTGAAGTAGCAGTTACGTATTTCCACTTCGGGGGTACAGGTCATGTTCTCTACGCAATCGTGATTGAGCTCCAGGCTTGTCGGAATGTCCCGGTCGAAACGTACTTCCACTATTCTGTCCGATATTCGCCTTACGTCCCTGACCGTTGCCGAGGCAAAGCGTTCCATGGTGGCTGCCCGGACAAAGGCGACGGTATCTCCCTTGAAGTAAGCATTGAATCCATAGCTCTGTCCGTGCATGAAGCGTAACTTCAGGGTTTGCGCATCTATTTTCTCAAGGGCGCGCAGGTTGGTTCCGTGCACATTGACCGGATCGTCTTGTGCTCCGGCAAAATAACAACTGTCTATGATTACTTTTCCTTTACATCCCGAAAAGTGCATCATATCCGCTGAGGCTGCCAATAACCTGCCGCTATCGGGGCGGGGAGCACACTTGACTCGGTCCATCGTTATGTTTTCGGTATACTGGCTGACGATGCCCAACCCGTGCATGTAGTGCATCTGTAGCCTGCTCAGCGTGATGTTTTTGCTTTCAAGAATGAAAAGCCCCACCTGGTCGCGGATAATATCGCGGACGGTCAGTGTGTTTCCTGCTTTGGGCATAAATTCCGCCGGGGTATTGAAGCGGACGATGCCCGGAGCAATCTCTCTGGCATCGGATGCCGACAGTGTATTCCACCCCTGGCTGTAGGTGAAAGATTCCGTATCCGGGTCGTACTCGATGCAGTGATTCCTGTTGGAACGCCATCCCTCGCCATACAGCCGGATCTTTCCGTTCACAATCTCATAACGCGTATCGCGGTGCAGGGTTACTTCTGTTTCTCCTCCGGTCACTTTCCGGTATTGAATCTCAGATCCTGCGGGACGTTCAAAGTCGATGTGCAGGTTGTTTATTCTCACCCCGTTGCAATGTTCCAGGGCGATGGTCGTCATTTTCCCATGATACATCAGGGTGGCTCCGTTTCCTTCGATGGTCAGGTCATCGATTTCATGGAGCATCAGTCCCACGGTCTTTACTTTTGAGGGACATTCCTGTTCGGTGGATGTATTCGATATGTAGTATTCTTTGCGGGTGGCTCCTTCGGGCCAGATGTCATAGCGGCCTTCGGGCAGCGATAGCACTTTGGCTCCCGTGCGTTTACATTCGTCGATGGCAGCCTGTATTTGTGTAACACAGTTCTCGTACGAGTAGGGGACTGCTCCGAAGTCGGTGACGTAGACAGTATCTTTCTGCTGTGCATGGGCGGCAGCGTAAAATAAAAAGCAGGCGGGTAGGATGTGCAGATACTTTTTCATGGTATGTAGTCTCTTGCTTTAAATGTATTATTGAATAAGATGAATTGGGTATCCAAAGGTATATGATTTTTTTGTATTAGTGGATCACTTGAGGCTAAATAGAAGCCGCCGGGTTACTATTTATTTCCATAAATATGTTTACCCGACGGCTTCAGAGAACATCTGATAATTAAGCAATACTTACCTATTGAATCTGTGACTTCTACGAGTCATAATCGAGTGGGGGACTTATTTATTCAGAGTAACTTTCACTGTCCAGATTTTCTTTGTACCGTCGGCAGCCATTACGCTGTATTTATGCTCCCGGGTCCAATCGGCAGGAACACCGAATTTGGGTGAACCGTCCAATGGGGTGACGCGGGCGGCGGTAGATACATTGACGTAAACCACGAGGTTACTCAATGACACTTTAGCGCGTTCGGCCTCTGTGAATTTGCCCCCTGCGGCAGGAATGTCAGGGTGTCCGTCAGCACAAGAAAAACGCATACACCCGCCGCCAGCCGCGGAACGAAGCAGCTGCGGCGCTGCCCCCACGGGACAAACAGGCAGGCGCATAGAATCATACCCAGCTGGATTTGCTGACTCAGTATCCAATTTATGACCGGCACGGGTCTTCCCACTCCTTTTTTGCCATATATCGAGAGAATGCCTCGGTGAAGGCGTCCTTGTAGGTGCGCCCGATGGGCAGTGCCGCCCCGCCGATATAGACATGCATACGGCTTACCGCCGTGATACAGCGCAGGTTCACAAGATAACTGGCGCTGCATCGCACAAAACCATAGGACGTCAGCTGCGCCGCGATTTCCTGCATCGAACCGCGGTTTTTGATGATCTCGGTCTTACCGTCCCCGCCGCACAGGTTGTACAGCAGGTCGTGCTGGCGCACCTCCACATAGGCGATTTACGCTGCATCCAGCAGCCGCGTCACGGTGCCGTCCTTGACGACAATGTGCGGCGGCGTGACCTTTTGACCGGCGCGCTTTTGCAGCGCCTTCAGCGCCCGCGTCAGATACATATGGAAGGAGTACCACTGTATCGGCTTCACAATAAAGCCCAGCGCGCCGACACTGTACCCGTTCAGCGCGAATTGCTGCAAATTCGTGCAAAAAATGAGGATGACGTCTTGATCTGTCTCCCGGATTTTTTCGGCCAGTTCCATGCCGGACATCTGCGGCATATCAATGTCCAGATATAAAATGTCAAAATCACGGTCTTGCGCCGCCAGATAGACTGCCGCACAGTCGAACTCCTGTACGTTCAGTTCTGTGCCGTTCTCCGCGCTAAACCGCGCCAATGCCTGTTTCAGTTGGTTTCTTTCTTGTTTTTCATCGTCGACAATGCCGATTCGGATCATCGTGCGTTCCTCCCCCCGCGCAAGGATCTATACAAATATGATATACCCCCGAACGCAGCCGCGTCAACCTTTTACGAGCGAATCGTCCAATTTTTCCAAGATATTTTCGGAATGCTGCGTGCTGCGCATGGAAGATTCTTGATCACCGTTTGACCACTACGGTGCAGTCGCACTAGGCTCAAAGTGCCAATGTGAAAAATATACCAAACAAGCTCGGTCGTCTTAACACAATCTTAATACCCCGGCAGAAAAGCTTAACACCATCTTTAAACGGGCGGCGCTATACTGTATTGTACGAAAATTCTGCTGGAGTGTGATTTTCTTTGCCATCTCATCGGCGTTTAACCTGTAAGCTCAATTACTTTCAGTCCATAATTCTGATGTTTGCAGCGGTTATCCTTATCGGGGCGGCACTTCTGATGCTGCCGATTTCTGCGCAGGAGCGCACCGTCACCCCTTTCCATGAGGCATTATTCACAGCAACCTCCGCCGTCTGTGTCACAGGACTGGTTGTGCGGGATACGGCTTCTCACTGGTCGGCGTTTGGTCAGGCTGTTCTGATGGTGCTGATTCAAATCGGCGGCCTGGGTGTGATCACAGTCGGCGCGTCTTTCTCGCTTTTATCAGGCCGGCGCATTTCCCTGTCCCAGCGCGGGCGGATGCAGGAGGCCATGTCTGCTCCAAAAGTCGGCGGCATTGTGCGGCTGACAGGCTTTGTGATCCGTGCCTCTTTGATGATAGAAGGAATCGGCGCGCTTTGTATGCTCCCGGTTTTCTGCCGGGATTTCGGCGTTTCCGGGATATGGAAAGCCGTTTTTCATTCCGTCTCCGCTTTCTGCAATGCGGGCTTTGATTTAATGGGTACCCCCGACATGCCTTTTGTCTCGCTGACCGCATATCGCGCAGACCCGGTTATCAACCTGACGATTTCCGCCCTGATCGTTGTGGGCGGCATCGGCTTTCTGACATGGGATGACGTGCGGACCAATCGGCTTTGCTTTCATCGCTATCGGCTGCAGAGCAAAGTTATTCTGACGGCAACAGCGCTCTTAATTTTGCTGCCAACGCTATACTTTTTCTGCTTTGAATTCAAAGGCGGCACATTGCGGGAACGGCTGCTGCTCTCGCTGTTCCAGTCCGTAACACCCCGGACAGCCGGTTTTAATACGGCAGACTACACGTCCTTGTCCAGCAGCGGGCGCGGCCTTACCATTCTGCTGATGTTCATCGGCGGTTCATCGGGTTCTACGGCGGGCGGCATCAAGACAACAACGGCGGCAGTGCTTGTCGCCAATGCGTTTGCTGTATTCCGCAGGCAAAAAAGCCCCGAAATGTTCGGGCGGCGGATGGAAGAAAAAGCGGTCCATGATGCCGCAGCCATTTTTACACTGTATCTCGTCCTTTCGCTGGCGGGGGCATTCACCATCAGCACCGTCGAGGGCTTGCCGCTGTCCGAATGCCTGTTTGAGACGACCTCGGCCATTGCTACCGTAGGACTGTCCCTGGGGTTGACACCGCATCTGGGGATCGTCTCGCAGGGGATTTTAATT
>ERZ779922.2173-NODE-2173-length-12005-cov-4.599331_pt1 | contig 12005 bp, 9 predicted proteins | sample MGYA00511544_ERZ779922 | MGnify/ENA primary metagenome ERZ779922 (study PRJEB29588, sample SAMEA2154516) | human gut metagenome | biome: human gut; feature: human-associated habitat; material: faeces | place: Denmark | collected 2008/2010 ... | reverse complement strand
GGAATCATGAATACCCATTCCAGATGGGCAGACTGTCGGATGGATTTATTCGCCACGGCCGCATTGAGAGCGGGAATTGCCGGAGAGAAGGCAGTCGAATTTCTCGACTGTGTGACGACGGATGATGCATTGGAGAAATGCAGCGAGGAAGAACGAACATGCATTATGGAAAAAATCATGATGCGTATGGAGGAATATCTGAACTACCGGGGGAAAGGAGAGATACAGGTGGGAGCGGTCACGTTTTCCAATGTATACGGAATCCTTGGAAAGACAGAAAAAGCAGAAGAACTGATAGAAAGATTCAGAAAAGAACGACATATACAATAGATACCAGAGTATGCAGGAGAAGTTGCTGGTGGCAGGTTCTTTGCAGGACAGGAAGGAGTCGGAAAATGATACATTTTGTGGGAGCAGGTCCGGGAGCCGAAGATCTGATCACGGTCCGTGGACAGCGTTATCTGGAGCAGGCTGATGTGGTGATCTATGCGGGATCACTGGTGAACCCGGAGCTGTTACAATATGCCAAAACAGACTGTGAAATCCATAACAGCTCAAAACTGACTCTGGAGGAAGTGCTGCAGATTATGCAGGAGGCACAGGAACAGGGGAAGATGCTGGTGCGTCTGCACACCGGAGAACCAAGCATCTATGGTGCGGTGCGGGAGCAGATGGATGCACTGGATGCATTACATATCCCTTATGAGAGCTGTCCGGGAGTCAGTGCCTGCTTCGGCGCAGCGGCATCGTTAAATCTGGAATATACCCTGCCCGGTGTCTCCCAGACCCTGATCATCACCCGTATGGAAGGACGGACCGGAGTGCCACAGAAGGAGAGCATCGAAAGTCTGGCAGCCCATCAGGCTTCCATGGCGATCTATTTAAGCACGGGAATGCTGAGGGAACTGAGCCGCAGACTGATGGCGGGCGGTTATGCGGAGGACACCCCCGCAGCCCTGATCTACAAGGCAACCTGGCCGGAGGAAGAGGCTTATATCTGTACGGTGGAGACACTGGCACAGGTAGCGGAAGAACACAGCATCATTAAGACAGCGCTGGTACTGGTGGGGGATGTTATCACCCATGGAAATTATCAGAAGTCGAGGCTGTATGCGGCGGATTTTTCCACAGAATTCCGTCAGGCAAAAAGCAGTGTCCGGCAGACAGAGGAAAACCGGGAGGAGCAGCGTGAAGATTAGTGTGATCAGCTTTACGAAAACAGGACAGAAGATGGCGGAACGGATTCTGAAGAGCATGTGCGGTGGAGACGAGACGATTATTCTATATAGTAAATGCTCCCGAAAAAAGACAGTGCAGACAGCGGAAAACAGTGGGGACGTTACAACGCAGACATTCGGGGTGATTCCGAACCAAGACACTAACGTACCGACAGATAATACCGGGAATACAATAGCGGTACAGGAGAGTGTGTCAGTCTGGGCCGGTGAGCAGATGGCTGCCCATCATGCGCTGGTGTTCGTCGGTGCCTGCGGTATTGCGGTCCGGGCTATTGCCCCCTGGATCACGGACAAGCTGCATGACAGCCCGGTACTGGTCATGGATGAACAGGGGCAGTATGTGATCCCGCTGTTGTCCGGGCATGTGGGCGGAGCCAATGAACTGGCGGTCCGTCTGGCCGGAGAACTGGGAGCCGTCCCTGTGATCACGACAGCCACAGACCTGCATGGCAGCTTTGCGGTGGATTTGTTTGCCAAAAGAAATGATCTGTGGATCCACAACCGGGAGGGGATTGCCCGGGTGTCGTCAAAAATACTGGCAGGCGAGAAAATTACCATGTCCGTACAGACAGGGCATCTGGCAGTGGACGAGACTATTCCGTCAGAGATCAGGCTGTGTGCATATCCTCCGGTGGAAAAGGTGGATGTCCTAATAGCGGACAACATGGAAGAAATATTTCGAAAAGAGGCAGCAGAACTGTTGTTGAAGCCGAAGAAATATATTCTGGGTGCGGGTTGTAAAAAAGGAACGGACAGTGTGAAGCTGGAAGCCTTTTTAAGAAAAATACTGGAAGAACAGGACATTGCCATAGAACAGGTCGCAGCACTGGCTTCCATTGATGTAAAGAAAGAGGAACGGTGTCTGCTGGAATTCAGCGAAAAGTACAGAATCCCGTTTCAGACCTATCCGGCACAGAAATTACAGACGGTGTACGGAACATTTCATGGCTCCGATTTTGTAAAGTCACAGGTGGGTGTGGACAATGTGTGTGAACGTGCCGCCATGAAGGCGGCGGGGGCAGATGGAAGAATCTGCAGAGCTAAGCAGGCACAGGATGGCATGACCGTGGCAATTGCCGAGAAAGCATGGAAAGTATCGATGGAATCGTAAAGACCAATCGGAAGGACAGTCAGAAAAAACAAAGATTTTTTCATGTAGCTAGGCATCCTTGGGACAATACCTACAAGTGATGGAAGCATGAGCGGATCTGGAGGGCTTGTAAATGATGGAAAGAGGAAAATCAGATGAGTAACAGAATCTATATCATAGGAATGGGTCCCGGCAGGGAAGAAATGATGACCGGAGAAGCCATCGCTGCGCTGGAGCAGGCAGATGTGATTGTGGGTTATACCGTATATGTCAAATTATTGGGAGAACGTTTTGCAGGGAAAAGGCTGCTGACCACTTCCATGCGGCAGGAGACGGAGCGCTGTGAGCTATGCTTCCGGGAGGCGGAAGCAGGAAATCAGGTGGCACTGATCTGTAGCGGCGATGCAGGCATCTACGGTCTGGCATCCCTGATGTACGAGCTGGGGGCAAAGCACCCGGAGACGGAACTGTTTGTGATTCCCGGCATCACGGCGGCCAGCAGCGGTGCGGCGGTACTGGGAGCACCTTTAAATCATGATTTCTGCGTTATCAGCCTGAGCGATCTGATGACTCCATGGGAGAAGATTGAAAAGAGACTGCGGGCGGCAGCAGTGGGAGATTTTGCCATGGCCATCTACAATCCTTCCAGCCATAGACGAAAAGATTATCTGCAGAGAGCCTGTGATATTTTACTGGAAACCATAGAAGGGAAGCGTCCCTGTGGCTATGTGGAAAATATTGGAAGAGAAGGTACCCGGGCGGTGACCTGTACGCTGCGGGAATTAAGGGACCGGGAAGTCAATATGTTCACCACTGTATTTATTGGCAATTCGGAGACGGAGATCCTGGGGGACAAGATGATCACCAGAAGAGGCTACCAGGCAGAAAAGGGAGAAAAGGCAGAGTGAAAAAGCTTGTAATATTTGCTGGAACCACAGAAGGACGGAGATTGTCGGAGATTCTGGCGGATGCCGGAATCGCACATACGGTATGCGTGGCAACGGAATACGGTGAAATCGTAATGCGGGAACAGACGGAAAGCACAAAAGCGATGCAGACAGCCGGGCAGCCCATTGTAAACCTTCACTGCGGCAGAATGGACCGGGAGCAGATGCAGAAGTTTCTGCATGACGAAGGCTATGAGATTGTAGTGGATGCCACCCACCCTTACGCCAGGGTCGTTACGGAGAATCTGCGGGGAGCTGTGGATACACTGAAATCTTTGGAAAAAGATGCACATTTTCCCATTTACCTGCGTCTGGAACGGAAAATCGACGGGATTACAGAAGCAGATGGCATTGTTACAAATGTCCAATATTTTGAAAACAATGCAGATTGTGCGAAAGCTTTGGAGAATACAGAGGGCAATATTCTGCTGACCACGGGAAGCAAGGAACTGGCGGTGTATTGCGCTTCCGGCAGATTGAAAGACCGCCTGCATGTGCGGATCCTTCCGGGAAGAGAGAGTCTGGAACTGTGCATGGAGCAGGGAATCAAAGGCCGGCAGATCCTGGCATTGCAGGGGCCTTTTTCCACAGAGATGAACGCTGCCATCCTAAAGCAGTACGACATCCGTCATATGGTCACGAAAAACAGCGGCCGGGCCGGAGGCTGCCAGGAGAAGCTGGAAGCAGCGAAAATGCTGGGAATCCCGGTGTATGTGATTGAGCCTGCGCAGAAGACAGCGGATGCTGCCGGGAATATTCCGGGGACAGACTCGTATTCGTTTGCAGGAATCTGTGGAAAACTGGGACAACTCTGTGATTGTAAGATTTCGCAGCAGGGAAGTCTGGAAATCTGCCTTGCCGGGATCGGTATGGGCAGCAGAGACTGCATGACAAAAGAAGTGCAGCAGACAATCGAAACTGCGGATATCCTGCTGGGGGCGGAGCGCATGATTGCAGACTATTCTGCCAGAATAGAAAAAAAGCCCTACTATATGGCTGCCCAGATCCTGCCCTATCTGGAAAAATTACAGGAAAGCGAGGAACTGGCACAGCAGGAGACACTTCGGGTAGCGGTTCTGTTTTCCGGAGATACCGGATTCTACAGCGGATGCAGAAAATTGTATGTGGAATTACAGGAAGCGATTGCAGCAGGACAACTGAGAGGCAGTGTGAGGATCCTGCCGGGAATTTCATCGGTGGTTTCTCTGGCGGCCCGGGTGGGAGAAAGCTATGAGGATGCCGCCATTTTAAGCATGCACGGCAAGAAACTGAACCATCTTCCGACAACTGTGGTGAGTCATGAGAAGACTTTCCTGTTGACCTCGGGAAGTGAGGATATCCGTAAGATCGGACGGATGCTTACGGAGACGGGACTGACAGATTGTGAAGTGATCGTGGGATATCAATTGTCCTATCCGGAAGAAAATATACGGATCCTGATGCCGGAGCAGTGTGTGGAGGTCACCGAAGAGGGTCTGTATACCTGCCTGATCCGCAATCCTCATCCACAGCCGGAACCCCTGACCCACGGCAGAGCGGACACCTGTTTCCTACGGGATGCTTCCGGGACGGGGGGAAAACTTCGCAGAACTCCTATGACCAAGGAAGAAGTCCGGGAAGTCAGTATTTGCAAGCTGCACCTGACAGATGGAGCCGTAGTCTATGATATCGGCAGCGGCACCGGATCCGTGGCGGTGGAAATCGCCGGATTGTCGGAAACGGTGCATGTCTATGCCATTGAGAGAAAACCGGAGGCGGTGGAACTGCTTCGGAAGAACCGAGAGCATTTCCATATGGACAATATGGAGATCATCGAAGCACTGGCACCGGAGGGACTGGAAGAACTGCCTGTGCCCACCCATGCTTTTATCGGCGGCAGTGGAGGCAGATTAATGGATATTTTACAGACCTTGTATCGGAAAAATCCTCATATGCGCATTGTGATCAATGCCATCAGCATGGAGACGATTGCGGAGCTTCAGGAAGTATTGGAAGCGTTTCCTGTGGAGGACGGGGAAATCCTGCAGATGCAGGTCAACCGGGTGAAGAAGCTGGGAAGCTATCATTTGCCGCAGGCGGAGAATCCGGTGTGGATCTGCTCATTTACGTTCAGGGAGGGAGAAAAAGGTTCTATGGACAAAGTGAAGAAAGCGTTGCTGACCGAAGAAGAAAATGGAAACAGGGAAAATGGAGAAGTGCAGAGATGATCGGAGCACAGGAAAAAAAGATACGGCGCATCATGATCGCTGCCCCGAAAAGCGGCAGCGGCAAGACTATGATCACGTGTGGATTATTGCAGATTTTTAAGGAAAACGGAGAGGATATCTCTTCCTGTAAATGCGGCCCGGATTATATCGATCCCATGTTCCACAGACAGGTGCTGGGGATTCCTGCCAGAAATCTGGACACTTTTTTCACCGGAGAGGACGGCACGAGAAGACTGTTTCTGAGAGATCGCAGGGAAGACGAGCTTGTGGTCATGGAAGGCGTTATGGGACTCTATGACGGGCTGGGCGGAATAAGAGAGGAAGGCTCCTCCTATCATCTGGCAAAGGTGACGCAGACCCCCATCATACTGGTGGTGGATGCAAAAGGCATGGGAAAATCGGTGCTTCCTCTGATCACCGGATTTCTGGCTTATGATAAAGAACATCTGATCCGGGGAGTGATCTTCAACCGTATGTCAGCAGTTTACTATGAGATTCTGAAGCCTCTGGCGGAAGAGGAACTTGGTATTGCAGTGCTGGGATATTTCCCGGAAAATAAGGACTTACAGATCGCCAGCAGACATCTTGGCCTGTGCCTGCCGGGAGAACTGGAAGATCTGCAGGGAAAGATCCGGGTCACGGCGGCAAAACTAAGGGAGAGCGTAGACATTTCGAAGCTGTTGCAGATTGCAGAAGAGGCGGAACCGCTGGGAGCTGAGAGAATAGAGAGAACCTCCCAAACCAAAAAGAAGGAACGCAGTGAAGAAACGGCAGAAGAGCAAGATCCGGATTCTGTGGAAAACGATAGGGTAAAGTGCCCGAGGATCGCTGTAGCCCGGGATGAAGCCTTTTGCTTTTATTATGAAGAGAATCTGCGCCTGCTGGAACAGACCGGAGCGGAACTGGTGTATTTTTCTCCATTACATGACAAGGCGTTGCCGGAAAATATCCATGGGATGTTGTTGGGCGGCGGCTATCCGGAATTATATGCCGGACAGCTGAGTGAGAACAATGCCATGCGCAAGGCCATCCGGGCAGCAGTCATAGGTGGCCTCCCCACCGTAGCGGAGTGCGGAGGCTTTTTATATCTGCATACGTCCCTGACAGACAGAGAAGGACATTCCTGCCTTATGGCAGGAGTGCTGCCTGAAAAATGCTTCGATACCGGAAGCCTGGTGCGCTTCGGATATATCGAACTGGAAGAGAACAGTGAATATTTTCTGCCCCGGGGCAGCCGCATCCGGGCACATGAATTTCACTACTATGACAGTGAAGATAACGGCGTAGACTGTACCGCAACTAAACCAACCATCGGAAGAAAATATCCCTGCATCCATGTCGGTGAGAACCACTGGTATGGTTTCCCCCACCTCTATTATCCTTCCTGCCCCGAGTTCGCAGAGCAATTTGTGGAAAAGGCTGCGCAGTACAAAAATCGTTTTAAATAGCAGGATATTTGGCGGTATCTTCAAAAATTGTGGAAGAAAAATAAAAAAACACTTGCATCGTACATCGATGTACGGTGTACAAAGAAATAGGGAAGTATTTCGGATGAAATACGTTAAAAGGACGAAACCGGCTGGCGAGAGTTGGGTTCGTCCTTTTTTGCAGAAAAATTCTCAAAAACAAAAAAGATGTGTTATAATCGTAATATCTTTTTAGGTACGGAGGATAAAGTTATGGAAAAATCAAAGGTATATTTTACAGATTTCAGAACCCGTCTGGGAGAGGGACTTCCCAGTAAGTTAAAGCGCCTGATGAAGGCGGCGGGGATTCAGGATATGGATATGGATCACAAGTTTGTTGCCATCAAGATGCACTTCGGTGAGCTGGGCAATCTGGGATATTTACGTCCCAATTATGCCAAGGCGGTAGCGGATGTGGTAAAGGAGCTGGGCGGAATTCCTTTCCTGACGGACTGTAATACCCTGTATCCCGGCAGCCGTAAGAATGCCATCGAGCATATGTACTGTGCCTGGGAGAATGGTTTCACACCGTTGACGGTTGGGTGTCCTGTGATCATTGGTGATGGTCTGAAGGGAACGGATGACATTGAGGTGCCGGTAGAGGGCGGCGAATATGTGAAAAATGCTAAGATCGGCCGGGCCATTATGGATGCGGATGTGTTTATTTCCCTGAATCATTTCAAGGGGCATGAAACGGCGGGCTTCGGCGGTGCTATCAAAAATATCGGTATGGGCTGCGGATCCAGAGCCGGTAAAATGGAACAGCACGCTCAGGGCAAACCGGAGATCAATGAGAATTTGTGCCGTGGCTGCAAACGATGCATGAGAGAATGTGCCAATGAGGGACTGGTATACGACGAGACTACCCATAAGATGCATATTGATCATAACAAATGCCTGGGCTGTGGACGCTGTATCGGTGCCTGTAACTTCGACGCAATCCATAGCGGTTGTGATGCGGCAACAAAGGATTTCAACTGCCGTATGGCAGAGTATGCGAAGGCGGTCGTGGACGGCAGACCCAATTTCCATATTTCTCTGGTGGTGGATGTGTCTCCGAACTGTGACTGCCACCGGGAGAATGATGTACCCATCCTGCCCAATATCGGTATGTTCGCCTCCTTCGATCCTCTGGCGCTGGATCAGGCCTGTGTGGATGCCTGCCTGAAGCAGACACCGCTGCCGAACAGCCAGCTGACGGATGCCATGGCAAAAGAGGGCTTTTGTGATCACCATGATCATTTTGAAAATACCACTCCAAATGCGGAGTACAAGACCTGTCTGGAACATGCGGAGAAGATCGGTATCGGCAGCAGGGCGTACGAACTTATTGTTATGAAGTAATTTCAGAAAGGATGAGCTTATGCGTCCCATGGTAAGCATCATTGTTCCGGTATACAATGCGGAGCAATATTTACGACGCTGTGTCGACAGCATTTTGAATCAGGAATACACGGACTTTGAAGTGTTTCTGGTAAACGACGGCAGTACGGATTCCTCCGGTGACATCTGCGAGGAATACGGCAACAAGGACACAAGAGTCATTGTGATCCAGAAGGAAAATACCGGAGTCTCCGACAGCAGAAATCTGGCATTGGATCGTGCACGGGGAAAATATCTGCAATTCTTAGACAGCGACGACTGGATCACGCCGGATGCCACAAGACTGTTCGTGCGGGCGGCGGAAGAGTATGGCTGCGATATGGTCATTTCAGACTTTTACCGCGTGGTGGGAGAGCGTCTGTCCCCCAAGGGAGACATTGAAGAGGAGGGTGTGCTCACCCAGGAGGAGTTCGCGGCACATATGATGGAGAATCCGGCAGACTTTTACTATGGTGTGTTGTGGAACAAACTGTACCGCAGGGATCTGGTGGAGGAGCACAGTCTGCGAATGGATACGAATATCAACTGGTGTGAGGATTTTCTGTTCAATCTGGAATATATCCGTTACGCGAAAGTATTCTATGCCCTGCATGCCCCAATCTATTATTATGTGAAGCGCAAAGGCTCCCTTGCCAGTCAGGGAATCAGCATCTCCAAGACGGTAAAGATGAAGTTGAATGTCTTTGAGTATTACAATAACTTCTACAAGCATGTGCTGGAAGAAGAGGACTACGAGAAGAACCGTTTGCAGGTATATCGTTTCTTCATTGATGCGGCAGGAGACGGAAACGTGCCGCCTTCCATCCTGCCCGGATCCAAGAAGCTGGGAGACGAGAGAGTCTTTGTCAACACCGAGATCCTGCAGGCCGAGGGACCGGCGGGGGATGCTTACCGTAAGCGGAAGCTTCTGGAACATTATCTGGAGCCGGTGGCATTAAAAGGAGATCTGAAGGTAGCGGATGTGCGGCTGCTTCTGTGCCTGTGTGAAAAGCACGAGTGGGACAGCAGACGGGAACTGGCGGATTTCGCCGGAATCTCCCGCACGAACCTGACCAGCGGCTTGCAACGCCTGACCATGAAGGGATTCTTGAAAATAGAGGAAGTGAAGGAACCCAAGCCTTCCAGAAAAAGCAAGGCAGCCGGAGAAGTACAGGGAAAAGCGGAAAAGCCGGAGACAAGGCGCAAAGACCGTAAAACCAAGGTCACAGTGACAATCCTTCCCACTGCGGAAGCGGTCATGAAGGAACTGGCACTGGCACAGCGGGATTATGATGAGGCGAGATTTGTGGGATTTACCGAGGAAGAACTGATAAAATACGCAGATCTGTCGGAGAAAATAAAAGAAAATACAAAGAGGATTCTGGGATAATTTTATACTTTGTTAATTGACATCGCCCCTTCCAAAAAGTTATGATAAATAAGTATATAAAAATGTGAGGGAAAGGAAGGTATTTGGATGAAGAAAAACGAAGAGTATATGTTGGAACATGCCGGATTGTGCAGAGCGGCAGATAGATTGGAACCCCAGATGTTCGACGAATACGGTGTACAGAGGGGACTGCGTGATAAGAACGGTAACGGCGTAGTCGCAGGTCTTACCAATATTTCACGGATCGAATCCTTCAAAATGGAAGACGGCAAAAAAGTTCCCTGTGAAGGTAAGCTGTGGTATCGCGGCTATGACTGCATCGAGCTGGTCAACGGCTTCCGGGGTGATCATTTCGGATTCGAGGAAGTGGCTTATTTACTTCTGTTCGGTAAGCTGCCGAACCGTGAGGAACTGAAACATTTTAACGATATTCTTGCGTCCAGCAGAACTCTGCCGACCAACTTCACCAGAGACGTCATTATGAAAGCCCCCAGCAGTGATATTATGAATTCACTGACCAGGAGCGTTCTGACACTGGCTTCCTATGATAAAAACTGCAGCGACACTTCCATTGAAAATGTATTAAGACAGTGCCTGGGACTGATTGCTGTGTTCCCCATGCTGGCAGTCTACGGCTACCATGCATATAATCACTATTCCAACGATGAGAGTATGTACATACACCGTCCCCAGAAGAAACTTTCCACCGCAGAGAATCTGCTGATGATGCTTCGCCCGGACAAACAATACACCGAACTGGAGGCGAGGGTACTGGACACCGCACTGGTGTTGCATATGGAGCATGGCGGTGGTAACAACTCTACCTTTACCACCAGAGTCGTGACTTCTTCCGGATCCGATACTTATTCTGTCATTGCGGCAGCACTTTCCTCCCTGAAGGGACCAAAACATGGTGGTGCCAATATCAAGGTCGTAGAGATGATGCGGGATATCGAAGCACATGTGTCCGACTGGACAGATGAGGATGCGGTAAGGGCATATCTGAACAAGATTCTGAGCAAAGAAGCCTTCGACGGCAAGGGACTGATCTATGGTATGGGGCATGCAGTCTACTCCCTGTCTGACCCCAGAGCCCAGGTATTCAAGAGCTTCGTGGAAAAACTGGCGGTAGCCAAGGGCAGAGACAAGGATTTCGCCCTGTATTCCATGATCGAGCGGATCGCACCGGAGGTCATTTCCCAGAAATCCCGGATCTACAAGGGTGTCAGCGCCAACGTTGATTTCTACAGCGGTTTCGTATACAGCATGTTGGAGATTCCTCTGGAACTGTATACCCCGATCTTCGCCATTGCCAGAATCGTAGGATGGAGTGCACATCGTATCGAAGAGCTGATCAATATGGATAAGATCATTCGTCCCGCTTACAAGAGCGTAATGCAGGAACTGGAATATGTTCCTTTGGATCAGAGATAAATTATCAAATAATAAAGGACTGCGTATTTTGCGCAGTCCTTTGCTGAATTACTATGGAGAACAGATCGGGGAACCTACGAATAAATCTTGCGGATAATGGATACGATCTCTTCAGCGGATTCTTTGGAATCCTCCAGAATCCAGGTGACATAAATATTGTAGAGGGAACCGGAGAAGGCTCGGAGCGTGTAATAAAAATCCCGCCCCTTGTCTTCGGTATAATAGGTATCCAGAATGTAGCTGTCCAGTGCCTGTAACAGCAGGTGCCCCAGACCGGTCTGCACCAGACAGGCAATGAATTCTTTGTAATGATTGAAATATTCATAACAATGCAGCATATTGCGGGAGTCATTGTAATTGCCCTTGTCCGGCCATGTCGCAACATCCTGACGGTAGGATTCTACCAGATCCTTCAGATAACTGCTGAAGATCTCATCCAGAGAATGGTAATTGCGATAATAGGTCATGCGGGAGACACCGGCACGCTCGGTCAGCTCGGTAATTGTAATATTGGACAGGGATTTGGTCTTCAGCAGCTGGATCAGAGCCTGTACCATACAATCTCTGGAAAAAAAGTTGGAATTCTTTGTGGACATGACGGATCACCTTCTTTATGATTTCTACCTAATAATGTAACGATTCAGACCTCCATTCGCAAAATCGCCTCTATGAGGCTTCCTTGGAGAACAGGCCGGCCTGTTCTCTGCTCATTGTGGTTACTTCGCCATATAAATCATATCAAATGTTCTTACGAATGCAAGCATTCGACGTACATGTTGACATGATTTGCATGGCTCTGAATAGTTACCATATAATTATATGATGTCGGGGTCAAAAGCCCCCGACTTTGATGCCTACGGATTGTTCCGTG
>ERZ779922.2157-NODE-2157-length-12093-cov-2.859860_pt1 | contig 12093 bp, 6 predicted proteins | sample MGYA00511544_ERZ779922 | MGnify/ENA primary metagenome ERZ779922 (study PRJEB29588, sample SAMEA2154516) | human gut metagenome | biome: human gut; feature: human-associated habitat; material: faeces | place: Denmark | collected 2008/2010 ... | reverse complement strand
CACCGGAGGAGGGACGTCCCCCCCGTGCGGCCGGACAACATGTCCGGGACCAACGTGGCTAGGCACCTCCATGCTGGTGACGAGGTCGCACGCTGTTACCGAGACCAAGGTAGCCAGCGGTTCGTCCCTTCTGGGTCGCATCCGCATAGGGGGGATGCGACGTGTGCCCAAGGCACAAAACCTTTCACTATCCTCCGGAGGATAACAATGGCTAATCCTACCTGGTTCGATGAGACGTTCTATCTTAACGGCAAACTGGCCCAGCTGAAGGCTGTCAACCCTGAAGGCAAGCTGAACGACGGCAAGGCCTGGTCGTCTGTGGATGACGTGAAGGCTGCCCTCGAAGCTGCCGGCTACGAAGGCGACGAAGGCCTGTACCAGCACTTCGTCGATTTTGGCATGGACGAGAACATCAGCCCCAATGAAGCCTTTGATGCGACGTTCTATCTGAAGTCCAAGGCTGATGCCCTGAATGCTATCAACTATGAAGGGAAAGTTTGGACCGCCGCCTCTGTCATGGATGCCTTCAAGGCCGCCGGCATCGAGTGCGTCGGCAAGGAGCTGACGGGCAAAAGTGTAGGGGACCAGGTGAAGATTGTCCCGATGGACGGCGACAAGAAAAAGGTGTATACCATTACGAAGATTGAAGCCGCGTTCTAAAGGAGCCGCTTCCCTTGTCGCCAAGGTCTTTAAAACCGCCCCTTTTTTCGGAAAGGGGCGGTTTTTCATTGTTGATGGGCCGGACCCTCGTTATTTTGCGGGTTTAGGGTTCATCGCATCGTCGATAGAGGCGGCGCTTGATCATGGCCGCCCCGCATATTTATCGGCGCCATGAAGGAAACCTGAAATTATCCGTTCCGGCAGCTGAGATGAAAACGGGCTGCTTGCAACCGGGGCTTTTGCGGCCTGAGTCCCATCCGGGTCCGGTTCGGACAATGGAGCTGATGTGCGGAGGTCTTGTATTTAGAGAAATCCGGACGGGAAACGAACGGAATTTTCACAGGAAAGGATATAGTTCCTGCGTTACGGATACTGGTGTTTCGTGAAAACGGCCTTGCCTTTTTCCTGGCAACCGGGGAGGCATGAAAAAGGGGCTGTCCCGGCGGATGCGGAACAGCCCCTGAAAGGAGATGAAGGGAAATATTCCCTGTTTATTTGGCCAGAACCTTGTGGATGGCGGCAACGACGTTGTCCACATTCATGCCGAGTTCTTCCAGCACCTGTGTTCCGGGAGCGGAGAAGCCGAAACGGTTGATGCCCACGGCTTCCCCCTGGCAGCCCAGATATTTCCACCAGAGGTCCGTGACTCCGGCTTCTACGGAAACTCTCCTCATGCAGGAGGAGGGAAGCACGCTTTCCCGGTATTCGGCAGGCTGCGCGTCAAAGCGGCAGAAGCTTGGCATGGAGACGACCCGGATTCCTTCCCCTATTTTTTCCGCCGCTTTCAGAGCCAGTTCCAGTTCGGAACCGCTGGCAAGAATAATGGCTTTCAAGGCTCCCTGTTCTTTCCGGGCGATGTAGGCGCCTTTCAGCACGCCTTCCCGGCGCGTTTCAACGGGGATTCCGTTCAGCGTAGCCACTTTCTGACGGGTCAGGATGAGGGCGGTAGGGCCGTCGGCACGCTGCATGGCGGCCATCCAGGCTCCTGCGGTTTCTTCCGGGTCCGCCGGGCGGATGACATCCAGGTTCGGAATGACACGGAGGCCTGAAATTGTTTCCACCGGCTGGGGGGTGGGGCCGTCTTCTCCCACGGCTACGGAGTCATGCGTCAGAATATAGGTGACGGGGAGTCCGCTGAGGGCGGCTACACGGATGGAGGCGCGCATGTAGTCTACGAAGACGCAGAAAGTGGCGGCGCTTACGCGGAACAGGCCGTCGTAGGCAATGCCGTTGCAGATGGCGGCCATGGCGTGTTCGCGGATGCCGAACCAGAAGTTGCGCCCTTCCGGGGTTTCCGCAGAGAAGTCTCCTGCGCCGGAAAGGTAGTTTTTATTGGAGCTGTAAAGGTCTGCGCTGGTGGTCAGGAAGCAGGGATTCGCTTTAGCGATGGCGTTGATGGCAACGGCTCCGGCCGAACGGGTAGCATCGCCATAGTCCTGCGGGAAGGGCGGGATTGCCTTGTCCGAGTCTGCCGGATTGACGCCGCAGGAGCAGGCGTTGATGCCTGCGTCCAGTTCCTCTGCCAGTTCCGGATAAGCCCGGCGCCATTGTTCGTACATGGCGTTCCAGGCATTGAAATCTTTTTCCCGTTGGGCTTTCAGGTCTGCGAAAGCGGTACGGACGTCTTCGGAGACGTAATAACGTTCTCCGGCAGGAATTTCCCAGTTGGCGTGCGCTTCTTCCTGAAGCTTGGCCCCGCCTTCCCCATGGCCTTTTGTGGTGCCTTCAATGCCGGGAATGCCCTTGCCGATGACCGTTTTGGCAATGATGAGCTGGGGTTTCCCGTTTTTGGCGTTTTTGGCGGCTTCAACCGCTGACTTAATGGCCTTGATGTCGTGCCCGTCAATCTGGCGCACATCCCAGCCCAGGGCTTCGTATACGGCGCGCGGATCCGTAAGCTGGGTACGTTCCGCGGGAGCGTCCAGCGTGATGTCGTTGGAATCGTAAATGAGAATAAGGTTATCCAGCTTGAGCACGGCGGCCAGAGCAAGGGATTCCCGGGCGACGCCTTCCTGCAGGCAGCCGTCTCCCGTGAGGCAGAAGACGTGCTGGGTGAAGATATCCATGCCGGGCCTGTTGAACCGGGCAGCCGCGCGCCTGGCGGAGAGGGCGAAGCCTACGGCGTTCGCAATACCCTGGCCCAGCGGTCCCGTGGTGCATTCTACGCCTTCCGTATCCCGGAATTCGGGGTGGCCGGGCGTGATGGAACCTTTGTGACGGAAGTTTTTGATATCTTCAATGCCGATGTTGAATCCTGACAGGTGGAGCCAGCCGTAAAGAAACATGGAGCCGTGGCCGGCGGAGAGAATGAAGCGGTCACGGTTGAGCCAGCGGGGCTGTGAAGGGCAGATGTTGAGCAAATCGCCGAACAGGACGGCCCCGATTTCGGCGCACCCCAGCGGCAGGCCCAGGTGGCCGGATGCGCAGTCGTGAACGGCATCCATGGCGAGTCCCCGCGCCTGGTTGGCGGCTTTTTGGAGAAGGTCAAGATTCATGCCCGGGCAATATGAGCGGATCAGCTTCATATTGGAAGCCTAAAATGCGTCTCCGGCGCCAGTTCCGGACCGGGGAAAAGCATTGAAGATGGAAGCGCCGCGCATGCCGCTCCCGGTTTTGCGGCACGCTCACCGGAATGTATGGCGCTTTAGGGAATAAAGCCGGGGGAAACATGTCGGACGGCATGCTCCAGTCCTTTTCTCCGGTGTTGTCCACCCCTGGTTTTCATGGCTGTCCAGATATTGGCCGGGATGGCGGATTTCATCCGCGCCGGAGCCGGTCAGTCGGAGGGAATGATCCTTTTTATCTTTATGGAAGAAGAAGGGGGAATTCCTTCCGTTTTTGCGTCCGGCGCTTTCACGGGTTAGCGCGGAAAAGACGCGTTTTCCGCTTTTTGCGGAAAAAGGGATTGTTGTATCATAAGCGGCGGAAATACATGAAAATCGTAATTAAAGTAGGTACGGGCGTGTTGACCCGAGAGAATGGGACGTTGGACGGTTCTTCCATCGTGCATCTGGTGAGCGCCCTGGCGGGGCTGATGCAGCAGGGCCATCAGGTGGTTCTGGTCAGCTCCGGCGCTGTAGGGGCCGGCGTGTCCGTCCTGGGTCTTCCGTCCTATCCTCAGGAACTGTCCTTGAAACAGGCGTGCGCGGCCGTGGGGCAGACGCGGCTGATGCAGGCGTATGAGAATCTTTTCAACCACTTTAACGTGGATGTGGCCCAGCTCCTGCTGACAGCGGAGGATTTGAAACTCCGCCGCCGCAACGTGCAGGCCACGGTGTTGCGCCTGTTTGAGCACGGAGGCATTATCCCGATTGTCAATGAAAATGATACCGTATCCGTGGAGGAGTTGAAGTTTGGGGACAACGATATCCTGTCCGTGCATATCGCGCGTCTGGTGGAGGCTGACGCTCTGTTTATCCTGACGAGCGTGGACGGCCTGTATCCCCCCGGAGGAAGGCGGGAGGCCATCATTTCCCGGGTGGAGGACGTGGATGCCGTGCTGGCGTTCGCGGAGGAGGACCAGGGGCGCTTTTCCATGGGCGGCATGAGCGCCAAGCTTCAGGCTATCCGGGAGGCCGTGAATGCGGGGACGGGCGTTTACATGCTGCATGGCCGCCATCCGGAACGCATCGCGCTGCTGCTGGAGGGGAAAGCGGAAGGAATCGGAACATATTTTGTACCGAAGGGATGAAGTTATGAAAATGAAGAATCCTCTTGAACCGGCGGGACGGACCGCTCTGGAGGCCTCACGGGAGTTGCTTGCCCTGGAGCCGGAAGAGAAGGCTCTGGCCCTGCGCCTGATGGCCGCAGGCGTTCGGAGCGCTGCGGAAAAGATTGTCCGGGAGAACGGCCTTGATATGGAAGAGGCCCGGAAAGGCGGCCGCAATGCCGCGTTTCTGGACAGGCTGCTTCTGACGCCGGAGCGTGTGGAGCACATGGCCCGCGGCATGGAACAGGTGGCGGCTCTCCCTGATCCCGTGGGCGAATGCATCCGGGAATGGACGCGCCCCAACGGGTTGCATATCCGCCAGGTGCGCGTTCCCTTGGGGGTCATCGGTTTTATTTACGAGAGCCGCGGCACCGTCACCTGCGATGCCGCCGCCCTGTGCCTGAAGTCCGGGAATGCCGTTATTCTGCGCGGCGGAAGCGAGTCTCTGCGGACCAACCGGGCGCTGGCGGAGGTTCTGCGCGCCGCGCTGAAGGAGTCCGCCGTTTCCGCGGACGCCGTGCAGCTTCTGGATTCCGGCAGCCGTGATGAGGTGCGGCAGTTGTGCGGGCTGGATTCTTTCCTGAACGTGATTATTCCCAGGGGGGGAAAGGGACTGATCCGCGCCGTGACGGAGTACGCCAGGGTTCCCGTGCTGAAGCATCTGGACGGCGTTTGCCATGTGTATGTGGATGCGGCGGCGGATTTAGAGATGGCCGTGAACGTGCTGGATGACGCCAAAACGCAGAGGCCCGGCGTATGCAATGCGGCGGAAACCCTGCTGGTGGACGCTGCCGCGGCAGAACGGTTCCTGCCGATGGCGGCGGAACGCATGCGCCTGCGCGGCGTGGAATGCCGCGTGTGTGAGCGAAGCCGCCCGTTTTTTGGTCCGGAAGCCATTCCGGCGGAAGAAGAGGATTGGTCCACGGAATATGAAGACCTGATTCTTTCCGTGAAAGTGGTGGACGGCGTCCGTGATGCCGTGGAGCACATTAACCATTACGGCTCCCACCACAGTGATTCCATCATTACGGAGGATGAACGGGCGCGCGATTATTTTATGAACCGGGTGGACAGCGCGTGCGTTTACCATAATTGTTCCACGCGGTTCAGCGACGGGGAGGAATTCGGCTTCGGGGCGGAAATAGGCATCGGTACGGACAAATTTCATGCCCGGGGGCCAATGGCTTTGCGGGAACTTACTTCCTACAAGTATGTTATTGAAGGAGACGGGCAGATGAAGGACCCGTCCCGAGTTCCGCGGAAAGGCCGTGCCTGAGCAGGAGGCCCGCCGTAAACAAGAAAGCACCGCGGCATGGCCGCGATGCTTCCGTTGATATATACTCCTGAAGAAGTCGGTCAGAAGGTCAGCCTGTAGCCGATGCTTCCGTTGAAGCTGTTGGCGCGGCTGCGAAAGTCCGCATTGACGTCTGCAAAGACGGAGCCGGTATAACCCACCGGAATGGTGATTCCGGCTCCGACCTGCACGCCGGTGGCTCCTTCCCTGGCTCCGTTTACGCGGAACCCTGCGCCGGGTATGCCGGCGGGCGCCAGGACGGCTGCGGTGTCCCGGTCGCCCAGAAGCTGGACAACCTGCACCCGCAGTTCACCCAGGGAGGCGCGGCCCGTCAGGTTGGCGGACAGTTCTCCGCGGAGCCTTGCGCCCAGTCCCACGGTTCCGAAGGTGGAGTCCATGTCATCCACGTTCATGCCCAGGCCGCCGGATTCCGTAAAGCCGTCCATCCGGCTCCTGTACACGGAGGCATTCACTAGAGGCTGGAGCGCGGAAGTGTTGTTCTCATTCAGGTACAGGTCATACGTGCCTTCATAGAAGGCGCCGTAGCTGCTGCCGCTGGTGCTGCCGTGCATGGTGTACATGCCGGCTCCGGGGATTCCCGCGGTGCGGTCCAGGGAAGCGTCGTTCCATCCGCAGGTGAGGATGATGTTGTGCGCCCAGCGGCCCGACTGGATGCGGAAGAACAGATTGCCGTAATAGGAGTCCAGGTCTCCGTTCGCCATGTAGGCGTCCAGGTCGCCGTAGCTGGCGGAGAAGGCCGCCCCCCATACGAAGCTGTCGCTGCACGTTACGTCAAAGCCGAAGGTGCCGCCCCAGGTGCTGAGCTTATAGCCTGATTCGTCCGTCCGGTCATCCAGCCTGCGGTAGCCGCCTTCCCCTTCAATCCAGGCGTTGAAGCCGGGCAGGTCATCGTGAATGTACTGCGGGGAGACTCCCATCTGGGAGAGGCGGTTGCGCAGGTGAAGCACCTGGTCCCGGAGGGCTCCCTTCTGGGCGGAATGCAGGGCGGTAATGCCGCTGCCCGCATAGGAGGAAAGGGCTGACCGGATAGCTTCCGCATTCCCCATGGCCTGGGCGTTGCCCATGGCGTTAAGGAATTCCATCATGTCCGGAGTGATGTTTTCCGGTGAGGAGGTGACGGCCCACAGACTGTCCGCCGCGCCCTGCTGGTTGCCCGTGGAGGCGAAGTCTTTCAGCGGGCTGTCTCCCTGCTTGGTGAAGTGGACCTGGAACAGCTTGCCGTCGTCGGAGAGTTTCTTGCTGATGTCATAGACAAGGTTGGCGAAGCCGGCATAGGTCAGGTTCACCATGTCCTCCGTCCAGGTTTCCCCGTCCGACGTGACCAGTCCGTTTTCCGCATAGAAGGCGTTAACGGTGAATTCCGGCAGGATGGCCCAGTCTCCGGCGGCGCCCAGGCCGTAAATGTTGACGTTAATGGATGGATCCGTTCCGTTGATGCGGATGGAGCCGTTTTCCGCCTTCAAGGCGGCCCAGGCGTTGTCCGCGCTATTGGTCAGCGTTTCCGTATTGACGGTGAGATCCAGGGAAGCTCCGGAGGCCAGAGTGGCCGCCACGCCGCCGTTGTTGCCGGTCAACACGAGCTGAACGGCCCTCTGGTTGGGATTACCGCCCAGGTACAGTTTGCCGTTGGAGGCGATGGAAAGTGAGTTGGCCGTGGTATTATTCATCAGGGAGAGGTCTGCCGTGGCGTCCAGGTCAGAGGCGTCCCGGGTGTTGCTGCCGATGAAAATATCCCTGTAGGTCATGAGGCCGTTTGCTGCCAGATCCTTGTCTCCCAGAACGAGATGACCGCCGGTCCGGGTATGGCTGACGTCCACGCCTGCGTTGCCGGAGGAAAGGATGATCTGCGTGCCTTCGCCCCGGTGGGTAATGGCTCCCGTGCCGGTGATATCCCCTTTGAAGGAGTAGGTTTTCCCGTCGTTGGAGGCCAGTTCCAGACGTCCGTCAGCCCCCAGGTGGAGCGCGCCGTTCTCCTGCTCCTGGTGGAGCCCTTCCAGTGCGATCGCGGAGCCGTCCTGCAGACGCAGGCTGCCGCCCCCCAGATGGAGCAGCACGTCTTCGCCCAGATTATTGTCCGTACCCAGAATCAGGTTGCAGTTGTCCAGTTTCAGGGTGCCGGAGCCGGTGACGCTTGCGTGGAGCGTCAGGTCTGAAAGAGTGTCCCTGGCGATGGAGAGCAGGGCGCCCCCGTTCAGGGTGATGGAGCCGGAGCCCGCCAGATCCCCGGCGGCCAGGGAGGCAGCGTTCAGCGTCAGCGCGGCATCCTGTTCCACGTTCAGGGCGCCGGAGATGATGGAACTTTCCTTCGTGTTCTGGAGCGCGAGTTCTCCCTGTTGCACGTCCAGAGCGGAGGCGGTTACCCTGCCGTCAACGGTCAGCCTCTGTTCCCCGTCCTTGACGAGCTGCGCCGCTCCTTCAATGGAACCCGCGTAAGCGGTGTTGCCCGGTTTGTCCGGATCTGCGGAGGTTTCATTCAGAAGCGTGATGATCACGTCGCTGTCCGTCCCCGTATTCACGACGGCATCGGCTTCCGTGCCGGCCAGGTAGCGGATGGTGGTTTTGTTTTCCGGCGCGGTGGCCGCGGACAGGTCAATGTTCAGCGTTCCGTTGTTGGTGACGCTGGGAGTTGCCGCCAGAGTGTTGGCGGAGGTGACGTTTTTGGAAGCTCCCTTGTCAATGACCATGGCGTCCAGCAACTGGCCGAAGGAGATGATTACCTGGCCGCCTTCCGTCCGGGTAATGTCCCACGCCATGCCGTTGTATTCGCTCAGCGTAATGTGGTTGGTATCCGCGTGCAGGGCGGCGTTGGTGACGTGGAAAGAGTAGTCCCCCGGAGCGGCGAGGAGCGCCACGGCATCCGCCGTCAGCGTCAGGGTCAGGTTGCCCAGCGTCAAGCTGGCATTGTCCGCGTCATTGAACTGGATGATTCCCGTGCCGTCCGCGCCCATGTTGGCGGCGGAAAGCCTCAATTGCGTGTCGGAACCGGACAGGTCCGCATGGCCCGTCAGACCGGAAATGATTCCTGTACCGCTGCCCATGTTAATGGAGCTCAGCTTGCTGCCGTCCAGTCCGCCCAGGTTGACGTTCCCGGTGATGCCGGAGACGGAAACGCTCCCGGCTCCCAGTCCCGCCGTATTGGAGAGCGCCCCCGCGGAGAGGGATATTTTCCCGGAGACGGCCTGCCCGGCCAGGTCCAGCGTTCCTCCTTCCACCTGATAGGTCCCGGTTCCGGTGTCTGCGGATTTGAGGGTCAGGTTGTGCGAGGTGCGGATTGTGCCGTTGTTAGTGATGTCCAGCGTGGCGTCCTGGTCCCGGTTGAACCGGAGGGTGGAACCTGCGTTCACGGACAGGGAGGTGACGGTATTTCCCAGGGATTTGTCCAGCGAGAGATCCGAATTCCCGGTAATTTGTACTTTGTCAAAATTCTGGAGCGTTCCCAGGAAGCTGGCGGCGTAGTTGTCAAAGACGAGCTTCTTCTCCCCGTTCACCGTCCCGGCTCCCTTGCCGTCGATGATGCCGGCGTATTTGTCGAACTGATGTTCGGTTCCGGCTCCGGTAGTGGCGGCGATATCTTTCAGGGTGATCGTGGTGCCTCCGTTGATGGTGCCGCTGGTTTTATTGCCTCCGCACAGAAGTGTCCACGTCCAGTTATCCCCGTCAGCCTTGCCCAGAATGGCGTCCGTGCCCGTGACGGTCAGGCTGGTTCCCCGGGAAATGGTGCCGTCCGTCTTGTTCCCGGCGTAAATTTCATTCATGAACGTTCCGCCATTGATGAAAAGGGAGGCGGAGCCGGAGATGGTTTTATTTCCCGTGTAAAAGCCGCCGAAAATGCGGTGGGAGAATACGCCGTCATTGAACACCATGGTGATGTCCCCGTTCACGGCGGAGGCATAGGATCCCGCCACGGAGGTGCGGTCCGCTTCTCCGGTGGTGAAGGAAGTATCGTAAACCCCGGTGGATGAGGAGAATTCCAGGTAAATGTCCCCGTGAACGGTTCCGGCGTTCACAACGCCGAATACCGTGGATTTGCCGATGGCCCCTTCCGCCAGGCGCAGGTGGATGTCACCGTACAGGTCTCCCGTTGTATGGCCGCCTATCCAGCCGTTGGCGCTGCTGGTTCCCGCTCCCAGCGTCACCCACAGGTCCTGACGGTTACCCGCGCTGCCGTAAGCGCCGTTATTGGCGTAAATGAATTTGGTGCTTCCCGTTCCCGTAATGCTGGCAATGTTGGAATTGGTTGTGTTACGGACATTATACGTGGCATTGGTTCCGGCAGTGGCTACGGCGGTGGCGGCGGTTCCCGCAGTCCATTCAATCATGCCCGGTTTGAGAGTGGAGGGAGACGCGCCATTTGCCAGATAAAGAGATTCTGGGCCAGTGATGCCGGTGGTAGAGGGGGCGTAGGAAAGGGAACCGTCCAAAGCCAGATTGGACAGGATGGCGTCCAGCGTGCCGGAATAGCTGAACGTGAGGCCGGAAGAACTTCCCCCCGCTGCCGTCTGCGCTTCCCCGATGAGAACATCCCCCAGCCAGATGTAATAGCCCGCGTCCAGGCCGTTGGCGCGGTCTCCCGCCACGTAGGCTACGCGGATGGAGTCCGCATTGGCGGACATGTCTTTGGAATAAAGAATGGTGCTGCCCCATTGGATATACGCTTCATTAATGTTCAGCGTTCCGTTTCCCAGGTTCAGGGAGAAATTGTTTGTGGTGTCCCAGCCGCCCGTGGCCCCGTTGCCCAGGCGCAGAGTGAAATCTACCGTGTAGCCTTTGTCCTGTCCCTGGGCGGCTCCCCAGTTATAGGTCAGGGAGCTGCTGCCGGATTTGTTGAAGTTGACCGTATTATTGGAGATGGTAACGTTATTAGCGGTGAAGCCGTTGGCCTCCAGCGTCTGCTGGGTGATGGAAGGGCTTTGTCCGAAGTTGACCTCCAGCTCATGGGCGGCTTTCCTTTCCTGCCCGGCTGACCGCCCGGCATAGCCCATGCCTTTGGCCAGGTTGCCTGCCATCAGGAGGTCGCCTTGGGCATTCGGGTGCAGCCCGTCCGCCGTGGGATTGTTGAACATGGAGCGAACCCCGTAGAATGGTGTAGAGGAAGCTACATCGATGATGCCAGCGTTGATGTCGATGACCTTGACGCCATTGGCGGCGTTATTCGCCCCCCATTTTTTCAGGGATTCGTTGTAGGAGGCTACGGCCTGGTGCGTTTCAGCCAGGTTCCCGTTGGAATGTTGCGTCCAGCAGGGAATGGTCATCACTAAAATGCTTGCTTGGCTGTTGGCGGTACGGATGGAAGAGACGATGGAATCCATGTCGCCCAGCAAAAGGGAGGAAACTCCATCCAGACGATAGAGCAGCAAATTATTATCGCCGTCGGAAAGGAGATCGTTGGTCCCGGAGAGCAGGAAAAACGTGTCCGGTTTATCGGCCCCGGTAAAAGTCTGGCCTGCATAGGTTCCTCCCTTGGTCTTTTCCGTGCTCAGGCCCAGCCAGTTTTTGATGTTGGACCCGTCAAATCGTCCGTAATTGCTGCCGTTCGCTCTTCCGGCGATTTCATAAGTTCTTGCGGAAGCCGCAGAGGAATGGACATTCTGGAAAATCTTACCGCCGTAAGAGGCGCCGGCGGCCACGCCCCCGCTGAAATTGTCGGTCATGATGCCTTTTTCAGTATAGCTGATGCCGTTGTCCGTGAAAATTTTGTGCATGGCCCAGCGCCAGGAGCCGCTGTTGACGCCATGGGTGATGGAGTCCCCTATGTACATGACATTGCCGAGGTTTCCGTCTGAAACGGAGGCGGAAGCCACGGTTGTAAACAGGACGCTGCATGCAAGCAAAGCAGACCTTAGAGAGAGGGGTAATCTTAAACGCATATCCCATATAATATGCGGATTGAATTCATTATCAACTCAAAATGTTCAAAATAAGCGCATTGAGAATTTCAATGCATTGAGGTTGAAACTATTATATTATGTCCGGTCTTTTCAGAATTTACCTTTCCCGCTGATGTTTGCGGAGTTGCGTATTTAATTCGTTTTCTGCTGTAAGTGACGGATTTCTAATCTGTTATCTATCAGTTGCAAAGGCGCTGGTTCATGTCCAGCGCGGGATTGTCCGGAATGGAATCGTTGACGATAACGGCGGGTACGCCCGCTACCGTGGTATGGGGGGGGACATTTTCCAGAACGACGGAGCTGGCTGCGATTTTGGCGCAGGCGCCGATGGTGACGCGCCCCAGTATTTTAGCTCCCGCGCCGATAAGAACTCCGGATTCCACAATGGGGTGGCGGTCCCCTTCCTCCTTGCCCGTGCCGCCCAGCGTGACTTCATGCAGGATGGAGACGTTGTCCCGGATGATGGAGGTTTCCCCCACTACGAAACTGGTGGCGTGGTCCAGCAGGATGCCGCAGCCGAT
>ERZ779922.2156-NODE-2156-length-12102-cov-2.665726_pt1 | contig 12102 bp, 9 predicted proteins | sample MGYA00511544_ERZ779922 | MGnify/ENA primary metagenome ERZ779922 (study PRJEB29588, sample SAMEA2154516) | human gut metagenome | biome: human gut; feature: human-associated habitat; material: faeces | place: Denmark | collected 2008/2010 ... | reverse complement strand
TTCCTCGACCTTGATGAACATTTCCGGCGCTCCGGCGCAAGTGGCGTGTTCGCACGCCGAACCGTCAAAGTTGAACGTCATCGCGTCAACTCCGAGCGTCTTGCTGATAAGAGGCTCATTCCCTTGATAAATGCAGACGGGATTAACTGCCTTGTTGATTGGTATATAATTGTTCATTGCTATTGTTGTTGTTTACTTTTTGGAAAGACTGAACCATCAGCCTTCCGGTATTCTGGCGGCGTTCCCTGAACCCATCAACACGTTTAACGCGTAGTCCCCCCTCATTCGGAACGAAGAGGAACGACCTCCCCTCTAATTTTACGTGCTGCCGTGAACTTGCAAAAAAACTCCTGGTGCATTTTTATATCCTGATTCACGCCATTTTGGAACAAAGTTGCTCCATATAGATCTGACAACAGGCACGGGCGGCATTCCGCCGCACAATCATGATGCCTTAAAAAACAAGCATTCTCTTCTTCTCTGTCCGTTCCGCCAAAGAAAAAGGCTGTTTCCAGAGAGTCCTTCACTTAAAAACAAAGCATCTTTTCCAAAAACGAGATTGACACCCGCGGTTCTTTTCCCTAGTATCCGCGCACAGCATCAGCGGCGGGGTAGCCAAGTGGTAAGGCGACGGTCTGCAAAATCGTTATTCGCGGGTTCGATTCCCGCTCCCGCCTCCAAGATGTTGTCAAAGCCGGTTCAAGTCGCGTTCGTCTAGCGGTCCAGGACTCCCGCCTTTCACGCGGGCAACACGGGTTCGAGTCCCGTACGCGATGCCAGCTTTTCTTTTTTCCGACTTGCACCGGAATCTTTTTTATGCCATCCCCGCGGGATGATTCTGGATTTTTTCTCCTGTTGTGGTACAGTAGCTTCCGTCATGGCAGCCCAGAACGATATTATGCTGAACGGATCCCTGTACGAACTGGCGGAACCCTGTTCCGTCTCCCGGCTTCTGGAACTTTTGAACATGAAAGGCAAACCCGTCGTCGTGGAACACAACGGGGCCGCGCTCCTGCCGCAGGATTTTTCCCGGGTGACGGTTTCTCCCGGCGACCGGGTGGAAATTGTCTCCATCGTCGCCGGCGGCTAGGGTTCCGCTTTCTGGAACAGTCTTTTCCAATCCGTCATCGCCATGCCATCCATCCACGTCATGTCTCCCACCCTTGCCAGCCAAGTGGCGGCAGGAGAAGTAGTGGAGCGCCCCGCCTCCGTTGTGAAGGAACTGGTGGAAAACAGCCTGGATGCAGGAGCCAAATTCGTACGGGTGGAGATACGCCGCGGAGGCGTGGGCATGATCAAGGTGACGGACGACGGCAGCGGCATGTCACGGGCAGACGCCGAGCTGTGCACCAAACGGCACGCCACCAGCAAACTTTCTTCCCTGGAGGAGCTTTTTGAAATCACACACCTGGGATTCCGCGGAGAGGCTCTGCCCAGCATTGCCAGCGTTTCCCGCTTCAAACTCTGTACCAGGCAGCAGCAGGATCTGGAAGGCTGGGAAATACGCATTGACGGCGGCCTGGAACACGAACCGAGAAGCTCAGGCGTCTCTCCCGGCACCGCCATTGAGGTGGCCGACTTGTTTTACAATACTCCAGCGCGCCGCAAGTTCCTCAAATCCGCAGAAACGGAAGCTTCCCATGTGGAGCACCAGATACGCCTGCATGCCCTGGCTTATCCCCAAGTACGGTTTGCCTATAAACGGGACGACCAGCTTGTTTTTGACCTTCCCGCCACAGCGGATCTGCGCGTCCGCATTTCCGCACTGACGGATGCTGCCACAGCGGCGGCCCTGATTCCGATAGAAACGACCATCGGCCCCGGTATTTCCATCACGGGATTCCTGCTTCCTCTTTCCGAAGCCAGACGCACCAGAAAAGGGCAGTACGTCTTTATGAACACGCGCCCCGTGGAGGACCAGCTCATTAACAGGGCCATTCGGGACGGCTATGGAGGCTTCCCCACCGGACTGCATCCGGCGCTTTTTTTGTATATGGAGGTGGAGCCCGCTCTGGTGGACGTCAATGTGCACCCCGCCAAGAAGGAAGTGAGATTCCGCCGTTCCGCAGACGTGGTAAATACCATTGTGGAAGCCATAGCCAACACTCTTCAAAAGCACGCCCGGCAGGAAATCCACGCTGCCGCCGCGCCGGAGCCGGAGAGAACTCTTCCTCCTGCCCATTCTACCACCGCGCCGTATGGGGAAATACCCGCCCGTTCCACCAACCCCGGTTCTGCTTTCCCGGCGGCCGCCAGACCGGCCCCTGCTTCTTCCGCCGCCCAACCGCCGCTTTCCTCCTCTGCCAGACAATCCCATGGGCCTGTCCCTCCCCCTACCCTCCGGGCCATTCCCTTGAAACAGGTTCCCGCCACCCAGGGGAAACTGGATTTTCACCGTCAGGAGGATGAAGAAACGGCACGAAACGCCCATGAAAACGCAGCTTCAGAAAGGGATGCCTCCGCCGGATTTTCCTATCTGGGAACACTCCGCCAGCAATTCGCCCTGTTTGAAACGCCGGAAGGCCTGGTTCTGATGCATCCCAAGGCGGCCCGGGAACGCATCATATTTGAACGGCTGCGCGCACGCCGGGAAGCCCCCATGCCGTCCCAGCAGCTTCTGGATCCGGTGGTGCTGGATCTGGACCCGCGGGATTTTGCCGTCATCCGGCAGTTCGCCCCGCATTTTGACCAGGCCGGCATGGTCGTTACGCCCTTTGGACAGAATACCATCAGAATAGAATCCATCCCCGCACTGCTGGAACTGGAAAACGCACGCGCTTTTCTCCTGGAGCTGGTGGACCGTCTCACCCAGTCCGAATTCAGCCGAAATGCCAAACGCGTGGCTTATGAGACCTTCATTGGGGAATTTGCCAGAAAATCCGCCTGGAGGGAGCGCATTTCCCCTCACCGGGCCCCTGCCATCCTAAAGGATTTGCTTGCCTGTGAAGTGCCGTACTGCACCCCGGGGGGCAAACCCACGCTGGTGAATTATTCCGTTCCGGAAATTAAACGTAAATTCGGCCTACAGGCATAAGGGAACCTTGTTTTCCAGAAAACAGGCTGAAACGCTGCAAGATTTTACGGCGAACGGAAAATATGCAGCCAAAGACGGATTGATGCCCGCTTCTGCGGTATATTATTTTCCCTTACCGATACTCAGTTTTATTTCAGCCGCAGTAAGGGGCAGAAACTCTCCCTGGCAACAGGGATCATTTTATCCTGTCCGGCTTACGGACACCTTTTCCGTCTTGTCCGCCAGAACTCTGGCATTTGGACGCATCCTCCCGCATACAACAGGGAGCTTGCTCTTGGCAAGGAAGTTTCCCGCGTTTATACTGCAGCCTTCCAGATAAATTCCCAACCATGCCAGACTCTCCCCCCAGCACCTCCCCCGCTCCGCGCATTGCTGAAACTGCCGCCGGGAAAATTCTGGCGGGCCTGCTGGCCCTTTTTTACATCTTCCTGGCAACGACGGCGGCAGGCGGGGAATGGCACACCCTTTTCCTTCCCGCCTGCTTTCTGGCGGCAGCCCTCCTGCTGTTCTGCTTCTGTATTCTCCGGGGATACAAGATTCCCAGCCCCGGACTGCCGGGCTGGCTGGCCCTGGGTCTGGGAGGCGGCTATTTCCTTGTCCGGGCATGGTTTTCCCCCTGGTTTTATTATGAGAGCGTAGCGGATCTGGGCCTTATCGCCACGGCCATCGTCATGTTCGCGGCGGGAACGTATGCCGGAGCCGGAAACGGGGAAAAGAGTATTCTTCCCGTACTGGCTGCGGCATTGGGGCTGCTGAATGCCCTGCTGTGGGGGTATCAGAACATAACGGGAACGGAAGCCTCCTGGTTCAGACCGGATTATTCCCTGTTCGGCACGGAAATCCGCAACATCGGATTGTTCGGATACAAAAATTTTTCCGCCCATTTCCTGTCCGTCACCGGTTTTTTCCTTTGCGCATACAGCATGGCTTCCGCCAGAAAATGGGGCATCCGCCTATTCACAGGATTGGCGCTCATCCTCGTTTCCTTCACGTGCGGCTCGCGGTCCGCCTTCCCAAACGCCCTGGCTGGCGTAACCCTGTGCTTCTTTATTTATACCTCCAGCGTTTTCCGCAATAACAGAAAATTTTACACGGCGTCCATCCTCTTTATTATCCTGCTTTTCCTAGGCACGTCCTATGCCGTGCTGGATTTGTCCCGGGGGGCGGGCAGGCTTACCGCCCTTCTGGATACATTTTCCTTCGGCAACCGGCTGGACCTGTCCAAACTGGCCTGGGCGCTGGCGGACCAGGCTCCGCTGTTCGGTCACGGCAGCCGGATGTACACCAATCTTTCCACGGAGTTTTTCTCCGGAGCCAACCTCCCCAATTTTGCCCACCACGAATACGCACAAGCCGCCTGCGACTACGGCTATGCCGGGCTGGGGCTGATGCTGGCTCTGCTGGCCCTGTTTCTTATTTCCGGACTCCGGAGCGTTCTGAAATTGTCAGGAGAACATCAACGGCCCAATCCCCTGGGACCGGCGGCGTTCTGCGTATTGTGCATCGCCGCTTTCCACGCCTATGGGGAATTCATCTGGCATAACCCTGCCTTGCTTGGAGCCAGCGCCCTATGCGGCGGCATTACCTGCACGGCCCCTCTTTCCAGGGTGAAGGCTTCGCGCCGAGTCGGCCGCTGGCTTCAAGCGAACGCCGCACTGCTGATGGCCATATTGGCTCTGTGTTATGCGTTTCTGGCTTTTCCGGTCTGGAAAAACTCCCTTCAAGCCGTCCCGGCTTCCTCCAGCAATCGGCTGCCCATGCTGGAAGCAGCCGCCTCCTGCAGCCTGGACCCGGATTTGGTGCGGCGCAACATTCTGCATGCCGCAGGCAGTTCTCCCCCCCCAAGCCCAGCCCGGCTCAAAGTATTGGAGCATCAGGAAGAAAAAGCGGAACGCCTGAGCCCCGGGAACCACGGCCTGACGGCGGCTAAAAGCCTCCTTTACATCCTCCAGGGACGCCTCACGGAAGCGGAACAGCTGCTCCGCCCGTACGTAGAGAGTCCCGGCAGGTTTGACGACCGCATGTTCGCCTGGACTACCATTTACAATAATATGCTGTATTCCTGGAGTACGGCCATTGCTGCCCAGTCCCCAGGACGCGCCCTGTCCATGGCCATGACGGCCCAGCGCCTGATGTCCGCCCAAACGGACCGGTGGCTGTATTATGGGGCCCTGGATCCTGAAGTCAGGAAAAAACACTACTCGCGCCTCAATGAGCTCAAGATGCTCATCATGATGCTCCAGGCCCGCAGAACGACGCCCGACCCCTCCTGGAGGAAATAGTATTCCGGAGAATCGGGGAAAAGGAATCTGTGCAGCAACCGTTATATCCTTTTTCCAGAGAAGCCGCTCCATACAGAAGTTTCCCCGTCTTATCCGGTTTCTTTTTTACCGGATTCCACGTCAGCTTATTTGTCCACGGAACACAGAGCGTACTGCAGCCAGAAAGATGAAAAGCCGACAGCTGGCGTAGCAAGTCCGCACAGGCGTTACGCCGGAATTTTAAGCGGCTTCAGCTATCTTCCGCCGGAAGCGGCAGCCTCTCCGGGACAGAACCGTTTGTTTCTTTTTCCCCCAACTGCGGACTGCCTCTGTTGGCGGTCCCGTAAAACGCATGTCCCGACGCAGCTCAACAGAAAAAAACTTTCCCGGCTCTATTCCTTTATCGAATCTTTTTGTATGAACATAACCATCAAACGAATTTATGACCCCAAGGAACCCGGAGACGGCTACCGCGTCCTGGTGGACCGGCTCTGGCCCCGCGGCATTTCCAAGGAAAAAGCTTCCTGGGACGAGTGGCTGAAGAACATAGCTCCATCCACGGCGCTCCGCCAGTGGTTTGCCCATGATCCAGTCAGATGGGACGCATTCCGCAAAAAGTACGATGAGGAACTGGATGGAAACGGAGAAGCCGTTTCCCATCTGCTCCGGCTGGCGCGGAAAGGGAAGGTTACGCTGCTGTACTCCGCCAGAAACACGGAGCACAACGAAGCTGCGGCTCTAAGGGATTACCTTTTGCAACGGTTTGCTTCATAAATAGAAGCATATTCCTGCACAAACTCCATCCGCAAGCCCCAAATGCTGTCACGGGAACCTATGATACGGCAGGATTTCTTCTCTCGTTCATGAACAAGCGAAGAAAATGGAAAGGAGGTGAATACAACATGGCCAGCAGTTCCCACATGGGTGGAAGTCATAAGGGCAATTCCAAAAAACGCTCCGAGACTACCACAAGCAAAACCGGGCGGCGCATCAAACGCGATGCTTCAACCGGGCAGTTTATGAGCGATAAAAGCTCAGGCTCCAAGGAAAAACATTAATGCCCGCGAGTTTTCCGCCTGATTCAGGCTCCGGATCCGGTCCGGAGCCTTTTTATTTTTCTCCGCATCCGGAACACGAGGAAGTCTTCCGCCATCCACTCAGGCCTAATTCTTCAAAAGCCCGAAGACCCATCGCTTCAGGGGCTTTCCGGTCTCCGCGAATCACAACGGCAAAAGGCTCTTCCCTGCCCGGAACGTAATACGCAGCCCGCAGAACCAGTTCCTCTCCATCCGGATGGGCGTAAACACCCACGGGCGTGGAACAGTTCGCACCCAGACGTACCAGGAAAGCCCGTTCCGCCAGCGCACAGGCAAAAGATTCCGGATCATTGATGCCTTCCAGCATTTCCGCCGTCTCCCTGTCCGAGGAACGGCATTCCATTCCAACGATGCCCTGCCCCACAGCAGGAATAAAAACTTCCACCGGCAGAGGACGCATGTAAAGTTTTCTTCCTTCCACAAGGGTTTCCGGCGCGTACAGCCCCAGGCGTTCCAAACCGGCCCTGGCCAGAATCACGGCATCCCAGCCGGGCTGTTCCACCAGCTTTCCCAAACGCGTAGGCACATTCCCCCGCAGGTTTTCAAACCGCAGGCCGGAACCCCAGTACGTGCGCGCCATCAGGCGTCGGCGCACGCTTCCGGTAGCCAGCGTTCCGGAACCGTTCCAGTCCGGTTCTTTCGTGATAAGCACATCCTCCACGGCAGCACGGGGCAAGACGGCGGCCAGCGTGAAGCCGGCGGCAAGCTCGCTCGGCACATCTTTGAGGCTGTGCACCGCTACGTCAATGCGGCCATCCCGGAGGGCGGTTTCCAGTTCCTTAATGAAGATCCCCTTGTCCACCATGCCGGAAACGCGGGCCACATCCGCCAGAGGAACATCCGTGCGGCGGTCTCCAATAGTATGGATGATTTCACAGCGCACGTCCAGTTCCGGATAACGGAGGGAAAGGGCAGCACGGACCATATCCGCCTGGGCCAGGGCCAGGGCGCTCCCGCGGGTGCCGATGATGAGGGTATTTTTACTGGTCATAAAGAGCGGAATCCGGAAAATATCTGGAGATGCTGTCCCGGATGATGGCCTCGCACCGGGAAACCTCCTGCTCCCGGCTGCGCTTGGCTTCATCCGCCAGCTGGGTGAGGGTATCAATATCGTAGAGATACACTTCGTCAATATCCGCCACGTCCGGAGAAATGTTGCGCGGCACGGAAATATCAATCAAAAAGAGGGAGCGGTATTTACGGGAGGCGCGCAAAGGCAGAAGCGTTTCCCGGGTGATGATGCAGTGGGGAGCAGCGGTGGCGGCCACCACCACGTCAATATCCCTGAGATAGTTCCCCCACACGTCATACCGGATGGCCTGGCCGCCGATCATGCCCGCCAGCTCTACCGCACGGTCAAAGGAGCGGTTGGCCACATAAATGCCCTCAGCACCCCGGGCATGCAGGGCGCGCCCCGTAACGCGGCTCATCTCGCCCGCCCCCAGAATAAGGACGCGGGTGCCGGAAAGGTCCCCGAAAATTTGTTCCGCCAGCTCCACTGCCACGGATCCCACGGAGGTTGCCCCGGCATGAATCTGGCTTTCCGTCCGCACTTTTTTACCGATAGTAAAGGCTTTCTGAAAGGTTTTGTTGGCGCAGGCCGCAGTTACCCCGGCATCCAGGGCCGTCTGGTAAGCCGTTTTTACCTGGCCGAAGATTTCCGTTTCCCCCAGCACCATGGAATCCAGGCCGCTCAGCACGCGGCACAGATGGCCTAGAGCATCTTCTCCCTGATGGCTGTAAAAATAAGAAGCCATATCCAGTTCCCCGCGCCCATCACCCAGAAAATGGGATAAAATGTGCTCCTGCGCATTTTCCGGAGCGTTGGACCAATAATAAATTTCCATGCGGTTGCAGGTGGAAAGCACAACGCACTGGTCCACTCCAGGAAGGGAACGGATGCGCTGTCCTTCCTCCCGGAGCTTATGGGACGGCACGGCAAACCGCTCCCGTATTTCCACGGGAGCGGTCCGGTGATTCAAGCCTAAACAAACCATTCTCATCAGCTTACCAGGAAAATGCTCATGGATGCAATAAAGAGGGCCACGCAGCAGCAGGCCAACATCCTTCCCGGAATGCCGCGGCGGTAGATGAACCACAGCAGGACGCTGTAGCCTGCCGTGAGAAGAATGACAATGGAGGTCTTGGCCGCATTAATGGGGAGATTCCCCCGCCACCCAAGCCATTCCCCAAGCAGAAGAAGGAGGAATGCCACAAGAACCAGGCGCTTCATGCTGGCTTCCAGTGTACGGATGGGAGGAAGCACACGGCAGGTGCCGGGAATCCGGTGTCTTTTAAGACATTCATTCTGCATGCAGAACGCCGCCCCCGCGGCAGCGGCCAGGCCGCCGGCTCCGTAGGACATCATGGCTATGCCCACATGCGCCGTCACCCAGAAGTCATGCGTGCCCTGCACGTCCGCTCCGGAACGGCCTATCAGCAGGGAAAAAACCGTCAGCACGGCAATAGCCGGAGCCGTAAAGATGCCAAGCACGGACATTCGGTAAGCACGTCCCAGCATCAGATAAAAGAGATTGATGCTCCAGGAGAGGAAGAAGAGCACCTCTGAAGCGCCGCGGATGGGACACATTCCCGTCTGGTACGCTTTGACGCATAGCGCCCCTGTCTGGAGAACAAAGAGGCACGCCATCCAAAGATGGGCATATAAAAACCGCCGACCGGAAGCCAGCAGGCGCCATCCCAGCCCTGTGAAAGCCAGAGAAAGGATGAGAGAGGCAACGGCCCACCAGTTATCGTTCATAAATCCGGCGCGGAAATGGTTCAGGAACGCAAATCGCGCTCAATGACGGCATATGCCTGGTGGTTATGGATGGATTCAAAATTTTCCGCTTCCACCCGGTACCAGCTGAAGGCGGAATGACTCTGCGTTTTCAACGCCACGTTGCGCACCAGATCTTCCACAAAGACAGGGTTTTCATAAGCTTTTTCCGTCACCCATTTTTCATCCGGCCTTTTCAGCACGCTGAACAGGGAGCAGCTCGCGCAGGATTCCACCAGGTCAATCAGGTCTTCAATCCAGACGGGCCTGGAGGCAAAACGCACGGAATAAGTAACCAGCCCGCGCTGGTTGTGGGCTCCGTAGGCACTCATGGCCTTGGAGCAGGGGCAAAGTGTCGTCACGGGAACGATAACTGTCAGCTTGAAATCAGCCAGTTTGTTGTTCGCTTCCGCCTCCATCTCAAACCGGACAACGTAATCCATGAGCCCTTCAATTCCGGTCACAGGAGCGTTTTTGGAGCGGAAAAACGGGAATTCCATTTCCACATGGGAACGGCGGGCGGACAGACGGCGGAGCAGTTCCCGCGGAATGGCCAGGGCCGTATGCACATCCAGCAAGGGGCCATGCTGGTGCAACGCTTCCACAAAACGGCTCATATGGGTGCCCTTGAATTCTTCCGGCAGATCCACCGCCAGAGAAACCGTCGCCACGGTGGACTGGATGCGGTTGAGCTTGTCCTGTATCTGGATGGGGAAGCGCAACCCTTTTACGCCCACCCGGTCAATGGAAATATTGCGCGTATCCGCCTCGGACTGGGTATCTTTCAGTTCCTGCATGGAAAAAGAGGATGATGGGTGGAAATAAAACGGGAGTCTGCCCTGTTACCGGACAAACTCCCGCCTGCAAAGACAATTCTACCGAAAGAGATTTTCCTTGGGGCTTGTTACGGCAGAAGGTTGATGGAACGGGCCCGCTTGATTTCACGGGTTATCTTGCGGTGAATCTTGGCGGACAGCCCGGTCACACGGCGGGGAAGAATCTTGCCGGTTTCAGAGGTGAACTTGGACAGAAAATCAGGGTTGAGCAGATTGACCTGATCCATCGGGATGTCGAGACGGCGGCGCGGCATCTGACGATTGCACGTGCGGAAACGAATACGGCGTTCTACAGTCTTGGGTTCAGTGGACATAATAATAAAGATAATCGATAAGCCGAACCAGTTAACGCATTTCACGATGAAGCGTACGGCGCTTCAGGAAAGGATTGTACTTAATCTTTTCCAGGCGGCCGGGAGTACGCAGGCTTTTTTTATTGCGCGTGGTGACGTAGCGGGACGTAGGCTTTCCTTCGGCTTTGGCCTCGGTGCATTCGAGGATGATGATGTCTCTTGGCATGATGAAAATGTGTTACGGGGGAGGATTTATACACTATTCTTCGTCATCGTCAAGAGAAACAGATAAATCTACATCATTTTGTCCTCCGGCAAAGCCCAGGGCCACTCTGGGACGGAACCTGGCATTCTGGCCTTTTTCCTTTTCCCACTGGGCCTGGCATTCCACGGTAAGCCGCGCAAAGGGGATGGCCTCCAGACGCAGGATGGGAATGACCTTGTATGACATTTCGCAGATGCCATATGTTCCGTTGTCAATGCGGGCGAGCGCCTGTTCGATTTCATACAGGCCGTCCTGCTCTTTGGAAAGCAGGCTGAGCGCAAAATCACGGTCATAGGCGTCACTGCCGGCATCCGCCTGGTGCTCCCCGGAGCCGGAAGCCTCACTGCCTTCCGGATGATTCCGGAGAGTATCGCGGGCCACGCCGCTCATGTTGTCCAGAGCCCTGTCGCGCAAGTCCAGCAGATGCTGGCGCTGCATCTGCACAAAAGGCTCCCATTCGGGGTTGGCGGCCAGTTCGGCCCTGGCGGCGGCAATGGCTTCCGCCTGTTCATCCGTCAATTCATTTTTCGCGGGAGCGGGAACCGGGGCAACAGGAGCGGGAGCGGTTTTCTTAACCGGAGCCTTTCTGGCCGTTTTCGGCGCAGGCTTCTTTTCCATTTCAGCCGCGGCGGCGGCAGCCTCTTTGGCGGGCTTGGCGGCTTTTTCCGGTTCAGACGCCTTTTTCCTGCAGCATTTCTTCTTGGCGGGAGCCTCCAGGTCTACAGCGGTCTTGCAATCGGACTTCCCGCAGGTCTTTTTCTTGGAAGCCGGAACTTCCTTGGCGACGGTCTTGCTATTGGTTTTCTTGGGAGTAGGCATAGGAGGTGTCTCTATGGGCTGAGGTTGACAATATTTCACGAACAGAGGGCAGAACCCGCCCCGCTGACTAGACTATGAGACATTACAAACGCCCAAATGTTCATTCAAGAAAATTCAGTGATGAAACAAGTCATTTCCCCCCCTTTTGCACCCTCTATTTTCCTGTCGGGATTTTACCGGGAACATACTTCTTTTAACCTTTTCAACGCCCGATAAAATTCTATATTGGCGTTATATGACAGCTTCAACCATTCCCTCCATCGGCATTGACTTCGGAGGCACCTCCATCAAGATGGGGGTCGTCAAGGGCGCGGAAGTAATCGCCCACGCTCCTTCGATAGCCACCCAGGAATACGGCAATCCCGATCAACTGATTGAAGCCATAGCCCAGTTCGTGAATATGCTGCGGCTGAATCACCCGGAAGTGCAGGCCATCGGCATGGGAATGCCGGGGTTCGTCAATTTTTACCAGGGGACCGTTTATACGCTTACCAACGTGCCCGGCTGGAACAACGTTCCGGTACGGGACATGCTCCAGGCCGCCTGCGGACTGCCCGTATACGTGGAAAACGACGCCAACTGCATGGCTTATGCGGAATGGAAGCTGGGCGCCGGAAAAGGAAAAAGACATCTGGTCTGCCTGACCCTCGGCACCGGCGTTGGCAGCGGCCTGATCGTGAACGGAGAACTTCTGCGCGGGTCTACCTGCTCCGCCGGG
>ERZ779922.2155-NODE-2155-length-12102-cov-4.135054_pt1 | contig 12102 bp, 6 predicted proteins | sample MGYA00511544_ERZ779922 | MGnify/ENA primary metagenome ERZ779922 (study PRJEB29588, sample SAMEA2154516) | human gut metagenome | biome: human gut; feature: human-associated habitat; material: faeces | place: Denmark | collected 2008/2010 ... | reverse complement strand
ATTGAGCACTGCGGTGTGGGAGGGAGTGTCCGCAAGGGCACTCTCTACCCGATTTTAAACCGCATTCAAATGAACGCAGTCGGAGCGTCAGCAGGCCGCCTGACCGCCGCCGCGGTCCTTATGGGGGCTCTCGGATGCATCAACCGCAATATTGGCTGACGGCGTGATGGGGATGATGCGGTGCGCCGTCGGCACCGGCTCGTCAACAGCAATTCCCCGCTCGAAGTTTTCTCTTGCTTGTGCGAGAAAAAGCTTCAGGCGGTTGGAGACATTGGTTTTAGAGGTGCCGGCTTCAAAGTCGATGGCGCAGATATTGGCGAGGGGATTTTCTTCGCGGAGCCGCCGGATGACGCCTTTCCCGGTAACGTGGTTGGGCAGGCACCCAAAGGGCTGCAGACACACGACGTTGGGCGTTCCGGAGTGAATAAACTCCACCATTTCGGCGGTCAAGAGCCACCCTTCGCCGGCTTCCTGACCGGCGGACACAAGTCCGTCAATGCGCTCGAGGTCTTCCGCGAGGGTCGACACGCCTGCCACTGGTGTTCCGTCAAGTGCTTTGCGCATGATGCCGCGGAGATGCTCAAACCAGCGGATCATCAGCCAGGCTCCCATGGCTTTCAGGCGCGGTCCGCCGAAGACCTTGGCCTGATTGATGTGGTCATAGAGGCAGTAGAGGAAGAATGCGGCCAGGTCACCGAGCACCGGTTCCGCGCCTTCATCAATGATCTCCTGCACGATGCCGAGATTGGCGGCGGGATGGTACTTAAGTAGAATTTCGCCGACGATGCCCACCCGAATCTTCTCTGTGCCGTCCATCGGCACAGCGAAGAAGTCGCGCACCATGGCACGGGCGTCGTCAGCAAAGCGTCGGGCATCTCCGGCGGCCGCGGCTTGAGCGGCTCTGGCGGTCCAGCGGTCAACGAGACGCTGCGCATCGCCCGGATGAAGCTCATGGGAGCGAACATGAAGCGAGAGGCGCTGCAGCATGTCGCCGTAGAGCGTTGCGAGCATGAGGCGTCTGAGGCCGCCGAGCCCCACGTTAAGGGTCTGCGCGCCTTCAATGCTTCCGCCCGAGAGACACACAACGGGCACCCTCTCCAGGTGAAGGTCTTTGAGTGCCCATCGCAGCAGCGTCGGGTAGTTTGTGGCACGGCAGGGGCCGCACGTCTGAGCGAGTAGCAGCGCACTGTGGTCGGGATCAACGGCATGCGTCTTCAAAGCGTCGAGAAGCTGCCCGATCACGACGATTGCCGGGTAGCAGGCATCGTTGTTCACGTGCTTTAAGCCTTCTTCGATCGCCTGAGGACGTACTTCGGGCAAAAGCTCCACGCGCCAGCCGACTGCGCCTAATGCGGCGCAAATCACCGGGAAGTGGATCGGTGCCATTTGCGGCGCATAGATCACGCGGTCGGCGAGCATTTTGTCGAGCGGCACCGGAGTGTCCGTAGACTTTGTCATGTCTTCGAGGCTCTCCGCCGCCGCTTTCTGGTCGCTGCGCCGGCGATCTGCGAGCGCGGCCAGGAGCGACTTCAGTCGAATGCGTGCTGCGCCGAGCGTATCGCCCTCATCAATTTTGAGGGTGGTAGCGATTCTTCCGCGCTGAGCGAGAAGGCGTTCAATCTGCTCGGAGGTGACGGCGTCGATGCCACAGCCAAAACTCATGAGCTGCACGAGCTCTGCGGATCGGCTCTCCCGTACGAGCGCTGCTGCACGGTAGAGGCGCGAGTGGAAGGTCCATTGATTGACGACCTCGATGTCGCTTGGAACCGCTGCGAGGTGCGCTACGGCGTCTTCCGTGACGACTTCAGCGCCCATGGATTCAATCAAGGCGGGGAGTCCGTGATTAATGAGCGGGTCAAGATGGTAAGGCCGCCCGGCGAGCACGATGAGCGGTTCGCCCGAGGTTTCATGCCGGCGCCACAGTGCTTCGCCCGCTTGACGCAATGCTGCGCGGTAGTCTTCGAGCGCTGCGTGAGCGGCATCGACCGCCTGACGCACTTTTTTGGGGGAAAGGGCAGGCCACGCGGATGTGACCGCGCGAACGACGCTTTCGGGGAACTCAAGATCTACGAAAGGCGTGAGGATGCGGGCGTTCGGGAGCGTGGAGGCGAGCGAGAGGCGCATGGCTTCCGGATAGCCGCCCGCCACGGGACAGGCAAAGCGCCCGTCGATATGCTTTTCGCCCGAATGTCTGGGGCCCTCGAGCGGCACGCAGGGCATCCAGATGTCTGCAATGCCTTTGCGGGCGAGGTCAGCGGCGTGGCCGTGAGCGAGTTTCGCCGGGAAGCACAGGCTCTGCGACGGCACGGTTTCGGAGGCGCTCGAGGCGAGGGCATGGTCGGACGGGCGCGAGAGCTCCACGCGAAAGCCTAGGCAGCTGAAAAGTTTGAACCAGTAGGGGTAGTGTTCGTAGGTATTGAGTGCGCGCGGGATTCCGACAACGCCCATGGCGGCCGCTTCCAAAGGGAGCGGTTCGTCCGCAAAGAGCCGTTCGAGCTTCCAGTCAATGAAGGACGCTTTCTTCCGTCGGCCCGCACCCGCGCTTTTCTGTGCGAAGTCACAGCGATTCCCCGAAAAGAACTTGTCGCCCGAAGGGAAACGGTTCATCGTGAGGCGGCAGTGATTGCCGCAGCCGCGGCAAAGCAGTTCTCGCTGAATGACTTTGCCCGCATCGAGCTTTGCCGGATCGAGGTCGATTTCCGGCACTGCCGCGCTGGTGCGTTCCATGGCAATCAGCGCTGCGCCGTAGGCGCCCATCAGTCCGGCGATGTCCGGCCGAATAACGGGGCGGCCGATCTGCTCCTCAAAAGCACGCAGAACGGCGTCATTGAGAAACGTGCCGCCCTGAACGACGACGTGTTCGCCGAGCTCTGCCGGATCGTGAATGCGCAGCACTTTGTAGAGCGCATTTCTGACAATTGAACGGCATAAGCCCGCGGCGATGTCTTCGAGCGATGCGCCGTCGCGCTGGGCTTGGCGCACCTTGGAATTCATGAAAACCGTGCAGCGGGTGCCGAGGTCGCAGGGTTCCTTCGAAGCGAGCGCAGCCTCAACGAATTGAGGGAGCGTGAGCGAGAGCTGCTTGGCAAACGTCTGCAGAAAAGAGCCGCAGCCCGATGAGCAGGCTTCATTAAGCTTCACGCTGCGGATGAGGCCGTGCTCAACCTCCAGACATTTCATGTCCTGGCCGCCGATGTCGATGACATAGCTCACATTGGGTTCAAAGGCGGCGGCAGCGCGTTCGTGCGCGAGCGTTTCGACTTCGCTGAATGCGGCGCCGAGCGCCGCTCGGGCGAGGTCTGCGCCGTATCCGGTGGTACAGGCCTGCCGAATGTGTGCTTTGGCGGGCACGACACAGAGGAGCGCCTTTACGGCACGATAGAGGCGTTCGAGCGGCTGCCCTTCATTTTGTTCGTACCAGCTGTAAAGGAGGCGCCCCTGAGCATCGAGCACGACGCCCTTGACGGTGGTTGAACCAAGGTCGGCCCCGAGAAAGAGGTCGCCCTCTGCATTTTCGATGGGCGAACGCTCAACGCACTCTCGGCGGTGGCGCTTCGGTGAAGGCTTCCCGTTCTGCCGGATTTTTGAATAACGGCGGCAGCCCCGAGCCGCGGTTCTCCGGCGCTGCGGAGAGGATCTCACGGACTAAATCGTCAATCGAATGCCAGACGCGGGAGCGATGCGCTCGGGAGGCCGGATCCATGCCTTCCAAGGCAGCGCCGATGGCCACGGCGCAGTGCGCATCGCAAAAGGAAGCAAAGGTTGTCCCCGTCGACGAGAGACGCCGTTCAAAGGCGGCGCGAAGCTCTGAAAGAAAAGTGAGCGGTCCGCCGAGAAAAGCAATTTTGCCTCTGACAGGACGCCCGCAGGCGAGGCCGCTCACGGTTTGTTCAGCGACTGCGTCAAGCACCGACCGGGCCACTTCGGACTTCGGCACGCCGCCGTTCAAGAGCGCTACCAAATCGGTTTTGGCAAACACGCCGCAGCGCGATGCCATCGGATGCGAGATCTCGGCCTCACTCGCGAGTTTGTTGAGTCCGGCTGCATCAACATCCAAGAGCGATGCCATTTGATCGATAAAAGCGCCTGTGCCGCCTGCACAGGCTTCGTTCATGCGCAGTTCAACGCCGTTGGATAAATAGAGGAGCTTAGCGTCCTCTCCGCCCAATTCAATGGCGGCATCCAAATCGGGCGCTCGGTGCTTGAGGTAGCGCGAAGCGGCGATGACCTCCTGCACGAAGCCCGCACCGAGCGTATCCGCCAGCCCCAAAGCTCCGGAACCCGAAAAAAGCACATGGACGGGCGCGTCATGCGTTCTGAGCGCGAGTGCGCGAAGCACCTTTTCAAGCGTCTGTTTGACCGCACTGCCGTGCCGAACATAGTCGTGAGAGAGCAGTACGCCCGATTCCGACAAAAGTGCGTATTTGACCGTGGTCGAACCGAGGTCGATGCCGATGGTGAGCATATTGCGAACAAATTCCTCAGACTTCAATCAGAAGCGGGTTTAGAGGGCGTCTTTCGTGGACGGCAAATTTAATTGTATTCAATGACTGACCGGTCAGTATAAAAAGAAGGGTTTCCCAAGTTTTATGATCCCTCACTCATAATTTAGCTAACTTGAAAACGAATAATATGTCGTTACAAATAGGTGTTAACCCTGATTAATTCGTTTGAATGGGAGAACGGCAAAGAGAAACGAAGGCCTGACTGCTCTTCACCTCTTTATCGGAGCGGGAAGCGTGACAGAATGCTGCGGGGGATTTCGGCTCTCTTCGCCGTCTCGAGCAAGGTTCAGAAACATGCTCGACTTATCACGTCACAGGATCCCCCGACGCGGATATTGAGCCAGTGTCTGACTTCCGGCAGCCATGAAAAACGCCTGCCGAAAGACGCAGGAGCAGTCTTTCAGCAGGCGCTTGAGGGGGAGGGGTTTTGCCAACAGTCTTAAACCAGCAGACCGTTGGCCGGAGATGCATCAGCCGATAAAGATTTCGTTGGCAATGATGGCTGTGATGATGCCGAGAATCATTGGAATCCAGGTACGGCGGACAATCGCCATCGGGGAGACGCCGGCGGCGCCGGCCACAGCGATGATCACGCCGGCAACCAGGCTCATGGCGCGCAGCAGGCCGGAGGCAAACTGCATCGGCGTGACAAGTTCGGCAACCGAGCCGCCCAGACCGGCAGCGACGTCAGGCGCGAGCGTGGCAAAGGACGAGTAAGCGCCCACACCGGAACCCGTGAGGAAGGTCACGATCGAGACGATGGCTGTCAGAATCACTGTCATCGCACCCATGCCCGCGCCGACGCCCTGCGCAGAATTGATGAGGATGTCGATGAGGCCGGAGACTTTGAGGCCGGTGGCGAAGAATTCCGCACAGATAATCAGTGCGACGATGCCGGCGAACATCTTGCCCATCGACTGGAACATCGCGAGACCGTCCTTAAAGACCTTCTTCACGTCACGGGACCGGATGATTTCAATGATGACGACGCCGATCCAAACCATAAAGAGCGCGCTCACCGTGTCAAGCTTGATGGAAGCAACGACGAGTTTGGAGAAGATGATGAGCAGTGCAATCGGCAAAATGGGGAAGACGGCGTACCACTTCGGAGCAGCCGGCTGATCCGCGGCTTTGGCTGCGGAAACATCGGTATAAACGTCATCGTTCTTCTTGTCATAGAAACGCTGCACGAAGTAGTGGGCGGCGGCAATGACAATCAAGGTCGGGACGGCAACGGGAAGCTGATATTGGACCAGATAAATCACCGGATCAAGGCTGCCGACCTGTGCGGCGAGATTGGCCGTGCCGGCCGTCGGCGCAAAGGTCACGCCGGCCGATGTGCCGATGACCGCGGCAGCGGCGGCAGCAGAAGTGCCCACGGCCTTAAGGATCGGAAAGAGAGCGACGAGGAGCAGCATTGCGAGGCCGGCGGCGGACGGGATCACCATGACCAGAATCTGACCGACGAAATAGCCGCCGACGAGCACGAGGTACGGTGCGCGCAGCATGCTGAGGGGTTTCACGGCGATGTCAACCAAGGCCTTGGCGGCGCCGATGCGGTCCATATAGGCAGCAAAGCCGCCGGCCGTCATAATCAGAAAGCCGATGCCGGCGCTCTGCTTGGTGGCAATGGATTTGAGCGTATTGAAGATGTCAAAGAGCACGAATCCTGAGGGCTTCACGCCTTTGGGAAGGAAGTTCGGGTCGCCGAGAACGACCGCGCAAAGCAAAATCGCGAGACCGGCGAAGAGCAGAACCATGTGGGTGGAGTAGCGCTTAATCAGCGCCCAGCCGGCCAGTGCGGTGACGATCACCGCAATCCAAGGCATCAGGGCATACATAGTCGTCTTTCCTTAGGGTGGTTTGATGGAGAGTTAGAGGAAGTGCTTGAATTCGGCTTCAAGCGCTGCGAGCGCATCGTTCGTACGCTTTTCGGCTTCAGCGGTGACGGCGCTCAATTGGGCGAGCGCCGCACGGTCTTCACGGATCATGGCGTCAACTTCCGCGGGTGCTGCGCTTCCGGCAGTGCGGCGGTTTTCAATGATTTTGCGCGGGTCCAGTGCATCTTTGAATTCGGTTTCGCTCATCGGAAGCACAGGGTCGGTCTCGGGAAATTCCTCTTCGATTTCTTCGCGGTAGATCGCCTGCATCTGGGCGTAGGGAAAGTCGAGCGGAAGCACGTTGTTGGCGCGGGCCCACGACACCATGCGGCTCGCCATGTGGTGGCCGATGCGGAACGGCAGCCCATGATCCTTCATCAATCGGTCAGCGATTTCCTGCGAAGCTGTCCAGTCGCTGTTGAGTTCTTCGAGCGCGCGGTCGGGATTGATGCGCAGTGCGCAGAGCACTTTGAGGAATCGGCTGAACATGCCGACGGCAGCATCCATCATTCGGCCGTTCTTGGCGACGTTTTTGCCGTCGACCATGCCCGGAACGAGATTGTGGATACGGGCGGCGGCGGCCGCCATTTCACCCACCACGTCCGAAGCGTCGGCGCGGCAGTTGTTCATCAGACCGGGATTGCGCTTTTGCGGCATAGCGGACGAGACGTAGGTGTTCTCTCCGCCTTCCTGCAGAAGGATCCAAGGGCGCGGCTGAGCGTACTGCACCATCACGTCAGAAATGAAGCTGCCGACGTGCAGAGCGGCGGACGCATTGATGCTCGCGAGTTCGAAAGGCATATCTGCGGGCGACATGCAGGTGGCATCAAAGGCGTTGCGGCGCGGCGCAGGAAAGCCGAGGCGCACGGCCATCGCCTCGCGGTTCAGGGGCCAGCCCGTGCCGTTCAGTACCGTGGAGCCCATCGCGCAGGCGTTATAGCGGGTGAGACACTCGTTGAGACGTTCGCGGTCGCGCAGGAACGCGGCGGTAATGCCGAGGAGATAGTGCGCATAGCTGTTGGGCTGAGCGGCTACGCCGTTGGTGTAGTTGGGCACAATCGTATGACGGTTGGCCTCTGCGAGATCGAGGAGCTTCCCGATTACTGCGTCAAAGGCTTTGGCAACCTGCACGGTGCGGTCGCGGAGAATGGCCGTCCGCTGGGTGGAGAGAATGTCCTGACTCGAACGGCCGGCGTGGATAAGGGTTACCGCAGGCGAAGTTTCTGCGATGAGGAGCGGCTCATAGGCAATGTAGCTTTTCACGCGCAGCGCCGGATCCTTTTCGGCCTTGGCTTCAAGACGAGCGACGCCGCCCGCGGCTTCCCGTGCTGCTTCGTTTGAAAGGAGGCCCTCAGCCGCATTGACGACAATGGTCGCCTTGTTGATGGTGCTGGTCCAGAAAAATTCATCGCGCTGCATGTCTTGCTGCCTATTGGTGAATGGGTTTGAGGCTTGGTAGTTTGAATCGAGGGATGAAGGGTTGGCCCAAAGGCTTTTCCCTTGATATGCAGGCAGTCTGAAGCGCTGAGTGCATGGATTCAATAGCGCTTGGAGCAATTTAAATTTGCGTAAAGTGCAAAATATGCGGCTGGAGTCGTGCCGCTTCAGGCACTAACATCATGAAAAGACGCGGCGGCGGCAAAGCGGTTGGGCTTTGGGGTGCCTTCGTGCAGGAGAAAATGCTGCGTGCAGTAGAGCAGGGAGGCTTTAATGGCAAAAACAGATGATCTGCAGGCTTGGCGCTCTTTCATTGTTTTTGCCAGAAGCGGCACGCTGACGGCAGCGGCAAAAGCGCTGGAAACAGAACCCTCGAGTATTTCCCGCGCCATTTCTGGGCTCGAGCGCACCCTCGGCGTTGAGCTTATCCGCCACGGCGTGCGCCAATTGGTCCTCACGGATGCAGGCCGCATGGCGCACAAACGCATGGAAACGATTCTGAGGGCGCACGACTCTCTGATGGACGCTCTGAAGGATGACAACCGCACGCTCGAAGGCAAGATCCGTCTTTCGTCGGCGCCGGGTTTTGCGGCGAGGCATCTCACGACGCTGCTCCAGCGCTTTCAAATCGAGCATCCGGGCATTACGGTTGAGATCCTGGCCGGCTTGAAAGAGGCTGACGTACAAAAAGGGCTCTGTGAAGTGGCCACGCTCACGGGGATTCCCACGCTGCCGAATCTGGTCTATATGAGCCGCGGGCGAAATGTCTACGTAGCTGCGGCCAGTCCGGACTACATTGCTCGGTGCGGCATGCCCGTGAGGCCCGCGGATCTGCGCCGTCATTCGGGCTACATCTACTGCGGACCGGTACGCCCGGAGACGAAGGCGCTTCAGCGCGGCAGTGAAACGGAGGCTGTCCAGTATGCTTCAGCCGTACGGTCCACCGACATCCTGGCTATCCGCGCGGCGGTATTGAAAGGCATGGGCTGCGCGGCGGATCTGCCGCTCGTGCAGATTGCAGACGATCTGAAGGCGGGGCGTTTGGTGCCGATTCTCCCGGGCTGGTCACATCCGCCCGTTGAGTGCTTTATCGTGACTTCGCGGTCAGCTTGGCACACCAAGCGCGTGCGCATTTTCCTTGAATGGTATGCGCGCGCCATGCAGGCGCTCTTCGCGGGGTTTGAACGCGAAGCCTCTCCCTATGTGGGGCTGCCCGCCGACATGCCGGCGGTAGACCGCAGCCAAATTTTCATGACCTGATACAAATCGGGCACAGACTGCAGCGGAAGAGCCTCCCTTCGGGCATAAACTCGACCTCCGACCTCTTATTCTTGACGGACACGAGTGTTTCGCGCTCGTGACCGTAACTGCGAGACCTCATGCCGGTTCTTCAGCCTATTATTGACCGCATCGCCCGGAACGAAACGATCTCCCGCGATGAAGCACTTGCTTTTGCTTCTGATCCTGCGCTTCGGGCAGATCTTTTTGATACCGCCGCAGAAGCGACGAAACGCTTTGCATCGCGCATTTTTAATATCTGCGGCATTGTCAGCATCAAAACAGGAGCCTGCTCCTGCGATTGCAGATGGTGCGCACAGTCTGCGCACTGGCCATCTTCTAGCATTCCGATTCATCCCATTTTGCCTGTCAGTGAAGTGGATGCGGCAGCCGAGCACGCTGCGGCGGGCGGCATCACTCGTTTTTCACTGGTGGCGAGCGGCCGCAAACCTTCTGCGCGGGAAACCCGGATGTATGCGGAGCACCTTAAAAAGCTGCGCAGCACCAACCCCAAGCTCGAGCTCTGCGCTTCGCTCGGGCTCCTTAACGAAAAGGATCTTGCGCTTCTCAAGGAAGTCGGCCTTGTGCGGGTGCACTGCAATTTGGAAACCTCCGAGCGGTTTTTCCCGCAGGTGTGCTCATCACACACCTGGGAGGATAAAGTGAAGACCATTCGCGCCGCTAAGGCGGCAGGACTGGAGGTCTGCTCGGGCGGGCTCTTCGGCATGGGTGAGACAGCGGAAGACCGCATTGACCTGGCGTTTGCGCTTCGCGAACTCGAAGTCCCGTCTATTCCGCTTAATCTTTTGGATCCTCGTCCCGGCACGCCTTTGGAGCATGCCCCGAAGTTGTCCGAAGACCATTTCCTCACGACCGTCGCCCTCTACAGACTCATTAACCCGCAGGCAGAGCTCCGCTTTGCGGGCGGCCGGCTGCAGCTTTCCGAATATGCCGTGCGGGAAGCCATGCGGATCGGCGTCAATTCGGCGATCTGCGGGAGTCTCCTCACGACGGATACCATGGGGCCGACCGCTGAAGCCGAGCGCTTCATGGCGGCCGGATACGAGGCTGATGAGGCGATGGCTGAGGTTCTTGAGCGTTCCGGCGGGACAGATTGCGAGGAAGACGCTGTATGCGCTGCCTGCGCGAGCTGACGCTTCGCGGAGGAGGCTTTTCAAGCCTTACCTAGCGCCGCCGCCTCTTCAGCTTCTGCGGCGCTCTGACGGCGTCCGAGGCGCCAAATGCCTCGGACAATGCCCGGCCTGAAAGCTGATGCGCCTTTTTTATGCGCGGAGAACGCAGACCGCAAACACAAAACGCCCGGGAGTTTCGACTGCCGGGCGTTTGGGTCTGGATGGATTGGACTGGCGGTTTATGCCTTAAGCTCAACCAAAGGCTTGCCGGTCATCTCGGGCGGCACGGGAACGCCCATAAGCGTCAGCACGGTCGGTGCGACATCAGCGAGAACGCCGTTATGAACGGCCTTTGCTCTCGGACTCACGACGATGATCGGCACGGGGTTAAGTGAATGTGCCGTATTGGGTGAGCCGTCGGCATTGCGGGCATGGTCAGCATTGCCGTGGTCGGCAATGATGACGACGTCGGTTCCCGAAGCCTGGGCGGCCTCAATTACCTGCTTCACGCAGTCGTCAACGGTACGCACGGCCTTTTCAATGGCGCTCCAGACGCCCGTATGCCCAACCATGTCGCCGTTGGCGAAATTCAGACAGATAAAGTCGTACTGACCGCTCAGAAGGGCCGCAGAAAGCTTCTGAGCGACTTCCGGAGCGCTCATCTCAGGCTGCAGGTCGTAGGTGGCGACTTTGGGCGAGGGGACGAGAATGCGGTCTTCGTTGGCAAAGGGTTCTTCGCGGCCGCCGTTCAGGAAGAATGTGACGTGGGCGTATTTTTCCGTTTCAGCGATGCGAAGCTGCTTGAGCCCCAGGCTGGACACATATTCGCCGATCGGATTGACGACATTTTCCTTGGCAAAGAGCACATGCAGGCCCTTAAAGGCTGCGTCGTAGGGCGTCATCGTCGCAAACCAGAGCGGCAGCGGGTGCATGCTGCCCTGCGGCGCCTGGGTGAGAACCGAGGTGAGTTCGCGTGCGCGGTCATTGCGGAAATTGATAAAGAGCACCGCATCATCGGCTTGGAGCGTGCCGAAGGGACGGTCAGCCTCATCCGTTTTCACGACGGGCTTGATAAATTCGTCGGTGACGCCGGCGGCGTAGGACGCACGCACCGATTTGGCAAGGTCTCGAGAATGCGTTCCTTTGCCGTTCACGAGCTGCTGCCAGGCTTCTTCAATGCGCTCCCAGCGCTTGTCGCGGTCCATGGCGTAGTAGCGGCCAATGAGGCTTACGAGCTGAGCCCTTTCCCCGGGCTCGGAAAGCTTGCGCTCGAGCGCTTCCACAAATCCCAGGCCGCTCTTGGGATCGGTGTCGCGGCCGTCCATGAAAGCGTGAACGTAGACATGCTCAATGCCTTCGCGGCGGGCAAGGTCGATGAAGGCCAGAAGATGGTCAAAACTCGCATGCACGCCGCCGTCGGAAAAGAGTCCCATCAGGTGAAGCGCTTTGCCGGAAGCTTTGAGGTACTCAAACATCGCGCGGCATTCGGGCTGCTCAAGGAGCTTATCCTGCGCACAGGCGCGGTTGATGCGCACAAGATCCTGATAGACCACGCGGCCGGCGCCGATGTTGAGGTGGCCGACTTCGGAATTGCCCATCTGTCCCGACGGCAAACCGACATCGCGTCCGGATGCACCTATTTTGGTGTGCGGATATGCATCCCAAATCGTGCGGAGGTGTTTTGTGTTTTGCGGCATGATTGCATTTCCGTAGGAATCCGGGTTGCAGCCAAAGCCGTCCATAATGATGAGTGCAGTGAGTTTTTTCAATCCGTACCTCTTGCCCGCTCCCGAAAGCATGTTCATTCGGGAGCGGGGCTGAAATATTGTTATTCCGCTTCATGCGGTGTAATATCTTTACCGTTCGCAA
>ERZ779922.2148-NODE-2148-length-12144-cov-2.820581_pt1 | contig 12144 bp, 12 predicted proteins | sample MGYA00511544_ERZ779922 | MGnify/ENA primary metagenome ERZ779922 (study PRJEB29588, sample SAMEA2154516) | human gut metagenome | biome: human gut; feature: human-associated habitat; material: faeces | place: Denmark | collected 2008/2010 ... | reverse complement strand
TAGCCGTAGCGCATCCACAGCACCGCCGCAATGCCCCAGAAAAAGCAGTACAGCAGGTTGATGCGCCCGCCCAGATTGAATTTGAACTTGCTGTAATCCCAGAACACCGTGCCGAACAGCAGCTCGGTCACGGCGCTGCACACATACTCGTACACGCCGCCCATCACCGTGCCGTGGCCGCCGATGAATTTGGTAGCGGAATGCACCACGATGTCCGCTCCGTGTTCCAAGGGGCGGAACAGGAAGGGCGTGGCAAACGTGCTGTCCACAATGAGCGGGATGCCGTGGGCGTGCGCCACTTCCGCCAGCGCTTCCATATCCACAATGTCGCAATTCGGGTTGCCCAGGCTTTCCACGTACAGGGCCTTGGTATTGTTCCGGATGGCCCTGGAAAAATTCTGAACGTCCCTCGCGTCCACGAAAGTGGTTTCTATGCCGGCATCCGCCAGCGTATTGGCGAAAAGATTGTACGTTCCGCCATATACGGTGGAGGAAGAAACAATGTGGTCCCCGGCCCGGGCGATGTTCTGGATGGCATACGTGACTGCGGCGGCCCCGGTGGATACGGCCAGCGCGGCCGCCCCTCCTTCCAGGGAGGCGATGCGTTGTTCAAAAACATCTGCGGTTGGGTTCATCAGGCGGTTATAAATATTGCCCGGCTCCGCCAGGGCAAAACGGGCCGCCGCCTGTTCCGAGTCTTTGAAGACATAGGAAGTGGTGGCGTAAATAGGTACGGCGCGCGCATCGGTGGCCGGGTCCGGACTTTCCTGACCCACGTGGATCTGGCGTGTTTCAAATCGATGGTTCTTGCTCATGTTTTTATATTCCTATCGGAAAACTAGGAAATGGATAACGAAAAGAAAAGACCATGTCAAGCTCCGGGTAAAAAAAACGGGACATGGGCCGGAATGGGAAAAGGTGGAGAAATGTTCAGGCCCGCGGCCGCTGCTTAAATGCCGGCTCCGTAGTCGCAGCCGATTTCCTTCTGCTGCTCGGCCAGATCTTCCAGCGTTACGCGGCGCAAATAATTCTCAATGACTTGCTGGAGCCCGCGCCAGAAAGGCAGCGTGGCGCATCCTGCCGCCCGTGGGCACGGATTTTCGTGGGGAGCCGTGCAGGAAATAGGCAGAAGGGAGCCTTCCGTCAGTTTCAGGATTTCTTCCGTGGTGTATTCGCGCGGATGTCTGGAAAGGCGGTATCCTCCCGCCTTTCCCCGGAAGCTCTGGACAAATCCCGCTTTCAGGAGGATGGCGATAATCTGTTCCAGATAACGTACGGTAATGTCCTGCCTGGCGGAAATCTCCTTCAGGGAAACGTAGCCTTCGTTGCGGTGGTGGGCGAGATCAATCATCAGGCGCAATGCGTAACGTCCTCTGGTGGAAACCTTCATCATATCGGTTAAATAAACGATATTTCCGGATGCCCGTCAATAGGGAATGAAGGTTCCACGCGGAATGGCGGGCTTCTTCCCCGGTTGAAAGTTTAATAATTGTAATGGCGGGGAACCCGGGGGCCTATTCCGGTAAAAATTTCCCAGGAAATGGTGCCGGCCTTTTCAGCCAGTTCCGTCACGGGGATATGCGGCCCCATGATTTCTGCGGTCATGCCCGGTTCCGCGTGCGGCGCCCGGCTGACGTCCACGATGATTTGATCCATCGTCACGCGCCCGAGAAGGGGGCAGGAAACCCCGTCCACCATGACGCGGGCGCCCTTATGGGCCAGGGAACGCAGATAGCCGTCCGCGTAGCCTATGCCCACGGTCGCCACCCTGGTGGGATGGTCCGTCACATAAGTGCCCCCGTAGGAAATGCCGTGGCCTTCCGGCAGCGTGCGCACCACCGTCAGGCGGGAAAAAAGAGCCATGGCCGGCCTTAATTGAGAGGCCCATGGGGAGTCAATGGGGGAAAACCCGTACAGCACCAGCCCGGGGCGGCACATGTTGTTGGAGGGAATTTCATAATCCAGGGAGGCGGCGCTGTTGGCCAGGTGGCAATACTTCAAGGGCAGTTTCTCCCGGATGCGGGCGGCCATCCGTTCAAAGAGGGCGATTTGCCTGAGCGTGATTTCCCGGTCCTCGTCCGCGCAGGGCAGGTGTGCTCCCAGGCCTTCCGGATGCAGGCTGTCCAGTTCTCCCAGGCGGGAAAGCAGTTCTTCAAGCTGGTCCGGCAGGAATCCGCCGCGGCCCATTCCCGTATCCACGGAAAGGTGGATGGGCAGCGTCTTTCCGTACAGCCGCGCCAGGGAATTGTAATGCTCTGCCTCCTCCATGGTGGAAATGAAGGAGCGCCAGCCGTTCAGCACGATTTCCTCCCGTTCCTCCGGGAACGCGGGGCCCAGGATGTAAGGGCGGGTGCGGCAGCCCGCCTGGCTGATGCGCCGGGCTTCCCCCACATTGGCCACCCCGAAGAAAGCGATGCCTTCCGAATCCAGCGTGCGGCAAACCTGTTCCAGCCCGTGGCCGTAGGCGCCTGCCTTCACGACGGGCATGTAATATTCCCCTTTGGCCGCCTGCTTGACGACATTCAGGTTATGGCGGATGGCCCCGAGGTCGATTTCGGCCCAGGCGCGGGGAGGGCTGGTTGCTGGCATGGTTGGAAAATGGCGGAAAGGTTGGAAAAAGAGGGGCGCCGGATGCTCCCGGCGCAGGGGATTGTCCGTCTTTGGCCGCGCAATTCCAGACGGATTTTTGTCAGTCTTTCGAACTTTCAGAAGGTATAAAAACTGCCATGTGCTGAAACACATGGCAGTTTGATAAAAATGCTTTTGTTACCGGTGTGACTGGCTGGCAGTCAGGAAAATCGGTTTGCATTTCAAATTTTGTCTTGAATCCGTTGGGAATTAAAGTGATGTTCAGATGTTTTGTCAACTGTTTTTTTCTGAATGGAATAATTTTTAAAATACTTGATGGAATGCAATATTGGCATATAATATGAATTAAAGCAGTTTTTTTGTGATGTCGCGTTCTCTCACTTTTTCGTTTGATATTGGTTATGCATCCATTGGATGGGCTGTCATTGCTTCCGCATCCCATGATGATGCGGATCCCTCGGTTTGCGGTTGCGGTACGGTTCTGTTTCCGAAAGATGATTGTCAGGCATTTAAAAGGCGTGAATACAGACGTTTGAGACGCAATATCCGCTCCCGGCGCGTTCGCATCGATCGTATCGGCAGATTGCTGGTTCAGGCGCAAATCATCACGCCGGAAATGAAAGAAACTTCCGGGCACCCCGCTCCCTTTTATTTGGCGTCAGAAGCGTTAAAAGGGCATCGAACTCTCGCCCCGATTGAGCTTTGGCATGTTCTCCGCTGGTATGCTCATAACAGAGGGTACGACAATAATGCCTCATGGTCTAACAGCCTTTCAGAAGATGGCGGGAACGGGGAGGATACCGAGAGAGTGAAGCATGCTCAAGATTTGATGGATAAACATGGGACGGCGACCATGGCGGAAACCATTTGCCGGGAATTGAAACTGGAAGAGGGCAAAGCGGATGCTCCGATGAATGTTTCAACGCCGGCTTATAAAAATCTCAATACCGCTTTTCCCCGTTTAATCGTGGAAAAGGAAGTACGACGTATATTGGAGCTTTCCGCGCCTCTGATTCCGGGGCTGACTTCGGAAATCATGGAGTTGATTGCCCAGCATCATCCCCTGACAACGAAACAACGCGGCGTGTTGATTCATTACGGGATAAAATTGGCCCGGTGTTATCGTGGGAGTCTTTTGTTCGGTCAGTTAATCCCCCGTTTTGATAACCGTATCATCAGCCGTTGCCCTGTCTCGTGGGCTCAGGTGTACGAAGCTGAGCTAAAGAAAGGAAATTCTGAGCAAAATGCCCGTGAACGGGCAGAAAAACTATCCAAGGTTCCGACGGCGAATTGCCCGGAATTTTATGAATACCGCATGGCCCGGATTTTATGTAACATCCGTGCGGACGGAGAGCCTCTTTCTGCAGAGATACGCAGAGAATTGATGAATCAGGCCCGACAGGAAGGAAAGTTGACCAAAGCGTCTCTGGAGAAGGCCATCTCTTCTCGTCTGGGAGAGACAGAGACTAATGTAGCCAACTATTTTACTTTGCATCCTGACAGCGAAGAGGCTCTTTACCTGGATCCTGCCGTGGAAGTTCTGAAAAGAAGCGGCATCGGGGAAACTCTTTCTCCATCTGTTTACCGGCTTGCCGCCAATCGTCTGCGTCGCGGGAAGTCCGTTACCCCGAATTATTTGTTGAATTTGCTTAAGTCCCGTGGGGAATCTGTCGAGGCGTTGGAAAAGAAGATAGAGAAAGAACGCCATCAACAGGCCAATCGAAAGAAAGCCAAGAAGACAGATCCGGATTATGCCGCCACGCCGTTAAAACCCAGGTATGCGACGGGACGAGCGCCGTATGCCCGCCCCGTCTTGAAAAAAGTTGTGGAAGAAACCCTTGACGGGGAAGACCCGACGCGTCCTGCCCGGGGAGAAGCGCATCCGGATGGGGAACTGAAAGCGCATGACGGTTGTCTGTATTGCCTCCTTGACGCGGATTCTTCCGTGAATCAATACCAGAAAGAACGCCGTCTTGATACGATGACCAACAACCACCTTGTCCGTCACCGTATGTTGATTCTGGATCGCTTGCTGAAAGATTTGATTCAGGATTTCGCCGACGGGCAAAAAGACAGAATTTCCCGCATTTGTGTGGAAGTTGGCAAGGAGCTGACAACGTTTTCCGGCATGGGCAGCAAAAAGATTCAGACAGAACTGAATCTGCGTCAGAAAAGCCATACGGAAGCCGTCAATAAATTAAAACGGGATTTACCGGGGAAAGCGCTTTCTGCCAATCTGATACGCAAGTGCCGCATCGCCATGGACATGAACTGGACATGCCCGTTTACCGGTGAGCGGTATGGCACTCATGAGCTGGAAAATATGGAGATGGAACATATCGTCCCCTATTCTTTCCGGCAGTCTAACGCGCTTTCTTCTCTGGTTCTCACGAGGAAAGAGGTTAACAAGATGAAAGGTCAGCGTACCGGGTACGATTTTGTGGAGCAGGAGCAGGGTAAGCCGGTTACGGGACGAACGAACCTGCATATTTGTTCCTTTAATAATTATAGGGAATTTGTTGAGAAGTTGGACGACAAGAAGTGGCATGAAGATGACCGCAAGCGCAAAAAGAAGCGCAAGGCCTTACTGATGGTGAGGGGATTGTCCCATAGGCATCAATTACAAAATCACGATGCCATGAAGGAAATAGGCATGACGGAAGGCATGATGACGCAGAGTTCCCACCTGATGAAACTGGCATGCAAGTCTATTAAAACCTCTCTGCCGGATGCGCACATCGACATGATTCCCGGCGCTGTTACTGCTGAAGTTCGCAAGGCGTGGGATGTTTTTGGGGTCTTTAAGGAATTATGCCCGGAAGCTGCCGACCCGGACTCCGGCAAGATTCTTAAGGAAAACCTGCGTTCTCTCACTCATTTGCATCATGCCTTGGATGCCTGTGTGCTGGGGCTTATTCCCTATATCATACCCGCTCATCATAATGGTTTGCTGAGACGTGTTCTTGCCATGCGCCGAATTCCGGAAAAACTGATACCTCAAGTCAGGCCTGTTGCGAATCAGCGTCATTATGTCCTGAATGATGATGGACGCATGATGTTGCGTGATCTTTCCGCCTCTCTTAAAGAAAATATTCGTGAACAATTGATGGAGCAGAGGGTCATTCAGCATGTCCCTGCAGACATGGGCGGCGCTTTACTCAAGGAAACCATGCAGAGAGTGCTTTCTGTTGATGGAAGCGGGGAGGATGCCATGGTTTCTCTTTCCAAAAAGAAAGATGGGAAGAAGAAAAAAAATCAGGTAAAAGCAAGCAAATTGGTCGGAGTGTTTCCGGAAGGCCCGTCAAAATTGAAGGCTCTTAAGGCAGCCATAGAAATTGATGGCAATTATGGAGTGGCGTTAGATCCCAAGCCGGTGGTGATCAGACATATTAAGGTGTTTAAGCGAATCATGGCCCTGAAAGAACAGAACGGCGGCAAGCCGGTGCGCATTTTGAAAAAAGGCATGTTGATTCATTTAACCTCGTCTAAAGATCCCAAGCATGCAGGTGTATGGAGAATTGAATCCATACAGGATTCAAAAGGTGGCGTAAAATTAGATCTTCAGAGAGCGCATTGCGCTGTACCTAAAAATAAGACGCATGAATGTAATTGGCGTGAAGTAGATCTCATTTCTTTATTAAAAAAATACCAGATGAAAAGATACCCTACTTCTTATACGGGAACTCCACGATAAGGCATTTTACATGTCATACCATATTCTAAGCATAGATGCCTATACATGCCATCTGAGCTGCGACAAGGGCCAACTCAGATGCGCGGATGGAGAGAATTCTCCCCGGACGATTCCGCTGGAGGATGTGGGGGCTGTTGTGCTCAGTTCTTTTAAGGCGACGCTCACGAGCAATTTGCTGATAGAACTGGCCAGGAAGAGAATAGGATTTGTGCTGTGTGAAAGCTACAGGCCTGCCGTGCTGCTCCTGCCAGCGGATCGGTCTACGGATACCGGTCTGCTAAGACATCTGGCGGATATGCCGGCCCGTTTGCGGAACCGCCTTTGGCAAAAGACTTTGGATGCCAAGTGTGGGAATCAGACGGCTCTGGCCCAAGCATGGAATCCGCATCATCCCGCCATTGCGGAGCTGAAGAGAATGGCCGTGACGGAAAAGACGGCGAGGGAAGCAGAGTGCGCCCGCCTGTTCTGGAGCGTATTTGCGGATACATGGGCAAACTCCGATTTTCGCAGGGGACGTCATGAGGAGGGGTTTAATAACCTCTTCAACTATGCGTACGCTATTCTGTTGTCTTGCATATTGCAATATCTCTTTGCTCTGGGGCTGGATCCCTGCTTCGGCATTTTTCATCAATCCCGGGAACATGCAGCGCCTTTGGCTTATGATCTGATGGAACCCTTCAGGCCTGCCTTTGACGCCAATGTGGCCCGTTGGATTCATTTGTGCCTGCGGGAAGGAAAAACAGAAGAGAGAGCAGGAGAAATCACCCGTGAGTTCAGGCAACATATTACAGCCACCTTGCAGGCTTCTGTCATGTACCGGGATAAACAGCTGCCGTTGAAAGCGGCGGTAGAGGCCGTTTGCCGCAGTTTCCGCAAAGCAGTTCTTGCCGGACAATCCGGACCGTATGAACCATGGCTTATGACAACTATAAAATGGGCTGGCTAGTTGTGTTCTTTGATCTTCCCACAACCACGCCGGAAGATAAAAAAAACTATCAATATTTCCGTAAGGCTCTTTTAGAAGACGGCTATACGATGATTCAGTATAGCGTCTATGCCCGCGCGTGCGTTACTCAGGAAAGAATGGCTACCCACTCCCGCAGAATCCAGAAAATGATACCGCCTGATGGTTCTGTCCGCTGTCTTTTCGTTACGAATATCCAGTGGGATAAGATGTTCGTTTTTCATGGCAGGTCTTGTCCCCGACAGGAGGTTTCCCTGCCTCAGCAGATGCTCCTCTGGTAAAAATATCGGACGCCGTATTTTTTTATAAGTCGCTGAACATAAAAATAAGGCACAGTATCTATTGTACTGTGCCTTATTTTGGATTCAAGGCAAAACCTTTTATGCCGGGGCGTTTCATCCCGTATCATTGTACTGTGCCTTATTTTGGATTCAAGGCAAAACGAACAATACGGCCAGCACACCTATCAGAAATTGTACTGTGCCTTATTTTGGATTCAAGGCAAAACAATCATATATTGCTTTAAGGTGCGTTGCGGATTGTACTGTGCCTTATTTTGGATTCAAGGCAAAACTCGTCCTGTTTGCCGAAACAATCGCACACGATTGTACTGTGCCTTATTTTGGATTCAAGGCAAAACCTTTCTTTTAGTTAGTGTTTCTTTTATTGTATTGTACTGTGCCTTATTTTGGATTCAAGGCAAAACACAACGAGCCGTCTCCCGCGACGGGAAGAAATTGTACTGTGCCTTATTTTGGATTCAAGGCAAAACTGGGGATAGTGATGTAGGGACGTTCCATAATTGTACTGTGCCTTATTTTGGATTCAAGGCAAAACTGGATTTTCCTGCACCGTTGGGACCCATCAATTGTACTGTGCCTTATTTTGGATTCAAGGCAAAACGTGAAGACGACAACCGTATTTCTTCCGGTAATTGTACTGTGCCTTATTTTGGATTCAAGGCAAAACGGAAGACATCTGGAGATACTTTCGCCCTGTATTGTACTGTGCCTTATTTTGGATTCAAGGCAAAACAGAAGAAAAGCCGGATGCGGTTTTCGCTAATTGTACTGTGCCTTATTTTGGATTCAAGGCAAAACATTGTAGTTGGAAAGGCTTCATACCACTCAATTGTACTGTGCCTTATTTTGGATTCAAGGCAAAACAGCTGCGCCGGACGTTGCAGATGTTTCAGGATTGTACTGTGCCTTATTTTGGATTCAAGGCAAAACGCGGACAGTTGGAATAGATAGGGGTGTGTTATTGTACTGTGCCTTATTTTGGATTCAAGGCAAAACGACTTAATAAGTTAGGCTGGACTTAATAAGATTGTACTGTGCCTTATTTTGGATTCAAGGCAAAACGCGCCGGGAATCTGGGGAAATGCGGGAAATATTGTACTGTGCCTTATTTTGGATTCAAGGCAAAACTCAGCCTCTCCATGAAAACCGACACCCCGGATTGTACTGTGCCTTATTTTGGATTCAAGGCAAAACGCAGCATAGTAGGTGTGTCCTTCAAAATCAATTGTACTGTGCCTTATTTTGGATTCAAGGCAAAACTCGTCCTTTTCGCGGAGACCACTACAGATTATTGTACTGTGCCTTATTTTGGATTCAAGGCAAAACGATGATTTGAATCTGGAAACCGTGAAGCTCATTGTACTGTGCCTTATTTTGGATTCAAGGCAAAACTTTTAGCAATAGAAAGCAAGTTGTCAAATATTGTACTGTGCCTTATTTTGGATTCAAGGCAAAACGGTCATCATAAATGCTCATATTATTATTTATTGTACTGTGCCTTATTTTGGATTCAAGGCAAAACGTAAGAGTTTACGATGTTCTTCTAGTTCGCTAGTCATTTCCATTGCTCCAATGTGGTTACGTTCTTTCCTATGATACGAGTGACAGTTCGCCGTTCTTCCCTATCATCCCACTTAGAGATGATTACTTCTTTAACTCCAGCACCTTCCCACTTAGTCGTAATGTCCTTAGCAGGAATACCCTTCTCAATAATCACGGCCCGGTCATCTACAAAGACAACAAACTCTGCATAAGTCCCGGATGCTTTTTCGGAAGTATGGTTTTTCGAATCACATGAAGATAAAACGGCCGTGATAACGAGGCAAACAGAGGCCATGATAATCTTCCATGCGAATCTATATTGTGGTTTATGCTTCATGAGGCAGGATAATTTTACGGGTGTTAGCTTCTTTCATTGTACTGTGCCTTATTTTGGATTCAAGGCAAAACATACTTTCGTAGGGCGGCGTGATTATTCTGATTGTACTGTGCCTTATTTTGGATTCAAGGCAAAACAAATGCGCCTCCGGTCTGATGGAGCAGGGGATTGCTCCGCCTTTGGCCGCGCAATTCCAGACGGATTTTTGTCAGTTTTTCTTTAACGGAGCGGGAGGAATGAAGCTGTGCGTCCAGAACATGGCGCCGGTTGCGGAGGTGATTCCGTCCATGTTAAGATAACGGGCCAAAAGCAGGGAGGGGGAGGAGTGCCCCATCTCCTTCTGAAGAAGGTTTTGATTGCAGAAATGGGCCAGGTGGTAGGAGGCGTAGGTATGCCTCAGCACGTCCTGCACCCATCCGCTTTTTTTCAGGATGCCGGACCGGCGCCTTACTTCCATCCATTTCTTTTCCCAGTTGGGCGGGCAAACGGGACGGGAGGGGGAACCGGCGGAAGACGTCCGGCTGAGGATGGCGCCCAGCACGGGAAGGATGGAAACATGGCGGCTCCCGCCTGTTTTGGTATGGCTGGGCGCCAGTGAAACCAGGCCGGATTTCAGGTTGATGTTCTTCCAGGTCAGCCTTTTGACCTCGTGGGGGCGTATGCCCGCGTACAGCATCAGGGCGCAGGCCGGCAGGCATGCCCCGTGGAACAACTGTTCCGCGGTGTGGAGAAGCCGTTTTGCCTCGTACAGGGAAAGGGCCCTGATGCGTTTTTCCCTGAGGATGGGGGGAGGAACCAGAAAGGCCGCGTTTCTGCGGCACCACCCGCGCTTCAGGGAAAAATTCAGGATGCCGCTCAGGATCAGCCGCCCCTTGTGCCGCTGGCGGGGAGTGGAAAAGCTTTTGCGGAGATAACGCTCGCAATCTTCCGGCGTGATGGAACGGACCTGTTTTCTTGCCAGTTCCGGGCATTTTTTCATCATCCGGGCAGCCATATAGCGGATTTCCTGCAGGGTGCGGGGCCGGCGGTGTTTTCTTGCTTCCAGGCTGGCGCGGACAGCCTGGGAAAACGGCACGCTTGTTTCCCTGTCGGCAAGGGCCTCTCCTCCCAGCCGTATGCATCGTTTGGCCCGGGTTATTCTGTCGCCTCTTCCGCGGCTGGTGTCCAGGAGGTCCTTTAGAAGAAGGAAAGCGTCCATGGGAGGAATGCCCAGGGAACGGATGAGGAGGATTCCTGTCTGATCCGTATCGGAGGGGAAAGAGGAAGTCGGTATGTTCATGAAGAACGTTGTAGCAGAGGATTCCCAATCCGTACACAAGTCTAAAATGTGATGATAACAGCTATAAAGATCAAACAGGAACGGAAAAGGAAATGAAAGATGATAAACAATGATTCATAAAAATATGTTAGATTTTTTTCTACATTATTCGATATAAATGTACGGATTGGGAATCCGTTAGAACAGGCAAAAAATGAATGTTTTTATTTCCTTATTAATCATATTTGGAACAGTCTTTCTGGTGGGAGAACATGTTTTGGCTCGAACTTTGGAAACGGGAAGAGCGGGTGGCTATTACACTCATTCCGGGAAAGGGGACAGAAGCGCCAGAGCTAGGTTTGAACGGTTCAAAAGCAGAAAAACGCCTACAACTAGAACCAGCATAACCCCGATTTCCGTTTCAGACCAATATGGGAACAGGTATCGTGGGGATTTAATTACCAGCACTTATGACCCTTCAGCCAAAGCCAGGGCGGGAGCTGCCGCCTGGGATAAACGTCAAAGCGCCAAAGCCAAGACAATCATCAACCAGGCGGAACATGAAGCCCAGTCAAAAATTGCCAGGGAAGAAGAAGCTCAGGTCTTTCGCGCATCTCTGTCACGCCTTCAGGAAGCCGTAAAACAGGGAAAGGTGGACAAGGTTCTTGCAGACAAGATGGTAAAGGTTTTGTCCCTGCGCGTCAAACAGGGAATAATGGATAGAAGGGAGGCCGCTGGCGCTATTGATTATTTGATTCTCAATAATAAAATTAATATTAAATAACGGAATCATCAGGATAAATGGGTGAAAGTCCGTGTCACAGTAGAAGCTGACGGGACTCGGAAAGTGGAAGAAATAGAATAATTAACTGAAAACCAACACAGACTAATGTTATGAAAAAAAGAGTGTTCCATCCGGCGGCAGCGAAGCTGTCTGGCCGTACAAGAGAAATAACAGGTCTGGCTTTAAGGGATTTCCTGCGCTGCGGCATAGCCGGCTGGTGTCTGGAGATCCTTTTTACATCTGTAGAAGCATGGATGCGGGGAGATCCAAAGCTTATGGGGACTACATCTATTATCATGTTCCCTATTTATGGCGCAGGCGCCCTTCTTCCCCAGATCGTAAAATGGTGTGACCGGTGGCTGTGCGGAATTCCCGGATTTGAAAGAGCAGATGCAGATAAAATGCCCCTGGCGGCTTTGAAGCTTCGCCATGGTCTGATCTGTATGGTACTTATTTACACAGGGGAATACATTGCAGGAACTTTTCTTATGGGAAAAGGTATCTGCCCATGGGATTATTCCCAATGGCCTGACCATATAGGCGGGGTGATCCGTCTTGCCTTTATCCCTTTCTGGTTTGGCACAGGGCTTCTGTTTGAAAGCCTGTGTACCCATAGATAACGGTTATTTACGGGTATATTTTAGGTTGTATTTAAGCCTGCAATTTTATATAAT
>ERZ779922.2140-NODE-2140-length-12191-cov-2.725033_pt1 | contig 12191 bp, 8 predicted proteins | sample MGYA00511544_ERZ779922 | MGnify/ENA primary metagenome ERZ779922 (study PRJEB29588, sample SAMEA2154516) | human gut metagenome | biome: human gut; feature: human-associated habitat; material: faeces | place: Denmark | collected 2008/2010 ... | reverse complement strand
GGAGCTGGCGGGGTTCCTCCTGGGAATAATTTCTTTTGATGGCCTGCCGGAAGGTCCATGTTCTGGAGGCCGGATCCCAGGTGGCTTCATCGGCAAACAGCTCGTACTTCATCTTTCCGGGGGCGCTGAACTGTTCCACCCGCACCTGACGAAAAGGATCGCCGGGGGAATCAATTCCGGGAGGATTGCCCAGATACCAGATGCGGGATTCCGCATCATTTTTGTAGATGGTGCTCTGGGAAGCATGGTTGTTTTTGTTCTGGCTCAGGGAGGAGAACATCAGTTTCCTGTACAGGGCGGAGTTGGGCGCCCAGTGGAACCCGAAGATGCCGAAGTTGATGGAGGCAAAGACGGCGCCGATGATGATGGGGGTGTTGATTCGGAGCAGGGACCGTCCGGACTGGAGCATGCCGGTGATTTCTGAAGATGAGGAAAGTTTGGTAAGTGCCCAGAGTGTTCCCAGGAGAAGGGTATAAGGCAGAATCAGGTTCAGGATCATGGGCAGCTGGCTCAGGTAAAAGCGGAACGTGCCCGTGAGGGGGGCGTCCAGGTTCATCAGGTCGCCCACATTGTCCGCAAAATCTCCGATAATGTAAATCAGCGTCAGGATGGCCGTACACATGATGAAGGCCGTGAACCAGGTGCGCGCCACATACTTGTCCAGGATGCTCGAACGGTTGTACAGGAACATTCCCAGAGCGGGGAGAAAGCAGCCCAGAAGGATGAGCCAGGGCCGCAGGAGCTGGGAAAGGGGATATTCGGACGGCGTACCGGGAATTTCCCATTGCATCTGGGACCATTCCCGGGGCATCAGGAACCAGGCTGCCGCTCCTCCCAGCGCAAGCAGGAGGAGAAATGCGGACCATTGGCGGAAATGTCGGGCCTGGATTGCCATGAAAAAAGAGGGTGGGGCAAGAATGCCAGATCGGGAGCGGGAAATAAAGCGTTATTTGGCCGCCGGACGGGGATAAAGGGCTGCCGGAACCGCATGTCCGTGCTTGCTTCGTGAACTTCAGTGCGGTTCCGCTCCTTAAAGGGAGGAAATGGCTGCGGGAGATGTTCCTCCTGATAGAAGTTGACTGTTGTCAACGTAAACTGGATGAGATAAAATCTTCCTGACAACTGTTTCCCGGCAGCAGCCTTTCCATGTTTAAACGTCTTGTTCAATTGTTTCTTCTGTTTTTTCTGGTTGCTGCGGGTGTTCTGGCGTGGTTTGCGTGGTACGTCTCCACTCCTCTGCTCATTCCCGTGGGAGGGGAGGAACCCTCCTCTTATCCCGTCGCGGGTTCCCTGGTGATGGAACCCGTGGAAGCCGTTTCATCCGATGGCACGGCTATTGAAGGTTATCTGGTGCGCCCGGGGCGTCCGGAGGCTCTGTCTCCGCGCCAGAGCCGCGTGCGGGATACTCTGAAATTGCGTGGGAAAATGCCACATTTGGAAGCAAAACCGGAGCTGGTCGTGATAGCCGCTTCTTGGAATGAGGGAGTGGAAAGTTCCCTCCCTCTGGCGGAAGGGCTGGCTGGAGCCGGTTACACGAGCCTGATATGGAATCCGCGCGGGAAGAACAATACCCGTCAATTCTGCACGTACGGATTAAGGGAATATGCGGATGTAACGGCGCTTTTGGACGCCGTATCCCGGAAGCAGGGTGGATTGCCTCCCGTGGCCGCCGTGGGGCAGGGATTTGGTGCGGCCGTGCTGTTGAAAGCCGCGTCTGAAGATCCCCGCATCCGCTGCATGGTCAGCATGGACTGCTTTCCTTCCCTGAAAACTGTGGCTGTCCGGGAGATGGAGCAGGATTGGGGCAAGCCTCTGTGCTATGCCGCTTATTGGCTGCTGGATGCCGGGGTGGATTGGCGTGCGGGTTTCAGTACGTTTGACGTGGCTCCCGTGGATGATGCCCTGAAATTGGATTATCCGGTCATGGTGGTTTGTACGAACCAATATTTTTTCTCCACGCTGGAAGATTGCCTGAGCATTTACGATTCCCTGAAAAATGAGAAAAAACAGCTTTATGAATCCATCCGGGAAGGGGAACCGTATGGCACCCGGGAACGGACTTTCCTGCATTCCATTGAAGGAAAGAAGGGGGAAAAATTTGAAAAGGTCTATAAGGTCAACGTCTATGCGGGGGATGACGAGCTGCAGGCTGGCATTGCGGAATGGATTCATGAGAATACGCGCATGCCCATGCCCAGGGTGTTGCCTCATGAGTCTTACAGTGCGCCCGTTACGGGTACCGCTCCTTCCGGTTCATGAATTGTTCCTTTCCTTTTGCTGATGATCCCGTGAGTGCGAATCAGGACAACAACCGAGAACTCCGCGAAAACCGCCGCAGGCGCAGCCGTTTTATTTTGCCCGCGCCTCGCCATCTGGCAGCTGTGGCGGCAGGGGCTCTCCTTGCCGCCGTGCTGGTGCATTACCTGGGGTTTATCGTTCTGAGCTGGTTTGACCTGGGCATTCATGTGCACAAAGCCCCCGCTGTCCAGGAGGACAGAAAGCCTCTGCCTGAAAAAATAGTTCTGAAGGCGGACGACTGTCCTGCTCCGGATGTAGCGGAAGCCGTTGAAAAACCGGATATTGAGCAACTTGAAGAGATTCCCCCGGAATTGCCGGATTTAGAGGATATGCTTCCGGAGCAGGTAGTGATTGCTCCGGGGGAAACCAGCTTTTCCGCGGATCCGGTAAGTCCTTCCCCCCCGGAATCCCTTTCCCCGAAAATGCCGCAGGTGAACATGAATGCCGTCGCAAAGGGGTTGCCCGAACCCTCTCCGCCTGAGATGCTGAAATCTTCCGCCAGTCCGGTTACAATCAAGACGGCTGAACCGGACATGGTGAATCCGGATGAATGGTATAACAATAAGCTCAAAGGGGCGGGCGGTCAGGATGATTCCCATTTGCCGGATGGGAGCAAATCTCTTTCCCAGCTCATGGCCCAGTCCTCCTTGGGCAAGGACAGCGGGTACAGCAGGCTGGGAGCGGATCTTCTTTTTGAATACAACAAGGCGGTGATGAAAAATTCCGCCAGGCTGAGCATGCTTCAGCTTGCGGGGCTGATGATGAAAAATCCGGATACGATTTTCATTGTGGAAGGTCATACGGACAGCTTTGGTTCCGAGGAATATAATGCCGTGCTTTCCCTGATGCGTGCTAATGCCGTCCGGCAGTGGCTGAAGGATAACGGCATAGCTCTGACGCGTCCGAATGGGGAATGCAGGTTGTACATACGCGCTTGCGGCGCTTCCCGTCCCGTCGTTTCCATCAGGGGGGACCGGGATGCCCAGGCCGCCAACCGGAGGGTGGAAATCCACATGCGCAAGCCGGGAGAAGAAATACCCGCCGGGAGCCTGCCCCTTACGTATGCGGTGGATATGAACACCCCTGTCGCCCGCCAGGTGCGGGCCGGCGTGGGTGCCCGCGCCGGAATCCCCGCCTCCCCGGCAGAAAGGAAAGCGCCCCCCGCAGTGCGTCCATCTTCTGCCGCCCCGGAACGCCGGGAAAATCCTGTGCCGCGTCAGGAAGTAATTCCTGAGGCGGAACCCATTCCGGAAACGATTCCTTCGGCAGAGCCTGTGGAGGAACGCATCCCTTCGGCAGAGCCGGTAGAGGATGACATCCCGCTGGCTGAACCCGTCGTGTGTGCGGGGAGCCGCGCCGTAGTGAAGGGAGGTGCCGGATTGAGATGGAATTGATGCGTTTCCTTCCGGTCCGGGCGCTGCCGAAACCCGAACGGCTCCGGTATCTTTTCTCCTTTGATTTTGACGATACTCTGTTCACTCTTGGCGGCCCTGCGGAAGAAAGGAGCATTTTTTTTAGAACCATGCGCATGCTCCGGTCGCAGTATGGTGTTCTCTGGGGCGTTAATACGGGGCGTGACCCTGTCTACCTGAGGGAAGGTCTGGCGGATATGTTCCGTGATGATGCGGAAGCGTTTGCCCCGGATTTCACGGTGACGATGGAACGGAATGTTCATCTGGCGGATGCGGAGGGCAGACTGATGCCCGGTGTCGCGTGGAACGATGACTGCGCTGTTGCCCATGACAGCTTGTTCACCCGTTACGGCGGCATGCTGGAATCATTGATGAGCCAGTTGGAATGCCGGTTTTCCGGGCTGGGACTACGCAGGCAGGACAATGACGCTTTTTCCCTGGTGGTGGATGATGCCTGCGGCCTGGATGAAGTTTCCTGCGTCATTCAGGATACGGTTGGTCCGTATGAGGAAATTGTCACGCAAAGGGCAGGTCCCTACCTGCGTTTCAGCCACCGTGATTACAATAAGGGAACATCCCTTTCCTTTGTTGCCTCCCGGTTCGGCATTCCGTCTTCCCATGTCGCCATTTTCGGCGACGGGCATAATGATCTGGACGCCATGCGGCACTTGCCGGAGGCATTCCGGTGCTGCCCTTCCAATGCGGCGCAGGAAGTGAAAGACATGGTTGCCCGCGGCCATGGATACATTAGCCCGGAACCGCGCACCCGGGGCGTTCTGGACGGCCTGGCGCATGGAGTGTTTCCCTATTTCGGGATGAAGGCGGAGGTTTTGAAGGAGGATATTTGAAAACGGGGGAGGGCCGGATGCTGACGGGAGATCGGCTTTCAACATGTTTCTTTCATCAAGGCGCTCCCGGAAGGGGAAGAATCGTATTGACAAGGAATGCCTTCAATGCAGAAATGGGAAAGATTCTTTCCCAATCCCGATTACATGAACATTCCCTCTTTTTCCCGTAGCGTTTCCAGAGGTTCCGCCGTGGGCTGGTTTTTAGTGTTGCTGCTGGTTTGCGGTGCCGGAGCTGGATATTATCTTTACCAGGATAACCTGGCAAAAAGAAAAGCGGCCCAGGAATTGACCGCTGAACGTAAATTGAAGGAGAAAAAGGCCAGGGAAGCTGCGGAGAAACAGCGAATAAAACGGGAACGGGAAATCAGGGAGAAGAAGGAAAAGGAACGGCTGGCGGCCCAGAAGGCTTATGAGGAAGCGCAGGAAGAGAAGGCGCGGCAGGCGGCGGAAGCGGCCCGTAAGCTTCAGGAGCAGGCCGAACGCGAAGAACGGGAAAAAAGGAGAAGGGAGGAGCTGGAACGGCGCGAACGTGAGGAAGAGGCCCGCAGGCAGGAGGAAGATATTCCTGTGGAGGAAGAGCCTGAACCGGAAGGGCGTTTTCCCCAACCCGTGAAAAACCGGATGCCGGAGCTTTCCGTTTATTCTATTCCTTGCAGGGATGAAATCCAGACGGAAAAAGATAAGCCGCTGGAAACATGGTCCTGGGACAAGGCGGAAAAAATGGAGGGGATGGAGGAATTCCCCACGAGTTCCTCTCCGTGGAAAAAAGGGAAAGACGCCGGACGCATGCAGGCGCTTCTGGAAAAATGCCGGGAATGGAAGGATGCCAAACTTGCCTCGCTGAAGGCGTGCCCGGCGGCGAAGGATTTTCCCGGCGTTCCGGAGAATGGGGCCCAGACGGTCAGGCGGACGGTGGAGATAGATTCCAATATTGGAGGCTGGCATAGTACGGGACTGTATGCGCCGCCCGGGGCGGAAATTTCGTGTTCCCTGTCCGGCGCTCCCAAAGACGGTTCGATCAGTGTCCGCATAGGATGCCATACGGACAGCCTTCATAAGCTGGATGAATGGAAAAGAGTGCCGGAAATAACCATGCAGGTTCCGGCTGGCCGTGGGCGCGTGAAAATGGTGAATCCGATGGGCGGCCTTGTTTATGTGAATGTAGGCCAGCGTCCCAGACGGGGGAAGGTCTTCAAGGTTCAGATTTCCGGAGCCGTGCCGTCACCTCTGTTCGTAATGGGGAAGACCACTCCGGAACAATGGGCCGAACAATTGGAAAATACCAAGGCCCCGTGGGGGGAAATCCGCATGCCCCGGCTTATTGTCACGATGCCCGTGGAACAGCTGAAACAGTGTCCGGATGTTCAGAAGACGGCGGAATTTCTGCAAAAAAACATGGCTCTTCAGGACTGGATTATGGGATGGGATACCAAGCCGGACCGCCTGCATCATCCGATGCGCTTTGTCGTGGACAGGCAGATATCCGCCGGGGCCGGGCATTCCGGTTATCCCGCCATGGCCACAAAGGACTGGACGAATTCCATCGCCACCGGTTCCATCATCCATTCCGGAAGCTGGGGTTTGTGGCATGAACTGGGGCATAACCACCAATCCCCTCCCTTTACGATGGAAGGCCAGACGGAGGTATCCGTCAACATATTCTCCATGGTGTGTGAAGTGATGGGAACTGGAAAAGACTTTGAATCCTGCTGGGGCGGCGGCATGGGGCCGTACGGCATGAGCGCGGAAATGAAAAAATATTTTTCAGGCACCCAGACTTACAATGAGGCTCCCAACAAGGTGCAGCTCTTCTTCTGGGTGGAGCTGATGTACTATCTGGGGTTTGACGCCTTCCGCCAGGTGGCTCTTCAATTCCATGACAAGCCTTATGACAACGGCGAACTGAGTGATGAAAAGAAATGGGAATGGGTCATGAACGCTTTTTCCAAGGTCACGGGAAAGAACATGGGGCCTTTCTTTAAGATTTGGCGTACGCCGGTTTCCGAACGCGCTGCGGGCAGAATGAAAGACCTTCCCGCCTGGCTTCCTTCCAAGGATTATCCGGCCTGTTATACCGCAGAGGAATAAGAAGGTTCCGGAACAGGGGGGAGGAGGCGTTGCCGCACTCGCTTCTGGACGGTTCCGCCGGCTGGGGCTAGGATGGCGGAGCTGTGAAATGGCTGAATGACTGGCTGGGCTTTTTCAAGCCCCTTCAGGTGCGGAACCTGCAAATATTCTGGTCAGGGCAGGCTTCGGCCCTGATTGGAATGTGGTTGCAGGTGACGGCCATGGGTATTCTTGTGTACGATATTTCCGGAGGCTCCGCCACGGCAGTGGGGGTGTTGGCTGCCTTGAACGCTCTTCCTTTCTTTCTGGGCGGCATGCTGCTTGCCGGGCTGGGGGACCGTTTTGACCGGAGGAAACTCCTCATAGCCGTGCAGTGCGTCCAGTGGCTGGTGGCTGTAGCCCTGTTTCTGCTGACTGTGCTGGATATGCTCCAGCTGTGGCACTTATACGCCGCCGGGCTGGTGATGGGCGTCAATCAGACGGTGGGTTTTCCCACACAGCAGGCTTTTGTGGGAGACCTGATACCGCGCCGGCAATTACAGGAGGCCGTGGGCATGTACTCTCTGGTATTTAATACGTGCCGGGCCATAGGGCCGGCGCTTGCCGGCTATATCATTGCGGAATGGGGCGCCGGAACCGCTTTTGGCCTGCCTCTCGTTGGCTGCTTGGTTGCCTTAAAGGGATGCGTAGCGGATACCTCCGCTCCCAGAAAGCAGCGCGGCGCAGGAAGGAAAGCATCCGGCCTCAAGACGGTGCTTGCCACGCGCAGTCTGCTTTTTATTATGATCAGCGCTCTCATTCAGAATATCTGCGGGCAATCCCTCTATCAGATTGTTCCGGCATTGATGCACGGAAATCCTAGGAATACCGGCCTCATTCTGAGTGCGGTCGGAGCCGGGGCCATGGTGAGCATCCTCTTTGTTCTGCCGTTTGCACGCAAAAGCGACAGGGTGGGGGCCAAACTTTCCTCAGGTACCCTGTGGATGGGATGCGCACTGTGTGTGGCCGGTGTCGTCCCGGTGGTGGAAGTGCAGGCCCTCTGTTTCTTTTTTGCCGGTTTGGCCACTTCTTCCCTCTTCGTTACTTCTTCATCCGCTGTGCAGCTTCTGGCTCCCCCGGAACGCAAGTCGGCCATTCTGGGGCTGTTCAGCATTGTCACCATCGGTGTGCAGCCGCTGGCGGCCATGGGGTGGGGAGCTGTGGTGGATGCCTGGGGTGTTCAGACAACGATTGTCCTGGCGGGAGGGTTGGAAGCCTTGTTTTCCATTTGGATGCTGAGCGTTCCATCTTGGCGTCATTTCAAATTTTCTCCGGATGACTGTCCGGAGACGACATAGCGCCTTTCCTCCATTTACGGCAGGTGAAAAACGCCGGTCCGCATTCTGCGGAAAAGGGAGTGCATGGGGGCTTTCCCTCGTGGAAATTCCGGAATGCGGCCGGATGAGGGAAGAGGAAGCAGGTTGCAGAAACGTCAGGAACCGGCTGTTAACCGTCCGTTTTTGCTTCGTGTTCGGAATAGCTGATGCCCAGCATGCAGATATCGTCGGCCTGATTGGTGCAGCCGGTAAATTTGGCTACGCAGGTAAGGGCCTGATGAACGAAATCCTTGGTGCTGTGAGGGGAAGAATTGTTGAAATAGTCAATCAGTCTTTCCACGCCCATTTCTTCCCCGTCCTGGTTGGCGGCTTCCGTCAGGCCGTCCGTGTACATCAGGATGCGGGCCCCCGCCAGGAGCGAAAACTGGGCATTATGGTACGTAGCGTCATCCAGCAGTCCCAGGGCGATGCCTCTGGGCAGAGGCATTTTGCGGGCGACCCCGTCCGGCCCCAGAATGATGGGATGCGGATGTCCGGCTGTGGAGGCTGTCATGACCCCGGTTTCCAGATCCAGGTAAATATAAACGGCGGAGGCGAACATGGTGGTGTTCGCCCGTTGCAGGATTTTGGCGAGCTGGTGGTTGAGGGAAGTAAGGAAAGCCGCCGGATTATCCGCCAGGTGGGACAATTGTTCCATCAGGCCGCGGAGCATGGAGGCGATCAGGGCGGCGCGGATGCCGTGGCCCATCACGTCACAGACAATGGCGCCAACGCCGGAATTGCCTACGGGAAAAGCATCGAACCAGTCTCCTGCAACACCCTCCGAAGGAGTGAAAATATGGTGAAAATCCGCATGGCGGGTCAGGCCGTGTTCCGTATGGGAGCGGGAGGGAATTTCGTAGGGAAGCAGGGCGAACTGGATTTCCCTGGCCAAATCTATTTCCTTTTCCAGAGTTCTGTTGCGTTCCTCCAGGATGCGGGCCGTTTCCGTGGCCTTGATTTCTGTCTTCACCAGTTTGGTGACATCACTGGAAATACCTACAATTCCCTTTAGCTCTCCGTTGCGTCCGTACCACGGGAACTTGCTGATCTGGCTCCAGGAATCATCCTTGTGGAGCCATGTCTCATGATGAAGGCGGGCGCGGATGGGGCGTCCGGTAACCATGATGTCCATTTCCTCCTTGCGGGAAATATCGGACATCGTTTGGTCAAAAAAGTAATCGTCCGTGCGTCCGGTCAGGTCTGCCGGCGTCGGTACGCCCAGCTTATTGGCTGTGGCGGTATTCGCCAGGACGAAACGTGATTCCCGGTTCTTGAAATAGATGCTGTCGGGAATGTGTTCAATCAGGGTATGAAACAGGTCCCTGTCCTCCGCAGCGCGCAGTTCCGCCGTTTTCCGCCGGGTAATATTGACCCATACGCCCACCAGCATAACGGGCCGGCGCTGTTTGTCCCTGCGGGCGAGGCCGTTGACGCGGACCCAGCTCCAGCTTTTGGAGTTCAGCTTCTTCATCCGGATTTCAATGCGCATGGGCACATGGGAGTGGCCGTCCAGATAACGGCGCACTTCCTGGGAAAAAAAAGCCTGGTCTTCCTCGTGTATGGTAAGCTCCGGCTGGGTGAAGATATTGGGAGCTTTCTCCTTGCGGCTGGCCCCCATCATGGTCAGGCAGCGGTCCGTGTAATGAATGACGCCCGTTTTAATATTCCAGATGTAAAATCCTTCTTCCGCCGCCGCCAGGGCCATTTTGATTTTGTCCCAGGTAAAAACTCTCTGGGCGGAATGTCTGTTGCGTGAGGGCGGCATTGCAGTTGCCGTTAATCTAACGACAAAACCGCTGTCTTGGCAAGAGGCAAAATAAAGGAATCCTTTCTGAAAGGAGGTCTGGCCGGAGGGATGCGTATCAAGGACGCCGGCTGGTTTTTAAGATGGGCTCCTATTTTTCTTTTTCCTTTTCCTGGGATTGAAGAAATTGCAGCTCTTTCTTCAAAGCGCTTCCTACGCGGTGCTTTGCCAGATAAACTTGGGCAATCGTGACTCCGAGCTGCCGGCGGACCTTGGCCGCGTCCCACTCCCGCAGGACATAATAGTCAAAAATTTGGAACTGCTTGGGCGACACTTTTGCCTTGACGCGTTCCAGAGCCGCCTGAAGAAGGTTATTCTGCCATTCCCGTTCCCATACCTGGTCAAAATTATTCTTCCCTTCATCCGGGATTTTGTCGATGGGGTGTTCCAACGTGCCTGGGGCATCCGGATTCATCAGCATGGCCGTGTCCTTTTTCCTCTTGCGGAACTGGTCGTTGATGCGCCAGCGGGTCATGTTCCAGAGCCAGAGTTTGAAGGAGCCCTGTTCCGGTTTGTAAATATTTTTCCTGCTTTGCTTGGCGATGGAAAGAATGGTTTCCTGTACCACGTCCCAGGCCTCGTCTTCCCTCAATCCGGCCTTGAGGGCAACGGAATAGATAAGGCGCCAATACGTCCGGTAAAATTCATCCCAGGTGCGCTGATCTTCCCAGTTTTCCAAACGCGCGATCAGGCTTTTCCTGGTATGTTCCGCGTATTGGGAAAGTGTCTGTTCGTCAGGCTGGGATTCGTTATGGGGTTGCAATGGGGACACATTCATGGTTTATCATGAACTACGGATGGAAGTGAAGCGAAAGCCGAGTAATAGGCCGGAAAATTCCATACGGTCCGGCTTGTTCATTCACTACGTTCGCCATGGAGAAAATCTTTCAGGGAAACGGACATGATCAGGAAAACGTCAAAACGCAGGGGAACCTCCGTCATCGCGGCCCTGGTTGCGTTGTGCGCGGTGGTAGGGTACGGTTTGACGGAGTGGGCGCCGCTGGATAATGAACCGCAGGCGGTTCCTGCCCTCCAGAGGGAAGGGCGGCAGACGGTTCGGGAGAAGGTGGAAATCCCCGACAAGGGGGAGCCCGTTCGTCTTCTGACCATGAATGCCGGCAACTACTTTGTTCCTGAAGACCCCAGGAGAAGCAATTTTCAGGTAAAATACAAACCTGTGGAAGCCCGTGAAGCCGTGGCGGAGCTGGTTCGCCAATCGGGGGCGGAAATCGTGGGGCTGTGTGAAATGGGCGGGGAGGCTGCCGTTCGTGACTTGCAAATGCGGCTGAAAAGAAAAGGAGTTCATTTGCCGTACAAAGTTCTTGTCATGCGGGACGGGGAGGACCGTGGTTTGGCCCTTCTTTCCAAATACCGCATCGCGGATGACCGTTCCGTAGCGGACATGCCTGTATCCGGAGAGGCGAAACGGAAAAAGACGATGCTGCGGGGCATTCTGGACACCACGGTCAGCATGCCGGACGGACGGCTGTTCCGCCTGGTGGGCATTCACCTGAAATCGCGCCTCAGCCGTGACGGTTCCGCAGAGGATACGCGGCGAAGGGAAGCCTACGCCCTGCGGGACTACCTGAATGAAGCTCTTGCCTCTCAGGACGGCATGCCTCTGCTTCTGTACGGAGATTTTAATGACGGCCCGTCAGACAGCGCCGTGCAGGTCATCCAGGGACCTGCCAAAACGGAATACCGCCTGAACCGTTTGAAGCCCAGGGATTCTCGTGGTGAGACCTGGACCATTTACTACGAAGACGGTGACACCTACCATTCCTTCGATCATCTTTTCCTGAACAATACTCTGAAAAAGCGCCTCGGCCGCAAGCCTCCCATGGGCATCCTTGACTCTCCCCCCTCGCTCCAGGTCAGCGACCACCGCGGCGTGTGGGTGGAATTAAGATAAGCAGGGCCTGATGTTTTTTCAGCAGGGGAGATGGAAAGGGAAAAAATGAAGGCTTTGGAAAAGGAGGACAAAAAATTCTTTTCTTGTCGTTCCGGCCTTATCCTTCTTGAAATGCGGGAGTTGGACCGACCGGATGTTTTTCTTTTCCGGAAGGATGGCGGAAGCAGGGATTTCCGCATGGCGATTCCTTGCCGGAATTTTGTTGGACAGGAACATATCAGGCATTCCAGTTCCTCAAAAAATGATTGCCGTGTCCGTCTGAAACGGGTAGCATGCCAAAAATCGTTGTTCAATCCTGCATCATCTGTATGAGATATTTTTCCAAGCATTCCGGAATGGCTCCGCGCTGTTCCTCGCCGGGGAGCAAGGGGTTTACCCTGGTGGAATTGATTGTTGTCATTACCATTATGGTTGCCATGATGGCCTTGGCCGCCAGCATGTTAAGAGGCGGAGGCAGAGGGCAGGGCCTTCAGGCCGCCGTTGAAATGGTGG
>ERZ779922.2138-NODE-2138-length-12192-cov-2.863558_pt1 | contig 12192 bp, 8 predicted proteins | sample MGYA00511544_ERZ779922 | MGnify/ENA primary metagenome ERZ779922 (study PRJEB29588, sample SAMEA2154516) | human gut metagenome | biome: human gut; feature: human-associated habitat; material: faeces | place: Denmark | collected 2008/2010 ... | reverse complement strand
CTCCATCGCGGCCTTTATCCCCGCCACCGTGGCTATGGCCGCCATACTCCCCCTGTCCCGTCTGCCCATGTACCGCAGAGCATACGCCTGTGAAGGCAGCCCCATGATGGTACGCCGGACCTCCGCGACAGGCGCGGAAAAGCCTCGCGGCGCCGTCTGGCTGTACTTTGCCCCCTATATGGTGCTGATCCTTGTTACCGTAGTACTTCTGGTGATCCCTCCCGTCCACGAGGCGCTGAGCCGCTGGAGCGTGGGGTTCGCTTTCCCCGAGACCCGCACCGCCTACGGCATCGTCAATGCTGCCACGGCCAAGTACTCTCCCTTCCACCCGCTGGTGGATTCCGGTACCGTACTGCTGCTGACCTGTATCATCAGCTACGCCCTGCTCCATGGCCGCGGCCTGCTGGAGCGTTCACAGCTCCGCGTCATGCTGTCACGGACGCTGCAGAAAACAAGACCCGTAGCCGTGTCCCTGATCCTGCTGCTGATCCTGAACATTATTCCCCCGCAGCTTTTGATGAATCTGCTGGAGAATTCCATTACTTCTCGTCTTTCCCGTCTGGAAAAAGTCTTCAACCAGATAGACAGCGACGTGTTGATCAAGATTTCCGGGCCAAGCGGTCAAGATGAGATCGGCAGTCTGATGGACAACTACAACCGCATGGCTGACCGGATGAACAGCCTGATTGACACCGCCTACCGATGCCGACTGAAAGAGCAGAAGATGGATATTGCCCGGCAGAACGCAGAGCTGATGGCTTTATACAGCCAAATCAATCCCCATTTTCTGTTCAACGCACTGGAAAGCATCCGTATGCACAGCATCCTGAAAAAAGAAGAAGAAACCGCCGATATGATACAGAAATTGGCCATAATGGTGCGCCAAAACGTGGATTGGTCCTCGGATTCCAATACCATTAAGCGTGAGCTGGCGTTAGTTGAAGCGTACCTGTCCTTGCAAAAATATCGCTTCGGGGAGCGCCTTTCGTATCAAATCAATGCGCAGGAAGATTGCCAGAACATCCTGGTTCCGAAATTGACCATTACCACCTTTGTGGAAAATGCCTGTGTGCACGGTATTGAAGCAAAATCTTTTCCCGGTTGGATTTTTGTACGCGTGTATACAGAAAACGATGCGCTTTGCATGGAAATTGAAGATACCGGTGGCGGTATGGACGAGGCCGAGGTAGAACGTATTCAAGACCGGATGCGCAACGCCAGCCTGAAAATGTTAAAAGAAAAAGGACGCGTAGGCATGGTGAACACCTGCCTGCGCATCCGCATGATGACGGAGGATACTGCACAGTTCTCGGTGGAAAGCGAGCCGGGCATTGGAACACTTGTTTCGATTCGGTTTCCTCTAAACAAAGCAATAAGGGCGGAGTGACATGTTAAAAGTTATTATCGTAGATGATGAGCAGTTTATTGCGCAAGGTTTGCAGGCGTTGATTGACTGGAACGCCGCAGGCTATGAAGTGGCTGCCGTTTTGTCTGACGGACAGGAGGCTTTGGAGTACATAAAAAAGTTACCCGTTGACCTTGTCATCACCGACGTTATGATGCCAAAAATGACCGGACTTGAATTACTGGAAACTGTTCGCCGGGAGAATCTTTCCAACGCCGGTTTCGTGATTCTGAGCGGATACAGTGAGTTTTCCTATGCTCAAAAAGCGCTGCGCTACGGGTGTATCGACTATCTTCTCAAACCGGTGGAAAAGCAAGATCTGTTATCCATTCTCAGCAAATACAATAACATCTCGCAAAACAGCAAAATGGAGGAGCAGTACGAACTGGCCTATCAGGCCCGGTGTTTGATCTCGTTGCTGTTCGGCAAATATGATCCCAACGGCGTGGATTATCTGCATAAGCATCTGGATTTTTCGGACGGCGTTCGTTACATTGAAATTTCCGCTTGCCATTCTTCGGACAACGAAGATGACGATGATGAGAACCACTTCCGTATGGTGCGGCGTGACCTGTACCAAAGCTGTGTGCAAATTTTAGGCGAGGACCGGAGCCGGTGTTTCTATGACGCTTCGTTGGATCGCGTCGGGTATGGGATTGCTTTTGTTTACAGCGGTGCGCTTGCCCGAAATGCCGGCTGTTCCGAAACACAGTATATCCAGGATTTTTATAAGAAATTGGGTGTTTCGACACAACACGAATTGCGATTTCTGGTTGGCAAAAAAGTGGACGATATCACCACTGTTTCTGAATCGTATGATACCGTCTGCGGGCTGAAAAACCTTTGCGCCTTCCGCCAGCAAAAATCGATCTATTATTACGAGGAAGAGTTATCGGTTCCGCAAGAAAGAGCCGTTTTGTGCAAAGATACCCTGGATCAGTTGATTACCGCCATTGAACTGAATGAGCAGGAACGCATCGGCTCCGAAATATACCATTTGTTTGCCGAAATGCAGCAACGTGGCGTACATGACAAAGATATCAACCTGAACTTAAATTATCTTTTGTTCCGGCTTATGCATCTTGCATCCAATTTGGACAACGAAGCCAACCAGAAGGAAATGCTGCAATTTATCAGCGCGCAGTCTTTCCGGGAAGGAATTTCCCGCGGGAGCCGACAGCATCTGTTCCGCTTTGCACGCGAGTATGCAGACTACCTTTCCCTTCTGCGAAAAAATATTTCCATCGATATTTTGGATTCTATCGACAAGGAAATCCAGGAACACTACTCGGAAAACCTGACGTTGCAGGGCTTGGGCAAAAAATACTATATCAACAGTGCATACTTAGGGCAAATCTTCCGCAAAAAATACGGACAGTCCTTTAAAAACTATTTGTGTTCTTACCGTATTAACGAAGCGTGCCGCCAGCTATTGTACACAAACAAGCAGATCGGCCGCATTGCCGAAGATGTGGGCTATAAAGATGTGGATTATTTCCTTTGCAAATTTATCGAGCTGAAAGGCTGTACGCCTTCCCATTTTCGGAAGAGCAAAACCGAGAAACCACATTCTGAATTTCCCGGGAAATAATTCACACCAGAATAATCATACACTTGCTTTTCGTTTTTTGCATTCTTAAAAAGCAACGATAAGCCAAACAAAAGTGCAGGCATGTTGCCTTCCAAAATACTTCAAGGATGGGGAACTGCCTGTCTTTTTTGTATCATTGTTTCGCTGTTTAGCGCGATTCCTCTTCCGTTGAATTTGCAAAGCTATAATTTTCAGGGGTTTTTACTGGAATTTGTCGGTTGTGTAAGACATTTTTGGTATATATACTTAAATCAGGGAAACCCGCAAGGGCGAAAAATCTATCTACAGGAGGCCAATTATGAAAGTAAAATTGTGGCGGCGCGTATTTGCGGCAAGTATGTCCGCGGTCATGCTGCTGGGCTTAACGGCATGTGGCGGCTCTAATTCCACCGAATCGTCCGATGGGATCAAAACATTTACGATGTTTACCGCAATGCCCGGTTCCGAAATCAATGATGACAACGACGTTATGAACATCATTGCCGAAAAGACCGGTGCCAAACTGAAAGAGACCTGGCTGACCGGCCAGACCGACGCAGAAGCCATCGGCACAATCATCGCGGGCGGTGAGTATCCGGACTTCATCAATGGCGGCGATGCCATGATGTCTCTTTACGATGCGGGCGTCCTGGTGCCTTGGGATGATTACCTGGAAAAGTATCCTAACCTGAAAGAGATGTACACCGACGAAGAGTGGGACAACTTCCGCCAGGAGGACGGCAAAATCTATTGGGCCAACGTATTCCAGAACACCTATGGCGAAGAACGTGCCACCACCCATAACGATGAAGCCTTCTGGATTCAGGCGCGTGTTCTGGAATGGGCCGGTTACCCCGAAATCAAAACCCTGGACCAGTATTTCGATCTGCTGGAAAGCTATGCCGATGCCAACCCCACCATGGCAAACGGTACCAAGAACATTCCCTACACGGCACTTTGCGAAGACTGGCGCTATTTCTGCATCGAGAATGCACCCCAGTTCCTTGATGGGTATCCCAACGACGGCTCTGTCATTGTAGACAAGGATACGATGCAGGTGGTTGACTACAATACCACGCCTACTGCCAAGAGGTATTTCCAGAAATTGAACGAAGAATACCAGAAAGGCTACGTGGACGTAGAATTCGCCACCCAGACCTACGATGAATACATCGCCAAGCTTTCCACCGGCGCTGTGCTGGGCATGTGCGACCAGTGGTGGGACTTCGCGAACAATGTCAATGATGTTTTCAAACAGCAGGGTTTGGACGAGCAGGGCTGCAACTACGTTCCGCTGGGCCTGACCATTGACGAAGGAATGGAAAACCGCTGGCACACCTACGCCGATACCCTGAACAATTCCAGCGGCGTGGCCGTTACCACCAGCTGCTCCGATATTGACGCTGCATTTAAGTTTATGAACGATCTGCTGGATCAGGAAATCCACGATCTTCGCTTCTGGGGCGTTGAAGGTGAGGATTACCTGGTTGATGAAAACGGCCTGTATTACCGCACCGATGAAATGCGGACGAAATGCGCGGATCCCACCTACAAGGCCTCACACCTGTGCAGCTATTCCTACATGCCGCAGTGGCTGGGCACCAGCCGGGACGGCAAGAACGCCATGAAGCCCGAGCAGCAGACAAGCGAATTCATGGACGGCCTGTCCACCCCCCTGCAGAAAGTGTTTGCTGCCTACGGCGTAGACAGCTACGTCGATATGATCGGTTCTGTGAAAGAAGAAGAGGGCCCCTGGTTCCCGATGTATTCTTACTCCGGTTCAATGACTACCGCAACCCCCGGTGGTGTTGCCTGGGTCAAGATGGGCGAAGTCAAACACGAATGGCTGCCCAAAGTTGTTATGGCGCCTGATTTTGAAAGCACCTGGAATCAATACATGACTGCGTACAACGCAGCCAATCCGCAGGATTTCTTGGCAGAAATGCAAACTGAGCTTGAGCGCCGTGCCGGTCTTTGATGCCCGTTATTGCAGGCGACATAGACGTTGACACATACAAGTGGCCACGGTTGCACGGTGTAGCTGTGGCCACTTTTTATGAAATGCATTCAACCCGCAAGCTCCTTAAACGTTAGTTTGCAACACATGATTCGCCATACACGTTCCTTAGGAGGACTCTCCAATGAAAAATCCATCAAAGCGTATTACATGGAAAGAGATTTCACGCCAGAAATTTCTGATGGTCTGTGCGGCTATCTTTTTTGTATACGGCATCGTATTTTATTATGTTCCACTGGCAGGCTGGGTAATGGCCTTTCAGGACTACAAACCCAAAGACGGCCTCTTCGGATCTAAATTCGTAGGACTGGAAAAGTTTAAATTCCTGTTCTCTGACGACGTCTTTTTGCGTGATATCCGTAACACTCTGGTCATGGGCGTTCTCAATCTGGTGACCACCTTTTTAATGGCCATTATCTTCGCCATCCTGCTGAACGAAGTACGCAACATGTTCGGCAAAAAGCTTGTTCAAACGGTTTCCTATCTGCCCCACTTCCTTTCCTGGATCGTTGTCACCGGTATTCTGCACGATGCGCTGTCTTCCACCGGTATCATCAATGAGATGCTGGTGAACCTGGGCATTCTGAATTCGCCCATCAACTTCTTCGCCAATCCGGGTTATTTTTGGCCAATCGTTGCATTTGCCAATGTTTGGAAGGAAACCGGCTGGAATGCCATTGTCTACCTGGCCGCCATTACCTCCATCGATCCCAGCCTGTATGAGGCAGCCACTTTGGATGGTGCCGGCCGGTGGGGCAAAATCTGGCACGTCACGCTTCCTGGCATCAAGTCCACCATTATGATTCTGCTGATCATGAATATTGGCAACGTATTGAATGCAGGCTTTGAAGTCCAGTATCTGCTTGGCAACGGCCTGGTCAAGAGTGTTTCGGAAACCATTGATATCTACACCTTGACCTGGGGCATCAGCCAGAACGATTATTCTTTGGGTACTGCAGCCGGTATCTTCAAGAGCGTCGTTGCAATTATTCTGATTCTCGGCGCAAACTGGATTGCCAAACGTGCCGGTGAAGACAGATTGTTCTAAGGGGAGGGTACACATGAAAATCAAATCATCCACCATGGACAAAGTCTTTGTTACCTTCAATACCATTTTCCTGGTTTTGTTCGTCACCATTACGCTGTATCCTGTTCTGAACACGGTGGCGCTTTCTTTCAACGACGGTGTCGACGCCGTACGCGGTGGCATCCATCTGTGGCCGCGCATCTTTACGCTCTCGAACTATAAAACGGTTCTGCATCAGCAGAACATCCTCACCGGTGCAGTGGTTTCGGTGGCCAGAACTGTGTTGGGAACCATCTTCGCCCTGGTAACGAACGCACTTTTGGCCTACATCATCAGCCGCAAACGCTTTTTGTTCCGTTCCCAGTTGTCTTTGTTCTGGGTCATCACCATGTACGTGAACGGCGGTATGATCCCCACCTTGATTTTGTACCGCAACATGAACCTGACCAACTCTTTCTGGGTATACGTCATTCCGGGCATGGTCAGCGCATTTAACGTTCTGGTTATGCGCACTTTCATGGAAGGTCTGCCCAGCGCGCTGGAAGAATCCGCCATGATTGACGGTGCCAACGATTTCACCATCTTTACCCGTATCATCTCGCCCCTGTGCAAGCCGGTGTATGCCACCGTCGCCCTGTTCGTAGCTGTCGGACAGTGGAACTCCTGGTTCGATGCTATGTTGTACAACCGGATGAACACCCAGTATACGACCCTGCAATATGAGTTGATGAAGCTTCTTTCCTCTGTCATGCAGCAAAGCGGCAGTGCCACCACCGGCGGCAACACCGCTACCGCAGCCGTCACGCCGGTTACCGTGCGTTCCGCCGCTACTGTGGTGACGATGCTTCCCATCATTCTGCTTTATCCCTTCCTGCAAAGATACTTTGTATCCGGCATGACCATTGGCAGTGTAAAAGAGTAAAATCCTTTTCCTGCCATTCGCCCCTGTTTTCCAGTGCCTGTAATCCGAAAAGTCAGTTCGGCGGCACCCTCTAATAGCTATGGCCGCTGCGTCTGTTTTTCCTCTTGGATGCAGCGGCCATAACTCTATATTTTTGCATGCAGAATATCACACCTTTATACCTGGAGGTTTTCTATGCTTTCCGTTAAAAATCCTATCATGACAGGCTTCTTTCCCGACCCTTCGATTTGCCGGGTAGGGAACAAATTCTATACGGTTCATTCGACATTTGCGTATTTTCCCGGCGTGCCGGTTTTTGAGAGCGAAGATCTTGTCCACTGGAATTTGATCAGCAATGTGCTCGATCGTGATTCTCAGGTTCCTTTGTCCGGCTGTCAGCATTCCGAGGGGATTTTTGCCCCTACCATTCGTTACCATAAGGGCACCTGGTATATGATTACCACCAACGTGTCCGACCAAGGAAATTTTATCGTCACTGCAAAAGATCCGCGCGGCCCCTGGTCCGAGCCTTACTATTTGGGTGAGTCTACCGGCGGCATTGATCCCAGTCTCTTTTTTGACGATGACGGTCCCTGCTATTATATCGGCCAACGGCCGCGTTCTGCCGGGTACCGCTACAATGGCGACTGCGAAATTTGGATTCAAACTCTGGATCTGGACACGATGCAGTTAAAGCCCGATGCCACCATTGTACTTACCGGATTCCAGCGCAAAGCCATTTGGCCGGAGGGACCTCACCTGTACAAAAAGGACGGTTACTATTACATTTTGCATGCGGAAAGCGGTACCTCCATCCACCACAGCGTCATGATCGCGCGCAGCAAAAATGTGTTTGGTCCCTACGAGTACTGCCCCTGCAACCCCATTCTGACGCATCGCCATTTGGGTGCTCAATATCCTGTTACCTGCGTCGGTCATGCCGACTTAGTGGATGACGGAAACGGCAACTGGTATATGGTTGTATTGGCTTGCCGGCCGAACCAAGGGTACACGTTGTTGGGGCGTGAAACCTTTTTGGCAAAGGTCACCTGGGAAGATGGTTGGCCGGTTGTAAATGCGGGGGTCGGTCATCTTGAAGAAGTAGTCACGCTGCCTTACGAGGGGCAGCCTTCTGACGACGTACCCCAATGTAAAACCTATACGTTTGATACACCTTCTCTGCCGCTGGAATTGCTGACTTTGCGCAATCACCGCGATCACGAACTGGAACTGCACGCAGAAGAGCATATTGTTCGTCTTTTCCATCGTTGCGACAGCTTGAAGGATTGCGGTGAGCCTGCATACCTCGCGCTGCGTCAGCAACACTGGAATTGCGAATTTGAAACCAGCTTTATCCCGCATTTCTGCAAAGAGAGTGATTGCGCCGGTATTGCCATGGTTCAAAGCAACGAAAACCATCTGCGGGCAGAGTGCTATCCCCAGGATTCGGGGGTCAAACTTGTTGTTTCTCTTTGCAAAGATGGTGAAGACAGCTGTTTGGCGCGAATGGATCTGCCGGCTGCACTCCCCATTAAACTGAAGTTGCGCGTAGAAGGGCTTGTGGCCAGTGTTCTTTACCAAAGCAATAGTGAATGGAAACCGCTTATCTCCGACATTGATCTGCGCTCTTTAAGCACGGAACATGCCGGCGGTTTTGTCGGCTGTACACTGGGGTTATACGCTTCCGGCAATGGAGAGGACGCTGGTGGTTATTCTGATTTTGAAAGAATGACCTATCGCGAACTTCCCACCAATTAATCCTTCACGAATCATTCGGTAGCGGCTGCCAAATGGGGAGAGAATGTCCAGCCGGCGAGGAGCCCGCCCACAAATAAAAAGCCATACGAATCCGCGAAAAGCCCAGCGGATGTGGGTGTTTGGAAACCGAATCTCCCGGATCGATACCTGCGTAACCCGTCCATACTCTTCCCTATCGCAAATACAAAAAAGCAGACCCGTGGACTCACGGGTCTGCTTTTTTGTATGCACGATTCATTTACAAAACGAAACGCTTGATTGCTCCGCAACACAATAGGCTTATAGTTTTCAACTCATCTTTTTCAAAGTTGTACAGAGACGTCGGTATTTTCTCCGGTCAATCCAATATACCTTGCATGGGAATACGATGCATTGCGTGATGCCTGGAGGGCTGTGTAACGCCGTTTTTGCTTCTTGTAAATCCCTTTGTCATCTGGCACTGAAACGTGCTGTATGGTGCCTTAAAATCGATCCTGTGGCATGGCCGGAATTGATTCGAGAAGAAGTGTTTATGGTTACACAGTTCAGACATAAACGTCTGATGGGCAAACTGTTCATCCTGCATGGCGATCATGGCGATTCGCATTTCGTCGGAATTCTGGTTGATGACATTGCGGAGATTGCCAAGACGTTCCTTCAGACAGAATCCACTGGCAGAGACCCCGATAATCTTCTGAGATGGATCATCTCGCACTTTTTGAGCAATGTTTTTGCTGGTGTTCCCAACGAAAATAAAATCCGCAGAAAAGGCTGCACGCAACGATCCAGGTAATAGGATTGGTTAGACAAATACACCAGAAACCAAAAGGTTGAAGCAGAAAATGAATGCACAAAAAACGGCAAAGAAGCTCGGCCACGCCACCAATTATGGTGATAAGGCCGTTCCCGAGCCCAACCAAAGCATTGCGGAACAGAAAAATCCATGCCAAAAATAAAAGGAACCACACGCTTGTGTAGAGATATTGCAGTGCATAATGTACCATTTCGGGCGAGGGATCACTCAAAAATATCCGCAGAATGGCTTTGGAGGCAATTCCATACAAAGCCATACCCAGAATTGCAGCACCAAGGGAAAGGAGCATCGTGCTGCGTACACCAACAAAAATGCGTTTTGTTTTCCTGGCTCCTATGTTTTGTGCGCAATACGTAGAAATGCCCGAGCCCAGTGCGATCATAGGTTGCATCACCAAGGATTCAAGCTTAGAAGCGGCAGTATAGGCCGCCATTACGGAAGAACCGAATTGATTGATGCCGCTCTGCAGAATCATAATTCCAAACGCAGTAACGGTTTGGTTTAAAGCCATGGGAATGCCGCTTTGTATCATACACAGAATCCGATAAGGATCGGGGTACAGATCGCGGATACTGAGACGTAGATTGTTGTAGTTGTGAAACATGTACCAAAAGCATAGCAGTGCAGAAATTCCCTGTGACAACACCGTTGCCCAAGCGGCGCCTGCAGTTCCCATATGTAGTGTCGCGATAAAAAATATATCCAAAACAATATTCAAGAATGACGACAAAATGAGGAAATATAAAGGTGTGCGGCTGTCACCCAAAGAGCGAAGGATACTGGCTGCAATATTGTAGGCCATCGTACACAGGATACCGCCAAAGATGACGCGAAGATATTCGTGTGCGTAGAGGAGTACGTTCGAAGGGGTGTGCAACGCTAACAGAATCTGGCGGCTAAAAGAAACGGTAGGAATCGTGAGGATAACTGAAAACACCACTGTGAGCAAGAGCGCTGTGCCAACTACCTTCTTTAGTTCGTTCAGACGGTGCCCGCCAAATGCCTGTGAGACTAAAATACCGCAGCCCTGGGTAAGGCCGGAAGCAAAGCCAATTACAAGATATACAGTGCTTCCGGTCGCCCCCACGGCAGCAAGGGCGTCTTCACCCAAAAATTGCCCGACAATGATCGTATCGGCCATGTTATATATTTGCTGGAATAGGGTTCCAAGCAAGACGGGTACGGAGAAAAAGAAGATGGTTTTGGTGGGGCTGCCTACGGTCATATCTTTTGTCTTGTTCATGGCGTAATCCTCGGATCAATCCCAAACTCTGTGTGATCCACATTCAGGGTGCAAATAGAGCAAAAATTATTCGAGGCGGCATCAAGCTTGTCCGGCTGCCGTCTCGTTGGCATCATAACACCGAGGGGGGTGGATGTCAAGGGGGGAAAATATAGTTCATTTCACCCTTGACTTCTGACCCCGACAGCATTATTGAGCATTGATGATTTGGTACGAACCAACACCAGAAATCACTCCTTTTAGGCTACGCTTTGGCCCACAATAAAGCTCCCAACTGCTAGGCAGCCAGGTTTTTCGTTCTGGGTCAAATTGTTTTGAAACAAAAAAGAGAAGGCTTGCGCCTTCCCTTTACAACTGCATATTACCATGCAACAAGTCTACACCAACACCTTTACACAAATAACCTGCCTTTGCGTTTTTATTTTAGCATTTTACTTGATGTAGATTAAGTACAAGTTTTTGAAGTCAAGAATTACTTCGGTCTTTTCGTTGTCGTAAGGAGAAACATCGAAGCCATCTACGATTTTCAAAAGTTCTTGTAACAGCTTGTGTTTTGATTCACCATTCTAGGTGCTGAAATAACTGGAAAAGGCGCAAGGGCAAAGTATATTCCAATGGACAGAGTATAACACATCACAAAAACGCACGCGTACGATTCTTAACGCGCGCGTATTTTTTGACGCGTTCTATGTGTGCTATGCCTCTTGACAACCATCTGACCACTCTTTTCTCCCTAGCCGGTTTTATTTGCCGTTTTTCACGCTCCAACGTTTTATTACAGCCACCATAACCAGCGCCGGAAGTTGTGCACGCCACACAATTTCCGGCGCTGGTTCATTGTATTTTCCTGGCTGTCACAGTTTTCCCTTCTCGGCAGCCTGCAAAACACCGTCCAGCTTGGCGGATTTTAGTTCCGATTTTCATGATACAGCGCTGCCTCCATTTTGTAGACACATTCGAAGCCCTGATATACTATATTCGCTGGTATAAACTAAAAAAGAGAGGCCCGACACTAAGTGTCGATTCTCCCAATATAGATCAACATAAGAAAAGCGCCCTGCTTTGCAGCAAGGCGCTTTCTGGTGCACCATCAGTGGGCGCGTTAAGAATATCGTGGCCCCTGCTCACAAACCCGCAACCATTTTTAGCGACCAGTCCCCGCGAGACGAACACGAGCGCTTGCGCGAAGTGCGAGTCCGTCCCAAAGGGAATGGTGCAACAAAAAAGCCGCAACATTCGTTGCGGCTTTTTCTGGTGCACCATCGGGGACTCTCCCGCGCTCTAAAAACGCCCCACTGGGGCGTTTTTGCCCGCCGGACCGGCGGCGGGCCCGAGCTGTTCTCGTCACCCGATGGTGCACCAGATTGAACCTTCTTTGAAAGATTGCAATAAAAAACGCGCTGCAATTTCTTGCAACGCGTACTTTGGTGCACCATCGGGGACTCGAACCCAGGACCCACTGATTAAGAGTCAGTTGC
>ERZ779922.2131-NODE-2131-length-12231-cov-3.108492_pt1 | contig 12231 bp, 10 predicted proteins | sample MGYA00511544_ERZ779922 | MGnify/ENA primary metagenome ERZ779922 (study PRJEB29588, sample SAMEA2154516) | human gut metagenome | biome: human gut; feature: human-associated habitat; material: faeces | place: Denmark | collected 2008/2010 ... | reverse complement strand
ACCCACGACCCCGAGATTACAAATCACGTGCTCTGGCCAACTGAGCTATATCGGCGTTATTTCAATGATGCTTCCCTTTCACAAAGGGATTGCAAAGATAGATATTATTTCTTATTCTCCAAAACTTTTTCAATTATTTTTGATTAGCGAGACGATTTTTGAATAGATGATCTCGGTGGTCAGCCCGCACTGTTCCCTTTGGCGGCCAACGGGGGCCTGGGTGATGAATCTGTCTGGAATACCGACACCTATCACCGGGATACGCGCGCCCGTGGAGGCGACATATTCACTGACCTCGCTGAACAGGCCTCCCTTGATGGCACCGTCCTCAAGGGTGAGGATGCATCTGTAGCCCGCCGCCTCTTTGAGGATCTCCTGGTCGAACGGTTTGAGGAACCGGACATTGAAGACCGCCGGACTTTTTCCGGTCTCTTTCCTCAGCCTCTCCGCCGCTTCCAGCGCCCTGTTGGCGACGGGTCCCAAGGCAAGGACGGCGACATCTTCCCCGTCTGCGAGCCTCTCTCCTTTCCCTATGGGGAGGGGTGTGCTTTCAGCGTTCCTCCAGTCGGTGCCTTCCCCGATGCCGCGAGGGTACCTGATCACCAGAGGGCCGTCCTTTATCCCAAGGCCGGTGTTGAGGAGCCTTTTGAGCTCGGTTTCGTCTTTAGGCGCAGCGATCACGGTGTTCGGGATGCATCGCAGCGAGGCCAGGTCGAACGCTCCTTGGTGAGTCGCTCCGTCCTCTCCCACGAGCCCGGCCCTGTCGAGGCACAGAACCACATTCAGGTGCTGCAAGGCGACATCGTGGACGATCTCGTCGTAGGCTCTTTGGGCGAATGATGAATATATCACACAATAGGGCTTCATCCCTCCGGCCGCAAGTCCGGCGGCGAAGGTGACGGCGTGTTCCTCCGCGATGCCGACATCGAAGAACCTGTCGGGGAAGCGTGCGGCGAAGTCGGTCATGCCGCTGCCCGTCGCCATGGCCGGGGTTATTCCCACCACGGTCGGATTCTTTTCCGCGAGTTCGCAGAGAACCTGGCCGAAAACATCCTGATAGCGGTCGGCCTGATACTTTCTGGCCTGTCTTTCTCCTGTCTCGGGGTTGAACTTGCCGGGGGCGTGCCAGGTGGTCGGGTCGGACTCCGCCGGCGCGTAGCCCTTGCCCTTGATTGTGCAGGCGTGCAGGATTTTCGGACCCTTGATGTCCTTCAGCCTCCTGAGGGTCTTGACAACCTCCTCGATGTTGTTTCCGTCGATCGGGCCGAAGTACCTGAATCCGAACGCTTCGAATAGGTCTCCGCCGGAAGTGGTGACCAGGCCGGACTTGGTGTTGCGCACCAATCGTTGGATACGGCTCCTGAACCTTCCGGCTCCGAGCTTATCCCAGATGTGTGTCTTTATCCGGTTGTAGGCCGGGGCTGTCGTCAGGTTCAGAAGGTACGAGTGGAGAGCCCCTCTGTTGCCGTCGATGGCCATGTCGTTGTCGTTGAGAACGACAAGAAGATCGGTGTCGCTCTCTCCGGCGTTGTTGAGGCCTTCCAGCGCCAGTCCGCCGGTCATCGCCCCGTCACCGATCATCGCCACGGTCTTGGCTCCGGAGCCTGAAAGTCCGGCGGCCTTCGCCATTCCGAGGGCGGCGGAGATCGAGGTGGACGCGTGTCCGGCTCCGAAAGCGTCGTAGGCGCTTTCGTCTCTGTTCGGGAATCCGCTGATTCCGTCCTCCATCCTGTTTTTCAGAAAAGCCTCTTTTCTTCCTGTCAGGATCTTGTGGGCATAGGCCTGATGGCCGACGTCAAAGACCAGTTTGTCCTTCGGCGTGTCAAACACATAGTGCAGACCCACAATCAGTTCCACGGCGCCAAGACTGGACGCCAGATGCCCCGGATTGTCCGCGCAGCACCTGACGATGTAGTCCCGGATCTCGCCGCAGAGCGGTCGCAGTTCCTCTATATCCAGTCTCCTGAGGTCTTCAGGAGAATTGATCTTATCTAGAATCATAAGGACGAAGGTACGACTTTATTCCGACATTTTTCTTATATTCGCAAGTTGTTTGAATATTTTTACATTCATACAGAATATATTTTAAAGAAATAGTCAAATGTCTGAAAAAATCCAAAAACTGATGAATGACTCGCCGGCCGCGAGATGGACCGCACTCATTCTTATCGCGCTGATGATGTTCTTCGGCTACATGTTCGTCGATGTCATGTCGCCGTTGCAGTCCCTGATCGAGCAGCAGAGGGGCTGGAGTCCGGATGTGTTCGGAACCTACGCAAGCGCGGAGTACATTCTCAACGTCTGCGGTTTCCTGATACTCGCCGGTATCATCCTGGACAAGATGGGTGTCCGTTTCACAGGAATCCTTTCCGCCTCGATGATGTTCGCGGGAGCGACTATTAAATATATAGGTATAACCGACTGGTTCCAGACAACCGCTTTCTGCGAGTGGCTGGGTACCTGGTGGGTGTCAATGCCGGGCAGCGCAAAGATGGCCGCGCTTGGATTCATGATCTTCGGCTGCGGTTGCGAGATGGCCGGCACGACGGTCTCCAAGGCGATCGCCAAATGGTTCAAGGGTAAGGAAATGGCCATGGCCATGGGCATTGAGATGGCTATCGCCCGCGTGGGTGTGTTCTCGGTGTTCTCGATCAGCCCGATCCTTGCTTCCAAACTCGGCGGGGTCCAGGGCCCTGTGGGATTCTGCACGGTACTGCTTCTCATCGGTCTGATCAACTACATCGTGTTCAGTGTGATGGACAAGAAGTTCGACGGACAGCTTGTGGAGGCCGGCGTCAAATCCGACGATTCGTCGTCCGAGGAGGAATTCAAACTCAGTGACCTTGGCAAGATCTTCTCTTCCAGAAGCTTCTGGGTAGTTGCCCTTCTTTGTGTCCTCTATTATTCAGCGATCTTCCCGTTCCAGAGGTACGGCGCCAACATGCTCCAGTGCAACCTTGACGGCATCTCCGCCAGGACCGCCTCCGACATATTCAGATGGTTCCCTATCGGAGCGGCGGTCATCACGCCGTTCCTCGGCAGGTTCCTTGACACGAAGGGTAAGGGTGCGACGATGCTTATCTGCGGCGCCCTGCTCTTGATTGTGTGCCATCTTGTGTTTGCGTTCCTGCTGCCGGCGACGCACAGCAAGTTCATCGCCCTCGCGACCATCGTTGTCCTCGGAATCAGCTTCTCGCTTGTCCCTGCCGCCCTTTGGCCTTCGGTTCCGAAGATCATCGACGAGAAGATCCTGGGTTCGGCCTATTGCCTGATCTTCTGGGTGCAGAACATCGGTCTGTGCTTCGTTCCGAAGCTCATCGGCAGCGTTCTTACCAGCGTCAACGCTGATAACCCTGCCGGGATCGCCGCCAAGGCCGCCGGTGCCGAGTTCATCCCTTACAACTACACCATCCCTCTCGTCATCTTCGCAGGTTTTGGTGTCGCCGCCCTTCTGATAGCCATCTACCTCAAGGCTCTTGACAGCAAGCGCCACCTCGGCCTTGAGCTCCCGAATATTCAGAAGTAGTTTTTTTTGAATATACAAGGCCTTTTTGCGGCAGGGAGGGGCTTGGCTCCGACGGGTAAATCCCTCCTTTCGCTTCGCTCAGGTCCCCTCCCGTTCACGTGGCCACGGGCGGCCACGCCCGCTGAGTCAAGCCCCTCCCTGCCGCAAGGTGCAGGAATATGAAAGATTGATCGATTGTGAAAGGAAGTGGGATATGGGTGATTTGAACTTAAATCAATGAAAACGAACTTATAATATTGTGGCAAAAACATTAAGTAAATACTCCTGCTGGATAGCGCTGGCATGTCTGGTGGTACCGATGTTCGCATCGTACTACTTTGACGACATGTTCTCCACGCTGTCCCACCTGTTCGAGAACCCTTCCCTGCTGGAACTGGGCTGGAACTCGGCTGACTACGGACTTTACACAAGCGGCTACTCTGTCCTCTGTGTGTTCGGCGGACTGGTTGTCTGCGGAATGCTTCTGGACAAATGGGGCGTGAGGGTGACGGGGTCGATCTTCGTCACGATGATGGCCGCGGGAGCGGCAATGGTCACCTATGCCCTTACTTCCGGTCTCGCTCCCAAGGTTTCCCTGACCATCGCCTACGTCGGTTGCATGTTTTTCGGTCTCGGAAGCGAGATCGCCGGCGTGGCCGTGACCCGATCGATCGCCAAGTGGTTCAAGGAAGGGAACATGGCCTTCGCCATGGGTCTTCAGCTGGCCATCGCGAGACTTGGAACGGCCTTCGCTCTGGTGGTGTCGCCCATGCTTGTCGCCGGGAAAGCCGCCGGACAGACATATTCATTGACCGAAACCGCGAGGCCGGCCTTTCTGGGACTGGCGCTGATGATGGCGGGAATGGTTCTTTGGGCGGTCTTCGTCGCGATGGACGCAAGGTTCGACCGGCAGACCGGACTGAAGGACACCGTGGACACCGCCGAGGAGGACAAATTCCGCTTCTCGGATGTCGTGAGACTCCTGAAAAACAAGCAGTTCATCGCCATAGCCCTGCTGTGTGTGTTCTTCTACAGCAGCGTGATCTCCTTCAAGAAGTTCGCTTCCGCCATCCTCATCCCACGTTTTGACGTGCCGGTCGAGGCGGCAAGCTGGATGGTTTCGATGCTGCCGTTCGCCACGGTCATATTCGCTCCGCTTTTTGGAGTGCTGGTGGACAAGATCGGTCACGGCACCCGCTGGATGCTCATCGGCGCGGTCTTGGCTTTGCTGGCGCACCTGATGCTGGCCTTCGCTCCGTCCGGAATCCCATTCTATGGCTACCTGAGCATGGTCTTCCTTGGCTTCGGCTATTCCCTTGTCCCCGCCGCAATGTGGCCTTCAGTGCCGAAGATCGTGCCGGAAAAGGTTCTCGGGACGGCTTATTCATTAATATACTGGGTTCAGAATCTGGGACTTATGTCGTTCAAGATGCTTGCGGGGAAGATACTCGCCGGAAAGAACCTTAACGGCGGAGTGAACGAGGCCGGCGCGGTCTGGGTGGAAGTGATGTTTGTCGCCGTGTGTGTGGTGGCGCTGTCGCTCGCCTTCGTGCTGTGCGCCCATTCCCGCCGCAACCCACACCTCAGGCTGGATCTTCCGGACCGTTCGTGACCCGTTCATAATTCATGCGGGAGTTAAGACAGGTACTCCAGTTTCAAGGATTTATTACTATATTTGACAAAATCATGCGGTCAAATGTGGTAGTGTATGGATCTGGATCTGTTTTTACATATTCTTAAGATTCCTTCGACATCCGGAGAGGAAAGGCTATTGGCGGAACGGCTCAGGGAGTTGCTTCCGTTCGGTGGCTGCCTGGTTCAGAGCCATGAGGTAGGTGACGGGACGGTCAACCTGCTTTTCGACTGGTCCGGTACCGGGAAGCCTTCCTTTGTTTTCTGCACCCATCTGGACACGGTTCCTCCATACCTCCCGCCGTTGACGGTCGAGGTGCGAAGAGGAGATGTCCTGCCTGACGGAAAAGTGGCCGCACAGGATGACCTGATGGTCCGGGGGCGGGGCAGCTGCGATGCCAAGGGCCAGATAATCACAATGTTCATGGCCTGCCACCGGCTGTATGACGAAGGCTTCCGTGATTTTGGTCTGCTTCTGCTCGCGGGCGAGGAGACAGGCTCCTTCGGGGCGAAGGCCTATTCGCGGGACTGCGCCGGAGGACGGTTTGTACTGGTAGGGGAGCCTACGGACAACTGTCTGGTCTCGGCCAGCAAGGGTACGAAGTCATTCGAGGTGACGATTCCCGGAAAGGCGTGCCATTCGGGCTATCCGGATCAGGGGATCAGCGCGGTTGACCGGTTCGCGGATTTCATGGACGCGATGAGGATAGTCAGGCTGCCGGAGGATCCTGTTCTCGGGCCGACCACTTGGAATGTTGGGAGGCTGGTCAGCGACAACCCTCAGAACATCCTTAGTCCGGAGATCCGGTTCAGAATCTATTTCCGGACGACTTTTGTAACGGATGCCCTGATCGAGGAGATTCTTTTAGGAATATGCCCGTACGACGCGGTCGTAATGGCGTTCGGCGGCGATTCCCCGCAGCGCTATTTTCATGAGGTTGAGGGAATAGAGTCAAAGACGGCATCCTTCGGGAGCGATGCCCCGAGGCTGGACGGTTTCCCGATGAGGGCCATCTGCGGCCCGGGATCCATCCTCACGGCCCACACGGATAAGGAATATGTCCTGGTCTCGCAGATAGAGGAAGCGGTGGAGCGGGACGTAAGAATATTCAAGACTATTGACGAACTTAACAGATAAGGTATGATTGTGATGAAATTCGGCGGCACGTCCGTCAAGGATGAGGCGGCGATCGGGAGGGTGATCTCGATCGTAAGGAGCCGACTGCGCGAAAGGCCGCTGGTCGTGGTGTCGGCATTGTCCAAGGTCACCAGGATGCTTTGTGAGCTTGCACAGGAGGCAGAGGCTCAGCATGATGATAACGTGAAGGCATTGCTTTCCCGGCTTCGGGAGAGGCATTTTGACCTGGCGCGGAAGCTGCTTGCCTCCAGACCGGAGTTGCTCGAAGAGGCCATTGGTGAAGTTGAGGAGATCATCGGAAAGCTGGAGACCTTCGTCGGCGGCGTGTGTCTGATCGGAGAACTGTCCCGGCGCAGCGAGGCGAGGATAATCTCTACCGGGGAGGTTCTTTCCTCCACGATCATTAGCTACGCCTTCAATGCCGAAGGCGTGTCGTGCCGCCTGATTGACGCAAGGCGGATGATCATCACAGACGACAACTACATCAGCGCGCAACCGGATATGGAGACAACGGAGGCCAATGTCAGGAGGATTGTCGGGCAGGAGTCCAAGGGCGTGGACATCGTGCTTACCCAAGGATTCATCGCCTCCACAGGGGCGGGGGCTCCTTCCGTCCTTGGGTTCGAGGGTTCAGACTATTCCGCCGCCATTTTCGGATCCGCTCTCGACGCCGAGAGGGTAGAGATCTGGACGGATGTGGACGGCATCAGAACAACTGATCCAAGGTTCATCGGCAGCACGAGGAAAATCGATGTCATCTCCTACGAGGAGGCGGCGGAGATGGCTGTCATGGGGGCGAGAGTCCTTCACCCTCTGACCATCGAACCGGCGAGGAGAAGGAATATTCCGATACGTGTCCTGAACTCTACGAACCCGGAGTGCGAAGGGTCGTCTGTTGTCAGGAGCGACGAGGCTCCTGGCGGGCCTAAGTCCGTGGCTTTCAGAAGCGAGATTCTGTTCGTAAGGATTCGCTCATCCAGACTTGAGGGCGTGACCAGAATGCTCGGCAAGGTGTTTGCCGTCCTTTATCCGAAAAGGATTCCGGTGACATTGGCGAAGGCTACGGAATCGGAGGTCTGTCTTGTGATCCCGGAGGAGGTGGACGGACTTGCCGAGGCCTTTGACGAGATCCGGAAATGGGCCGAAGTGACGGTCTACCGGGACAAGTCGTTCATTGCGGTCATAGGGCGCGACATTGTCGGTTTCGAGGGTCTTGGCGACAAGGTCATCGGCTTCTCCGGCAAGGTTTACATGGCCAACGTTGGCGCCAACATGATGAGTGAGAGTTTTGTGATCGACCGTGACAGGCTCCAGGTCACACTGGAGAGGCTGCACGATTATATTTTTGAACAATAATGCTAAAGGTTGTGATCAGCGGCTACGGCCGCATGGGCCATAATGTGGAGGAGATTCTGAAAGCGAGAGGTGTTGAGTGCGCCGGTAAAAGCGATGACATCGCCTCCTTCGACAAATGCTTGGCCAGGGAATGCGTCTGCATCGATTTCTCGACTCCGGACGCTTTCAGGAGGAACTATCGCCACATCGCCTCGAACTTCAGGGCGGCGGTGATCGGAACGACCGGATGGGACGACATCAGGGACGAGGTCATAGGATGCTTTGAGAGGCAGGGGACTCCGATGGTGTACTCATCCAACTTTTCCGTCGGCGTGAACGTGCTTTCGGCGGCTGTCGCGCTGATCGCCAAGCGCTTAGGTCAGGCCGGCGGCTACTCGCCGTACATTGTCGAGAAGCACCATGTCCACAAGCTGGACGCTCCGAGCGGTACGGCGAAGTCCTTGGCGGCAGTCGTCAGGGAGGGTCTTGGACAGGATCCGGGAATAGCTTCCGTGCGAGTGGGGGAGGTGGCCGGAATCCACACGGTAGGCTTCGAGGGCGAAAACGACCGCATCACCATCGAACACGAGGCTTTTTCCCGCAAGGGTTTCGCGGAGGGCGCGGTCGTGGCAGCTGCGATGACCGAGGGCCTTGAGGGCGTGCATGAGTTTAAGGAATTGTTTTTCAAAGAGAATAGATGATGAAGATCAAAGGATGTGGAACGGCGTTGGTGACTCCGTTCAAAGATGGCAAAGTGGACTTTGAGTCCTATAGAGTCCTGGTGCGAAGGCAGGTGGAGGCCGGCATTCATTTTCTTGTGCCTCTCGGAACCACCGCAGAGACCCCGTGCCTGACTGACGAGGAGAAGGTCGAGCTTCTCCGCATCACCAGGGAATTGTGTCCGGACAGGCCTGTGGTGGTCGGGGCGGGGACGAACTCCCCGGCGCAGACGATCCGCAACATCCGCCTTCTGGAACCATGCGGGCCGGACGCTTTCCTCATAGTGGTGCCTTATTATAATAAGCCGACCCAGGAGGGTATCTATGAATATTTCAAAGCGGTCGCCGCCTCCACCTCCAAGGCCATAGTCGTCTACAATGTTCCCGGAAGGACGGGGGTGAACCTGACCTCGGAGACAACCCTGCGTCTGGCCGGGATCCCTAACGTGACCGCCGTCAAGGAGGCTTCCGGCGATCTTGGGCAGATCAGCCGTGTGATTTCCGGCAGGCCTGCGGGTTTCGGTGTCCTCAGCGGTAATGATGACCAGACATTTCCGGTCATGAAGGCCGGAGGGGATGGCGTCATCAGTGTCGCGTCAAACATTGCCCCGGTGCAGATGGTTGCCTTGACGGAGGCCATGATGGAAGGCAGGATCGAGGTCGCCGAGGACCTTGACAAACGCCTCTCTCCTTTGTTCCACAGTTGTTTTGTCGAGAGCAATCCGATTCCGGTGAAGGCGGGGCTGAACCTTGTCGGACTATGCTCCGGCGAGATGCGGCTGCCTCTTACAGAGGCGGTTCTGTCCACTGTGGAGGCGATGCGCAAGGCGATAGAGGGGCTGGAGATATGATGGATTTTCTTACGGTCTGCCGCCGGCTGGAGGCTGGCGAGATCAGGGTGGCCGAAAAGGTGGATGGACGCTGGAAGGTTAACACTTGGATAAAGGAGGCGATCCTTGAAGGATTCCGGATCGGAAAACTGAAGGATTGGAGCGAGGGGGAATATTCATTCTTCGACAAGGACACCCTTCCGCTCCGCCGCTTCGCTTTGGAGGACAGGGTGCGTATCGTTCCGGGAGGCAGCAGTGTGCGTCGCGGGGCGTATCTGGCGCCGTCGGTGATCATGATGCCGCCTTCCTATGTGAACATCGGAGCCTATGTGGACGAGGGGTCGATGATTGATTCCCATGCGCTTGTGGGGTCATGCGCCCAGATCGGGAAGCGTGTCCACATCTCCGCCGCTTCCCAGATCGGTGGAGTCCTGGAGCCGGCGGGCGCCGTGCCTGTCATCATTGAGGATGACGCATTCATCGGCGGAAACTGCGGGATCTACGAGGGGGCGATCGTGGAAGAGGGCGCGGTTCTTGCCTCCGGAGTCATCCTGACCAAGGGCACGAGGGTGTTCGACGCCACTGTCGGTGAATATGTACCCGTGACCGGAGCCGGGCAGACTGTTGTCCCTGCCGGTGCCGTTGTGGCTCCTGGAAGCCGTCCGATTTCTTCCGGGCCGGGAAAGGATGCCGGGATCCAGCTCTACACTCCTGTCATCGTGAAGTACCGTGACGGCAGGACTGACGCCTCCGTCGCACTGGAGGATGCCCTTAGGTGAGACTCACAAAATCACTGTTGAATGCTTCTGAGACTTTATAAATACCACGGTGCGGGTAACGATTTCCTGCTGGCCGACAATCGTGAAGGCCGCCTGTCCCTGTCCACGGAACAGATCCGTCATCTTTGCGACCGGCACACCGGCTTCGGAGCGGATGGCCTGATGCTTCTGGAGAGCAGCGGCACGCAGGCATTCAGGATGCTGTTCTACAATCCCGATGGCAGCCACGGGATGATGTGTGGCAATGGTGGCCGCTGCATAGTGTCTTTCGCTGTTGACCTTGGTGTCGTCCCTGCCGAAGGAATGATCACCTTCGAAGCTCCCGATGGTCCGCACAAGGCTGAGATCCTTCCGGTCGCGGAATCCGTCGGAGCGTCCGCATCTACGCAAAGAATCATCCGTCTTAAAATGAAGGATGTGGCCGGGCTGCGCGTTTGGCCGGACGAGCAATCCTGTTTTCTGGACACAGGGGCGCGCCATCTGGTCAGGTTTGTGCAGGATCTGGCCGGCTACCCGGTTTTCTCTGAGGGCGGCGTTTTGCGTCACGATCCGCGTTTCGCCCCGGAGGGAACCAATGTGGACTTTGTCGAACTGTTGAAGGAAGACGGAGGGAATCTTCTGGCCGTACGCACATTCGAGAAAGGCGTCGAGGATGAGACGTTGGCATGTGGCACAGGGATAGTCGCTTCCGCCATCGCGGCATATTCATTCGGTCTTTTGGGTCGTGGCGGCAATGACGGAGAGGTCTCCTGCAAGGTGAGGACGGCGATCGCGGAGCTTTCGGTCGGATTCAAGGCCGCCCCGGAGACGCTCCCGTTCTCTGCAAGTGATGTATGGCTGACCGGACCGGCTGTTTTTATTGGTACTGTTGAAATTATGTTGTAACTTTGCCAAGTTGTTATTAAATCAATCATTTTTTATGAAAAACTCAATCAAATTCTTGTTTCTGGCTGCCATTGCCATTGCTTTTGCTTCCTGCGACAACAAACCATCGACGATGAGCTACACAATGGTGAGCAACTTCAACTATGTGGCAGAGTACCCTGAGAAATTCAAGACCGTTGACAGTCTCTACTACAACAAGAACGTCATGTTGGATGACTATTCCGCGTTGTGTACAAAGTGTGAAGACATGAACAACGGCTTCATAAGCGGCTGGAAGGTGTCCATGAAGAAAGGTTCGGCGACCGAATCCGCTGATCTCCAGATGTTTGCTTCAGCTGGCCCTTATGCGGGACTGTATGACAAGAACAGCAGGCAGGGCAACAAGGCTTACGCTGTGTTCGCCGGCTCCACTTCTGAATATGACGTGGTTTTCAAGTACGGAAGCTATTTCACCAAATCCACCTGTTTTGTGCAGGGTCTTTGGATCAACAACACCAAACTTGTCGAGACACTTGCCGAGAAGGGTCAGATCGCGGACGGCGATTTCCTTAAGGTAACGGCGACCTTCTATAAGAATAATCTCCCTGTCTGCACCGAAGACTTCGTGCTGGTAGACTACACCGGCGCGGAACACAAGATTGTGAAGGAGTGGACTGCCTGGGAGATGAAGAAAGCCTCGAAATGTGATGTGGACGCGATAAAGTTCTCTGTGTCCGCATCGTCAGCCGCTCTTCCGGAAGCATTCTGCGTGGATGCGATTGTCGCTTCGATCTCTGTAGAGTATTAGGGATTTCCTTACGGGTCGGCTCCGCAGGTTGGATCGCAAGGATTAGATCAGTCCTTCGGGAACGGCCATTGAAAGAGATCTGGAATCCTCATCGACGGACAGGATGAGATCCTCGTGCAGAGGAATCATCGCCTGTCCGTCTTTCGTCTCCACATACAGACAGGGGTTTCCCGGGATGTCCTCGTAGCCAGTGATCTCCCCGACCGTCTTCTCGCCTCTGTCCAGAAGCGTCCATCCGATGAGGTCATCGACTGAAAGGCCGTCGTCATCGCCTTCATATTCATTGATTCCTTCCGGCTTGGCGGAGATTTCCCTTCCGACCAGCTCCTCCGCGTCCTGTAGATTCTTCACGCCGGTCAGGCGTACAAGGGCGCGGCTGGTGCCTTTTTTTGAGAATGATTCGATAAAAAATGGAACCGGCAGCCCATCGAATGCGATGAACACCGGTTCCTTAATGTTCAAGTCCTCGGGACTGATCTCGCGAAATCCAATGAGGATCTCGCCTTCGGTACCGTTGGACTTCAGTACCCGGGCAATCCGCAGATAATCTGACTTTGCCCTGGACATCGGACTAGGCTTCTGCCGGAGTCTCTGCCGGAGTTTCGGCAGGAGCCTCAGCTG
>ERZ779922.2130-NODE-2130-length-12247-cov-5.205381_pt1 | contig 12247 bp, 6 predicted proteins | sample MGYA00511544_ERZ779922 | MGnify/ENA primary metagenome ERZ779922 (study PRJEB29588, sample SAMEA2154516) | human gut metagenome | biome: human gut; feature: human-associated habitat; material: faeces | place: Denmark | collected 2008/2010 ... | reverse complement strand
TCCGCTACGATCAGATGGTCGATGCAGTCCTGGATGTCGCCGTCCATGAAGGCCGCGAGGTTGTAGATCGTGTAGTTGATGCGGTGGTCGGTGATGCGTCCCTGCGGATAGTTGTAGGTGCGTATCTTGGCCGAACGGTCGCCCGTCGAGACCATCGTCTTGCGCTTCGAGGCGATTTCGTCGAGGTATTTCGAGTACTCGAGGTTGAAGACGCGCGTGCGCAGCTCCTCGAAGGCCTTGTCGAAGTTCTTGAGCTGCGACTTCTGGTCCTGGCATTGCACGACGATGCCTGTCGGGATGTGCGTCAGGCGGATGGCCGAGTAGGTCGTATTGACCGACTGTCCGCCGGGGCCCGAGGCGCAGAAGATATCCTTGCGGATGTCGTTCATCGAGATCTCGACGTCGAACTCCTCGGCTTCGGGCAGCACGGCCACCGATGCGGCCGAGGTGTGCACGCGGCCCTGCGTCTCGGTCTGCGGCACGCGCTGCACGCGGTGCACGCCCGACTCGTACTTGAGCGTTCCGTAGACGTTCTGGCCCGTAACCTTCATGACCACCTCCTTGTATCCGCCTGCGGCGCCTTCCGACGACGAGGTGATCTCGTAGCGCCAGCCCTTCGACTCGATGTACTTGGTGTACATGCGCAGCAGGTCGCCGGCGAAGAGTGCGGCCTCGTCGCCGCCCGTGCCGCCGCGGATCTCGACAATGGCATTCTTCGAGTCCTGCGGGTCCTTCGGGATGAGCAGCAGCTTGATCTGCTCCTCGAGTTCGGCGATCTGCGGTTCGAGTTCGGCGATCATCTCGCGGGCCATCTCGCGCATCTCCTCGTCCTTGTCGTTGGCGTAGGTGTCCTTGGCCTCGGCGAGGTTCGCCAGGGCCGTGCGGTAACGCTCCGAGGTCTCGATGATCGGTTCGAGTTCCTTGTACTCCTTGGTGAGCTGCACGAACTGCTTGACGTCGGCGATCACTTCGGGGTCGGTGAGCTTCTGCCCGGTCTCCTCGTACTTGAGCTTCAGACCGTCGAGGCGGTTCAATATGGAGTTGTCTGCCATAAAAGTGGAATGATTCGTTTTTTGTTTTGGGGCAAAGATACGGAAAATGCGCGAAGAATGAAAAACCCGCCGTGCGATTATTCGTTCTGCCGGGAGAGGCGCCCGAGCCAGTCGAGCACCGCCTGCTGCCACGCCTCGCGGTAGCGGAAGTCGGAGCGGATGCCCCATCCGTGGCCCCCTTCGGGGTAGATGTGCATCGAGGCGTCGATGCCGTGCTCCTTGAGTGAGCGGTAGTACTCCGTGGCATTGACCGGCGGAACCGTGCGGTCGTCGTCCGAGAGCAGCAGCAGGGTCGGCGGCGTTGCCGGCGTGACGCGCCGCTGCAACGAGTAGGCCTCGCTGTCGGTCCGGCTGCGTGCTGCGCCCAACAGGTTGTCGAACGATCCGCGGTGGCAGCGGCCTTCTTCGGCCGTGATGACCGGGTAGAAGAGGATCGAGAAGGCGGGACGGCATGATCCGATCGTCGATGCCATGGCCGCGAGGTGCCCTCCGGCCGAGAAACCTGCGATGCCTACCTCTTCGGCCGTGAAGCCTTCGGCTCCGGGGACTTCGCCCGAGAGGATGCGGAGCGCCTGCACGGCATCCTCGAGCGGTACTTCGGGGTGGCCGTTGGGCATCCGGTACTTGAGTACGGCGGCCGTGATCCCGTGCGCGGCAAACCATTTGGCCACGTCGTAGCCTTCGTAGTCCATGCAGAGCAGCCGGTAGCCGCCGCCCGGGCAGATCACGACGGCCTGTCCGGTGGCTGTTGCGGGGTCGGCCGGGAAGATGTAGAGTTCGGCCTGAGACGTATCGGCGATACGGTCTCTTTCGGGTTCCGTTTCGGGGGCCGTGATGCCGTTGGAATGGGACGCGGTGCGGTTGTCCCAGATCCGCACCGTGGTGGCCTGCCCGTAGTCGCGGGCTGTGGCCGTGGCCGTCAGCAGCGAGAGGGCTGCAGCCAGCAGGGTCTTGTGTTTCATCTTGGTTCGTTATTTCAGGAATCCGCCCGGTCGGGAGGGATCCCGATCGGGCGGAAACGGTTCATGACGGGCGGTGTGCCGGATCAGATCACGATGTTGATGATCTTGCCCGGGACGACGATCACCTTCTTCGGAGCCTTGCCGTCGAGCCATTTCTGAGCCTCGGGGGCCTGTACGACGTCGGTCTGGATCTCGGCAGGGGCCATGGCCGTCGGGTACTCCTTCTTGAAGCGCAGCTTGCCGTTGATCGATACGGGGTATTCGAACGAGCTCTGCACGAGGTACTTCTCGTCGCATGCGGGGTAGCTGGCGTCGCAGATCGATCCGGTATGGCCGAGCGCCTCCCACAACTCCTCGGCGATGTGCGGCGCGAAGGGGGCCAGCAACACCGTGAGGGGTTCGAGGATGGCGCGCTTCGAGCAGTCGCCCAGTTCGTTGAGGCAGATCATAAAGGCCGCCACGGAGGTGTTGAACGAGAAGTTCTCGATGTCGTCGGTCACCTTGCGGATCGTCTTGTGCAGCGTGCGGAGCTCCTTCTCCGTGGGAGCCTCGTCCGTCACGACAAGCCGCCCGTCGCGGTCGAAGAAGAGGCGCCAGAAGCGACGCAGGAACTTGTGTACGCCGTCGATGCCGTTCGTATCCCAGGGCTTCGACTGCTCGAGCGGCCCGAGGAACATCTCGTACATGCGCAGCGTGTCGGCGCCGTAGTTCTCGACGATGTAGTCGGGATTGACGACGTTGAACATCGATTTCGACATCTTCTCGATGGCCCAGCCGCAAATGTACTTGCCGTCCTCGAGGATGAACTCGGCATCCTTGAAATCGGGCATCCAGCGGCGGAAGGCCTCCAGGTCGAGGATGTCGTTCCGGACGATGTTCACATCGACGTGGATCTCCTGCGTCTCATACTGGTCGCGGAGGCCAAGCGAGACGAACTTGTTGGTCCCGACGACGCGGTAGACAAAGTTCGAGCGGCCCTGGATCATGCCCTGATTGACGAGTTTGCGGAAGGGCTCCGCTTCGCAGACATACCCCAGGTCGTAGAGGAACATGTTCCAGAAACGCGAGTACATCAGGTGTCCCGTGGCATGCTCGATGCCGCCGACGTAGAGATCGACGCTGCGCCAGTATTCGTCCGCCTCACGGCCGACGAGCGCCTTGTCGTTGTGGGGATCCATGTAGCGCAGGTAGTAGGCCGACGAGCCGGCAAATCCGGGCATCGTCGAGAGCTCGTAGGGATATCCCTCGGGGGTGCACCAACCCTTGACGCGGGCCAGGGGCGGTTCGCCCTCGGCCGTGGGTCCGAAGTTTTCGATCGGCGGCAGCTCGAGGGGCAGCTGCTCCTCGGAGAGCGGGCAGGCCGTGTCGCCCTTGTAGTAGATCGGGAAGGGTTCGCCCCAGTAGCGCTGGCGCGAGAAGATGGCGTCGCGCAGGCGGTAATTGACCAGCCGCTTGCCCAGGCCGCGGCGCTCGACCTCGTCGAACATCTGGGTGATGGCCTCCTTGACGTCCATGCCGTTGAGGAAGTCCGAGTTGATCATCCGCCCGGACTTGGCGTCATAGGACTCCTTCTCGATGTCGCCTCCCTCGACCACCGGGACGATCTCCAGCCCGAAATGGCGGGCGAAGGCGTAGTCGCGCGAGTCGTGGGCCGGAACGGCCATGATGGCCCCCGTGCCGTAGCCGGCGAGCACGTAGTCCGAGACGTAGATCGGAATGGCGCGTCCCGTGAAGGGGTTGATGGCGTAGGAGCCTGTAGCCACGCCACTCACGCGCCGCGTCTCGGCGATGCGCTCGCGTTCGGACCGCTTGCGGGCCTGGGCGATGTACTCCTCGACGGCACTGCGGTTCTCTACCGTGGTGAGCTCGCCGACCCATTCGTGCTCGGGAGCGATGACCATGAACGTCACGCCGAAGATCGTGTCGGGGCGTGTGGTGAAGATCTCCAGTTTGCGCTCCGAACCCTGGATGTCGAAGAAGACCTGGGCACCGACCGAGCGGCCGATCCAGTTGCGCTGGATCTCCTTGAGCGAGTCGCTCCACTCGAGGCTGTCGAGTCCGTCGAGCATCCGCTGCGCATAGGCCGTCACGCGCAGCAGCCACTGCTTCATGCGCTTCTGCTCCACGGGGTAGCCTCCGCGCACCGAGAGCCCGTCGCGCACCTCGTCGTTCGCGAGCACCGTGCCCAGTTTCGGACACCAGTTCACCATCGTGTCGGCCCGGTAGGCGAGGCGGTAGTTCTGCAGCACCTGCTCGCGGCGCGCCTCGTCCCATGCGTTCCACTCTTCGGCCGTGAAGTGCAGCTCCTGCGTCGAGGCGGCATCGAGCCCCTCGGTGCCCTTCTCGGCGAAGGCGGCCTTCAGTTCCTCGATCGGACGGGCCTTTTGAAGACGGTTGTCGTAGTAGTGGGCGAACATCTCGAGGAAGGCCCACTGTGTCCATTTATAATAGGAGGGGTCGCACGTGCGCACCTCGCGGTCCCAGTCGAACGAAAAGCCGATCTTGTCGAGTTGCTCGCGGTAGCGGGCGATGTTGCGCTCGGTCGTCACGGCGGGGTGCTGCCCGGTCTGGATGGCATATTGCTCGGCCGGCAGACCGAAGGCGTCGTAGCCCATCGGGTGGAGGACATTGAATCCCTTGAGCCGCTTGTAGCGCGAGTAGATGTCCGAGGCGATGTAGCCCAGCGGATGGCCGACATGCAGGCCTGCCCCCGAGGGGTAGGGGAACATGTCGAGCACGTAGAATTTGGGGCGCGAGGGGTCCACCTCGACGCGGTAGGTCTTCCGCTCTCTCCAGCGTTGCTGCCATTTGGATTCGATCTCCTTGAAATTGTATTCCATATCTCGTTTCGGTTTATTGTCGATTTTCCCGCAAAATTAAGGAAAACTTTTCGGATTTTGCGCTTTTCGGGGGCTTATTCCCCGATAAAAGGGGTGGATTGCATGCTGTTCCGCTTCCGGTGCCTGCAGCCGGCCTCCCGGCCCGGCTTTTGCACGGCTCTGCATGGCTGTTTGCCGCCGGTCCCGGGACGGGCGGCGGGTGGGGCCGCGGCGCCTTTTTTGTTATCTTGTGCGCCCTCTGGCGGCAGGGCTTTGGAAAAATGCGGCGCGGACTTCGGCGGGCAGATGCTTTTCGTGAGGCTGCCGCCCGGATATAGGGATAACCTATTGGTATATAAAAAATAACGATTTGACAAATCGATTCTGTTGTATTACCTTTGCTGATGAAAAACAAAAACAGTATTAAAAATAACTATTAACAACTTAAATTTTACTACTATGAAAACGATGGATTATCTGCACCTGAATGCGTCGGCCGTCAATGGCGTTGTAAACTCGCTGAAGAGCCTTTTGGCCGACTATCAGATCTTCTACGCCAACCTGCGCGGACTGCATTGGAATATTCGTGGACGGGCCTTCTTCGTCCTGCATGCCAAGTTCGAGGAGCTCTACGACAATGCGGCTGCCAAGGTCGATGAACTGGCCGAGCGGATCCTGATGCTGGGCGGCGAGCCCGAGAACCGTTTCAGCGAGTACCTCAAGACGGCGCGGCTGCAGGAGGTTTCCGGAGTTTCGTGTCCCGATGAGGCGGTGAAACTCGTACTCGAGAGCCTCGGCCATCTGATCGGCGAGGAGCGCAAGCTGCTCTCCGAGGCGTCGGAGGCCGGCGACGAGGCAACCGTGGCGCTGATGAGTGACTACCTCCGTGAGCAGGAAAAGTTGGTTTGGATGTTGGTGGCTTATAATAGCAAGTAATTAAGATAAAAGGTTTAGGTTAAAAAAAGGAGATGTGTCAAAATAATCACATCTCCTTCTTATTTCTATTCAAACTTACAAATAAACTAGAAGAATCAAGGACAAGGTACCTCAGTCATCCATTCTATATCGCCAGTTCCTTGTTTTACAGCAGTATGACCGTGCCCGGTATAATCCTTACACTCGTCACTCATGTCATCCAGTTTCCAATATCCTTCCAACCCTTCACTGTCCACTTCTACAAAACAACGATGAAGCGGATTCTTCAACTCGGAAGCAGTCAATGCCCTTGTCCAAAAACGTGCTTCGCTCACAGAGCCTTTCAAATAGAAACCGTTTTGCACTCCCGGTGCAGCTCCGATGTAGAACTTATCTGACAATGAAATCGGATTTGCATATTCCGCTTGTACAAACAAAATTCCATCAATATACAAAGACAGGGTATTGTTTTCAAACACTCCGGCTACATGATACCAAGCATTCTTTTCGAGCGTATATCCCAACTTACCAGCATACACTGACCACCCTTTCGTTGCAAACATAAAGACAGGCACATCACCTTCACCTCCCACACGGTCAGGAGTTCCATCTACAAAAATCCATGTACCTTTTTCTGCATTCTCTCCAACAGGAAAACCTATAATACTCATTAGATTACCACCATAGTATTTAGGGAACTCCCATAAACTTACTCTTGTTTCGATAGTAAATGCGCTCATATTCTGGAATCTGCTGACATCATTATCCTTAAAGTTTATCTTAAAATAATTCTGTCCATTCAGTTTAGGAACATTCACAAGTAACTTCCTGTTGACTATGACATATAAAACATCACTTCCCGGCAAACCAGGATAATCTTTATTTTTACTAACCAACTTTACAGGTAACAAAAAATTAACGCCTTTCTGTATGGCATCGATATCCTTTACCACCAATTTTACCGCTTCAGAACGATATTTTCCACTTTCTATCAATACGGAACTACTTGACAACACACAAGCACCTTCCGGTAGTGTCTTGTAAGATTCCCCATGATCACTATTATAACGTTCCACCAATGAATTGTCAATCATCAATTCACCTTCTATATTTGAATTTGCAACCAACGAACTGGAAATTGTTATTCCCAGTTCATCGTTATTGTTCGTTGCAGAGAAAGTCGTTATAGGAGTCTTTTCAGCAGCAGTGATATACACCGCTTCCACATCTATGCTTTCATTGCAGGACGTTCCTATAAACGCAAGACATGAAAGGCAAGCAACAGCCCATATATTTTTTGTGAATAAATTTTTCATTTCTTTATAACTTTATAATTGTTATTCTTCGACTTCATTCTCTTCTCCTTCAGATTCATCTTCCACTGTTTTACCAGCAGGATTCATAATCTGAATCGCCTGACGTGCATAATAGTAATTATTAGGTGGTACCGGCAAATTCAAATGGTTTCCTTCAGCATATCCGAACTGTAATACATAAGCGCCACAACCCGCTACATTATTCGGACTTTCCGCAGCATAATGCGCCATCCCCCATAAACTGGGAATGTATTCATTATCATACCGATATCTCACTCCTCCTTGTCCAAACGCATTGCCAACCTTGCTCACCCATTCGCAAAAGATTCGCTTTTCATTTGGAAATCCCTTTCCATAGTCTTGATATCCATTCTGACATCTTCCATTCAATGAAGATTCGGAACTGGCACTATATGCCTGACCTATAAAATAATCAAAACGATCTGCATATTCAGCGTCATTCCACTGTCCGTCAACAACCAACAACTTATGTTTACCATCCACTTTATATTGCTCATCACACTTAGGACCCAGATATTTGCTCATTACATCAATAAAAGTACGCATCATCTCTGTGGTATAACTATCTCCGCCGAAACTTGGTTCATAGTCCAAATCAAATCCGTCCAATCCCCATGTGTAAATAGAATCAACCAGATTCTCAGCGTATACTATCATCGAATCTAAATCCTCTCTTCCTTCTCCAGTCGTAGCAAAATATTTATCCGGCCACATTGTCAATAATACCTTGGTACCCCTGCGCTCTTGAAGGAATTTCACATCCTCCCGATTCTGTTTATTATTCACATATCCGGTAAAGAATGAGACAATGTCAAGGCTATCAGGGATACCTCTTAACCGGGTCTGCATGGAAGAAGTAGCAGGACTATAGTTCATCCATGCAAAGAAAATCTTATGTTTCGAGTTCTTGTAGGCAATCAACGCAGCCTCTTCTTCCGGCGTCAATTCCTTATATTTCATTTCCGGCAAAATAGTCTGTTCAGCTTCTATCCAATCGCTACATCCGATAATCTGGGTCACCATAAACAGGCAACACAGAAATTTTATTATCCGATCGTTTTTCATATCCATATAAAACTATTAAGATTATACACTATATTTTTAATTCTGATAAGGTTTATCATTTCTTTTATCCCACCAAAGTTTCGTTCCACCATTATCTGCACCACCGAGCAATTCAGGATTATTCACGGCTTCTTGATACAAATCGGGATAATCTTTCGACAAGTTGGTAGGATAAGGTAATCTAGCCACTTGTTTCTTAGAATCGATAAGCCCGCCACTATTATTTCTGGCTACCCGAATCACTCTCGGACATCCCGTTCTTCTGAATTCGCTCCATGCTTCTTGTCCGTCAGGGAACAGAGCAATCCACTTTTGAGTAATGATTTTCTCCAACTTCTCATCAAAGCCAGTGGCATCCGCCCAATTCACTGACACTTGTCCCGTACTACTGTCACTATAACTGGAGTTTTTCGGATCAACATAACCTTTCGGCAAAGTAGTCCGTTTTATGTATGCACTCGCATCCCCCGCTTTTGCCTGGGTAGCCCCTAGAGGTTGAGAAAAAGCAGTCGCAATCCCATTTTCATATAATGTTTCTGCGTCTCCCCCCGCATTCCATTTACGCAAAGCAGCTTCCGCACGCAGAAAATAGACTTCCGCAGCATTCATAAACTGGATAGGCGTACTTGAAGAGACATTCAGATTAGAAAATACCTTATAGTCATTTCCATTGAACATACTACCACATCTGATTCCGTTATATTCTTTAAATCCGGAAACTTCCGATTTGGCAAACCAAATATCCAGACGAGGATCTTCATACCCTTTCAAATAGCTCTCCAGGGTTGCTCCCAAACGACTGTCATTGTAAGTGTAACAAATCATATACAAGGGATTGACCGTTGCAGAGCCATCCACTTTTAACATGGCATTATCCTCATTATCAATAAATACACCGTCTCTTATTGCCTCTTCAGCTTTCTGCTGGGCCATCGTTTCGTTTACATAAACGATACGAAGAGCCAGACGCAACTTTAAAGAATTAGCAAACTTTACCCACTTTTCAAAATCACCGCCATAAATCTTATCATAACTCACCAATGGTTTGGCACCGGGATTATCTTTGATAAATTCTTTCAATATCCCGATTGCTTCATCCAGTTCACTAAAGAACTGTTCATAAATGACTTGTTGTGAAGTGAACGGAACATTAGAAGCTGGTGCGAAATCCTTATAAGGGACCGGACCATACATATCCGTGATACGGTGCATACCGAATACTTTCAGAATCTGTCCCACCGCAAATGTGGAAGGATTGATATTCCTCTTGGTGTAAAGAGTATACCAAGGAGTCATATAATTCTGATAAGCCACAGTATAAGCAGCCGCACACCAGTCAGGATACATGTCATACGTCGTATTATTCCTTCCGTTACTATCAAACATGTTGGAAGCTCCCTGATGTCCGGAAAAGATATCTCCGGCAAGGCTGAACATTTTCTGATAGTTATTAACATCTATATTCTGATCTTTTGTAATACACGGATACATCTGATACTGCATTTGCGTTATCATTGATCCCGTACCCAAGTTGTCATACCCCAACTCTTCTTCCGTTACAGCATTGGGATCGGTATTCGTCTCCATGAAATCTCCCGTACAAGCTCCCAACATCCACAAAGAACAAGCAGAAACCAGAAGCAGACTTTTGCCGAAATATCTATTATTTAGTATCATTTTCATCTGTTTGTTAATTTAGTTATAATGTAAATTTAAGACTTACCCCGAAGCTTCTCAAGCTCGGCATCAGGAAGTAATCGATACCTTGATAGAAAGTACCTACAGAAGAGGTCAGCTGCGGATCGAAAGGAGCCTTATTATAAATCATAAACAAATTACGTCCAGTCACGGACAGAGTCAAATCCTTCACAAAGTTCTTGAACAATGGTTTGAAACGATAAGAAAGTGAAGCTTCTCTCAAGCGTATATTGGTAGCATCATATACATAATTGGACAATACACCTGTACCTGCTCCCATTTGAGTATAGTAGGTTTCCGCATCCATCAGCACTCCGTTTACAAGCACACCACCATTGTCACGCGCCTTTGCACTCTGTTCGGATACACCGAAAGAATCCAACACAGCTTGTGTGGCAGAAACCACTTTTCCGCCAATCCGGGCGTCAATCAAGAAAGAAAGAGTAAACCCTTTATAACTGAACGTATTGTTAAATCCCAAAGAACAATCCGGATTGGTATTTCCCGCATAAATCAGGTTTTCATTGTCCACCATCATACTCAAAGTATTTGGATTCACATATACATATCCATTTCCGTCTTTCTTCACCGAATTGACATATATATCACCGATAGAACCACCTTCATCGATATAGTTCCGGAATGAATATGAAAGGCCACCCATGTCAAAATGCGAAACATCCATATTGGCTCCAGTGAACGGATTAGGAACATTTCTTACCAATTCCACAATCTTATTTTTATTGTATGTAACGGTCAGTTTAGGCGAATAATTGAACTCTCCAAACGTCAGGTCGGCATCAATGGAAGCCTCAAGACCTTTATTGTTTACTTTGCCGGCATTCACATAGAAGTTGGCATAACCGCTACTTTCTGGTGCTCTGAATTTGAACAACTGGTCGTAAGTGTTAGCATTATAATACGTTATGTCTAATCCCAACTTGTTATTCAAGAAGCGAGCATTCAGACCAATTTCAAACGATTGTGTCTTTTCAAATTTCAAGTTATCGATAGGCAGGTCAGGATTGATGCTTACACCACCACCCGGACTAATCGGATAAGACGGAATCGTGATTCCTGCAAGTGACATCGGTACATTTCCGACCTTGGCATACGACAGGCGAAGCTTGGAGAACGTCAATATTTTCTCCGGAACTTTGAAGAACTCTGTCAACACAAAAGACATACCTACCGACGGGTAAAAGAAACTCTTGTTCTTGGTATTGGCTAACAATGAAGTCCATTCGTTACGTCCGGTTACATCAAGGAATATTTTTCTTTTCCAATCCACAGAAGCACTGAAGAACACAGCTTGCGACTTCATCGTTTTACCTTCCTGATATTGGGGTTCCGGAGTCAGGTTGTTCAATGTAAACTTATTGGCTACACTGGCAAGAGGTGCTCCGAATTCCAGTTTGTTAGAATTGGCCGTATAATCGAATGACGCATTCTTAAAGCTGGCACCCGCATTGACTACAAATCCCCAGTCTGCTATCGTTTTCTGGAAATTGGCAATCACATCCCCATAATCCTGGATATTCTTTTCCGTTGCCAACAAATATGAACCTTTATCCGAACTGGAAGCCAGCAACAACAATGTAGAAGCATAATTCTTGATTTCATTCTTCTTGTTATCGCGGTCCGTACGGAAACGAGCACTGATGTTAAACCATTCATTGAACGTATATTTCAAGCTTCCTCCAATAATGAAACGCTCGTTATGGTTAATGTTGAAATTGCGGTGCGTAATCCAATACGGATTCTGAATACTTCTCTTTTGGTCGCCATAAGGCCAAAACTGAACCGGGAATCCTCTGTCCGCACTATAACGCTCGTAAGATTTATACTTATCTATATTATCACCGCGAGGAAACAGATAGATCGGTACAATCGGATTATAATAGTCACCCTGCGAAAGCATATTCTGTGCTTTCTTGTTTGTATACATAAAAGTAGCTCCCAAAGAAAGTTTGTCCGTAATGGTATATGTACCATTATAGGAAACGTTGTAGCGGTCGAGATTGTTGTTATGGACTACCCCACGGGCATTATAAGAAGAAAGAGAAATATAGGATTTATGATTCTCCGTTCCCAACTGTGCCCCGATGCTGTTGGAGAAACTCATGCCTGTGTCAAAGAAATCTGCCGGATCATAATTCGCAGGAGTCTCCAGCTTCGGTCCCCAACTGGAAAATTCATCCGTCCGGCTTCCGTACGTATTTTGCAACTTCGGCAAGAGAAGTGGTTGGTAGAAATCGGAATAATGGGAGAATGAAATACGAGGCTTTCCGTCTTTCAGTCCTCCTTGCTTAGAAGTCAACATGATTACTCCATTCGCAGCCTGACCACCATAGAGAGCAGCTGCCGAGGGTCCTGTCAACACAGTCACTTCCGCAATA
>ERZ779922.2123-NODE-2123-length-12265-cov-3.132514_pt1 | contig 12265 bp, 13 predicted proteins | sample MGYA00511544_ERZ779922 | MGnify/ENA primary metagenome ERZ779922 (study PRJEB29588, sample SAMEA2154516) | human gut metagenome | biome: human gut; feature: human-associated habitat; material: faeces | place: Denmark | collected 2008/2010 ... | reverse complement strand
AATTAGCCGCCGCCGATGCCGCCGTTTCCGCCGCCGACAAAGAAGTTGACAGCGCACAACGTTCGTTGGACGCCGAATTGGAAGCAAGGGCAAACGGGTACGCCAATAATGTTGTACAAGCGCAAAAGGAGTTGGATTTGGCAAAGAAAAACCAAGAAAAAGCGTTGAAAGAACAACAGAAAGCGCAAAAACAGCAGGCAGCAATACAAACATTGCAGCAAATCGGAAACATGGTAACAGCAACGGCGTTGATTTGGTCGCAATTAGGTTTCCCGTTTGCAATACCTGCAATTGCCGTAATGTGGGCGAGTTTTGCAGCGTCTAAAATCAAGGCGGCGCAATTGGCAAAACAGACCGGAGGAACCGGAGGAACGGAAACATACGGCGACGGTACCGTTGAACTTTTGGAGGGCGGTTCGCACCAAAGCGGAAATGATATTGATTTAGGAACGAAACCGGACGGAACCCGCCGGCGTGCCGAGGGAGGCGAATTTTTCGCCGTGATAAATAAACGAAGTTCACGCCGTTTCAGAAAAATAATACCGGACGTTATCAATTCGCTAAACAATGGTACGTTTGCACATAAGTATTTAAAATCCTATTCAGACGGCGACGGTTTGACGTTAAACGTTACCGGACAAAGCCCGGATTTACGCAATTTGTCGGATGATGTAAGGGAAATTAAGGAACAGAACCGACGACGGGTTTACGTGGATGGCGACGGAAATACGATTGAAAGTTACAAGAATTTGAAACGTAAAATAAAAAGACTATGACACCAAAATATAGATTCTTTTTGCAGATAGGGGAGGACGGAACCAAACAAACCGTCCGCCCCAATTATAAGGATGATTTAACGTTGGATTATGAGTTGGAAACAAATCAAAGGTTTTACCGGGCTAAATTGTCCGGTAAAATAAACTTTGTCCGTGCTGATTACGATATTATCAATAACGCCCCGTTTGATTCTGAATTTTTCCTATATATCGAAAAAAGCGATGATTGGGGACAAACATACAATCAATACTATAAAGCAAAGTTTATGAAAACGGATTGTACGTTTAATGATGATGATAAATTGGTTACGGTACAGCCGGAAACAATAGACCAATACAACGACGTTTTGGCAGGATTGGAAAAGGAATACAATTTAATTGAGTTGGCCCCACAAATCGAATTTCTTACAATAAGAAAACGCCCATTGATACAAATATACGTTCCCGGAGATAGTATTGTTTCGTGCTTTTTGGGCGGCACGAATTGGGAACAAGACGCAAACGCCACGACCGACCAAAACGCATTAGTTCGGACGTATCATTTTGCATTGTGTAATATTTTGAAAGAAATACAAATTACGTCGCAAGGTTCCCCGGCGGTAATATCCGGGCTTTATAGTGGGCGGATGTCGACGGGTGTAAGTCCTGATGAATTTATGGGAGATTTATACCCGGAATTAAATGTAAATTATTATATCCATATTGCACAAAAACGAGTTGTGGGTGGGCTACCTATTGGGCTAGCAGGTGTTGAGATACGCCGCCGTTCTGATGATGTGGCAATGTTCCGGTATACAAAGACAATGCAAGAACCTTTTGATACGTTGGAATTTGATTTAACCGCCGTTGAGGGTTCCGGAGCAACGGGTACGATGCACGCCGATATGAAAAGTTATAATATATACGCCCGATATTTGGTTGATGTTGATAAAATAGACGATTTAGATACATACCCGTTGCCGTCCGATGATATTGTAGATAATAATAGAAATTACCGCCGGGCAATTGGTTACGCAATCGACGTGGCATTTATATCTAAAAATTTTTCAGATACGCCGACCGAGTGGGGATTAGCAGACAACGGAAAGTATTTTGCGCCGCCTTATTCCATATATGGACAAACGTTTTATCCAATCGCCCGGTCAACGTGGCGTTATGCGTCGTTATGGTTTGGGTTTTATCTGATGGATTGGATATTAGAGGAAAAAGCCCGAAAAGCATATACTTTGCGTGATGCGTTTACATTGTCGTCATGTATCAATGTGCTATTAAAAGAATTTGCGCCCGGAATAACGCATGAAGCGACGCCGGAATACAGCCAATTTCTTTATAACACAAACAATCCTATTTCCGGGAAGTCATTTAAGTTGCTAATAAGTCAGAAAAGTAATATCATTAATGGAGAATATCAGACCCAGGCGCAAAAAGCCCCGGTTACATTGCAACAGATTATGACGATGTTACGGGATATTTACAAATGTTATTGGTATATTGAGGACGGAAAATTTAAGATTGAACAAGTAAGTTGGTTTAGAAATGGCGGTTCGTATGGATATAACCCAATTATTGATTATGATTTAACGCAGTTAGAAAACGTTAGGAATGGCAAGAAATTAGCTTTTGCGACGTCGGAATATTCATTTGACAAAGTAGATATGCCGGAACGTTACCAATTTGAATGGATGGATGACGTAACAACGCCATTTGAAGGGTTGCCAATAGAAATTACGTCAAAATATGTAACAGCCGGAAAGATAGAAGAAATAAATATTTCCAATTTTACGTCTGATATTGATTTGATGTTGTTAAACCCCGGTGCAATTAGTTCGGATGGATTCGCATTGTTTGCGGCGGTTACGCCGTCCGGAGGCGGACAATTGGAATTACCGTTTACACGGCAAACCGTTGATAATGTAGAATACTATTTGCAAAACGGTTATTTAGCGTTTATCAATATACAACCGACATATTGGGCTTATGACATGCCCGCACGGAATTTTAAAATAAATAATTCCCCAAATTATGCAATCGGGATTGAGAGAAAGAAAAAACAAACACTAAATTTCCCGGCAGGAACCACAGACCCAAACCCGATGCAGTTAGTTAAAACATATATCGGTAACGGTCAAGTTGATAAACTTTCAGTAAATTTGTGTAGTCGAAACATTAAAGCAACGTTGAAATATGATACAGAATAACAATATAAGCGTTTTGCCGTGGTACACGTCAATAAATGAACAGAACCACAGAAAAAGTTACGCATACGGCGCAATTTACCCGTTATTTGCCCCGGCTGATAGATTGTTGCCGTTTCAGATAATAAGAAACACACGGTCAAACAATGTTACGTCAGTTGTATTGTATGAAAAGACCGGAAAGCAAGTTGCAAACATAACAACGTACATGAAAGAAACCGGATTGCAGATTGTCCGGTTTCAAACGTTGGGTTATGATGTTATATTGTACCCGTCAATATTACCCATGCCATTAAATCAGTTGGACGGAATATATTATATGGCATTATCGGATGGCGTGCAAACGTGGTATTCTGAAATGTTCACGGTCGTACAAGATGTTTCCGGTTACTTAAAAATACAATGGTGGGATATTGAAAATTTGGTATTTGACGCCGGGCAAATAGTATATAAAAACCCGGATTTCAAAAATACGTTGTACCTTTGTACAGAGTTGGGAAAACCGGATTATGAATTTGAAGAGGACGGCGAAGAACGGGACGGGTATTTTTTTCCGGAAAAACAAATATCAGTCAAAACGTTTAAATGTACGATATTGGCACCGGAGTTCCTTTGCGACGTTATGCGTTTTATCCGTATGGCTGATTACATTCATATAACGGATAAATACGGTAGGGAATACGATTGCGATACATTTCTAATTACACCAAAATGGCAAACGCAGGGAGATTTGGCAAGCGTAGAAATTGAGTTCAAAACAAATACAGTCGTCAAGAAAATAGGACGTGGCTATATAATAGCAAACAAAGGAGATTTTAACGAAGATTTCAATAATGATTTCAAAAACAATTAAATTATCAAATTATGGGAAATTACGATGAATTAAAACAAGCGATTGCCGCCGTTATCAAAACCAACGGAAACCAAGAAATTACGGGAGAGGTAATGCAAAACGCATTGTTAAGCATTATTTCAACCGTTGGGAATTATGCTACATTTGCCGGAATAGCAACACCGGAAACAAATCCGGGAACACCCGACCAAAATGTTTTTTGGCTTGCACCATTTGAGGGCGTTTATGTGAATTTTAATGGTATAATTATTGGCGAAAGTGAGATTGCAATAATACTAAATAGGGATAATAAATGGATAAAATATGATACATATATATATCAAAAAATCGGTTCATATTCGCAAATTAATATATCTGATACAATTACAGGTAAAGTCTTAGATTATAATATTGATATTAAATCGGGAACAAAAATATTTGCAAAATGGAAATTTGGACGTATTGATAGCGGTCAAAAAGCAACTATTGTATTACATTACACCGACGACACTTCTGGATTTGTTTTCCCGGATGCAACGCCTAGTTTGCCAAGTGGTAAATATATTGCTACGGCTGCAAAAGATGTAAATAATATCATAATTGGATATAAAGATGGTTATTCGGGAACATTGGATATTGATGTGAAATTGACTCTAAATGATTTTATTATCGGAAATGCGGAGGATATTTCAGCAAATATTGTAGATGTTCAAGAAAATGAATATAAAAATAATGTTTTAAGGAAACCTTTTAACATTGGAGTAGGAAAAACTTTATTAGCTTTCGGAGATTCAATAACTTACGGATATACTTCTATTTCTTCAGAATCATTTGCTAATGAAGGTGGATATAAATACATACAAGTATTAGCTAATAATTTGGGTATGACTTTACGAAATTATGCAGTATCGGGAGTAACCGCAACAGATTGTACTTCAATGTCAAGAAATTGGCTTTATAATCAAATAAACAATGCCCCTGTTGGTGAGGCAGATGTTATTATGGTTGCTATTGGTATAAATGATTTTGATGTTAATAATTCTAATTTAGGGACTTTAGAAGATGTTGCAGGTGATAATACTTTTTATGCAGCATTAAAAAAATGCTATAATCTGATAAAGTCAAAATGGCAGAATGCACAAGTAATTGCACTTACTCCAATTAATTATTTAGGTAATAATGACAGGGAAAATCCTTTATATAAATATAGGAATGCAGTTTTTGAATGTGCTACGATAAATGGATTTTCTGTTATTGCAGGACAAACAATACCTTTTCCAACAGAAAGAGGTCTTTATTCAAATATTTTATTAGCTGATAATTTACATCCTACTAGTTTAGGATATAAATTTATGGGAGATTGTTTAAGTGGTATTATTTTATAATATGGATAAAATATTCAATTTAGAGCAATGGAGATTAATAACCGTATCAGCATTTTCGCCGATATTGGGTTATTATACGCCAACAAAAGGATTTGTATTGTCGTTGGTTGTTATGTTCGCTTTCAACATTTGGGTGGGTATGCGTGCCGACGGCATTTCAATCAAATGTTGCAAAAACTTTTCTTTCCGAAAGTTTAAAAACGCATTATGCGAGTTACTATTGTACCTTGTAATTATAGAGGTAATATTTACAATAATGGTTAGTTGCGGCGATGAAAATGCGGCGGTTATCGTGGTAAAATCACTAACATACGTGTTTATGTATGTGTATTTGCAAAATGCGTTCCGCAATCTGATTATTGCGTACCCCCGGAATTTGGCATTACGTATTATTTACCATGTTATCCGTTTGGAGTTTACAAGGGCTTTTCCGTCGCATTTGCAACCGATAATTGACAGATTGGAAAAAGAATTTGGGGACGACCCCGACAAAAACAATAAAAAGAAAGGAGAAAACGAAAATGAGTAAAGTTGTAATTCTTGATGGAGGTCACGGCGTGGATTGTGCCGGGAAACGTTCCCCCATTTGGGGGGACGGTTCCCAATTGTTTGAATGGGAGTTTAACCGTGATATTGTACGCCGTATTGCGGCGATGTTGAAAGCGGAGGGAATAAAGTTTGAAATTTTGGTACCGGAGGACAACGACGTATCATTACCGGAACGTTGCCGACGTGCAAACGTTATCCATGCAGATTGCGGCAACAACGCCGTTTTGTTTAGCGTTCACGGGAACGCCGGAGGCGGCACCGGGTGGGAATGTTATACAAGCGTAGGACAAACGAAAGCGGATGCAATCGCAACCGTTCTTTGTAAGGAGGCGGAAAAAGAGTTTGCCCCGGATGGTTGGAAAATGCGTTTTGATTATGTGGACGGCGACCCGGACAAAGAAAGCCAATTTTATATTCTGAAACATACTGTTTGCCCGGCGGTATTATCTGAAAATTTCTTTTTTGATAATGAAAAGGATTGCCGTTTTATGATGAGCGACGACGGAAAAGAAAGGATTGCAAAGGTACATTTTGAAGCAATAAAGAAAATTGTATGAAAAAGTATTTGATTTGGGCGGCAATTGCGATGGTAGTTGCCGCCGTTGCAACAATATGGGTGCAACGAACGAAAATTGAAAAATTGACGGACGAACGGAACAGATACCGGGGAAATACAGAAACATTGTTGCAGGACGTCGAAACGTACAAAACAAAGGATAGTTTGAACGCCGCCAAAGTTGGAGTTTTGGAACTGAAATTGTCGGAGTTTGAAAGATACCGGGCGAGCGATGCAGAATTAATAAAAAACCTGCAAACAAAGAACCGGGAATTGGAGGCGGTAACAACGGCGCAAATGGAAACAATAACCCAGTTACGGGGAACCGTCCGGGATAGTATTGTTTATTTACCCGGAGATACAACAAAAACGGTTCTGAAATGCGTTGATATTTCCGACCCGTGGTTTTCCTTAAACGGAATCACGACACCAGACGGAACGTTTTCCGGGACGTTTGTAAACCGTGACAGCATTTTAATTGTTGCGACCGTACAATATAAAAGGTTTCTTAATTTCCTTTGGAAAACAAACAAAGTAAAGAACCGGGAAATTGACATTATCAGCAAAAACCCACATACAAAAATTATCGGGGTTGAATATATTGAAATTGAAAAATGATTATCTTTGTATCGCAATAAATACTTTTATCCATAGAAAATAAAAAAAATATTGTTTTGCAGGATTAAGCCGGGTTTTTCCCGGCTTTTTTAGTTTTGCCCATTTTTAGCCCCGTAGCGGGCTTTTCTTTCCCGGATGGATAAATTACACATTTCGCCCTAAAAAGTGGCTTAAATCGAAAATTCGACCAAAATAACTATCTTTTGAACCAAAAACAGAATTTTTTGCCATTTTCCGATAAAATAAAAAGAAATTCTTTTGGTAGTTAAAATAAAGGTTGTATATTTGCATTGTCAAACAACAACGACGGGGCGTTTACCCCGAACAATTAAAAGAAAATCAAAATGGCAACAACAATTTACAACGGTTTATTATACACAACAAAAGAAATTAATCGCAATTTCCGCATTAAAATCAACGGTATTGTTGACGGTAAAAAGGTTAACAAGTTGGTAGGCGTTAAAGGATTGATTGAATTGATTGGCGTTGAAATGGCTAATAAGATGTTGCGCCGTGCATTTAATGGCACCGATGATAAAACCGTTTGCAAATTGCGCAGAGGAATAAAGATAAGTTTCTATGTTAAATAATATCCGACCGGGCGGGTTCCCGGAACCAAATACAAATTCGTATGAGTTCAGAAAAAAGAAACAAGTTAAGCGAGATTTTCAAATTGGCGTGGCAGTTCGTAAAACGCAATGGTTATAAACTTTCAGAGGCTTTAAAATGTGCATGGTTGAACATTAAGTTGAAAGCCGAAATGAAAAAACGAATTGTAAAATTCTACTTTCAGAAAATAGACGGTTCATTGCGTGAGGCATACGGAACCACAAACCCGGAAACAATCCCGGCAACAACCGCCGACACGGTACAAACGTATTTCGATACAGAAAAGCAGGAATACAGATGTTTCAAAAAAGCTAATTTAATTCGTATTGCATAACCAACGCCGGGGAGTTCCCCGGCATATAACAAAAAAATGGAACAAAAATATTTTGTAAGAAAAGTTATTGAGTATTCATGTGTTGTATTCCAAGTTGTAAATAAAAAGACCAATTGCGTTGCATATTACGACAAGGACGAAGAAATTGCAAAAAGAGTATGTGATAAATGGAATAATACCAAAACATAAAAACAATAGTGTAATGGAAAGTATAATAATAAAAGAAATTGAAATGATGTTGGAACTACCTTTGTACGAAAGACAAAAAGCGTATTTCCAAGACTTATTAAACGCTGCAAAGCCCGTTACAATTGTTCCGGCGGCTGATGTATTAGAGGACTACGAATTGGACTACATACGGAACGTAATTAAGCCAAAGCCAAAAGAATGTTATCGTAACGCCTATTTGCTTTGCGAGGCTTTCCCGGAAAGAATCTTATATTGTGAGGGAAGAACAAACGTCCCAATACCGATTGACCATGCGTTTAACAAGGTCGGCGACGCATATATTGACATTACATTTGAATTTGCGTTGCATGAAAACCCGTCAATATATGAGTACGTAACATTTGGCGAGTACGACGCAAAGACCATACGAAAAGCAGTATTGGAAACCGGATATTACGGCGAAATTTACAAATGGTTGTATTATCAGAGTAAGAAATAAAAAGCCCCCCGGCGTCATAAATCAATATGCACCGGGGGAATTTTACGCAGTAACCGAGAGCGATATTTGGTTGATGCGGTACCACAAAAATATATTGTTTGCCGTAAATTGCAAAACAACCCGCAAAAATAAATTTGAAATAAAAGTATTTATTTTTGGTAATTAAAGAAATATTTGTACCTTTGCATTGAAGTTAAGCCCACGCACGGGGATAGTGCGAAATAATATGAATATCAGAAAAGACAAAGAATTGAACATTTTGGCGAAAGCAGCCGGAAAGAAAGCAACAGAAGTTGAAACAATCATTGTAAACCAATTAATCCAAAAGGAAATGATACAAGACGACCCGAAATTTTGGGGATGCACTTTGTTTGATAGTATCGAACGTGACGTTCCGGTTTCTGATGTTGTCGGCATTATCAAAGCAACCGGAATTTCGGTTGTACGTTCCGAACATTTGGACGCATTTCTGAATTTGGTATTGGTCGGAAAAGGAGATTGCCCGGTATGTGGCGGAGAAATGGAAGTTACCGACGCCGATTATAAATGTTGCGGCGGCGATGGGTATTTAACCCCGTATGAATACGAACCGATATTTGAGGAAAAAACCTGCAAACATTGCGGACACGTAGAATAATAACCATAAAAATAAACAATATGAAATTAAGAGTAAATGAAGCAATCGCCCGTTCCGAGGCGAACGGAAAAAAGGTATTGAAAAAGGATATTGCAGCCCGTTTATTTGAGGGCGCAAGCGAAAGCGCACAGCAGGTAAATATGACAAATCTTTGCAACGGGACAACCAAAAGGATTGTTCCGGAATGGGTAGTAATAATTTGCGAAATGTGCGGTTGTTCCGCCGATTATCTGTTTGGAATGGAGGATTAAAACCATGAAAAAGAAGTTTATCGAAAAAATGGAAAAGATGGTTGATGTTTTCTTTTCCGATGCGTGGCAAGCAAAGGTTTTTGCAATGATATTTAGCATTTTCGGAGTAATATGTTTTATTGCCGGATTTTGGAATTATATCCATTTTTTGTTTTCTGCAATGTGTGGATTAATGGTTTATGTATTGTTTAACGAATTAAAGAGCAAATAACATGATAGCGAAAAAGAAACAGCCGGAAAACCCGGAAAAAAGTATTGCAAACACAATGGGTAACGCAGTAAATGCGGTTAAGAAGTTGGCGGAAGCAATGGGACAATTGCCCGCCGATAAATTCCCGGAAATAAACGATGAACAACAGATTGGCCCCGGATTGGATGCCGTCGAAATAGAACAGCCCGCCGGGGCTTTTGAAATTGTGCCGGGCATGACGGTTGAGGAAATGACAGCAATGTTTTTTGATGGTGCGTTGATTGAACCGCCGTATAAAGTATGGCAGCTAAACAGCAAAGGACACCGATATTATTACAAGTTTGACGACAACGGAACCCCGGAATTTTATCCGTCAGTTACAACAATTTTGTCCCAAACAATGCCACAATCGCCGTTTCTGATAAAATGGATTGCCGACAAAGGTATTGACGAGGCGGAACGATACAAAGCAGAACGGGCGGCGTATGGTACATTTATGCACGCCCAATTTGAAGAACTTATAATTAACCGGGTTTATGATTTGGACGGATTGAAAGCCAAATTGAAAGATTATATTGATAACAACAAATTGCCCGCCGATTTCATTTATTACGCTGATGATTTCAAAAAGGATATATTAGCATTTGCGCAATTTGTTTTGGATTATGACGTTAAACCGTTAGCCGTGGAAATTGCGTTGGTACACCCCGTTCATAATTACGCCGGAATGATTGATTTACCGTGTACGATGTTATCAAAGCCCGGTTCAAAAGAATACATAAACGCAATTGTGGATTTCAAAAGCGGGCGCAAAGGATTTTACGAAGAAGCGGAAATTCAATTGCATTTATATGCGATGATGTGGAACGAAAATTTTCCGGATATTCCGATTGACCGTGTTTTCAATTTCAGCCCGAAAGATTGGCGAAAGAAACCGACGTACAATTTGAAAGACCAAACCGACAGCCCGAACGCAAAGAAAATCCCGTATCTTTTGGAGTTGGCAGCAATTGAGGACGAAAAACGGGATAATACATTTACGGCGGTTTCCGGGGAAATATCATTGGATAACGAACCGGATTTGACAAACAATATTGTTTCGCTGACGTTGGCGGAACTTGTTAAAAGCAAGGCCCCGGCGGAAAAGAAAAAGCCGGAACCGGAAAAAGCCGTTACCGTTGAGGATTTGAAGAAAGACCCGGAACCCGAACCACAGCCGGAACCCGAACCACAACCGGAACCGGAGGAAAAGAAAACCAAGACCGTAAAGAGAACCACACGAAAAACGGCAAAAACGGCGGAAAACAAGCCCGTCAAGGAAAAGAAAACCGCAAAACGTACAATTACACCAAAAAAAGAAAAAGTGGCTAAAATCGAAGAAAAACAGCCTAAAAAGCCGGAACCCGTGACAAAGAAAGATTTGTTGAATACTGAAATTGATATTTGATTATGAAAGGACGTATAAACATAAACAGACCAACCACCGGCATACAACGTGTTGTTTTGCCACGTGTGGGGTTTATCAAAGTAGGGTATAAGGAGAAAGCAACCAACGGAAAAGAATATCCAAAAAGTGTTGACTATTTTATTGCTAGTGGAAAGTATGCCGGATTGTTTACCAAAGCATACGGCGAAAAGCCGCAAACTATTCAAATAATTTTCCCGGATGATTGCCCGGAAAAGGTATGTAACGAAATGTACGAATACCGGGACGACGACGGGCGACGCATAGCATACGGCGACGGGGAAACGTTCTTTGTATGGAACGGAAAACAATATTGTCAATATAGTACAAAGGATTATCCCAATTTGATGGCGGGGGTTGCGGAAAAGCACCCCAACCGTGCCGTATTAAACGGCGGCGACGGATGGATTGTAACGTTAACCGTAACTTTCATTATTCCGTTGGTGCGTGGCGTTGGCGGAGTTTGGCAGTTTACGACAAAGGGGACAGCGTCAACAATACCCAATATCCGTGATACATTCGACGCAATATTGCAAGAAAAGGGATTTGTAAAAGGAATTATCTTTGATATGAATGTACAATTTGCAGTTTCTCAAAAGCCCGGCGACCGTTCCCGTTATCCGGTTGTTACGATTGTTCCAAACGAAAGTGAGGGAAATTTGTTTGCGGTAAAAGAAGCATTTAAGCCCGTACAGTTGTTGGAATAAAAAAAAAGTATTATATTTGTGGCGTAAAACAATCGACCGTTACCGATTGAAAGATATTTGCTAATTAGCTACAAAGCCCCTTTTAGATGTGTAACGGCTCTAATTGGGGCTTTTCTTTTTTAATTATGACTTACAATATTTTGATTGACCAAAGATTCGCCGTTGCAAATGAACTGACTATTGTTCAAACAACAACGCTTGCAGCGTGTATGACATTGCCAACGTGGACTAATACAATTACGGTTGATGGCATTGTTTGGTATCAATATTCAGAAACAAAAATGGTAGATGATTTTCCGTTGCTTTTTTCAATCCCTAAAAGAGTTTACAAAAACATTAAAGAACTTGCAGACAGAGGATTTATTGAGTTGAGTTCTTTTGGGAAAACAAAGTATCTAAGATTTACAGAAAAATGTAAAACATGGAACAGAAGCGAAACGGACTTTAATCAGTCCGAAAACGGACTACAAGACTATAATATTAATATACAGAAG
>ERZ779922.2122-NODE-2122-length-12281-cov-396.496401_pt1 | contig 12281 bp, 25 predicted proteins | sample MGYA00511544_ERZ779922 | MGnify/ENA primary metagenome ERZ779922 (study PRJEB29588, sample SAMEA2154516) | human gut metagenome | biome: human gut; feature: human-associated habitat; material: faeces | place: Denmark | collected 2008/2010 ... | reverse complement strand
TTATGATCCGGCTTTAAGAGAATCTTTAGAAGAATATAAATTTTGTTGTATAGCTACCTTTATAGTTCCTAAAGGTGCCGAATACTTTGAAAATAAATGTGGAGAACTAGTTTCTTCTAATATTATTTATACTGGTAAATATATAAAAATATAGTATTATGTGTTGGGCATGTTATGTTAATAACTTAAAAGCTTATAAAGCTGAAGCAGATATTAATGTGTATAAGGTAGTTAAAAATGCTAGTAAAAAACTCTGTGTTTCAAAATTTACAGGTTTTACTTATTATAAAGATACAGAACCATCTGAGTTAAAATTAGCGTTACATAGTAATTCTCATAGTTGTTTTTTAACCATTAAAGAAGGTTATTATAGTTATGAATCTGTAAACTTTGTTCTTGATTCTTTATGTGATCCAAATCTTCATGGATTTATATGTAAAACTATAGTTTTAGGAACTCATAAAGAGCTACTTGGTATAAATAATCCTATTTATTTAGCCACATTTATTATTCCAAAAGGTTCTATTTATTTTGTAAATCCTTTAGGGGTAATAGTATCTAGTCGTATTAAATATACAGGTAAATATATAAAGTTATGAAAAAAGTATTATCAATTATAGGATTATTATTAATTGTTACTTTAGTTAATAGTTATAATTATCCTAATACCTATACGGGTCGTAAAGACCAGGCTTACTATCGTAAAACTCTAGAAATTATGTATGATTCTAAGAAAAGACCTCATAAGATAGTTATATATAGTGAGTATGAAGCAGGTATGTCTGCTATTGATTTGGATGCCAATACATATAAATAATTATGACTTGGATTATTCAATTAATGATAGCTATATTTATGACAGTACTTTATATTAGTATATCTAAAGAATTGCGTATTAATTCTAATGTTCTAGACAGACAATTAATTCACAGTCTTGGATTGGGAATATTTAGCTCATTATTATTTATATTTTGGATACATCAATATAGTACTTATCATACAATCATCTATTGGAGAATTATAGAGTTATTTAAATAGTAAATAAAATGGCAAAAATATTTAAATGTAAGGGTATTCCTTATTATATTACAGGATGTTCTGACAAACTAACAGCATCGGTAGTTGCAATTAAAAATCGCTGGGGAGTTACTCCAGGTGATTTAGTTGAAGTTGAATCTATTGATGATACAAATGCTCATGTGGTAGATAAGTCTAAATTCTATCCTAAGTAATAACAATATTTATCTATGCGGCGGAGTTTAACAGCTCTCAAGGGGGATACCTATATAGTCGCGAATATTATAGGGCAGATTGATAAGAAACGGAAACAACAAATGGGTAATTCTAGTAACCCCCAGGAATTGTAAACGAAAGTTTCAAAGTACGTTAGATTCGTAAGTCCCCCACTGCGAAGTTTCAATCGTTGTACCTAGTTAGGAAATTATGTACCTAATTAGGGAAAAGAGAAGTTACCTACATAATCCGGAGTGTGTAGGACAGGTGATAAGGCGAAAAGGTAACGTCAGAATAATAATGACAGGTGAATTCTTTTTTTTTTTTTTTGTTATTAGCTATGTAATGTTTTTAGCAAGTAAAATAGTAGCAATAAAAGTTTGTACATCAAGTAGCCAAAGTACGTTCAATTCGTACTACTTCTCCAAAGTCTTTGATAGACTGAAATGCCAGGTTTCATAGGAGTATATTAGCTATTTAGTTAGTATGCTCCTTTTTACGTTTAAATAATAAAAAGATTAGGCTTATGTGTTTTTGGAAATCGAAACAAAGTAAAGTATTAAGAGCTAAAAGAGAACTTAAAAAGAAGTTCCCTCTCGATTTGACTAAGTTTATAGAATCACATAGAACTTAAAGAAGAATAATATGATATTCTATAGATTTGGTGAAATTCCTGAAGATGAATGCTCATCTATATGGAATAATAATGATGAAGTAATAGGTAAAGAAAAAGGTGTGTCTGTTTATGAAGCTCATAAAAATATAAATGGAACATATTCTCCTGTTATTCCATTTCCAACAAATGAGATGGCATTTAATGATTTTATAAAACATATAGCATACTTTACTGGCAATAAATATCTAGTAACAGGTGATTTATTAGATGAAACTGGTACTAATGGTGAACCATTAATTAAGAATGTAAAAATATTAAAAAAATTATAGTTATGGAAACAGAAAATATAAATAACTATTCGGAAATGTCTATTGAGGACTTGAAAAAGCTTAAAGAAGACCTTTTAGATCAAAAAAGTAATTTAAATAATACTATAGAAGAAGTAATAAATAATATAAGATTTAAAAAGGTACAAGCTGGTAATAAAACTATTAGATTAAATCCTTATTATAAAGATAAATCTTCTTATTTAAAAGTAGTTATTAGTGATGGGGTGGATATATTGTAACTAAAGTTACTCCTAGTGGTAAGTGCTTAGGTATATATCAGTTTCTTTCAAATACTGTTGATTTCTTAACGTATTATGAGATATGCTCTAAATCTGATTGGGATAGTGCCGTAGATAGACTTAATATGTGGTTTAAAGATGCTAGTTTAAAAATTAAAGAATTATGACAGTAGAAGAATGTACAAAACTTATGATAAATGACTTAAAAGAAGGTCATTTATCTACAGCTGACATAGTTGATAAATATTGTGAATGAGCTTCTCCTGGATTAAGAAATTCATTAATCTCCGATTTAGAGTATGTAAAACATTTATATAAATTAAAAAAAATATTAAATGATTAAAGCAAAAGATGCAAAAGCTATATCTAGGTCTGCTGTATTAGACCCACATATATTAGATCAAATAAGCTTTGCTATAATTAAAGAAGCTAGCAAAGGTAATTATGCAGCTTGGATTGGTCCTATACTTCCGGCAACTAATGTTGACAAATATTATAATTACCTTAAAGAATTAGGATTTGGAATTAGTCTTCTTTATAAAGGTGAACATGGAGTTTATGTAGTTTGGGAATAAAAAAAAATAAAAGGTATGAATAAATGGAAATTAGCAACATGTGCATTACTAGTATTTAGTATTAGTATGGTTATTGGTAGTAATAACCTTTCAAATCAAATTGAAGAGTTGCAAACGACTGTAGATAGATAGGCAAATGCTATTCAGCAACTTGAAAGAGAAAAGAATAATACTGAAGTAACTATTCCTCAGTATTTGGATAGTCTACCTAATGATGATTAAGCATCTATAATATGGATGCAGATATTCAATTTGTAATTCTATTCTTTATTATAATAGGAATATTAATTATTTCTATGACTTTTTTATTATATTATATAAGTTAATTGATATGTATTTAGAAGGAGATAAATGGAAAAATTGGCACACTAGATGTTCTGATGCTGCCATTAAAGAGAACAAAGATGAAGAAGATACTAAACTAAATACTATATCAGTATCTAAATTACTTGAATATGCTCACACTGCACTACGTAACTGTGAAATTAATCATTTAGATCCTGATAAAGTCCCCGGTATTTCTTGCATTAGGACGTGATAATAATTTGTATTCTAATGTTGGTTTAGGTATATGTAGTAGTAGTCAGTTAGGTACTTATGTAACTTTAGGTTCTTCAGACTATTATAAAATGTTCTATGTTGCTCCAGATTCTAAACCTGAAGTAGGTGAATATTGGAGAAGTAGAGGTGTAGGTTATGATTTATCTGGTTTTGTAGTATCTAAACTATCTGGAGAACGTTTAACTAGACTAGTTAAATATGTACTTAACACAGATAAACCTCTATCTCATCTAGATTACAGAGAATATGAACCTGATTGGATTCAATTCAAGTTTCAAAAAGAGGAATTTAATTTAGAGTTGTTAGATAAACTTGCAAGAGTAAATGATAATGTAGTTAATGAGACTATATTAAGACAATGTTTTAAATTTCGAAAAGAAAAATTTAATTTGGAACTATTAGATAATCTCACTAGAGAAAATGATGGTACAGTTAATGAAAATATATTAAGACAGTGTATAATTAATGACTCCGAAAAAGAAACAGATTAAACATGTAGTTTTTTAACATTAATTAATTTGTAGATTATGGGAAGTAAAGATAGAATAGACCAAGATGATTGGTTTTCTATATAGCTAAAGAATCAGAAGATATTAAAGAGTTCTAATTTAGGACTCTTTTAAATGGGGCTAAACTAGTATTTGATTGTCTAGGAGATAAGAAACACAGCAAGACAACTTGGATAGACAAGTAAAAAATTAATTGGCGAAGTAAATAACACTTCTGTTTCTTACGCTATTGCAGCCTAAGAAACCGAGCAGCACTTGCTTGGGAACGGAAAGGTGCACAATTGATAATTCTATAAGTTCTCTGTATACTTTAGGAACAGAGTGGTGGAAGTTGACAATATGTTAATCTTGTCAACCCTAACAGACAAGGATAGTCTTTAAAACCTATGCTGTAAGAACGTTTTGATGCAAATAGGCAAGACGACGGGGCAGTACCGTCTAGCTCCACTAGTTCATGGAACTGGTTTTATTATTTAACGTTATTTTTAATCCCTGGGCTATTTAGTTCAGGGATTTTTGTATTTAATTATTATGAAAATAATAGTATTAGTAATTTTATCTTTATTAGTATCGTGTGGTCCCCCAATTCAATATAAGGATTCTATATTGAATTATAAGGGAAGTGCAGTAATATCAAAAACAATATGTATAGATCATTATACTTTCAAGATACGAATGTATAACAAGAAAATTAATCGATATGAGATTAAAACTATTCGTGTGTGTGATGGGGACGATTACAGAGTAGGTGAAACAATTAAATAATCTGGTTTAATTATGGAACGAATCAAATATATTCCTGGAGATTGGGTTTATATACCAAAATTTGGAAATTATTATACAATTATAAGTTGTGGTACATATCCTTATGAAGCTAGAGATGAAAATGATAATGATGTAGTTATCGAAGAAGCTGATATAGTCTCAATTCCTCTTACTCCAGAAATATTAGACAATAACAAGTGGAAAAGGTTAAAGTCTAAGAGATACACATGGTGGAAAACAAGATTAGATAGTGTGTATTACTTTATTAAACCAAATAAAGATTATCCTTCTATATGGGAACTTTGTCGTGGTAATACTAGACATCGCTTTAAAAAGATTAAATATGTCCATCAACTTCAACATTTTCTATTTGGTTTAGACTTAAACTCTGATATGAATTTATAAAGTATAAAATAATTTGATTATGGAACAAAACATTTGGATTCAAGATGGTAATACTTTTATGAAGGGTAGTGCTACGACAAAAGCACATCCTGAAGGATTACCTAAAGGAATTTATGAAGTTAAAGAATCAATGACAGGTTATTATTTAAATAGACTTGGAGATTCTTTTGTATTTAATTACAAATTATATGGTATTAATAACGAGTTTATTGATCATTTTGTAAAAACTTACAACAATACTACAGGTAATTTGGGAGTATTATTTAATGGAATCAAGGGAACAGGTAAGACGGTCACAGCAGAAGAGCTTTGTAATCGTCTTAAACTTCCAGTTATTATTGTTAAGTCCTGTAAGGGAGAAGATGATATGCTTGAATTCTTAGCTACTCAAATTAACTTTGATTGTATCTTCTTCTTTGATGAATATGAGAAGGAATTTAAAGAATCCTCATCAGTTCTTTCTTTTATGGATGGTGTGCACAACTCACAATATCGTAAAATATTCCTACTTACTACTAATGAGTTAGAAATTAATGATAATTTATTAGGTCGTCCATCACGTATTAGATATGTACGTTCTTTTGGTAATTTACCTGAAGAAACTACACTTGAGTTACTTAATGATATTCTAATTGATAAAGGTGCAATAGAACCAGTACTAGATTTAATTAGACAGATGCAAATAGTTACTGTTGATCTAGTAAAAGCTCTTGCTCAGGAAGTTAATATTCACGGTGCTGACAAAATAGATTTAATCCGTAAGAACTTTAATCTTGAGTTCTCTGATTTTACTTATTTAGTAGAGTCTATAGAATTAGAATCTGGTTCTCTTGATGGTGTTCAGAATATTAATGAGCAGTTATTTGAGAAAATAATCAGAAGTCGTGAAATAACTCGTAAAATAGGAGTAAAGCCTCTTTCTAAATTAACTGAAGAGGAACAGGATGCTCAAAGAACTATGGCAGGTACTTATGTTCGTACTGATTCTATAAGTGTACATAAAGAAATAAAGTATCTTAAAATAGGTGATGAATTTGATGAGCGCCCTATATTCTATATAAATGCTAAGAAAGGATATATTGTGACTTGTTACAATACCTTTATTATTTATGTAATTAAATCTGGGTATTCTACGAATGCTTTAGGTAAGTTTAATCAGATATATTAAATGAAAAAACATATATTAATATTTTTATTATTATTAGGCTTTATGAGTAGAGCTTTCTGCCAAACAACTACTCATGTAACTCTTACTTGTTATCAGCCAGTTAAAAGTCAATGTAACAATCAACCATTAGTTACGGCTGATGGTTCTAAAATTAATTTACATCATTTAAAAAGAGGTAGTATTAAGTGGTGCGCAATAAGTCGTGACTTACTTTATTTATTTCCAAAGAATAAACCAAAGAGAGTACATATAGAGGGATTTGGAATATATGAGGTCAAAGATGTTATGAATAAAAAACATAAGCATCGTATTGATATACTCATTCATCCTAAAGACTCTAAGAGAATTAGTATTAAGAATGTAAAAGTTAGGATTCTTAAATAAACTAATTATGATTAAACATAAGCTTATAGTACTTACATGTTTTCTATTAGTAATAGGTATAATAGAAAGTATATGTGCTCTAATGGATGCTGAATTAAAGACATATTTTGTCTTTTTTTCTTTTAGGTCTTATATGTTATGTCACATTTTCTGATTTATTTTAAATTATGGTAAATGACACTCCAATAAGAGGTATTCAATGTCGTCTTAGAGACGCTTTGAATATGATTAATAATATCAAACTAAGCGATGTTAGTTCTATAGAAGAAATGGAAGAATTAGTAGAGCTTAGAAAAGAATTTCAACCTCTTCACGATAAATTTAATAAGTTTTTAATTAAGTTATATGAAAAATAATATTAAGCACGGTTTATTAGTCCTAGGCGTATCTATTATATGTGCTATCCTGTTTATATATTTTTGGAATACACAGATGTTAGATGACATAATTAGTGATAAAGGACCTCTAACTTTAGAGGGTTCTCCTAATGCTATAAGAATGGGCTTCTGTCACTGTGTTATTCAGTGGGTTCTATTTATAGCAACTTTTGTTACTGCTATTACTGCTATCTGTATATTTAGTGATGAGAAATCAGATTACTCAAACATAAATATTAAGAAGAAGTGGATTGTAATTCCTGGAATTATTATATTGTGTTGGTTTATAAGTCCTATTGGTTCTATAATAAAATTGTATAATAAGAATATTGAATATACTAATCAGCTAGACAAGCAACAGTACGCTCGTAAAATGTTCTTCGATAAATTATGGAAAGTGTATCTTCAGAAGTATGAAATTTGTGAATTAAATAAGAATACTTTCTTAGAAGTCACTAATATGATTATGGAGGGAAGACATGATGGAGCACAAGTTACTTGGAAATGGCTTCAAGAGAATCAAAATATTCCTTATTCTGAATTTACTAAATTTTATGGTGATTTATCTGGGTTTGTAAATGGACAACGAGAGGAGTACTACAAGTTAGAAGAGGCATGCATGGAAACAGTAAGACAACAGAACTCTATGTTGGATTCTTTTCCTAATGTAATGTATAATAAGGTACTTGGTATTCAGAAATTACAATATAATCCAGGATTTACTTCTACTCATACAGAACATGTATTTAAAACTAAAAAGGAAGATATATAATGGATGTAAGTGATATTTCAAAGACTTCTCAAAACAATATTCCTGATGCTAAATATTATTTAGTTCGCCCTAAAGGTAGTAGCATAATATACATAATGGAAGATAAACCTGATTATAAGAAGGACTCCAGAGTTAGTAGTGCCTTAAAGAACATGGCAAGTGTTTCTGCTCAGAACATTCAAGTTAAAATAGTAGATTTTCTCAACAAGAGAATGAAGTTTGATTCTCTCTTGGATCTTGGAGATGATACTACTATGGACATTGCTGCTAAGATTAGAAGTATTGATCCAGTGAAGTTTACTGCAGATGTTAATGCTGCTGCTGAAGAGCTAGTTATTCTTGCCCGCTCTATTAGCATTGATGTGGCTATTCATAATCAATTATTCAGTGATAAACCTGTCAAGGGTCTTGACCCTGAAGATATTGACGGTTTCGAAGATGCTATTTATCCTGTAAGACCTGAAGCATGAGTATAGAAACAAGAGTCATTAATATAATTAATGAAGAACTAGGTATAGAAGCTACAGAAGAAGATACTTTCGAGGATTTATATATGGACAGTCTAAATTTAGTAGAGATTATTATTGAGTGTGAACAGGAGTTTGGTTATCCTATCACAGATGATAAAGTTCAGAATCTAAAGACTGTAGAAGACTTAGTTAATCTTATTAAAGACTTAGATAATAAGGATTACTTAGAAAGTACTCAGGCTGATTTACAAATAGATGAGTAATCATCTAATTATTATATTAATTCAATTCACAATTATGATTCAATTAAGTAAAGGAGGTAACATCAACCTCGCTAAAGAAGCAAATGGTGTAACAGAGTTTTCAATTGGTTTGGGTTGGGATATAGCAGCTCAGGCAGGTGTAGAATTTGATTTGGATGTAGCTGCTATTCCTTTGAATGCTCAGGATAAGGCAGATGATCCAGATGCAGGTTTAGTATTCTATAACAATCCAAATTGGAAGGATGCTATTAAGCACTCAGGTGATAATCGTACAGGTGCTGGTGCTGGAGATGATGAGACAATTGTAGTAGATACCACTAAGGTTCCTGCAAGTGTTGAGAAAATTATTATCTTAGTTAATATTCATGATGCTAAGAATCGCCAGCAGAACTTTGGTATGGTCAATAATGCTTATTGCAACTTGTATGCTAAAGGTAATACTACTCCTTTGGCTAAGTTTGACCTTACTGAAGATGCAAGTATGTCTCGCTGTATTGTATTCTGCCAACTCTATCGCCACAATGGTGATTGGAAATTCAAGGCTCTTGGAGAGGACAAGGGCAGCTATCAGAATGTTATCTATCGTGATATTCTTCGTAGCTATGGATTCATCTTGCCAGATGCTCCTGCTATTTAATTATTAATAATTAATTTGGTTTAATTCTTGGTTCTATAAGGGAGTATCTTTAACTAGGTACTCCCGTTTTTAGTTAATTCACAATTATTTAACAAAGCTTTATGATTAATTTAAGTAAAGGTGGCAGAATCAATCTGTCTAAAGAGTCTAACAATGGTTTAAGTAAATTGTTTTTTGGTTCAAACTGGGGTGCCATTCAGCATCGTGGACTGCTTGGCATTGGTAGGTCTATTGAGAAAGTAGATTTGGATTCTACTGTTCTTCTGTATGACGCCAATAAGAATTGTATTGGTGAAGTAGCTTATTATAATTTGAGAGCTCCGGGTATTCGTCATAGTGGTGATGACCGCTCAGGTGATACCAATGGTAATGATGGTCTTGATAATGAGACTATTGAGGTACGCTTGAATGAGCTTGACCCAGAGGTTGAGTATATTGCATTTACTCTTAATAACTTTACACACCAGACATTTGGTGAGATTCCTTATATGGGTCTTCGTATTTACACAGGTGATCAAGTACAGAGAAACACTAATACTCCTGTAAATGTCTTAGCTAAGTTTAATCTTGAAGACGGTAAGGAAGGTACTAAGATTTCTGATAAGCAGGCGGTTATTCTTGGTGTTGCTTATAAGAAGGATGGTGAATGGCGCTTTAAGGCAGTTGGTGAGTTTGGAGGTTGGACTTCAATTGATGCTATGAAGCGTCCAACAATTGCATTTCTTTAATTAATTATAATAACAGAAAAAATGACAGATATAAATTACGGTCTTAGCTTAACAGAAGTAGAAGATTCACGTGCCAGACATGGTATTAATGTATTGACACCTCCAAAGAGAGATGCTTGGTATGTAATGTTACTTAATGGATTTAAAGATCCACTTATTGTAATATTACTTATTGCAGCTGCAGTATCTATCGCCTTGGGTTTTGTAAAGGGTGAATTTACAGAGCCTATTGGTATTATTGTAGCTATTGCTTTAGCTGTAGGTATTGGTTTTTGGAATACCTGGTCAGCAGCTAAGAAGTTTGACCTTCTTTTAACTAGTAGTGATGATACTCTAGTTAAGGTAAGACGAGATAATGGAGTAATTCAAGTAGCTCGTAAAGACTTAGTTGTAGGGGATATTGTAATACTTGAAGCTGGTGAAGAAGTTCCTGCTGATATTATTGTTAAGGAATATAGCAATTTGAAAGTAAGTGAAGCCTCTTTAACCGGAGAAACAAATCCTGTAACTAAAACTAATTTTGAATCAAAAACTGCTACCTATCCTACAAATAGAATTTATAAAAGCACTATTGTGGCTGAGGGTACTTGTGTAGGTGAGGTATTTGCAGTGGGAGATGAAACAGAAGTGGGTAAGACTGCTAGAGAAGCATCTTCTATTACTGATGTAGAAACACCTCTTAATAAACAGCTTAATGGATTAGCTAGCTTAATTAATAAGATAGCATTCACAGCTGCAGGTATTCTTATTGTATCCCTTGCCATACGTTATATATTTATAGAGCAGGGATATGTAGGCAAAGATACTATTGATATTGTAAATGATTGCTTACAATTCTTAATGATTGCAGTAGCCCTTATTGTAGTAGCAGTACCAGAAGGTTTGCCTATGGCTGTAACTCTTGCCCTTGCCTATTCTATGAAGAGAATGGCTAAAGCTAACAATCTTATTAGAAAGATGCATGCTTGTGAAACTCTTGGTGCTACAACTCTTATTCTTACTGATAAGACAGGAACTCTTACAGAGAATAAAATGAAAGTAGTATTCCAGGACTTTACAGATAGAAATGCTGTTATAAATAATATTGTACTTAATTCTACTGCCAATCTTAGTCCTGCAGGAGAAGTAGTAGGAAATCCTACAGAAGGTGCATGTCTGCAATATATACAAAAATCAGTTGATATTACTGATAAAAGAAATAAAACTCATATAACAGGTAGAGTAGAATTTAATTCTAAGAATAAATATATGATTACTAGTGATGGAGTAATTACTTATATTAAGGGAGCTCCAGAAATAGTAATGAATTTCTGCTCAAGTGAGAATATACCTAATTTTGCAGAACAACAATCTAAAGGTAGAAGATGTATAGCTTTTGCTCACAAGGTTGGTTCTGATATAAATACCCTCTCAGACTTCATATGGGATGGCTACGTAGCTATCGAAGACCCAGTGAGAAGTAATGTACCTGATGCAATTCAGGCTGCTAGAAACGCGGGAATTAAAGTTAAGATTGTGACAGGTGATAATCCTGAAACAGCCGCTTCTATTGCTGCTCAAGCTAATATTTCTCAAATTCCTAACACAATGCTTGGTAAGGAAGTTAAAACTCAAACAGATACTAATTTACGTAAAGTAGATGTATTTGCTAGAACTAAACCTGAAGACAAGCAGACACTTGTTAAGAGATTCCAAAATATGGGAGAAGTAGTAGCTGTAACTGGTGATGGTACAAATGATTCAGCTGCCCTTAACCAAGCTGAGGTAGGTGTAGCTATGAATAATGGTACTGATATTGCTAAGAATGCAGCTGATGTTATTCTTCTTGATAATTCGTTCCCTTCTGTTATCTTAGGAGTTAAGTGGGGAAGAAGCTTGTATAAGAATATTCAGCACTTTATTCTCTTCCAGCTTACTGTAAATGTTGTAGCTATTGGTATTGCTTGTGTAGGTCCATTTATTGGAGTAGACTTACCATTTACTGTTATCCAAATGCTATGGGTTAACTTAATTATGGATACTTTTGCTGCTTTAGCATTAGCCACAGAACCAGCTAATGAATCAGTAATGTCTGAACAGCCTCGTGATCCTAAGGCATTTATTATCACAAAGAGAATGTGGTATGAAATCTTTGGTGTAGGTATTTTGTATTTTGGCATATTATTATATTTGCTGATTAGTAATACATATAGCCTTACAGAGTTCTTCACTATCTTTGTTATGTTACAATTCTGGAACTTGTTTAATGCA
>ERZ779922.2119-NODE-2119-length-12292-cov-2.419792_pt1 | contig 12292 bp, 9 predicted proteins | sample MGYA00511544_ERZ779922 | MGnify/ENA primary metagenome ERZ779922 (study PRJEB29588, sample SAMEA2154516) | human gut metagenome | biome: human gut; feature: human-associated habitat; material: faeces | place: Denmark | collected 2008/2010 ... | reverse complement strand
AAATGCCTCAAGCATTCATTCCTTTCAGTGTTCAGCCTACTACTATTACAGTTGATGGTGAAGAAATTACTTGGGGAGATGTTAAGAAAGTAGCTTCTACTAAGAAAGTAGAGAATGGTCATAACATTGCAGACCTTGAATATTTCTGCATGGGTGCAAGAGGAGATATGTACAGAGGTATGGGATATCCTAACAATATTACTACAACTTACTTAGTTGACCCAAGTAAGAAGTATGATACTCTGGATATTCATTATTCATACATTGGCTCTAATGAATCAGTTCAGAAGTCTGAAAGAACTGTCACAATTGTTTGTGAAGATGATGGAAGTCACACTTTGATGAAAGCTTTGGTAGCTGCTGTAAATGCAGCTTCAGGACTATCTATTGCTAACCCAGCATAAGAGAGTTAATAAAGTATAAGGGGCATAGGGTTCTATGCTCCTTTTTTTTTATCACTAATATTAAAAATTATGGATGTACATTTTGAAAAATTAGAGATAACTCCTGATGATAAATATCTTGAGATAAAAGTTTCAACTACTTATCATGGAGAAGCTACTAAAGAATATATACAGACTATAATCATAGATTCTGATAACACCTATGTTCCAGAAGGACCAAGTAGAAATCCTGTACATACAATTGATTTAAGTCAGGGTTCTGTAACTGAAGCTTCAGTCACTTTATCTCAGACTGATTTGAAAATCCCATTGGAAGATAGGATGTTTATAGTTTGGGTTAAAAGTCTAAATGGTTCTCAGGAAGTAACAATAAGTAAAGCTGTAGTTAATCTTGACCCTGTATATAAATGTCTTATGAATAGTGTAAAAGAGGTAGAGAATACTTGTTGTATTCCCAAGAACTTTGTAAATAAGATGCTGAGACTTAAGGCAATATCAGTAAGTATGATAACTAAGAATTATACTATGGCTATCAAGTATTGGAAGAAGTTCTTCATTGATACAAGTTCAACTGTAACTAAATGTGTTTGTCATGGATGAATTAGCCAAACTACAGACAGAGGCACTTGATAACTATTTCATAGCATTATCTCAGTTTGGTTACAAGAACTATGATGATGTATATAAGTTACTTGCCCTATTATTCCTTGAGGAGTTGTTAACAGACTTTAGAGGATTTGTAACAGAAGATGATATAAGAACTATATCAAGAGTTATATACTGCTTATGTGGAACTACATGCTTAATAGATTTCCCCGAATATTATGATAAGGTGGAAGAGGTTGAACCTTTTATTACCCCCTCCTATCAAGTTTACAGACTTTAAGTTTCAGAATAACAGATATAGTATATCTGATTACAAGGTCTACTGTGACTTTGTAACTCATGGTGAGGATATAGTAGCTTGTGCATTTACTAATGCAGGTCTCAGTAATGACCCAGTGTTTATTACTATGCCTTCTTATGTGTTAAGAGTGAAGGGTTCTTCAAACTGGAAGGTTCATTATATAGCTAAATACTGTAAGAGTATATTTGAATATAAGGAGATAACTTTAGTTGAAACATCAATAAATGGAGATTTTATAATTCCTGCTATTACTGCTGAGCAAAGGTATACAGATGTAATACTATATATTACAAAAGGAGACAATTCTCCTGTAACAGTTGAATTAAGAGGGAGAGGATAGTATTATCCTTATAGTCAGCAAATAAAATCAATAAAGACATTGTATATATGAGTCATTTTACTTATATTTGCAATGTCTTTATTGTTTAATAACTAAATAAATTATTATGGCAACATTAAAAGAATTGACATATATGTGTATAGATGAACTTAAGTTAAGTTCAGATGACTCTACATTTACACAAGACCATATATCATTCCTGCTATTTAAGTATAGGGTATTTCTACTTAAGCAAAGATATTCTGATATAAAGAAGCCTATACCAGAGAGTAATTACCAGACATTATGCTTAGGGCTTAAGCAGGTCCCAGCTATATCAGGAGAAGCTTGTGAAGGAGGATGTTATTTAAGAAGCAAGAATAAGTTACCTGTTACTATGAAGATAGGTAATCCAAGGGTATATCCTATTGATTTTTATCAAGGTGAAATATCATATGTAGGAAGAGATAGAATGAGATATGTAGGATATAACAAGTTCCTACAGAATATAATCTATTGTTCTATTGCTCCTGATGGTTATCTTTATTTTAAATCACCAAATCCACAATTCCTATATCTTGAGAATGTAAGGTTTACAGCTATCTTTGAAGATGCAGAGAAAGCAGCAGACTATGAATGTCCATCAGAGGATGGTGATATATGTGATATAATGGATAAAGATTTCCCTATTGAGGATAGTCTTATACCTCCATTGATAGAGCTTGTAGTTAAAGAGTTGAGGGGTCCTGAATATTCCCCAAAAGATGAAGTGAATGATGCACAGGATAATCTTGATGAAGTTAGAAGATGATAGAAAGCTTAGATGAATTTAAGAAAAGGATTAAAAAGGTTAATCATCCTAAGAAGTATAAAGTTAATAATTCTTTAGGTATATATGATGGTTATAAATACTATAGAAAGAATAAACCAAAGTCTAAGGAATATGTACTTACAGAATCTCAATACTTTGCTATTACAAGGAAGAACCTTCTTCTTGCTGAAGAAATAATTCAAGGTCATGATGTAAAACTTCCACATAGGATGGGCTCCATTGAGCTAAGAAAGAATAGCAGGAGTATAAAGATTGGAAAGGATGGTAAGGTTAGAACTAACCTTCCTATTGACTGGAATAAAACAATAGAACTTTGGTATGAAGACAAGGAAGCTCATAAGAATAAAACACTTGTTAAAGTGGAGGAGAAAGAAATCTTTAAAATATACTATAATAGAGAGTTAGCTAACTATAATAATAACTCCTACTATGAGTTCCTATTTAATAAGGATTTAAAGATTAGATTAAGTCAGAAAATAAAAGAGGGCTCTATTGATGCCTTATACTTAGAAAGAAAAGTAAATTATGGTTAACAATATAGATTATGTAAATATCAGGGAGGTACTAAGCAGATTACTTAGACACCCATTACTTAGTGACCTTTCAATAGAGTCAGCAGTGCAATATACTCTTGACTTTATTGGTGTTATGGGTTTACCTAATACTAAGATACAGAAGGAGTGTACAATAAAAATAGAGGACTATAGAGGTATATTACCTTGTGATTTAGTATCTATAAATCAGGTCAGGTTATCTGATAGTGGAGAATGTCTGAGGTCTATGACAAGTACCTTTGTCAGTCCTCATAATCATTCTGGAAGAACAGAGAATAGCTTTAAGACACAAGGCTCTGTTATCTTTACTTCCTTCAGGACTGGTAAGGTTGATATAAGTTATAATGCAATAGCAGTAGATAGTGATGGATTTCCTTTACTACCAAATAATTCTATTTTCCTTGCTACATTGGAGCTATATATAAAGAAAGAATGGTTTACTATCCTTTTTGATATGGGTAAAATAAGTCCTGCTGTAATGCAGAATACACAGCAGTCTTATGCTTTTAAAGCAGCTCAATGTAACAATGAGTTCATTATTCCTTCTGTATCAGAGATGGAGTCAATTACTAATATGTGGAACCAGCTTATTCCAAGAATGAATGAATTTAAGAAAGGTTTCCAACATTTAGGAGATAAGGAGTATCTAAAATTACATTAATATGGAATCTAAAGTAGTACAATTTATACCAAAAGGGATGAACAGAGACATCTCTAAAAGCAAGTTATCTAATAATTATATGTATGATGCAATGAATATTAGAATAACTGCAAGAGAACACTCTACTGCCCTTTCAATAACAAATGAAAAGGGTAATAAGGAGGTTACTATAACCCCTACCCAAATAGAAGGACAGTACATAGGAAGTGCTATTCTGAATAACTATGTGGTTATATTTACTACAAACTCAGGTACAGATAGAATATATAGGCTTGAATATAAACCAAGCAACTTCTTTGAAAGTAAGTTACTATTTCAAGGCAATCTTGGCTTCAATGTGGAATATCCTATTGAAGCCTTAAGTATATATGAGAATGATAATATTCAGAAGATATATTGGACTGATGGATTGAACAGACCAAGAGTTATAAATATTATAGCAGACCCATCTGGATATACTAATAATTCTTTTGATTTTGTTCAGGTACTTGGTCTCAAGGAGACTTTAAAAGTCAGTAGAATAGACACAGCTAATGGAGTGTTTGCTCCAGGAGTTATTCAATATGCAATGACCTATTTTAATAAATATGGTCAGGAGAGTAATATATTTGCTACCTCAGACCTTCTCTATACTTCTTTTGGTGATAGAGGTGGGTCTCCTGAAGATAAGGTAAGTAACTCATTCAGGATAGAGTTATCAAATGTAGATACAAGTTTTGAATATATTAGGTTGTATTCAATATATAGAACTTCAATAGATGCAACTCCTGTAGTCAAGAATGTAGCTGATATTGTTATTAGTGGAAGTACTGTAAGTTATGTAGATACTAATACTACAGGAAGTAGTATGGACCCTACAGAGTTATTGTATGTAGGGGGTGAGGATGTAGTATTCAAGACCATGACACAGAAGGATAATACCTTATTCTTAGGTAACTATAAGATTAACAGGAAATTAGTTACCCCTACAATTAAGAACTCACTAAGAGGAGGTACTATTAACTTTAGTACTAAGGATTTATATGCAAATGAAGTATATGGAACCTATCCTTATATAAATCAACTTAAGTTTTCTTCATCACAGATTACTACATTCAAGTATGGTGAGACTTATAGATTTGGAATACAGTTTCAACATAAGACTGGAAAATGGTCTGAGGCTATATTTATTAATGACTCAGTAGTAAATCAGCATCCTTCAACTATAAATGTTATGAGCTCTGGTGGAAGAGCAAGATATAAACTTGTAACAGGTTATTATGATTTGAATAATGCTACAACTATCCAACAACTTGTTGACTTAGGTTATATAAGAGCAAGGGGAGTGGTAGTATATCCTTCACCAAGTGATAGAACCATACTGTGTCAGGGTATTGTATGTCCTACAGTGGCAAATATAAAGGATAGGATAAATAACTCTCCCTATGCACAGTCTTCATGGTTCTGTAGACCTTTTGCTCCTGGGAATATAAGTACTCAGGATTGGGATAAAATACCAAGTCCATTGGCTTGCATACATAACTATCCATTATCTCAGGCAAGAGCAAGAGGTTCAGAGATACAGAGTAATGATGCTATCAATAGAACTTTTGACTCATATAAGAAGTTTTCATCAACTCAGGAGAGGCTTAATTATATAAGCCCCTATGATGACCAGTTTGTGGTAGACCAAAATATAGTAACCTTCCATTCACCTGATATAGAGTTCAATGATGACTTACAATCTATTGATGGTCAGTCAGTTAAGTTTAGGATTGTAGGAGTCATAAGTTTAGATGCTTTACAGTCAGATGTAAGTGTACTTGCAGAAACTCCTAATCCAGACCCATCTGACTTAGGTCTATATAAACCTTTTATACAGGTTAACAGCACTTCTCTTGGTAATGACCAAGGATGGAAAGTTCTTAGTTCTGCTCCTTTATGGATGGCTAAAGGTAAGAAGGATGCAAATAATCTATTCTCCTTCCCAGTAGGATGGATGGTATATCCTTGGCATAGAAATGGTTCACTTGTTAATGTAGGTAATGTTGCAGAAGGTGAAAAGATTCCTGCAAAACTTAAACAAAAGAAACTATCTAATTTAAGGTACTCACTTACTACATCTTACTTTGATATAAGTAAAGTATGGTATGCTGAAAGGGATGATGAGAATCACAATGGTATTACTAATGTTAGTATATTCAACTCCAATGAGGTAAGTCTGATTAAGATTAATCCTCCTACCAATTCAGGACTTGGTAACTTGAATTATTATGGTAATGTTGATAGGGTTCTTGCTCCTGGATTCTATGGAGAGTGGATTGACAGTAAGGGATATACTATATATCTTGCAGGATGGAATGGAGGTTCAGGTTATGAGAAGGGAGACTATAATACTATATTTAATAGTTCAGTTGTTTCTACATATAACCTTACTGAGATAACAAATAACAATATGAAGTATTTCACTGAACCTATCAGTATGAAATACAAGTCAACTCCACATGCTGTATTTGCATTTAACTATACTGCAAAAAGGCAGCAGGTTATTCTCCCTGATAATGGTAATAACCCTATATCAACTGCTATTGGTGGTGTAGATGTAAAGGTGCCTCCTGTATGGTTAGATTCATTTCCAACCACAGAGACTTTACCAATCTATCAGGATATTATTTCAGGAGCAACTTCAGCAGGGTTATGGATAGGAGAGTTATATAATGATAATGTAGTAAATAGGTTTGGTGGAACCTCTGAAGAGGCACTTGAAGCTAATAGATGGGTTGCTGCTGGTCCAGTGGTTAATCTTGTTAATGGAAGTAGTGCTGTTACATCTGCAAGGATTATATATAATGAAGGCGATACTTACTTTCAGAGATATGATTGTTTAAAGACATATCCATTTACTTTGGAAGACCAAAACAGTATGACTGAGATTATATCATTTATGTGTGAAACAAGAGTTAATATAGATGGAAGATATGACAGGAACAGAGGTCAATCAAATAACCTTGTAATGACTCCTCAGAACTTCAATCTTCTTAATCCTGTTTACTCACAGAAGAATAATTTCTTTAATTATAGAAGTATAAACTATAACAGGTATAACATAGATTACTTTCCAAACAGTATAACATGGACTAAGACTAAATCACTTGGTGAGTTAACTGATACATGGACTAATATAACTGTTGCTTCTACCCTTGACTTGGATGGGGATAAAGGTGAATTAAGGTTACTTGAAAAGTTAGGAAATGAAATATTCTCTTTTCAAGATAAAGGTATAGCTAATATATTATTTAACTCAAGAGTACAGATTCCTACATCTGAAGGTGTACCTATTGAAATAAGTAATAGCTATAAAGTAGATGGAAAGAGATATGTGACAATAGCACATGGACTACAGAATAAATGGGCTAAGACTATAACTCCATCAGGAATGTACTTCATAGATAATATAACAAATGATATAATGCTATTTAATGGTCAACAACTAAGCAGCATATCATCTGAGAAAGGTTTCAGAACATTTATTGGTGAAACTAATTCATTAACTGAATGGAATAGCAGAGACTTCTCAAACTATATAATACAATATGATGCTACAAATGATGATGTCTATTTCATAAAGAATGATACCTGCCTATGCTATTCAGAACTTCTTCAGGAGTTTACTTCATTTTTTAACTATGAGAATGTTCCTTTTATGTTCAACATGAATGGTAATTTCTACAGTTATAAGAATAATACAATATGGCAACATGAACTTGGAGACTACAATAGTTTCTATGGAGAACTCAAGCCATATTATGTTACTGTAGTATGTAATCCTGAGGAACCATATGATAAGATATTTAATGTAGTTGAGTATAGAGCTGACTTCTATGACCAGTCAGGAGTGTTTATGCCATTAACTTCATTTGATAAACTTGAGGTATGGAATGAATACCAGTCTGGACTTTCTATGTTAAGTCTTAGTGAAGCTACTCCTTCAAATTTGAAGAAAAAGTTTAATGTATGGAGGGCTTTAATCCCAAGAGATAGTACTAATGGTAGAGATAGAATTAGAAATACATGGGCTTATGTAAAGCTATCAAATATATGTAAGAATACTTATAGGGCAGAATTACATGATATAATGGTTTATTACAATGTGTGATAATTATTTTATTTATAGTATGCTACTATTTTAAATATTACATTTGATAAGTCAAATATTATACTTACCTTTGTATCAAAATAGATTAATAAGATGGTTAAGAATAAAGTTATAACAAGAAGAAATAGGAAGTTTGCCAATGGAGGTGGACTTCCTTCTTGGCTATCTGGTGGATTGGCTAACACAGGGGCTAATTTAATCAGTGGATTTGCCAACCCTCAAGGTAATACTACAGGTGTTGGTAATATAATGCAGGGTGTAGGCTCTGTTGCATCTGCAATTCCTGGAGTTGGAGGTCTTATTGGAGCTGGAGTTAACCTTGTTGGAGGACTGGTTAATGCAGCTTTTGGAAGTAAGATAAATAAAGAGTTTGTTAATCAGACAGAAAATAAAGCTATCCAACAGTCAAATTATGTTTCAGGAGCTACTACAAATGACCAGTTACTTAGTGACTGGGGAGATTATAGAAGCATGGCTAATGTAAGTAAATCTCAGGTGGGTTCTGATGGGTGGTTCAGTAATAAAGCCAAGAAGAAGACAAGAGCATTAAACAGACAAATAGATGAAGCTAATCAAAGAGCACTGAGTTCTTTAGGCAATACTGCTGGAAATATTGATATTATAAGTGACCAAAGCCTTCTGGCTAATTATGCAGCTTATGGGGGTCCACTTGGAACTATAGGAGGACAGGCATTAAACTATGAGTTAGCCAATAGGGAATTAAATAATTCAGAGTTGAAAGCTATGGGAAATCTTAGATTGACTTCTCTTCCTAATTCATTTCAAGCTATGGATGAATTGAACACCTTTGCTGAGGGTGGTGGTATTCATATTAAGAAAAAGAATAGAGGTAAGTTTACTGAATATTGTGGAGGCAAGGTTACTTCTGAATGTATTGCAAGAGGTAAAAGAAGCAATTCTCCTACTATAAGAAAGAGGGCTACCTTTGCACAAAATGCAAGAGGATGGAATCATGCCTTTGGTGGATGGTTAAATACACATGGAGGAGACTTCAACAATGGTGTTACTATTATTGATGAAGGTGGAACTCATGAACAGAATCCTAATGAAGGAGATTGGTGTTGACCAACAAGGTGTGCCTAACTTAGTTGAACAAGGAGAGGTTATATATAATGATTATGTATTCAGTAATAGAATAAAATTACCTGAGAGTATCAAGAAGAAATATAAATTGAAAGGGGATACATTTGCTGATGCTGCTAAATATGCACAGCTTGAAAGTCAGGAAAGACCAAATGACCCAATAAGTAAAAGAGGTTTGGAGGCAAATATGTCAAGACTTGCTGAGGCTCAAGAAGGAATAAAGAATAGGAGAGGGAAGGGTGATACCAATAAATTTGAGTATGGTGGACCTTTTTCTGAACCTGTTGCTCCTTCATTTAATATCCCTACTCCTCCAGTTCCTAAATCCATTTCTCCTCAATCACCTATCTCTTCAGGAGATGAAGATGATAATGGAAGAAGAGAAAGGGCTTCTTGGTTGAGATATGCTCCAATAGTAGGAGCAGGAATAGGTGCTATAACTGATATGTTTAGTAGACCTGATTACGAAAATGCAGACTTAGTATTAAACTCTACTAAGAATCTTGGAAATGTAGACTTCACACCTATTGGTAACTATTTAAGTTACCAGCCATTTGATAGAAACTATTATATCAACAGACTTGATGCTTCTGCAAATGCAACAAGAAGGGGATTACAGAATACCTCAGGTGGAAATAGGGCAAATATGCAAGCTGGTCTATTGGCTGCTGACTATAATTATGGTCAGAATTTAGGTGACTTGGCAAGAAAGGCTGAAGAATACAACTTAGCTCAAAGGCAACAAGTGGAAGGCTTTAATAGAGGAACCAACCAGTTTAATAGTGAAGGTGCTATGAGAGCTGCAATGGCTAACAATCAAAATGATGAGTTAAGGATGAGAGCTGCTATGTCTGCTGCTCAATTAAGGCAAGCTATTAAAGACCAAGATAGTGCAAGAAGAAGTGCTAATATAACTAACTTCTTACAAGGTTTAGGAGATATAGGTTGGGAGCAGGAACAAGCATCATGGCTTGACAGATTGGCAGATGCAGGAGTATTGCAGATGGACACAAGAGGTAACTACTCAGGAAAGAAGAAATCTAAAGGTGGCAAATTAAAAAAGAAGAAAGGATTTACTTATGGCTAATTATTCATTTATTTCCAATGCTAAGTTCAGACCATTCTCTTATCAGGAAATGCTTCAGCCACTACAGGCTTATACTAATGAGTATAATACTATACAGGAAGGAATGGGAGAGTTAAGTACTAAGGCAGGTGTATTTGAAAGACTTGCCAATGAGCAGACAGACCCACAGGCTTATGCAATGTACAAACAATATTCTAATGACTTGGCTAAACAAGCTGAGTCATTAGCTAAACAAGGACTTACTCCTGCAAGTAGGCAAGGATTGATTGATATGAAGAGAAGATACTCTTCTGAGATTGTTCCCATAGAACAGGCTTATAAGAGAAGACAAGAGTTAGTAGATGAACAAAGGAAATTACAGGCTCAAGATAGTACACTACTATTTGATAGACCTGCTTCTACACTTTCCTTAGATGAACTAATATCTAACCCAGCTCTATCACCACAATCCTATTCTGGAGCACTATTATCCAAACAAGTGGGTACTGCTGCACAGAATTTAGCTAAGGAAGTAAGAGAGAACCCAAGAAAGTGGAGAACAATCTTAGGTAATCAATACTACGAAACTATAATGCAGAAGGGATTCAGACCTGAGGAGATTATGCAGGCTGTACAGAATAATCCTGAGGCTTCTCCTATACTTCAAGGTATTGTAGAAGATATAGTAGGAAGTTCTGGTATTAGGAACTGGAATGATGAGAATATCCTCAATAGGGCTTATGACTATGCAAGACAAGGTTTATGGAATGCAGTAGGTGAAACTCAATATCAAACTCTTTCTAATAAGGCTTATGATTATGCAATGCAGGAAAGGTTAGCTAAACTCAAGAAGGGTAAGACAGAAGGAACCCCCTCTGCTGTATTTAGGTCAGTACCTAAAACTAAAGTAGATGGAGACAAGAAGACTACTGAACTTAATAATGACCTACAGTTCATACAACAGTTAAGAGCTAATCCTGCAATGATTAATGAAGAAGTTGAGAGAATTAATCCGGGTTATCCAACTCAATATGGTGTGAATGTTGGTGGTGGAATATATAAGGTTAAACCTCATGCAGAAAGACTTAAACAGATAATCAAGAAGTATGATATGAAGGATGGTAATATGGACCAACTTGAACAGAAGTTACAAGCTGATATTAGGAGCAGTGCTGTAAGGAACTTTATATATAAACCTAATATAACTCAGAGTGACTTAATTTCTCAAGTTATAAAGGAGAATGCAAGAACCTTAGGTGCAGCTACAGAATCAACTGGTCTTTATGAACTTGATGATAATAGGAAGGGAGACCCTATTAAGTTAAAGAATATCTCAGATTACTTCACTGGTGACAATGATATAAGCTATGACCCAGAGGTTGGACTTATAATCAATGCTACTAAGGATGGTAAAACTAAATCAGCAGTTATTGACCCTGAGCTAATAGATGATGCAGGTAGAAGTGTAGCAGGGTATATGAATAATATTAATGTACTTCTTGAGAATGGCTATGATGTAGAAGCTCAAAGATACATCAATACAATGATGAATTATATCTATGGTAAGTTCAATACACTTGCTAAGAGACAAAGTAATACAGATTCTAAATTAGAGTAGAAGAATATGGCAAATAATCAACAAATCCAAGACCCATCTACACAAGGAGTAGGTGGGTTAAAGGGAATTAAAAGTATAGATGCACTAAAGCAGGAAGGACTTCTTAGAGATGTTCCTCTTATTAATAATATAGAGGAATACAAGCAAGTTTCTAATAGTGCCTTACAAAGAGCTGTGCCTCAAGAGGTAGGTTTTGTTGGAATAAATGATAGTATGTATGATGAAGACATCACATCTATCACCCAACTTGATAACTTGGCTAATACAAGAGGAGAAATACAGCCTTGGTATGCTCAAATAGGAGCTGGCTTGGCTAAGGGAGCTGTTCTTGCAGGTACTACCTTTGCTGATGGTATCATTGGTACTATAGTAGGTTTAGGTAATGCAGCAGCCACAGGAACATTCTCAGGCTTCTGGGATAATCCTTTCTCAAATGCAATGCAGCAAGTAAATGAATGGTCAGAATCAGTTCTGCCTAATTACTATACTGATGCAGAGAAGAATGACCCTTGGTATGAGAATATATTCTCAGCTAACTTCATTGGAGACAAGTTCCTTAAGAACTTAGGTTTTGCTGTTGGTGCTGCCTACTCTGGTAAGATTAGTGCTGGGGCAACCTCAAAGTTACTTGGTCTTAATAAAGCAAGACAAGCATTCAAAGGTGCAGTTACAGCCTCAGGTGAGGCTCTTAG
>ERZ779922.2116-NODE-2116-length-12298-cov-2.648534_pt1 | contig 12298 bp, 10 predicted proteins | sample MGYA00511544_ERZ779922 | MGnify/ENA primary metagenome ERZ779922 (study PRJEB29588, sample SAMEA2154516) | human gut metagenome | biome: human gut; feature: human-associated habitat; material: faeces | place: Denmark | collected 2008/2010 ... | reverse complement strand
CTATGCGTTCGTCATCTACCGCATGCTGGTTCTGGCATTTCACACCAATGATAAATTCGGTCAGCTCATCATCATCGGCGTGATTGGCATGCTGCTCTTCCACGTTTTCGAGAACATCGGCATGACGCTGGGGCGGCTGCCGATTACCGGCATTCCCCTGCCGTTCCTCTCCTATGGCGGTTCAAACATGGTCACGAACATCGGCGGCATTGCGCTGGTGCTGAATGTGACGAAGAACCGCCAGCTGACGCAGATTGATTCCAGCCGGAGATTTTACAGTTCCTATGCCAAATATACCAAATAATCAAGGAGATTGACGATTATGCCGCCTACGGTTCGATTCACTCGTGATGCTGTTCTCCATGCTGCCTGCCAGCTTATGCGCCGCGAAGGCATGGAAGCCCTCAACGCCCGCGCGATTGCCAAGGAGCTCGGCGGCTCAACACAGCCGATTTTCCGCCTGTTCACCAACATGGAGGATTTGCACCGGGAGCTGATTCTCTACGTCGCGCGCCAGTTTCAGGCACACGCGGAGGCGGATATGGCGCAGTCCGACTCGCCTTATATTCAGCTCTGCACGACGTATCTGCTCTACGGCCGCGACGAGCCGGAGCTGTTCAAGCTGCTGTTCATGCGCGACCGCGTCAGCGAGGGACAATACAGCGACCAGACGAATTTTGACCTTGTGTTCAACATCATCAAGAAGGAAACGCCGCTGGACGACGAAACCGCCCTGCGCTTCTTTGAGCGCACATGGCTGTTCATTCATGGGCTGGCGGTCTGCATTGCGACGAAGTACATTCCCTGTCAGGATGAAAGATACCTCATCAGCATGGTCAAGGAAGCCTACAACGCCGCCGTTAAGATGATGAACCTTGAGGGCGTGCTGAAATTGCAGGAAATCTGATTCGCGGAGGGTGAGCGCATGACCGACGAGACGATTCGCGCGAAGCTGTCTGGCATCCGCTGCTTTCTGCTGGACATGGATGGTACGTTCTATCTGGGCGACCGCATCATTCCCGGCGGATTGAAATTTCTGGATGTGCTGGAGAAAACGGGGCGCACCGCGCGCTTCCTGACGAACAACTCCAGCCGCTCCGCCTCGACGTATGCCGAAAAGTTGGCGCGGATGGGCGTTCCGGCGGCATATCGCGATGTGATTACATCCGGACAGGCGGCGGCGCGGTACTGCCTGACGCACTTTCCGGGCAAAACCGGCTATCTGCTGGGGAATCCCGTGCTTCGGGCGGAATTGACGGCGATGGGGCTGCGCTTCTGCGATTCGGACGACGCGGATTATGTGCTGGCGGCGTTTGACACGACGCTGGATTACGGCAAGCTCTGCCGCGTCTGCGACCTCATCCGCACGGGCAAGCCGTATATCGCGACGCATCCTGATTTCAACTGCCCGACCGAGCATGGGTTCATCCCCGACCTTGGCGCGTTTATGGCGTTGATTCACGCCAGCACTGGGCGCTGGGCGGACGTGGTGATTGGCAAGCCGAACCGCGGTATTGTGGATGAAGCCCTTGCGCGCACCGGCTTTGCGCTGCATGAGATGGCGATGGTGGGCGACCGGCTCTACACGGATGTTGCGACCGGCGTGAATCACGGCATGACGGGCATTCTCGTCCTCTCTGGCGAAGCAAAACGCAGCGATGTAGACACATCGGATGTAAAGCCTGACCTGATTTTCGGCAGGCTTTCGGATATAATACCATATCTCTAAGTAAGGGAGCGAAAACACGTGCTGAGCACCATGTTTCCGACCATCAACCGGGAAAGCTCCATGCTCGGCTTCGGCTGTATGCGCTTTCCGACAACGCCGGATGGCAAAATTGACGAATCCGAAGCAATTCGCATGATTCGCCACGCCATCGACAACGGCGTTCGCTACATCGACACGGCGTACCCCTACCACGGCGGCGAAAGCGAGATTGTCATCGGTAAGGCGCTCAAGGACGGCTACCGCGAGAAGGTCATCCTGACGACAAAGCTGCCCGTCTGGCTCGTCAAGACGCATGAGGACATGATGAAGTTCCTCGACGAGCAGCTGAAAAAGCTCGATACCCCCTATGTGGACTTTTACATTCTTCACGCAATGAACAACGAGCGCATGGACGCAATGCAGAAGCTGGATTACAAGCGTTTCTATGCCGAAGCCATTGCGCAGGGCAAGGTGCGCTATCCCGGCTTCTCCTTCCATGACGACGCAAAGGCGTTCCTGCGCATCCTGCACGACTGGGATCAATGGGGCATGTGTCAGGTGCAGATGAACATCCTCGACGACGAGAATCAGGCGACGCTTGAGGGCATCCGCGAAGCGGGCCGGCGCGGCGTGGGTGTCGTCGTCATGGAACCCCTGCGCGGCGGTCTGCTTGCGAATCCCCCGGTGGATGTGAAAGCGGTTTACGACGCATATGCCGTGCGGCGCAGCCCGGTCGAATGGGGCTTCCGCTACCTGTACGCCATGCCTGAAGTCATCACGATTCTCAGCGGCATGAGCACATGGGAGCAGGTGACGGATAATCTGCGCATTTTCGACATGGCGAAGCGCCCGATGCTGACCGACGAGGAACTTGCGCTCTACCAGAAGGTCAAAGCAACGTACCTTGCGCGGACGAAAACGCGCTGCACGGGCTGCAAGTACTGCCAGCCCTGCCCGATGGGCGTGCAGATTCCGCGCATTTTCCAAGGCTACGATGCCGCCATGCTCCGCGCGGACAGCTCCTTCAAGGCTGGATACGCCCAGATTCAGGCGGATCATGCGGATGCGTCGCAGTGCATCCACTGCCGCAAGTGCGAACGTGTATGCCCGCAGCACCTGCCGATTACCCGCTTCCTGGAGGAGATTCACGCCGCGTCGGCGGCAGAATAAATCGCCATATTTAAGGTAACACCGCACAAATGAGGTAGTCAGCTGGCGAATGGATTTTTCGTCAGATGCAAATGCAAATTTCGAAGGTTTACTGGATGCAAATCGAGAAAATTGCATGCGCAGATAGCGGAAAAGACATCGCCAGCAGCGCCGCCGAGCTGTGCGGTGCTGCTTTAGCAAAACGCTCCTGAACACGCGTCAGGAGCGTTTTATGTTGCGCGAATCGCGGTTGACAACGGGAATTTGCAGCAGTAGAATAGAAATAATGGGATTTTGCCAGAAAACAAGAAAAGAGGCGAACCATCCAATGAAACACCAACTTCTTGCGCTGCTGCTTGGCAGTTTGCTGCTGCTTGGACTTCCGGCGGCGTGTGCGGACACCCCCACGATGACTGTCCTGATGTACATGTGCGGCACGGATTTGCAGAGTGACTGCGTGAACGACCTGTACGAGATGTGCGCGGCGGACATTCCGGACAACGTGACAGTCGTCGTGCAGGCAGGCGGCGCGAGCCAGTGGGACGACAGCCGCCTGCGTGCGAACCACATCAACCGCTTTACGATTGCGGACTACGATTTTTCCGACGTTGAAGTCTGCGCATGGCAAAGCATGGGCGCGCAGAACACGCTGGAGGATTACCTGACTTGGGCGACTTCCACCTACCCCGCCGATCGCTACATGCTGATCTTCTGGAATCACGGCGGCGGATCGACGAGCGGCGTCTGCTTCGACGAAACAGCGGATTACGATGGGTTGACAATTCACGAAATCAACGACGTGCTGTACAACTTTACAGAAGCCAATCCCGATTTTCATCTGGATCTCATCGGCTTCGACGCCTGCTTGATGGCAACCTACGAAGCGGCTGCGCACATGCAGTATTACGCTGATTTCATGGTCGCCAGCGAAGAACTGGAGCCGTCGCTCGGCTGGAATTATGCGTGGCTGAATGCGCTGGGCGAAAATCCGGCGCTTGACGCGCAGGGCATCGGCGTTGCGATTGCGGATGCGTACATGGAAGCCTGTATGGACGAAAACCCTGATGATTATCTCAGCATGAGCGTCCTCTACTTGCCGGCAATGGATTATCTGGTCAGCACAATGGAGACATACGCATCGTATCTCTCGCAGGCGCTGGACGCTGGGCAATTGTCTACCTTCAGCCGTGCCCGCCAGCGCATGTATGCCTTTGGCGATTTTGACAGCGCAACATCCGACATGGTGGATATGATGGCGCTGATTGACGGCACGCGTACCATTGCGCCGCAGACCGCAGACGTCCTGCAAACCGCCTACGAGCGCGTCGTGCGCTACAACGTCGGCACGCGGAAATTCGACTACCTGACGGGCATGAGCGTCTATTTCCCGTCCGGAAGCTACGAGGGCGACGGCTGTCAGGAGACAATTCCGCGCATGACGGAGTTCACGCGCGGCTATGCGGAGCTTCGCAGCGGCGGCAATTACGTCTTCAGCGCGCAGGTTCCGCAGCAGGTCACGACCAGCAGCGTGTTCACCGGCAACCTGACAGACGCGTTTTTCTCCCCCGCCAGTACGTTCACCACAAGCGAAACGCCTCTTGCGGTGGAAGCAGATGCGGTGGATTTACCTGACGTTGTGCCAACGTTCACATCCATGAACGACGCGTTCTTCACCGGCAGCCTCATACCGGACGATTCTGCCATGGACGATTGGCTGGACATGGACGATGATTCCGCCTATATGTGCAGCATGATGCTCAGTCAGGACGAGCTGAACAACTTGAGCATGGTCGAGGGCTTGCTGTACTTGGATGGCAGCGACGACGAGGATACGTTCTACATCGAAATGGGCGCAATGCAGAACGCCGCCATTGACTGGGAAAGCGGCGAAATCATCAGCCAATTCGACGGTACTTGGCCGATGCTGGATGACCAAATTGTGATGATGTACGACCAGCTTGTCAATGGCGGAATGCGCCGAAGTGTGATACCCGTCCGCTGCAACGATGTCGAGGGGTATCTGCTGGTGATACGGCGGAGCTACAGCAGTGGCTGGACGATTGTCGGCTTCACGCAGGGGTACGACGATGCCGGACTCCCCGTTCGCGGCAGCACTCCCCTGACCGAGGGTGACGTGGTGACACCGATTTACAACGTGCTATATGAGGATGAGGACGGCGAATTGCAGGAAATGACAATGGATGGCGACCCGATTGTGGCAGGCAAAGACGGTTCCATCGACTTCGGTTTCTACTCGCTCGAGGGCAGCGACGCGACCTACCTCTACTGCTTCTGCCTGACCGACATTTACGGTGAAATTCAACTGTCTGATTTCATCAACTTTGAATTATAAAAGGAGGTTCATTTCATGAAACGACTGATTTCCTTGCTCTGCGCGCTTTGCCTGCTTTTTTCTTTCGCCTTTGCGGAGGATTACGCAACGACAAACCCATACACCATCGACGACATCGGCATGACGCTGGCACTCCCTGACGTGCTGAGTGTCACCAGCTGTAACGTGGGCGAAACGACGATTGACCTGCGCCTCGCTTACAATGGGCGTAATGATGTCAGCTACGCCGTCGCCATCAACTACGACGAAACGCTGGAGGATTATGTAACCATCAGCCTGCCGGAAGAGAATCTGCAAGCAATGATTGACTACTATCAATCCATGTACACAGGCGGCAACCCGGGTTTGGTAGCGTATGACGAGGACGATGATTCCGCTGCACTGACCCCGTTCTGTGCGGGCGGCAAAGGGCAGGACGGCAACATGTACTGCATTTTCGTCTGCGTGCTGTACGGATACACCATCACGGTTGTCGGCGGCACATCGGCGGATAGCTTCGATGATGACACATACGGCGCAGCATTCAACCTGTACTGGTCAACCGTGACGAGTTTTGTGGACTGCATGACGGAAGAATAAGCGGTTTTGGGCGCACTGGATGAGAGCAAATTTCTCCAGCGCGCCTTTTGTTGTACGCAAAAAAGGTGGCTTCCATCCCTTTTGACAGGGACGGAAACCACCAGAGATGCGTATTGTCAGCCGTTATGCGCTTTGCAGCGCCAAACGTCTTACTTGCCCATCTTTTCGAGGATTGCGGCATGAGCAGCAGCCAGACGCGCAATCGGCACACGGAAAGGCGAGCAGGAAACGTAGTTCAGGCCAACCTTGTGGCAGAACATCACGGAGCTCGGATCGCCGCCGTGTTCGCCGCAGATGCCCAGCTTCAGGTTCGGACGGGTCTGACGGCCCAGCTTCGCAGCCATCTGCACCAGCTTGCCAACGCCGTCCGTGTCCAGACGAGCGAAGGGATCGCTTTCGAAAATCTTGTTGTCGTAGTAGGCGCCGAGGAACTTGCCAGCGTCGTCACGGGAGAAGCCGAACGTCATCTGGGTCAGGTCGTTCGTGCCGAAGGAGAAGAATTCCGCTTCTTCAGCAATCTCGTCAGCGGTAACAGCCGCGCGCGGGATTTCGATCATGGTGCCGACGTGGTATTCCAGCGTCATGCCCTGTTCCTCAAAGACCTTCTTGGCGGTCTCGTCGACGATGGACTTGACAAACGCCAGTTCCTTCTTGGAACCGACCAGCGGAATCATGATTTCGGGCACAATGTTGTAGCCGCATTCGCGGGTCACATCGATAGCCGCCTGCAGAACCGCGCGGGTCTGCATTTCCGCGATTTCCGGATAGGTGACGGCCAGACGGCAGCCACGGTGACCCATCATCGGGTTGGACTCATGCAGCGCGTTGATCTTGTGGATGACTTCCTCGGAGGTGATGCCAAGGTTCTTGGCCAGCTCGTCGATTTCTTCCTTCATGTCAACATGCGGCACGAACTCATGCAGCGGCGGATCGAGGTAACGAACCGTCATGGGCTTGCCTTCCAGCGCCTTGTACATCGCTTCGAAGTCACCCTGCTGCATCGGCAGAATCTTCGCCAGTGCCTTTTCGCGCTGTTCCTTCGTGTCAGCCAAGATCATTTCACGGACAGCCGCGATACGATCCGCCTCGAAGAACATGTGCTCGGTACGGCACAGGCCGATGCCTTCCGCACCGAACTTGACAGCCTGCTTGGTGTCGCGCGGGGTATCCGCATTGGTGCGGACGCGCAGACGGCGGGCAGCGTCAGCCCAGCCCATGAAGCGAGCAAACTCGCCGGAGATGGACGCTTCAACCGTCGCAATCTGGCCATCGTAGACGTTGCCGGTAGAGCCGTCGAGGGAGATGAAGTCACCCTCGTGGTACACCTTGTCGCCAACGGTCAGGGTCTTTGCTTCTTCGTCAATCTTCAGCGCGCCGCAGCCGACGACACAGCACTTACCCATGCCGCGGGCCACAACGGCAGCGTGAGAGGTCATGCCGCCGAAGACGGTCAGGATGCCCTGAGAGAAGTCCATGCCTTCGATGTCCTCAGGCGTGGTTTCGCGGCGAACGAGGATAACCTTTTCCTTGTTCTTGCCGTGTTCAGCCGCTTCGTCAGCGGTGAAGTAGATGCCGCCGGTGGCAGCGCCAGGGGAAGCCGGCAGACCCTTCGCAATGACGGGCGCCTTCTTCACTGCCGCAGCGTCGAAGTTCGGGTGCAGCAGGGTGTCGAGCTGCTTGGGCTCCACCTTCAGCACGGCTTCTTCTTCGCTCAGCACGCCTTCATCCACCAGATCAACAGCGATCTTCAGCGCAGCCGCCGCGGTCCGCTTGCCGTTACGGGTCTGCAGCATGTACAGCTTGCCGCGTTCAATGGTGTATTCCATGTCCTGCATGTCGCGATAGTGCGCTTCCAGCTTGGTGGCGATATCCACAAACTGCTGGTACACATCGGGCATCTGCTCCTGCAGGTGGGAGATGGGTTCGGGGGTACGGATACCAGCCACAACGTCCTCGCCCTGAGCGTTCAGCAGGTACTCACCGTACAGCTTCTTTTCGCCCGTGGAGGGGTTGCGCGTGAAGGCAACGCCCGTGCCGGAGGTTTCGCCCATGTTGCCGAAGACCATGGACTGCACGTTGACGGCAGTGCCCCAGTCGCCCGGAATATCGTTCATACGGCGATAGTAGATGGCACGCGGGTTGTCCCAAGAACGGAACACGGCCTTGACGGCTTCCATCAGCTGAACCTTGGGGTCCTGCGGGAAGTCCACGCCCATGTGCTTCTTGTAGATTTCCTTGAAACGAACGACGACTTCCTTCAAGTCATCCGCGGAGAGGTCGCGGTCATACTTGACGCCCTTCTTCTCCTTGAATTCGTCCAGAACCGCTTCAAATTCGTTCTTCGGGATTTCCATAACCACGTCAGAGAACATGGCGATGAAACGGCGATACGCGTCATAGGCGAAATGCGGGTTGTTGGTCAGGTTCGCCAGACCCACAACAGACACGTCCGTCAGGCCCAGATTCAGAATGGTATCCATCATGCCGGGCATGGAGGCACGAGCGCCGGAGCGGACAGAAACAAGGAAAGGATCCTTGTCGTCGCCGAACTTCTTGCCGGCCACCTTTTCAGTCTCCGCCAGAGCAGCATAAATCTGCTCGACGATATCGTCACCAATCACCTTGCCGTCGGTATAATACCGGGTGCAGGCTTCGGTGGTGACGGTGAAGCCCTGAGGCACGGGCATACCGAGATTGGTCATCTCAGCGAGGTTCGCGCCCTTGCCGCCCAGCAGCTCACGCATGTTGGCGTTGCCTTCCTTGAAGAGGTACACATACTTCTTCGCCATTGGAAACACTCCTTTTTTACATACTGCGGAAGAAACTTCCGCGCAGAAAACATTTGCCTGAAATTAGCCACGGAAAACACCGTGCCCTTCCTCCATCGCAAACACATTCTGCTGGCATCCTATTTGATTATACTATTTTTCGTTGCTTTTTGCAAGATGCTGTTCACATTTTCAGCGGGAATTTGGGCATTTTCGAGCATGATAGTATTTACATGCTGCCTTCAAAAATCAATGTTTCTCTATTTTCTTGACGCAAGACGCCCTTTTTGATATAATGAAGGCATCACTTCGTCGTGAATTTGCTGTTTTTCTTCGTGAGAAGGAGGCGTTCGTGTGAAAAAAGTGCTTGCTTGTTTATTGTCATTTGCCCTGCTTTTGCCATGCTTGGTGTTCGCGGAGGATGATGCCATCCCTGCATCTTTCAAATTTGGCGCGGATGTTTCCACCGTGCTGAGCGAGGAGAACAGCGGCGTTGTGTACCGCAACCGCGACGGCGAGCCGACAGACTTGTTCGTCCTGCTGAAGGAAGTAGGCTGGGACACCGTGCGCGTCCGCGTTTGGAACGACCCATTCGACGAGGACGGCAGAGGCTACGGCGGCGGCAACTGCGGCGTGGCGAACGCGGTGGAAATCGCCCGCCGATGCAAGGAAGCCGGACTGTCGCTCATCGTTGACTTCCATTACAGCGACTTCTGGGCTGACCCTGCAAAGCAAATGTCCCCGAAGGTATGGGTCACGATGGATTTAACGCAGAAGTGCAGTGCGCTCTACGCCTTCACGACGGATGCGCTGACGCAGATTGCCGCAACGGGCGTGGACATCTGGATGGTGCAGGTCGGCAACGAGATTAACGGCGGCATGGCGGGCGAATGGAGCACAAATGGGCGCAATCAGCTGATGAACGCCGGAAGCGCCGCTGTCCGCGCAACCCTGCCCGATGCGTTGGTGGCAGTGCATTTCACCAACGTCAGTCAATCGGACGCGAAGAAATACATCCGCGAGGTCTGCGAGGGCGATACGCCGGTTGATTTCGACGTGATGGCGTACAGCTATTACAGCTATTGGCATGGTTCGCTGGAGAAATTGTCAGAACTGATGGCGGATGTGCGCGAAAATTTCGGCAAAGACGTCTTCATCGCCGAAACATCCTACCCGTTCACAACGAATAACCTCGATACACACCCGAACAGCGTCCCGAATGAGTGGTGCGACATGAAGCAGGATATTTCCCGCGACGGTCAGGCGGCGGATTTCCGCGAGACGGTGGAAACGGCTGGGCAGGCAGGGGCACTCGGCGTCTGCTACTGGGAACCGGCGTGGATTCCAGTGCCGGGAAATAGCTGGGAAGAGCAGAGCAAGCTGTGGGAACAGTTCGGGTCGGGCTGGGCGAGCAGTTATGCAGGTGGCTATGATCCGCAGGACGCGGGTGCATGGTTCGGTGGATGCGCATGGGAGAATCAGGCGCTGTTTGAGGTGGATGGGACGCCGGCATGGACGCTTTCGCTTCCGAATATTTTGCGTGGTGAATAAAAGAGCAACACGCGGAAGAAGTATGATAACGAAGTCAACTCAATCGCGCGAAAGGGTCAAGGGACAATGTCCCTTGCAGGGTTAAGGGGCAGCGCCCCTTATGGGGCTTGGGGCAACGCCCCAACTGTTGCTCCGTTAAACCTACTCAAAGAGGAAAAACAAGTCCGGCAACTTCGCCGCAGGCAGCGAAGCGTCCCTGCGCACTAACTAAAAAACTTCCAATAAAAATCAAGTAGCATCCGGAGGCGAACGCCGAAGGAGTCCAGAGGGCGATCGCAGACTTCGTCTGTTTTTATGCTCTCTGGAACTTGCGGAAGTTACCACGATGGAAATGAAGTCAACTATGCCTATCCGCATAAGCATCCAACTGCTTCATAGTTGGCTTTTCCCCTTGCAACAAGCGCCAAAACGTGATATGATGAGGACGAATGACGGAGGTGAACGCGTATGAATTCGCGCAACTCTTTTTCCTCGCTGACCATTACGCAGCTGGTGATTCACCTCACCGGCGCCCTGCTGGAACTCTACGCCGATGACACGCAGGAAATCCAAGTCATGGCATCCGGCGACGACCACGATATGAAGGCGGTTTCGCTCGCCCAGAACGGCGATACGCTGACGCTGGAGCAGTCCGCCGCCGCACTCTCCCCCTTGCCGCTCAGCGCCCGCTGGCTGCAAGTGACCATCCGCATTCCGCGCGCGTGGAAGGGGCGGGTCGAGATTCGCACGACGTCCGGCAGCGTGCATGTCCGCGGTTTGCAGGTTAGCGACCTGTCCGTGGAGTCTCTCTCCGGCTTCGTGATGCTCTCCGACTTGAGCAGCCTGAGCCTGAAGGTCAAGAACGGCAGCGGCGACATTGCCGGCAGCGACTTGTCCGGTCAGGATTGCAGCCTGTTCACGACGACGGGGATGCTCTGTCTGGAGCGCCTTGCGTTTCTGAACATCTCGCTGTCCTCGGTCAGCCGGGGCGCAATGCTCTCTTTTGCGGAGATGTTCTCCACCTTCAAGGGCGGCTCGGTCGCAGGCGGCATCAGTCTGGAAATTCCCGGCGCGCAGTGTGACGCCATTCTTCGCTCGGTGTCCGGGCGGCTGCTGACGGACGGCGTATCCATCGTCGATGGCGCACCGTCTGTCCGCGTGACGACGGCTTCGGGCAACCTGACCATCCGGCGGATTTCCCCGGAGAAACTGACAGAAAACGAATAATTAGGAGGACGATTTTTATGGCACGACAGAACTTTGGCTTCGGCGGCGGCGCGAACATGCAGCAGCTCATGCGTCAGGCGCAGAAGATGCAGCAGGCGATGACGGACGCGCAGGAAAAGCTGGATGCGCAGGAGTACGAAGCGCAGTCCGGCGGCGGCGTGGTAAGCGTGAAGGTGAACGGCAAGCGCGAGCTGCTGTCCCTGACGATTGACCCCAAGGTCGTTGACCCCGACGACGTGGAAATGCTGCAGGACCTTGTGATGGCGGCGGTGAACGAAGCGCTGCGCAAGGGTGAAGCAAACCGCGAAGAGACGATGAACAAGATGGCGCCCGGCATGGGCGGCATGGGCGGTCTGTTCTGATGACCGGACAAATCGAACCGATTGAGCGGATGGTGTCGGAGCTGTCTCGGCTGCCCGGCATCGGTCACAAGACAGCGGCGCGGCTGGCGTACCATATCGTCGGGATGCCGCTGGAGGACGTTCACGCGCTGGCGGCGGCGCTGTGGCAGGGGCGCAAGGCGATTCGCTACTGCGACGTGTGCGGCAATTTTTCCTCCGCTGAAAAGTGCGCCGTGTGTGCGGATGAAAGCCGCCATAACGGGCAAATCTGCGTCGTGCGCGACCCACGCGACGTGGCCGCGATGGAGCGAATGCACGATTACCACGGGCTGTACCACGTCCTGCACGGCACGCTGTCGCCGATGGACGGCATCGGGCCGGATGATATTCACATCAAGGAACTGATGACGCGCCTGCAGACCGAGCCGGTCAGCGAAGTGATTCTGGCGACGAACCCCGACATCGAGGGCGAAGCGACCGCAACCTACATTGCGCGGCTCATTAAGCCCATGGGCATCAAGTGCACCCGCATTGCCCACGGTGTCCCCGTCGGCAGCGACCTCGAATATGCCGACGAAGTGACGCTCTCGAAGGCGATGGAGGGACGAAGGGAGCTGTGAGGGGAACCACCAGAGGCTCTGCC
>ERZ779922.2112-NODE-2112-length-12319-cov-4.536530_pt1 | contig 12319 bp, 11 predicted proteins | sample MGYA00511544_ERZ779922 | MGnify/ENA primary metagenome ERZ779922 (study PRJEB29588, sample SAMEA2154516) | human gut metagenome | biome: human gut; feature: human-associated habitat; material: faeces | place: Denmark | collected 2008/2010 ... | reverse complement strand
CGACGGAAACGGAGATTATGTATATCGCCTTCCCGAAGAGAGTATAAGCAAACAAGCACAGCCTGAAGGCAAGAAAAAGCCGAATATCGAGTTTTCCGGAAACTTAGCGGTGGTGAAAACACGACCGGGTTACGCCATGGGAATCGCCTCGGACATAGACTCCCATGCCCCCAGCGAGATACTGGCCACCATAGCCGGAGACGATACGATCTTGGTAATCCCCCGCAACGGTGTGAGCCAAGAGAAGGTGATTGCCGCTTTATCACATTTTATATAAAAGGAAAAAACTAAGAACAAACAATAAAATGGAACAAGAAATAGAAATTGATGTTATGATCGCTGATGCCTCTCACGAGGTATATGTGGATACGATCCTAGATACGATCGAGTCTGCCGCTAAAGTCCGGGGCACGGGTATCGCCAAACGTACGCACGAGTATGTGGCCCAGAAGATGAAAGAGGGCAAAGCGGTGATCGCCTTGGCGGGAAACGAGTTCGCCGGGTTTAGTTATATCGAGTCATGGGGAAACAAGCAGTACGTGACTACCTCCGGCTTGATCGTGCATCCGGATTTCCGGGGCTTGGGTATAGCGAAACGCATCAAAGACATGACCTTCCAGCTTGCCCGCATGCGCTGGCCGAAAGCAAAGGTATTCAGCCTTACCTCCGGCGCTGCCGTGATGAAGATGAATACCGAGCTGGGATATGTACCGGTTACGTTCTCCGACTTGACGGACGATGAGGCTTTCTGGCGGGGTTGCAACGGTTGCGTGAACCACGATATCTTGGAACGCACCGAACGTAAGTATTGCATCTGCACGGCCATGCTGTTCGACCCGGCCGATCCGCATCGTGCGCAACGAGAGCGGGAGGCCCGTAATCAGACTAAAAAGGACTAAATTAATACGATAGAAAAACAACATAAAATAAAGAAACGATGAAGAAGAAAGTAGTAGTAGCGTTCAGCGGAGGTTTGGATACCTCATTCACGGTCATGTATCTGGCTAAAGAAAAAGGATACGAGGTATACGCCGCTTGCGCTAACACAGGTGGTTTCAGCGAGGAACAATTGAAACAAAACGAGGAGAACGCCTATAAGCTAGGCGCCACGAAATACGTGACGATCGACGTTACGAAAGAGTATTACGAGAAGAGCTTGAAGTACATGATTTTCGGAAACGTGCTGCGTAATGGTACGTATCCGATCTCCGTAAGCTCCGAGCGTATCTTCCAAGCCTTGGCGATCGCCCGCTACGCAAACGAGATTGGCGCCGACGCTATCGCCCATGGTTCTACCGGAGCCGGTAACGACCAGATCCGTTTATTCTTCGAGATGGCTGCCTTGAAACGGGAAATCGAAAAAGAATATCTTCCTTGCGTACAATGGTCTTTCTTCAACGGCAAGCAATGGGAGTTTATCAAACCGGGTAATTTACTTTCCGATACAACCGGGAATCTGTTGAATACAGGTTTGGTAGACATCCTGCTTCCCTCACCTATTAGCGAGGAAATGCTTGACATAAATGGAGATTTCTGGCTTTCGGCAAAAGTATCTTGCCACACGCAAAATTGTTCATCCATACGAAATGTCTATCTAAACCCAGTGAAAGCCCGGTTAGAAATCCCCGAAGAAATGGAAGCCCTGATCGGTGAGGAACTCGAAAGCTTCACGGGACTCGTTTCTTTCGAGAAAAGTATGCCGGGACTTACGGATATTTACCAGATCATACCCGCTAAAGGAGGACGTTCGCCGGAAACGCCAGAGGATATGCGGCTCCGGATCACCCAAGAGATGTCCCATCGGAACCGGGCTGTATTGCCTAGGAATTACGAGCAAATAACATTGGCTCAGTTCCCCGAAGTCGAAAAAGTACTTTGCTTGCCCGGAATAGACAGTATATTTTAGTAGCTGCGATTGGAAAGCCAAAATTCTTTGATGACAGCTATGTAAAAGATGGGGCTGTCGTAATTGATGTAGGAATCCACAGAAATGAAGAGAATAAACTTTGTGGTGATGTTGATTATGCAGCAGTTGAACCGATCGTTGATGCAATCACTCCGGTCTACGAGGAAGTAACCGTTTGCTGTAACCTCCGGATAAAGCCCGGATATCCCGTAGGAGATATACTCCGCCAGACAGAGGCACGCATTAATAATTGTATCGCACCTTGGCGAGATAAGGAAGAGATCCCGGTATTTGGGCTTTCGTTCTCATCGACCGATCTTTATAACTCCATACGAGAGTGTGAAGCCATCGTGGACATTGATATATTAAGCGTAGCGCATGTCGTATATACGGCAAAAGACCAACAAAAGAGCTATTATCTAAACCGCTACCCGGAAGAGGCTAGGCAAAATTTCAACGTTAGCCCTTCCCAACCTGCATATTGGTTCCTTCTGATAGGCATTTGCTATATACTGACCAAAAAGACGAACTATTGGAACAACTCGGACTCGGATATTTAGGAGTTGGAAGTAATTTTATTATTAACAAATAAAACAAACCGGATATGCCTCGTACAAACAGAAATACACTAAAAGAATACTTTAAGCGCGGAAGTATGCCCAACCAAAAGCATTTCTACGAATTAATCGATTCCATGGTCAATATTTCCGACGACGGGATCGATAAAAATCCGGATGATGGCTTACGGTTAGCTCCTTCCAAGGAAAACAGTCCCGTCATCAGCTTATTCACGAACATACAAGACAATATTCCTGAGTGGAAAATATACCTAGGTAACAATAGCCAACTCCATATCATACGTCAAGGGCAAGATGAACCGATACTATCGCTTCATCCAAACGGTCGTATCGAGATGAACCAACCCGGTATGGATATACGTATCAACGGCAGTCTTTCCGCAACCCGCTTCGACGGCGCGATACGGGGTAAATTTCCCGCAGATGGCGAATGGCATACCCTGCAAATACCAACGGAAGGATGTCGTGCCTACCGCATCATGGCTGGATGCGGTAAGTTAAAAAGCGGACAATACGCATTGGTGGAAGCCACGGCTATCCATTGTTACGGGAAACATCGAAAAATCCGTACGAATCAATCTTGGTTCGGTTCCTTTTTTAACAAGATCAAATTCCGTTGGTACGGCCCCGGACAAAAATGCAAGTTGCAAATACGTAGCGGACGGGATTATGGAGACAACATCTTTGTTTGTTTCCAGATAACCGATTTATGGAAAGATTACCGGATGGATGCCTCCGACCGGAGAAACACCTTTAATCAAGAATAGCCATGGATGATCTGCCCAACCTGCAAGAACTAAAAACGGAGGAATCCATATTCGATAACCTCCAAAAGAATGCCTTGGAAACAATCCGGGAGCTTTCGGGACAATTGTGGACAGACCATGCCCCGCACGACCCGGGAATCACGACTCTGGACATCTTAAATTACGCCTTAAGCGAATTGGATTACCAAATGAGTTTCCCATTAGAACAATATCTCACCGGATCGAATAATCGTTTCAATCCGGAGGATTACGGCTTGTTCAGTCCTGAACGGGTTTCCGGGATGGCCCCTGTGACACCCAAAGATTACCGAGACCATTTTTTAGATCAATTAGATAACACTGATTACTTAATGAACTTATCGGACCTGCAAATCCACCCTTATAGATCCAATGATCAGATCTGCCACGGATGGTTCGACCTATTTATAGAACTCTCGTCCTTTATCTCAGAAGATCAACACAAACAGGAAGAAAAGAAAATCAAGGAAAAGATTGAGGAACTATATCACGCGAACCGGAATTTAGGAGAAGCCCTACACGCAATCCATTTCGTAAGAAGAAAACCTTTATTACTTATTGGAAATATCGATATAGACGGTAGCATCTCTCCGGAAAAAACCTTGATCGCCATTTATACGGAGGCGATTCAATTATTCGCACCGGGAAGTCATTATACAGGTAGTGCGCTTCCCATATACAAGCTTTTCAAAGGGATCAAGCAGATACAAGGGGTTCTATCGATACACTCTTTGGAATTTCAAGGTTTTGAAGAGGGTGAATACGCCTATACATTAGCATTATCTTCCCCTGAGCAAATCAAGATACGACTTTACCAAAACCAACAAGCAGTAGAGATTAATGCCACAAAAGTATTGAATCGTTTGCATTCGCGGAATAATATCAACCATGCGATACGAGAACAGAAAAAACAAGCCAAATCGATCCTCATGGACAGTCGCCATATCCATCTGAATGATTATAGCGTCACAAATGATTTCCCGATTTGCTACAAGGACTCGTTTACCGATTCATTCAAGGCATATCTTTCTATATTCGACCATCTCTTTTCGGAGGGACATAAAGAAATGAACCATCTAAAAGATTGGATGGCCTTAAATATGGGAACCCCCGGTTCCGCTTCTATGGAACAAAACAAAGATCTGCTATTGGATACGTTGGATAAAATCTACGGCGAAAATAGCAACCAGCCTTTTCTCCGCTACTCCCATAAAGAGATAAACCGTCAACGAAGAGTCCGGTTCCTGCGACAACTACCGGAACTTATCCGGGACCGGTATCTAGGCTGTAATCTATTCGACGCAGACTCCCTTTCCGGATTGGAAAGATATCTCTATTCCATACTCGGATGGGAAGATGCGAAAGAGCAAATTTTCATTCTGGAAAACATACTCCTGCATTCACCGAAGGCGACTGATCATCCAGTCCCCTCCCGGGAATTTACCTTAACGGCAATCCTCTCACAAACAAAACGTACGCGGCAACGGCCGGATTTTCAGCTTCGTCTTGAAGAATTCTTGCGAGAGAAGATACCGGCACATCTACGATTCACGGTTCATTGGCTTCCTCCGAAAGAGCTAGCCCTATTTGTCAAAGACTATAAGGCATGGCGAAAAGCGTGGGCCGATAAAGACGACAAAGAGATTGACCGCACCGGAGAAATCTTAAAGAATAATCTGATACGAATAAATATAGAACTTTAAATTTACCCTTATGTCAACCAGATATCGAACTACCTACCACGGCATTTTATTGGGCTTATTACTTCATGTAATCATGGCACAAGCCGTTAACGCCCAAAGAAGTCTCTCGGAGCGATTGGATTATTTCCGGAGTTTAGGAGAGCGGACCGAATTGGAACTGGAAGAGATTCGTACCCCGATCGTCTCCTATCAAGCTCTTATGGACTCGATCACCCAGCGTATCTTAACGGAGCAATGCAGTTATATCGTCTATCCCGCTGAATTGGGGAACGCTTTCACTTTCGTAATAAATCCGGACGCGAACCAAGCGATATTGCGTTTGGGTTATTTACAGTCCCCGAGTTCCTTATTACCAGATCATGTGGAACAATGTGCATATACACCTTGGTTGTTCGGAAACGAGTTATTAACCGCATCCAAGAATAAGGCCAACGCAGATCCTCTCTTCCGCTTCTTCGATGCAATGCCCGGCCCAGTCAAAGTAACGCAAGCTTTGTGGTATTATTTCAATAAAAGAGAACCGGAAAGGATATTGCCTCCCCCTACCGTCGAGAATATGTATTTCTTCAAGGGCAAAACCGGAGATCTGGATAATATGCAATCGTTGCTCAACTCCGATAAACAAGGCTATATCATTTGCCCCGTATGGACAGAAGACGTTACAGGAGTTCTGGATAATCCGGACGAGAATCCCTCCATCAGAGGAAGCGGAACGATTGAGTTTTTCATCAAAGAAGCTCCCCTTTCCATCGCCCTCAACATCACGCCTTGGGAAGAAGACGCCATTGGATACCGGGAAACCGATTTCATCCCATTCGTTTACGACACCACTTACACGCAAGCCGTAAAGAACTGGTTGCTATCCGTGCGTGAGCTGCGTCCCTCCACGATTCGTACGTTCTTCTGTTATTTCGATAAACGTAGCAAAGAAGAGATCGCCACACAAAAGAAAAAGGGAAATTGCAGTATTCCCGTATTCAAGGTAGATGGCGCATCATCGGAAACCGAACGCCTATCCGAACGCCTAAGTCAATACAACCAACGAGCTTTTCCCATCGTGCCGTATTGGTTGCAATCCGTATACGAGCAATTACCGGCAGGCCTTATCCCGAAATTCAGCCGGATGGAATATCTAGGGTATGTAGTAGATACAGAAAGCGGGCAACCTAGTCAAGTAAGCGACTGGCAACAACAGGAGTGTCTGGTAGATATGCCCGTTTATTCGGATACGCCTGTCGATTTGCTGGTCCTATTCCGAAACTCAAAAGCGACGAATGATTTCCTAAGATCGAAAGAATCCCAGATGGCTCTTTTAAATAACTTATTCACAAAGGATACCGGCACGATCAACCGGAACCCGTCTCTCCGGAAACTCAACGGCTTGACTCTTTACTTCCCTGATTTCGATTTTAAGCTGGAGAACCGGAGAGAACTTGTACAATTCGTGAAGTCCACCAGTTTCGTAATTGATTCCTTTTGTGTGATGGGTAATAAAATATATAGAAACTACGATTTAAATGTCATATTCCCTATCAAGGAGAAAAAGCATATCGGTTATCTATCCATTCTATTGAAATACCAATTGGTAGACCGCCTTTGTTTTGTCGATTACGATGAAATGGGCGTTCCTGTAACTACTTGCGAAAATCGAGAGAATAAGCAAGAACCAGTACTCAAGATGGTCATGTATGAGGAAGAATGCGAGGTATCCTTACTAGATAATCTTTTCAACTCTTTATTCTATTTGCTAAATCCTTTTCCGCAAGGCGAGCAACTCACCAGTTGCTCCGATGATCTGGCGCAACTGGCAAATACGGAATTCTCCAACCCGATGCTTATTTATTTCGTATTGGGTGATATATTCCTATTTCTCATACTATTAATCCTAATCAACCTGTATATGACATCCAGTAAGTTCTACATGTTGGCACAACATTATAAGCGATATGTCTTGCCTCTATTACTGGTATTCATATCCGAGATCGTATTGGTATTATACCTAATCACCAATATCGTATCCTCGCGGGAAACTTTCGACATATGGACCCAAATGATACTGTTGGCGCTCCCACTCTTCTTTTTTCTCTTAATCATCGTACCGATCGGGCACCGGGAAAGAGAGCCGTTGCCTTAAATCACCACCGGCCCTCTTTATTCAATTCCCGGCGGATCGCCATAGATAAGATATCGGAATCTAGCCGGGGAGTGTCTTGCTTTAGCAACCGAAGGGCACAACGCCGGATCACATTCGAGATGGAGCCACCCGATAACTCATAAGTAGCTGCCATACGAATCATTTTGTCCGCATCCGCAGGTAGCCAAGAAGAGGGAAGCATTCTACGCCATAATTCCTCACGTAAGTCTTGATCCGGCATCGGGAAATAGATAATAGACTGGAAACGACGGAAGAAAGCTTCATCAATATTACTCTTTAAGTTTGTGGCCAAAACAACGGTTCCCGGGAAATCCTCGATCCGTTGCAGCAAATAAGCGATCTCTTGATTCGAATGGCGATCATTAGAAGTGTTCGTTGAGGTTCGTTTACCGAATAAGGCATCCGCCTCATCGAAAAAGAGAATCCAATTCCGGTTTTCCGCTTGGTCGAATACATTCGCAAGGTTCTTTTCAGTCTCGCCGATATATTTGGAGACAATCATGGAAAGATCGATACGATATACATCCATCCCGTTCTTCTTGCCGATCAAGGTCGCGCAAAGCGTCTTACCCGTTCCCGGCGGGCCATAAAACAAAGTGCGGTAACCGGCCTTCAAAAAACGACTCAATCCCCAGTCCGAAAGGATGACTCGATGACCCGTAATCCAATTATTTATCTCTTCCAACTCCTCACGCACATAATAAGGCAATACGGCATCTTCCCAATTCAAAGCCGTACTAATCCGTTTGGCCGGAAAACCCATATTATAGTCCGGCTTATATTCTCCCTCAAAAGATAAACGTAAGCATTCGATAAACTCCCCCTTTCATTCTAAAAATGTGATATTACTTTTGTAATCAAAGTAAAAAAGCTCAATTGTTATGTCACATCAATGGACCATGGAAGATTTTGAATCTATTTATTCCCGTTTCAAGTCGAGCGGACTGTCAGTTATGGATTTTTGTTCGAATGAATGTATTCGTCCCAAACGTTTCTACGAGTGGCGTTCCAAGCTGTTGCGCAAAGGCGGCTTTATCCCGGTAAAGGTAAACAGTAAGGGCCAGGTCAGTCTTCCCCATAAGGAGAAATCCCTGCTGTCTGCCCCTCCGGTCAGCCCGTCGCCAATTCCCCAGCCGCTATGTGAGATCTCCTATCCCAATGGCGTCACAGTCCGCTTGAACAGCCCTTTGTCACCGGAGGTATTGCAAACCCTGATATTTTTGAATTCAAACCGTTAGCCTATGTTTTCTTTGAATGAATCCAACAGATATTATCTTTACCCGTATCCGACAGACATGCGTAAGAGTTTTTATACGCTTAGCGGCATCGTGACCAACCAGATGGGAAAGAATGTACGGGACGGTGACGCTTTCATTTTTATCAATGCGAATTGTACCTGTATGAAAATCCTCCATATGGAATATGGTGGTCTGGTGATATACCATATGAGGCTGGAACATGGGCACTTCCATCTGCCGGTCATAAATACGGAGGAAGGTCGGATTAAAGCGATTGAAACCTTCTGGAATGACCTTGTGATGATGGTTCAAGGAATGGACGGCAGCAAGGTCAGGCGTTATAAAAGGAGTGGTTTCCATGGGTTGTAGTTGTAACAAATTATAACATATACAATGCCGTATTCCGGCTGTTTTTTAGTATCTTAGCATCATATTTAAACGATTATGCCAACCGATAAGGAATTACTGATAAAGGATCTCATGCACAAATGCGACTGTCTGTATAGAGAAAACAGCCGGTTGAAGGAGATGGTGTCCACGCAGCCCCTTAAAGCTGCGGACAAAGAGGTGTATGAGGCTTTATTGTCTGACAAGGATGCCATAATCGCCCAAAAGGAAGCAAAAATCAACAGTCTGGAGCAACGTGTATCCTATCTTGAACGGCAGTTGTACGGTAAGAAGGCGGAAAAGTTCATAAAGCCTGACGCCCAGGACCGCTGGCTGGATTTTGAAGGCTTTGACATGCTTCCCCAGGAGGCTGAAGCCGCAGAAGAAGCAGAAAAGGAGTTGAAGGCTACCAGAGAAGCGATCATCGCCCGTAAAAAAGCGGGGAAGCAGCATCCTGCGAGAAAATCCCTTCCGGAGAATCTTGAGCGTGAGGTGGTCCATATATATCCCGAAGGGTATAATCCGGAAGAGTGGACGCTCCTTCCCGGAGAGGAAGTGACCGAGATCCTTATGCACGAGCCCGAGAAGTTCTATATCCGCAGGATAGTGCGCCATACAGCCAAACGGAAGGGTACAAACGAGTTCAAGACCGGCCCGCTTCCCGTCATGCCAATAGCAAAGAGCTATGCCTCTGCCTCATTGCTGGCAGACATGATGATAGGGAAATATGTGGATCACATACCGTTCCACAGGCAACTGGAACAGTTCAAACGTGTGGGGGTACATCTCCCCGCGTCAACGGTCAACGACTGGTTCAAGGATGTGGCGGATTTGCTAAGGCCCCTTTACTTCCGATTATGGGAGCTGGTGATGCAGACTGACTACATACAGTCGGATGAAACGACAATCCCCGTGATGAATGACGAGAGACACAAGACGGTCAAAGGTTATATCTGGCTTGTGCGCAGTGTCATGACCGGACGTCAGTTCTTTTACTATGACAAGGGTTCCCGAAGTGGAAAGGTGGTGCTGAAACTCTTCGGCAAGTTCCGGGGAGCCATACAGACGGACGGATACGAAAGGTACGAGATGCTGGACGCCAAGAAAGGTATTATCCTTCTTGGCTGTTGGGCCCATGCACGCAGACATTTTTGGGAGGCAAGAAAGAATGACATGCAGCGTGCCGACTATGCGCTCGCACAGATACAGTTGCTTTATGACGTGGAGCGTAAGGCTGACGATGAACGCCTGACTTACGAACAGAGGGCTGAACTTAGGGCACGTCTTGCATATCCCATACTTGTGCGCTTCGAGAAATGGCTGGTCAATGAATATCCCAAAGTAATGAAAGACAGTCCGATCGGAAAAGCCATAAAATATACATACGGAAGGTTCGACAAACTCTCCAGGTACCATCTGGACGGTCGTTACAGACCGGATAATAACGAGATAGAAAATAAAGTGCGGCCTGTCGCGTGCGGCAGACGTAATTACCTGTTCTGTGGCAATAATGATGCCGCTGAAGATGCGGCGGTGCTCTACTCGTTCTTCGGCTGCTGCAAGGCTGCCGGGGCTGACTTCCGCACGTGGCTGATCTACTTCCTTGAACATATACATGATTATGACGATGACTACTCGATGGATCTGGCCGAATTGTTACCTGACAATCTGTTATCCAAGGGCAAGATATTATCCGTTACGTCACCGGAATCTCCCAAGAAAGACTCCTGATACCTTCGTAAATCTCGCCTAAACACGGGAAAACTACCGTTTTATGCCAATCAAGACGGGAAAAAAGGGAATAAAGTGCCGTTTTTATCTTCATTATCCCCGATAAATAGGGAAAATAAGGGAAAGAATACCCTTTTATACCAATTATGGCGGGAAAGTAGGGATAAAAATATCGCTTTATCACATTTGTCACAGGAAAATAAGGGGCAAAGGGGAAAAACTTCCTTTTATCCGCTCCATTAGTAGGGATAATATCAATTACTATAGAACCCGCACATCTTTGGGTTGAATTGATGTAACAATAAATCATAGAACGATAAAATGAATAAACGACATTATGAACATACGTTACCCAATATACGAGGGAGTTTATCGAATACTTACGATTAAAGAAACATTATTAGTCTCTACTTTCGGCTTATTGGGATTGGTTACCGTAGCTTGCGGCTCTCAAAAGAAAGACCAGACGGCGGAAGCTGTATCGGAAACAGCTTGGTGCTTGGACGGGTTTGAGCGTCCGACAGGAGTGAATCCGGTAATTAAGCCGTTACCAACTAAGTTTTATTGCCCGATGCGGGAAGATTCTGTAGCATGGGAGGAGAGTGACACATTTAATCCGGCGGCTACGATTTACGATGGGAAGATTGTGGTGATGTACCGTGCGGAAGATAACTCCGCTCAGGGAATCGGTTCCCGGACTTCCCGTTTGGGATATGCGACCTCTACTGACGGTATCCATTTCGAGAGGGATACGAAGCCTGCTTTTTATCCGGCTAAAGATAATCAAGTAGAGAACGAATGTCCCGGAGGTACGGAAGATCCTCGTATTGCTATGACCGAGGATGGTACGTATGTCTTGCTATATACGCAATGGAACCGCAAGGTGCCTCGTCTGGCGGTGGCGACCTCAAAGGATTTGAAACACTGGACGAAGTTCGGTCCGGCTTTTGAGAAAGCCTATAATGGCAAATTCAAGGATGAGGCGACCAAATCCGCATCGTTAGTCACGACTTTAAAGGGAGATAAGCAGGTCATTGCGAAAGTGAATGGCAAGTATTTCATGTACTGGGGGGAGAAGAATGTATATGCGGCTACCTCCGATAATTTAACAGATTGGGACCCACTGTTGGACGAGAATGGTGAGTTGCTTAAATTGTTCTCTCCCCGTTCCGGCTATTTTGATAGCCAGTTGACCGAATGTGGACCTCCCGCTATCTTGACAAAGGATGGCATCGTTCTGTTGTATAACGGTAAAAACGAACCGGGAGAAAAAGGGGATACCGCTTATCCTGCGAACTCTTATTGTGCCGGACAAGCATTGTTCGATGTAAATAACCCGACAAAATTGATCGGTCGTTTGGATAAGCCTTTCTTGCAACCGACGGATGATTTTGAAAAAAGCGGTCAATACCCTGCGGGTACCGTATTCGTGGAAGGTCTGGTCTATTACCGGAATAAATGGTATCTGTATTATGGCTGTGCCGATTCATTCGTGGCTGTGGCCGTATCGGATAAACAATTGAACTTCTAAGTGTCCAAAAGTAAATAAGATGAGAACTAATCGATGGCTTTTTAGTTTGGCGTGTATGCTTTCTGTGTTTGTGTGTGGCAATGCGCAGAAAACTCCTTCCCCTTTTCAAAGGGGTGACCGGGTTGTTTTTTTAGGCAATAGCATAACAGAGGGCGGACATTATCATTCTTATATATGGTTGTACTATATCACTCATTTCCCGGATATGCGGATGCGGATGTATAGCGCCGGCACCGGTGGTGACAGTTCTTGGGATATGTTGGAACGGATCGAGGAGGATGTATATGGTAAAAATCCGACGGGGG
>ERZ779922.2109-NODE-2109-length-12340-cov-4.613594_pt1 | contig 12340 bp, 13 predicted proteins | sample MGYA00511544_ERZ779922 | MGnify/ENA primary metagenome ERZ779922 (study PRJEB29588, sample SAMEA2154516) | human gut metagenome | biome: human gut; feature: human-associated habitat; material: faeces | place: Denmark | collected 2008/2010 ... | reverse complement strand
AATATAATGCGGCATTTGACCGCTGTGTGGATGTTATGAGCCAGATGCTCCAGAAATATGGACATCAGGTTTTGAATAAATTGGAACAGGACGCACCGCAGGGAGTGGAGCATTCCGAGGAAAGTAATCAAGCGCAGCTTCTGACGGATAAGGCTGCATAAAATTTGCAATTTACACGTTGCGTATTCGCTATGGCTATGCTATAATGATTACGCAACGTGTATTTTTTTGCTTTTGTGGAGAAAAGACGGATGGATTGTAAAAACAGAATTATAAAGTTGCGTGAAAGCACAGGACTGAATCGGAAAGATTTTTGCAAGCTCGTCCATATTCCTTACCGGACTATGACTGAATGGGAATTGGACAACCGCCATGCACCGGATTATGTGCTGTGGCTTTTGGAGTATTATATCCGCAACGAGGGACTTATGGTAAAAGGAAGGAATGAGGGAGGTGGAGATTCTGAAAAAGAAACAACTTAAATGCTATCTTTATACAAGAGTGTCCACCTCGATGCAGGTTGACGGATACAGCTTGGATGCCCAGCGTGACAAGCTGCGGAAGTATGCGGCATACGAGGATATGATCGTTGCCGGGGAGTATTCTGACGAGGGCTTTTCCGGAAAGAACATTCAAGGGCGGCAGGAGTTTCAACGGATGCTGAATGACATCCAGGACGGCAAAGATGATGTTTCTTATGTGTTGGTCTTTAAGCTGTCCCGATTTGGCAGAAATGCAGCGGACGTTCTGAATTCTTTGCAACTCATGCAGGATTTCGGTGTCAATCTGATCTGCGTGGAGGATGGCATTGACAGCTCCAAGGATGCAGGAAAGCTGATGATCTCTGTGCTGTCTGCGGTGGCAGAGATTGAGCGAGAAAATATCCGCACACAGACAATGGCAGGACGTGAGCAAAAGGCTCGTGAGGGCAAATGGAACGGCGGTTTCGCTCCATATGGATACAAACTGGAAAATGGAAACCTTGTCATTGCAGAGGATGAAGTGGAAGTAATTCGTGTCATTTATGACCGCTACATTCACACTAATGAGGGTGTTGCAGGAGTTGCAAAATATCTGAACCGCAATGGTTATACTAAGAAACTAAGACAGAATAATACCATTCCGGGATTTTCAAGAGATTTTGTGAAAAATGTATTGTACAATCCTGTTTATATGGGAAAGATTGCTTACGGCAGACGAAGAACAGAAAAGAAACAGGGTACAAGAAACGAGATGCACGTGGTTGAGCAGTCGGAGTTCCCGGTTTATGAAGGACAACACGAAGCTATCATTTCCGAAGAGGATTGGTATCTGGTACAGGAAAAGCGCAAGATCAATTCTTTTAAGCGGGAAAAGGTTAACAATCCAGACCACGCACACATCCTGTCCGGTATCTTGAAATGCCCATGCTGCGGAAAGAGTATGTACGGCAATATCGCCAAGGCGCACAGCAAGGACAAGAAAACACGGTATTATTACTACTGCAAAAATACGGTAACACCTACCGGGCATGAGTGCAGTTTCCGTCTGAATATCGAGCAGACGGAAATCAACAAATTTGTGGCGAAGGTTATCTCCGCTATGGTCAACAATCCACGGTTTGTAGAAGCGATTCAGGCGAAAATCGGAACAGCAGTTGATACAGAAGATATGGAACGGCAGATTGCTGTCCTACAAGGGCGGCTAAAGCAAGCCTTTGGAACGAAAAGCCGCTTGGAGCGTCAGATGGATACCTTGGACATCAATGATGCCCACTATGACAGAAAGATTTTGGACTTGCAGCGCCGCTATGATGAGCAGTATGACACCATAGAGGAAATCGAAGTTCAGATTGGCGAATTGCAAAGTCAGATCCGCAGCATCCAGCAGGAGAAGATTTCCGGAGACAATATCTATCGCTTGTTGCTGGCATTTGATGAAGTCTACCATTCCGCAACGGAAGCGGAGCAGAAGGAGTTTATGAAGGCCTTTATCGAGCGAATTGAGATGTTCCCGGAGAAAAGGAAAGACGGAAGCTGGATAAAGAAGATCGTATTCAATTTTCCTGTGCCTGTTGATGGTGAGGAAGTGAAAGAACTTCCCTTGGAAACTGAAACAACTGTCGAGGCTGTCTGCCTGCTCACCAAAGAGTGAATTGCACCGCTGACCGTTCCGGAAAACTGCTGCGGCAGAATGGATGAAGCACTTTGATCGACGAATTGCGGCGTTAGAATCAATTTTTACTTGCAGATACCGAAAAAAAGCGTATAATACAATCGTTCAAGAAAAAACAGGGGAGCTCGTGCAGGCGGGCTGAGAGGAAGTGCTCCAACTTCGACCCTTTCACCTGATGCGGGTAATGCCGCCGTAGGAAGTTGACCTCATGGCTTTTTACAGGAGACGCCCGTTGTGGGCGCCTCCTGTTTTTTATTCAGAAAGGAGAAACAGATATGTTTCAGAAAATGCTCGAAAACGTGAGAGGCAAGTGCCCTCTCATCCACAACATCACGAACTATGTCACGGTGAACGACTGCGCCAACATCGTGCTGGCCTGCGGCGCGTCGCCCATCATGTCGGACGACCAAAGCGAGGTCGAGGAGATCACGACGATCTGCGGTGGATTGAACATCAACATCGGCACGCTCAACAAGCGCACGATCGAGTCAATGCTCCTTGCGGGCAAGCGCGCAAATGAGCTTTCTCACCCTGTCGTACTCGACCCCGTGGGCGCTGGCGCGTCGAAACTGAGAACGGAGACGGCGCAGAAGCTCCTTGAAGAGGTCAAATTCACCGTCATCCGCGGTAACATCTCCGAGGTCAAGACCCTTGCCTCCGGCAGCGGCACGACCAAGGGCGTGGATGCCGACGTCGCGGACAAGGTGAGTGAGGAGAACCTTGACAGCGCGGTCGCGTTCGCCAAGGCCTTTGCCGAAAAGACGGGCGCGGTCGTCGCCATCACCGGCGCGATCGACATTGTGGCGGACGGCAAAAAGGCCTACTGCATCCGAAACGGCCACCCCATGATGTCCTCCATCACGGGCACGGGCTGCCAGCTCTCCGGCATGATGACGGCCTTCGTCGTTGCGAACCCCGACAATAAGCTCGAGGCTGCCGCGGCGGCGGTCTGCGCCATGGGCCTTGCCGGCGAGATCGCGCACGCGCGCCTTTCCGCGCAGGATGGCAACTCCACCTATCGCAATTACATCATCGACGCCATCTACAACATGACGCCCGAACAGCTGGAGGAAGGCGCAAAGTATGAAGTGCGATAAGAAGACGATGCTGCTCTACGCCGTCACAGACCGCGCGTGGGTCGGCAGACAGAGCTTATACGAGCAGGTCGAATGCGCGCTCAAGGGCGGCGCGACCTGTGTGCAGGTGCGCGAAAAGAAGCTCGGCGACGAGGATTTCCTCGAAGAGGCGAAGCAGATCGCGGCGCTGTGCAAGCGCTGCGGCGTGCCGCTGTTCATCAACGACAATGTAGATGTTGCCATCGCCTGCGGTGCCGAGGGCGTGCACGTCGGGCAGGAGGACATGGCTGCGGCGAAGGTGCGCGAAAAGGTCGGCAACAAGATGATGATCGGCGTTTCCGTCCACTCGGTCGAAGAGGCGAAGCAGGCCGTGCGCGACGGGGCAGACTGCCTCGGCGTGGGCGCGATGTTCTCGACCTCGACAAAGACGGACGTCGACGTGCTTCCGAAGGAAACGCTCAAGGCCATCTGTGACGCGGTCGATATTCCGGTCGTGGCCATCGGCGGGCTCAACAAGAGCAACATCCTCGAGCTTTCGGGCACGGGCGTTGACGGTGTGGCGCTGGTCAGCGCCATCTTCTCGGCGGAGGACATCGAAAGCGAATGCCGCGAGCTGCGCGCGCTGTCGGAAAAAATGGTGAACGCATGAAGCTCAAGTGCGTGATCTTTGACTTTGACGGCACGCTGTTCGACTCCATGTACCTCTGGGACACGGTGGCGGAGAGCTATGTGCGCTCGCGCGGCAAAGAGCCCAAGCCCACCGTGCGCGAGGAGGTGCGCGCACTGAGCCTCTTGCAGGCGGCGGAGCACCTGAAAAAAGAGTATGACCTTGCGGAGACGCCCGAGGAGATCATGGCGGGCATCGATGGCATCATCGAGCATTTTTACCGCGACGAGGTGCAGCCAAAGCCGGGCGTTGTCCCGTTTTTGAAAGAGCTGCGCGCAAAGGGCGTCGACGTCTGCATCGCGACGGCGACAGACCGCTACCTCATCGAAGCGGCGCTGCGGCGCTGCGGCATTGAGAACCTCTTCGACGCGATCTTCACATGCAGCGAGGTCGGGCACGGCAAGGACGAGCCCGTCATCTTCCGCCGCGCGATGGAGCATTTTGGCGCGCAGCGCGGCAGCACCGTGGTCTTCGAGGACGCTATCCACGCCATCGAGACTGCGAAAAAGGACGGCTTTACCGTCGCGGCGGTCTTTGACGAGAGCGAGAAGCGCCAGGACGAGGTCAGAGCGCTGGCGGACTGCTATATCACGAGCTTTGAGCATTTGGAGCAATTCTGGGCAATGACCGCGGCGGACTGAAGCCGCGGCTTTGGGCGGCAGACCGGGGGCACCACTCTCTGTCGCATAACAAAAGAGATGCATTTTGAATCGAAAGGACGAAAAACGATGAAAACAGCATTATCCATCGCGGGAAGCGATTCCTGCGGAGGCGCCGGTATTCAGGCAGACATCAAAACGATGACGATGAACGGTGTTTATGCCATGACCGCGATCACCGCGCTCACGGCACAGAACACGACCGGCGTGAGGGCAATTCAGGAGGCAACGCCTGCATTCTTAAAAGAGCAGCTGGACGCGGTATTTGAAGATATCTTCCCCGACGCGGTCAAGATCGGTATGGTCTCGTCCTCCGACCTGGTCCGCGTGATCGCGGAGCGGCTGCGCCACTACGGGGCAAAGAACATCGTGGTCGACCCCGTGATGGTCGCGACGAGCGGCTCGAGCCTGATGAAGACCGACGCGGTGCAGACGCTCATCGACGAGCTTCTGCCGCTCTCGACCGTCATCACGCCGAACATTCCCGAGGGTGAGATCCTCTCCAGTGAGAAGATCGAGAGCAGGGACGACATGGAGCGCGCCGCCAAGCGCATCGGCGACACCTACGGCTGCGCCGTGCTCTTAAAGGGCGGTCACCGCGTGAACGACGCCAACGACCTGCTCTACGCAGGCGGCGAGATGCAGTGGTTCGAGGGCAAGCGCATCGACAATCCCAACACGCACGGCACGGGCTGCACGCTCTCGAGCGCCATCGCGTCGAACCTCGCCAAGGGCTACTCGCTCAGCGAGTCCGTCGCGCGGGCGAAGGAGTATATCTCCGGCGCGCTGTCGGCGATGCTGGACCTCGGCAAGGGGGCGGGGCCCATGCAGCACAATTTTGACCTGCGGGGCGAGTTTGCAAAGGAGAATACCAAGTGAAAACATCTGAAAGACTGCTGAACGCCAGCAAAACGATCTGGGACGCCTACAACGAGCACCCCTTTGTGCTCGGCATCCAGAACGGCACGCTGGAGCGTGATAAGTTCCGCTACTACATCATGCAGGACTTCCTGTATCTCAAGGACTATGCCAAGACCTACGCCGTGGGCGTCGCCAAGGCGAAAAGCGTCGAGACGGCGAACCTCTTCGCCAAGTACATCAACGTGATGAACGGCGAGCTGGACGTGCACAAGGGTTACATGGGTAAGTTTGCAGTGACGCAGGAGGAGATCGACGCGATGAAGCCCTCGCTCGATAATCTCTCCTACACGTCCTACATGGTCCGTGTCGCCTATGATGAGAGCGAGGTCGAGGTCTTGGCGGCGGTGCTCTCGTGCGCTTACAGCTACGAGGTCATCGCCAAGAAGATCGTTGCGAACCGCCCCGAGTCGGTCGACGACCCGTTCTACGGCGACTGGATTCGCGGCTACGCCTCGGATGAGTACGCCGCGGGCAATGTCATGCTGATCGAAACGCTCGACCGCCTGTCCGCGCACTATGCGGAAGAGCAGCTCCGGCATTTGGAGGACATTTTCATCGCCTGCTCGCGCTACGAGATGGCTTTCTGGCAGATGGCATGGGAGATGAGACAGTGAGCGAGAAAAAACGCTGCGTGATCGTCGGCGGCGCGGACATCGGCGACTATGCGCGCGTGAAGCAGTACTTGAGGGAAGATGATGCCGTCGTCTTCTGCGACAGCGGCCTCAAGCACATGGAGGCGCTGGGGGTGAAGCCCGCGCTGATCGTCGGCGACTTTGACTCGCACTGCAATCCGCACCTCGATGTGGAGACCATCGTGCTCCCGTGTGAAAAGGACGACACCGACACGGTGTTTGCCGTCAAGACGATGGTGCAGCGCGGGTATGACGTCTTTTTGCTCATCGGCGTCATCGGCGCGCGGCTCGACCACACGCTCGGAAACGTGTCGATCCTGCTCTACCTCGATTCGCTCGGCAAAAAGGCGGAGATCGTGGACGACTATTCGGAGATGCAGATCGTCTCGAAGGACGAAGTCTCCATCGAGGATAAATACCCGTTCTTCTCGCTGCTCAACATCACGGGCTGTGCGAGGGGGATTACGATCCGCGATGCGAAGTACCCGCTCGACGGCGCGGAGATCACGTGCGAATACCAGTACGGCGTGAGCAACGAGGTCCTGCCCGGAAAGACCGCGAAAATCTCCGTGCGGGATGGAAAGCTCCTGCTTATCAAAATTTGCAGACAGTAAGTGAAACGAAAAAAGCAGCAGACCGACGGCCTGCTGCTTTTTGCTGCGTTTGGATCGTTATTTCGCGCTGGGAGAGGCGACAAGAAACAGCATGTCGCTGCCACCTTCGCTTTCAGGGAACGCGCCGTACATCGTGAAGTTGTACATCAGGCGCTCGGCGGGATAGATGCCGTAGCCGTCCTGATTGTGGTCGGTGGTGTCGTAGGAGTCGGCGACGAGGAAGACGTCGTCGTTCTCATTTTCCGTGCCCATCGTATCGTAGCCGATGATGGTCTGCCAGTGGCCGCCCCAGTCGTTCCAGCAGATCATAACGGGCTTGCCTTCGCTCAGCCAGCCCTGAATATCGTCGAGCCAGATGCCGTCGGGATAGTCGTTGGAGGATGTTATATCAAAACCGCCTACGCCGTTGAAAATGTCAATGGCCTGGTTGAGTGTGGTGCCGGGATAGCCCTCAAGCTCCGTGCCGTCGAGCGAGTGGCGCAGCGCCGCGAGGGACTCTTCGTTCCAGTCGCCGAGCGCATCGTACCAGTCGAGTACCATCAGCGCCGCCGTCACGCCGCAGGACCATTCGCTGGTCTGCTGCATGGTCCTGAAGTGGGTCAGCACGGTCAGCGTGTCCGTGGACTCCATGTTGTAGACGTCGGGGTGGGCGAAGTAGGGCGAGTTTTCATGGTCGCCGCTGCGTTCCACGGAGTCCGCGCCGTCCTCAGGGGACAGGTCGACAGCGTAGGGGATCTTCATTTCGTCGGTAAAGTTTTCGGCAGTCTCCGCTGCCTTGCTGTTCTCGGCGTTATCAGCCGGTGTGTCATTGTTGGCGCAGCCGGACAGAAGGCCCAGCACAAGCGCGAGGGTGAGCGCCAGAGTGACAGTTTTTTTCATTGCAAATCTCCTTTTTTGTTTCGGGGCGGAGCCCCTTTTTCCGATTTTCCGCAAAGACCGCAGAATGGTTGCATTATACGGGAAATATATGCCTTGCACAATGCACAATTATTCCGTAATTTGGGGATACGCAGGGCGGATAATCGTAAGATATGTGAATTTTTACCGCGTTTTGCCCCTGCGCGGGATATGTAAAATTTTTGTGCATCGCGTTGTGTGCTTTGCAAATGTCAAACTTTGTGATATACTAAACAAAATGTCCCAAAGAGGACAAATGAAGAGATTTTTTGTTGGGCCGGATTATCGGCCTTTTATTTTGGCAGAAGGTATTTTTGATTTTATGATAGATCAGTATTTCTTGGTTTTAACGACGATCGACCTCTTCGTGCTGACGTTCATGTGCATCCTCACAAAGCTGAGCGAAACGCTCAACAGCAAGCAGAAACGCGGCTTTTTCCTCGCCTTTGTGCTCATCGGCGTGATCTCGATCCTCGAGGTCATCACGATCCTGGTTGACGGTGCGCCGGTGCATCTGCGCTGGCTGAATATTCTGTCGAACTACCTCGGCTTTGGCCTGTCGCCCGCGGTGTCGCTCTGCCTTGTGTATGTGCTGGACAAAAAGCAGGGCGTCCGGCGCGGGTTCAAAACGGCGGTCGCGTGCGAGGCGGCGTATCTCATTTCGCTGGCGCTGACGCTGCCGGGCGGGATGGTGTTCTCCGTGAGCGAAGAGAATCTCTATTCGCGCGGCGACTTTTTCGCGTTTTACGTCACGGCGTACTTTGCCGCGCTTGTTTATCTTGCGGCCTGTACGGCCATCACGGCGCGTGTGTTCCAGAATCGCAGCCGCGTACTGATCTATCCGCTCATCGCCTTTCTGGCGGCGGAGACGATCATCCAGATCGCGCTGCCGCAGCTGCACGTGACATGGCTGTGCGTCACGCTGCTTTCGGTGCTGTATTTCATCTATTGCAGCGAGATGTGGAACCAGCTCGACGCGCTGACCGGCCTTTTGAATCAGAACAGCTATCTCAATCGCACGGCGGAGATGCGCCGCAGCGGCGAGGTGCTCGTCGTCTTCGATGTGGACAATTTCAAGCAGGTCAACGACCGATATGGCCACGTGAAAGGCGACATCTGCCTTGCCGAGATTGCCGCGTGCATCAAGCGCGCCTATGCGCGCCACGGTTACTGCTACCGAACGGGCGGCGACGAATTCTGTGTGCTGCTGCGCGACGGCGACAAGGAGCACGCCTGTGCGCGGGACTTTGTGCGCCGGCTGAGCGAGCGTCGCAAGGAACTCGACTTCCTGCCGACGGTGTCGTTCGGCTCGGCAGAGATTTCGAACGAGAACGTCGTCACGGTCAAGGACCGCGCCGACCACAACATGTACCGCTACAAAAAAGAGCGCAAAGCCCACCGCATGTCAGGGGACGCGGGCGAGGAGTAATCGAGAGGAGGCCACCCCATGGGACAGACGGAATGGAGCACGCTGGTCGAAAGCATCTGCGCAGAGCGCGGACTGTCCGTCGTACTTTCGTGGGACATGCCGCAGGGATACGAGACGGCCAACGGCACGTTTGATCCGGTGGCAAAAACGCTTTTTCTCAATCCGGCCGTGCTGCAAAGTGCGCCGGAGTACGAGGCGATGTTCTATCTTGTCCACGAGCTGCGGCACGCGGAGCAGTACCAGCATCCCGAGCGCTTCGACGCGATGATCCGCGTAAGCCTTCCCTACGTGGTGCTCTATGATGGAACGTGCTTCCGCCTGCGCGGCGAAACCTGGCAGGAGTGCCGCTTGGACGGCGGAGAAGAGAGGTTTCGCGACGCTTATCTGGGCTTTCCTTACGAGGTGGACGCCAATGAATTCGCGGCGCAGCGGGTGAAAGCCTTTTGCGGCGATTCGCCCGCGCTGCGACAGCTGCGGGACTGCTGGCGGCCGAAAAGGATTTGGTCGAACGAAGACTACCGGCGGCTTTTTCGCGAGATCGACGAGAGAATAGAAAACAGTGCGCGTTGAGCAAGGCAAGCGCTCAGCGGCGCGCGGAGGATACAGGAGGAGACAGCAATGAAAAATTTGAAGGTACTGATGCTCAACGGCAGCCCGCACGCAAACGGCAACACCGCCGTCGCGCTGCGTGAGATGGAGGAGATCTTCAAGGCAAGCGGCGTGGAGGTCGAGACCGTGCTCATCGGCAATCAGGCCGTGCGCGGCTGCACAGCCTGCGGCGTGTGCTATAAGCTCGGCAAGTGTGTTTTTGACGACGTGGTCAACGAGCTCGCGCCGAAGTTCGAGCAGGCGGACGGCCTCGTCGTGGCGAGCCCCGTCTATTACGCGTCCGCGAACGCGACGCTCATCGCCTGCCTCGACCGCCTGTTTTACAGCACACCGTTCGACAAGACGATGAAGGTCGGCGCGAGCGTCGTCTGCGCGCGCCGCGGCGGCTGCTCAGCAACATTTGACGAGCTCAATAAGTATTTCACGATTTCCGGCATGCCGGTCGCGTCCAGCCAGTATTGGAACAGCATCCACGGCCGCACGCCCGGCGAGGCGGAGCAGGACGGCGAGGGCCGGCAGACGATGCGCACGCTCGCGCGCAACATGACGTTTTTGATGAAGAGCATCGCGCTTGGCAAGGAGCAGTTCGGCCTGCCTGAAAAGGAAGAGCGCATCGCCACGCACTTCATCCGCTGAGGAAAAGCGCATGAAATTGTTCGTCAAGCACTTTTCCGAGCTCACAGCGCGAGAGCTCTATGAAATTTACAAGCTGCGCGTGTCGGTCTTCGTCGTGGAGCAGAAGTGCTACTATCAGGAGGTCGACGACGCGGACAAGGACGCCTATCACGTTTGGCTGCGGGACGAGGACGGCATTGAGGCCTACGCGCGCGTCCTGCCGCGCGGCGCAACGTTCCCGGAGGTCTCCATTGGCCGCGTGATCGCCGTGAAGCGGCGCTGCGGCCTTGGCAGCAAGATCGTCGCCGAGGCCATCGACACGGCGAAAGAGAAGCTGCGCGCCGATAAGATCACGATCGAAGCGCAGACGTATGTGAAGAAGATGTACGAGGACTTCGGCTTCTACCAGACGTCAGAAGAATTCTTAGAGGACGGCATCCCGCACGTGCAGATGCAGCTCGACCTGACGAAATAAGAAAATCGCCCTTCCAAATGGAAGGGCGATTTTTCGTTGCGGTTTACTTGCGGGAGAAGGGCGCGACGGCGCGCTCCTTCGCTTCGCGGTGCGCGATGGGAGCCATCGTGCGGTGCGGCTTCGGCGTGCGCAGGTTGCGGCGGTTGATGAACTTGGGTGCGACCTGCGGGAACAGCGCGAGGGAGAGCACGTCCTCCTCGCTCTTGGCGAGGTCCTTGTACTCCTCGCGGTACTTGGGAAGCTCGGGCTCCAGAAGGTCGGCGGGGCGGCAGGTGATGACGTCCTCGGGCTTGATGCCCGCCTTGGCGCGGACCTCTTCGTTGACGGTTCCGGGCAGCTTGCCGTATTCGCCGCGCAGCATGGCCTTGGACTCCTTGGGGACCATCTTGTAGCGCTCGCCGGTGATGATGTTCAGCACGGCCTGCGTGCCGACGATCTGGCTGGACGGCGTGACCAGCGGGGGATAGCCGAAGTCCTCGCGCACGCGCGGAATTTCGGCGAGCACGTCGTAATACTTGTCCTCCTTGCCCGCCTGCTTGAGCTGGGAGATGAGGTTCGAGAGCATACCGCCGGGGACCTGATAGAGGAGCGTGTTCGTGTCGACATTCAGCACCTTCGGGTCGAGCGCGCCGCTCGCCTTGAGCTCGTCCGCGACCTTGCGGAAGTGGACGGCGGCGTCGGACATCTTTTCCAGGCTCAGGCCGGTGTCACGGACGGTGCCCTGCAGCGTGGCCACCAGGGACTCGGTGGCGGGCTGGCTGGTGCCGTTGGCCATGGGGGAGAGAGCGGTGTCCACAATGTCCACGCCGGCGTAGGCCGCCATCAGCAGCGTCATGTCGCCGGTGCCGGAGGTGTTGTGGGTATGCAGGTGGATGGGGACGGAGACCGTCTCCTTCAGCGCCTTGACCAGAGAGTAGGCCTCCATGGGCAGCAGCAGGTTGGCCATGTCCTTGATGCAGATGGCGTCAGCGCCCATGTCCTCCAGTTCCTTGGCCAGCTTGACGAAGTAGGCCTCGTTGTGGATGGGAGAGATGGTGTAGCTGAGGGTGGCCTCCACCTGTCCGCCGTATTTCTTGGTGGACTTGATGGCTTGCTCCAGGTTGCGCACGTCGTTCAGGGCGTCGAAAATGCGGATGATGTCGATGCCGTTTTCGATGGACTTGGCGCAGAAGGCGTCCACTACATCGTCGGCATAGTGCTTGTAGCCCAAGATATTCTGGCCGCGGAAGAGCATTTGCAGCTTCGTGTTCTTCACATGCTTGCGGATGGTACGCAGGCGCTCCCACGGATCCTCGTTCAAAAAGCGCATACAGGCGTCGAAGGTGGCGCCGCCCCAGCACTCCAGAGAGTAGTAGCCGATGGCGTCCAGCTGCTCCAGTGCGGGCAGCATATCCTCGATGGTCATGCGGGTGGCCGCTTGGGACTGGTGGGCATCGCGGAGGATGGTATCGGTGATCAGCAGGGGCTTGTTAGACAGAAATTCCATAGTTACCTCCTATTAACCGAACAGGGAGATCAGCACGCCCGCGGCGATGGCCGAGCCGATGACGCCGGCCACGTTGGGGCCCATGGCGTGCATCAGCAGGAAGTTG
>ERZ779922.2107-NODE-2107-length-12355-cov-4.433089_pt1 | contig 12355 bp, 9 predicted proteins | sample MGYA00511544_ERZ779922 | MGnify/ENA primary metagenome ERZ779922 (study PRJEB29588, sample SAMEA2154516) | human gut metagenome | biome: human gut; feature: human-associated habitat; material: faeces | place: Denmark | collected 2008/2010 ... | reverse complement strand
ACTATTTATAGGGCGAAGTAACCACAATGAGCAGAGAACAGGCCGGCCTGTTCTCCAAGAAAGCCTCGTAGAGGCGGTTTTGCGAATGGGGTGCTGAATAGTTACTGAATCATAAAATTACATTTTTATTTACAATGCAATGACAATGTGATATTTTGGCAGTTGTTAATGTGATGATAAAGGAACGATGTAAGATATGACGGAAGAGAAAAAAATGTTATTTTCACAGGATGCACTGAAAAAATTATTGTGGCCGCTGATCATAGAGCAGTTTTTGGCAATCGCAATGGGAATGGCGGACACGGTGATGGCGGCCAGTTGTGGAGAAGCTGTGGTATCCGGAATCTCTCTGGTGGATAGTATCTGCGTATTGCTGATCGGTCTGTTCACGGCCATGGCCAGCGGCGGTGCCGTAGTGGCGGCGCAATATATGGGACACGGAGATAAGGAAATGGTAGGCCGGGCCTCCAATCAGCTGTTTATAGCGGTTGGGGGTGTGGCCCTTCTGTTTATGACGATAGCACTGATCTGGAACAAGGGATTGCTGGCACTGCTTTACGGAAATGTGGAGGCGGATGTCATGAATGCCGCAAGAATTTATTTTTATATTGTGGCGGTGTCCTTTCCTTTTCTGGGAATTTATAACGGTGGTGCGGCTCTGTTCCGTGCGGTGGGAGATTCCAAGGTGTCCATGAAAGTGTCATTGGTGGCAAATCTGGTAAATATTGCCGGAAATGCGATCCTGATCTATGGTGCAGGGATCGGTGCTGCCGGTGCTGCGTTGTCCACGCTGTTTTCCAGAATATTGTCGGCTGTGATGATCATAGTGCTGCTTGGAAAAAGTGACAAGATCATAGTGAGCAATCACTGGAGGATCGATACGAAAATCTTGGGAAAGATTCTGTATATCGGTGTTCCCAACGGACTGGAAAACAGTATCTTCCAGATCGGTAAGCTTCTGACCACCAGTCTGATCGCCGGTTTTGGAATGGCTGCTACGACGGCAAATGCCGTAACAGGCAGTATTGCCAGCTTTCAGCAGATCCCTGCCAATGCCATCGGTGTGGCAATGATCACTGTGATCGGACAGTGCATCGGCGCAGGAGAAACAGAGCAGGCATTATATTATCTGAAAAAAATGATGAAAGTAGCATATGCCTGTATGATCCTGTTGGGAATTCCCATGATTATTTTTGCAAGGCCGATCTGCGGAATCTATCATCTGAGTCCGGAGACAATGAAAATAACTGTTTTTCTGTTATGTTACAGCTGTGTATGTTGTATGCTGGTGCATCCGTTGTCCTTTGCACAGTCCAATGCACTTCGCGCTGCGGGAGATGTGAGATTTACCATGATCGTGGCGATCGCTTCCATGTGGCTCTGCCGTGTGGGCATGGCATATATCCTGGGACAGGGTCTGGGACTTGGCGTCATTGGCGTCTGGATCGCTATGACCATGGACTGGGTCGTACGGGCATTTTTGTTCACTAACAGGGTACGTACGGGAAAATGGCTGAAGTATAAGGACCGATTGGTGAAGTAAAGTAATATAATGCAATCTGGAGAGGAATAGAGGCGCAGTGGACAAAAATATCTGCTGCGCTAAAGTTTTACATTGACAGATTTTGCAATGTGTTTTAGCATGTTTTTATAGAAATTGTAACGGTTCCGCCAGGATCGTTACGCAATAATACATAGCACATCAAAGTGCAGAAATGAGGCAGAACATGAGCAAAAAGCCCTATGCAGAGCGTAATCTGAAATTCGAGACATTACAGTTACATGTGGGACAGGAGCAGCCTGATCCCGTGACCGGTGCGAGAGCCGTTCCCATTTATCAGACATCTTCTTATGTATTCCGCAACTGCGACCATGCAGCAGCACGCTTCGGACTGGAAGATCCCGGTGAGATCTACGGTCGTCTCGGCAACCCTACCCAGGGTGTCTTTGAGCAGCGTATTGCGGCATTAGAGGGCGGTACCGCAGCTCTGGCAGTAGCCAGCGGAGCGGCAGCCATCTGCTACACGATCCAGAACCTGGCAAAACAGGGAGATCATATCATTTCTGCAAATAATATTTACGGCGGCACCTACAATCTGCTGGCGCATACCCTGGTGGACTACGGTGTGACCACTACTTTCGTGGCTCCTTCCGATTATGACAGGATCGAAGCAAGCTTTCAGGAGAACACCAAGGCTCTCTACATCGAGACTCTGGGCAACCCCAACTCTGATGTGGTAGACATCGAGCGTCTGGCACAGATCGCCCATGCACACAAGGTGCCTCTGGTGGTGGACAATACTTTTGCTACTCCTTATCTGGTACGTCCTTTTGAGTACGGTGCAGATATCGTGGTACATTCTGCTACGAAGTTCATCGGCGGACACGGCACCAGCTTAGGCGGTGTGATCGTGGAAAATGGTAAATTTGACTGGGAGGGCAGCGGCAAGTTCCCTCATCTGTGCACTCCGAATCCCAGCTATCATGGTGTGACTTTCACCAAGGCAGTACCGGGTGCAGCTTTCGTGACAGCAATCCGTGCAATGCTTCTGCGTGATATGGGCGGCTGCATTTCTCCCGTGCATGCTTTTATTTTCTTACAGGGACTGGAGACACTGTCTCTGCGCGTGGAACGTCATGTGGAGAATGCACTGAAGGTGGTACAGTATCTGAACAACCATCCGCAGGTAGAGCGTGTGCATCATCCTTCCGTATCCACCGATCCGGAGCAGCAGGCGTTGTATAAGAAATATTTCCCGAACGGAGGCGGTTCCATCTTCACCTTCGAGATCAAGGGCGGCAAGGAGACAGCGAAAAAGTTCTGTGATAATCTGGAGCTGTTCTCGCTTCTGGCAAACGTGGCAGATGTGAAGTCTCTGGTCATCCATCCGGCTTCCACCACCCATGCACAGCTGTCTGAGGAAGAGCTGAATGAGCAGGGAATCTACAGCAATACGATTCGTCTGTCTATCGGTACGGAGAATATTGATGATATCATCGAAGATCTGGAAGGCGGTTTCCAGTCTGTATAAGGAGAGACCATGCTTTCATTAGCTGTTTTCTATTATGGAAAAGCAAAACCGGGAATCCCACTGCGTTCAAGGCAGTGGGATTTTTCTTGTCGGTGCCGGTGATCGCCGACAGCCTTATTTGTCTCCCGTGCGCTGCTCTAGCGGCATGTTTTCTGCGTTGAATGAGAAGACCGGCACCAGGAGCCGCATCGGACTGATTCAGTTCTACTATAACTGGGAAGAAGACAAGAAATATCTATTGGTGGAAATCTACCTTGCAAAACAGAAATAAGTTCAGTATAATATAAACGAAAACCAAAACAGTCAGCCGAAAGGCCGCAGCAATGCGGCTTTTCTAAGACATTTAAGTTAGCACAAACTAACCGCATAACTCTATACAACGGTTAGACAAAACTAACAAAAAAGAAATGGCAAAAATGCAAGAAAGTGAGAGATGTCCATGAAATACAAGATTGAGAAGAACACCGTACAGGAGACACTGATCATCCCGCTTTATTCCCGAAAGCTATGCTCGGAGTTGTATCCGAACCTATATCGGGACGAGATGGCGGTACACCTGATCGACCAGATCGACTATGATTTTTCACAGGTGGAGAAAAAATCCCACGGCCTGATGCAGCGTTTCGGTTCGCTGGAGGTTGCCATGCGGCAGAATGACCTTGCATGGGAGGTACAAAATTACCTGGCAGATCATCCTGATGCGGCGGTGGTCAATTTGGGCTGTGGACTTGACGGTACCGGCAGAGCCTGTGACAATGGCAGCTGTAAAATTTACAATCTGGATTTTCCGGATGTTATCGCCGTACGCAATCAATTACTGCCCGCCGGAGACCGTGAGGAAAATATTCCCTGCAATTTGAATGATACGGAATGGTTTACCAAAATCGACGCGTCCGAAGGGGCAATATTTTTTGCCTCCGGAGTATTCTATTATTTTCTGACGGAGCAAGTCAGGACGCTGGTACAGGCAATGGCTGACAGTTTTCCCGGTGGTGTGCTGGTATTTGACGCGGCGAACCGGACAGCGGTTAAGATGATAGCAAAGACATGGCTCAGGAGCGCTAAAATTCAGGATGTGGGTGCGTATTTTGCGGTTTCGGATGCGAAAAGTGAGATTTCCCCGTGGGACAGCAGATTGCAGGTCACAAGCCGTGGCTATATGCTGGGATATAATGATCTTCGAGACCCTTCCGTCAGCGGATTATTCCGCTTCCTCGCCAGAACCGGCGACAGAATCATGAAGATGCAGATCGTAAGGATCTGTTTTGGTCAGAGGTGAACTGGCAGGAATTAGAAAGTACCTCTTGACAAATACCCTATGGGGGTATATCTTGTAGAAGAAAACAAGATACCCCTGTAGGGTATTTTGCGTATGGCTGCAACGAAAGATCCGGCAGCATGTTGCGTGCACTGATATGCAGGCCGGAAACAGCATATGTGTAGAACCGGGAAGATTCTGGAAAATTCGGATTCCGGTGCCGGAGGCTCAGGAAGGGGAAAATTATGGCAGAACAAAAGGAAGAAAAAATGGAAGAAAAAGGCATGGAATGTTGTCATTGTCATCAGAAAGCAACACCTCGCTCTGAAAAAGAAAAAAAACAATTACAGAACCGTTTAAGCCGTATGAGCGGACAGTTAAACGGTATCAGCCGGATGCTGGAAGAGAACCGTTACTGCGGTGATATTCTCACACAGGTAGCTGCCGTGGAGAGTGCTTTACAGGCCTTTGGCTATGCAATCCTGAAGGAACATATGGAGACCTGTGTGGTGGAAGAGATCCGGAAGGGGAATACTGCTATAGTAGATGAGGCAGTGGAACTTGTGAAGAAATTGAAATAAGCGGCGGAATGGTAGCAGATAAACCTGTAAATTTGTGCTGCTGCGGTGCATTGAAAGCACCGGAGACTTTGCAGGTCATGGAAAGGCAAGGGTATTATGAAGGAAAGATATCATGTTACAGGAATGTCCTGTTCCGCATGTTCTTCCCATGTGGAAAAGGCAGTAAACAAGCTGGAAAATGTGGAAAAAGCATCCGTGAATCTACTGACAGAGACCATGGATGTGACCTATGACGAGACGAAGATCACTTCGGCGGAAATTATCGATGCTGTGGTGAAAGCAGGCTACGGTGCTTCGGTAATGACCGAAGGCAGTGCGGCAGGTGCAGGCGGACAGAGCACTTCCGGGAATGCGGGAAGTACATGAAAGTCCACAGCCGATGGCAAACAGGAGCTGCAGCAGAAGCTGGATGCAGACGCAAGAGCCATGAAATGGCGTCTGGGAATCTCCATTGGATTCCTGATCCCGTTAATGTATGTGTCTATGCACCATATGCTGAAAGAATGGTTCGGAATTCCGGTTCCGGCATTTATCGTAAACACGATGCACGGCAATGCCAATGCCATGAATTTTGCATTGACGCAGTTTTTACTGTTATTGCCGATTCTGTATGTGAACCGGAAGTTTTTCACCGTAGGATTTAAAACCCTGGCGCACCGCAGTCCGAACATGGACAGCCTGATCGCTCTGGGATCCGGCGCGTCACTGGTGTACGGCATTTTCGCCATGTACCGGATCAGTCGCGGCCTGGGTTATGGTGACATGGCAGTGGTAGAGCATTATGCCCACGATCTGTATTTTGAATCCTCCGGTACGATCCTGACTCTGATCACCGTTGGAAAATATCTGGAGAGCCGTTCCAAGGGAAAGACCAGTGAAGCCATCACCAAGCTGATGAATCTGGCTCCCAAGGTGGCAATTCTTGTGACCGAGGACGGACAGGAAAAGGAAGTGCCCACGGAGAGCCTGCAGAAAGGCGATATTTTTCTGGTAAAGCCCGGAAGTCTGGTACCGGTGGACGGTATCGTGTTAGAAGGCAACTCCAGTGTGGATGAAGCGGCCATCACTGGTGAAAGTGTTCCGGTGGAGAAACAGGCAGGTGACCATGTGGTCTCCGCTACCGTGAACAAGGCGGGCTTCTTAAAATGTCGTGCGGATCGTGTTGGCGATGACACAACACTGGCACAGATCATCCGTCTGGTGGAAGAGGCCAGTGCCAGCAAGGCTCCCATTGCACAGCTGGCAGATAAGGTGGCTGGTGTATTCGTGCCGACGGTCATGACCATTTCCCTGATCACCCTGATCGTGTGGCTGATAAGCGGTGCTACCGCGGAATTTGCCATTTCCACAGCCATTGCCGTATTGGTAATTTCCTGCCCCTGTGCGTTGGGACTGGCAACACCCGTGGCTATCATGGTGGGAACCGGTGTAGGTGCCAGCAATGGTATCCTGATCAAGACGGGTGAGGCCCTGCAGCAGGCCAAAGAGATTGACACTGTGGTACTGGACAAGACCGGAACCATCACCAGCGGTAAGTTAAAGGTAGAAGAAGCAGGCGGTTATCAGAGCGACTTCCCGATGGATGCCATGATGCAGATCGCAGCAGCTCTTGAGAAAAAAAGTGAGCATCCGCTGGCGGAAGCTGTAGTGGAATGGGCAGAGCAGTTCGGTCTGGCAATTCCCGAGATCGTGGATTTCAAGGCAACCTTCGGCCGTGGCGTGGAAGGTACACTGGCAGCAGAATTCCGTGCGGTAGAATCAGTAAAAAATGACGGCCCTACGGCGGTATTTTATGCCGGAAAACAGAACGACACCACAGATGGCCCTGGCAAGACAACGGAACAGAACCAGACGGCGAGAAATACAGTATCGGGTGCCAGTAGCGTGATAATTCCTGCCGGTACAAAATTCTATGTAGGTAACCTTGCCTTTCTGCAGGAGAATCATATCACTCTGCCGGAGGAAGCTACAGAAGGTCTGAACCGGATGGCGGACGAAGGCATGACACCGCTCCTTGTGGCACAGGAAGGAAGATTCTTAGGAGTCATCGGCGTGGCGGATACTGTTAAGGCCACTTCTTATGAAGCTATTCGTGTCTGGGAGAAAATGGGTGTCAAAGTCATCATGCTGACCGGAGACAACCGCCGTACTGCAGAAGCTGTACGACAGAAGCTGGGTATCTCTGAGGTCGTGGCAGAAGTACTGCCGCAAGATAAGGAGAAAAAGGTCAGCGAGCTGAAACGTCAGGGCCATAAGGTAGCCATGATCGGTGACGGCATCAACGATGCCCCCGCACTGGCAGCCGCAGATGTAGGCATGGCTATTGGTGCAGGCACGGATGTAGCCATGGAGAGCGCAGATATTATTCTGATGAAAAATGATCTGCGGGATGCCGTGACGGCCATGAAACTGAGCCGTTCCGTGATCCGCAACATCAAGGAGAATCTGTTCTGGGCTTTCTTCTACAACTGCATCGGCATCCCTCTGGCAGCCGGTGTGCTGTACCCGTCTTTTGGAATCCGTCTGAATCCCATGTTCGGCGCGGCAGCCATGAGTTTAAGCAGTATCTTTGTCGTGGGAAATGCCCTGCGGCTGAGAGGCTTTAAGAGCGGATTTACTCCGCTGAAAACAGGAACGCCGGAAGCAGCCCGGACGGAACAGGAGACAACGCAGGCAGCTGTGGAGGGAGAACAGTGCATACTGGAAGCCCCCGCAGAGCAAAATAGCAAAGAAGAGAAAGAGAGGACAAACACAATGACAAAAGTAATCAATATCGAAGGAATGATGTGCAACCACTGCACCGGGACCGTACAGAAGGCACTGGAGGCCGTAGAGGGCGTAAAGGCCGTAACCATGAGCCTGGAGCAGAAGAATGCTACTGTGGAACTGGCTTCTGATGTGGCAGACGAAGTACTGACCAAGGCTGTAGTTGACGCAGGATATGAAGTAAAGGGCGTTACCGAAAAATAAAGTGTTACTGTAGGTTACAATAACGGAAAAAGAGAAATGGCGCTGCCAAGATGCCGTGTTTTTGCAAACACGACACCGGACGGCGCTATTTTGGGTCTATAGAGAAAAAAGTGATCCGCAGGTACTTTTCAATGCAATATTTCAGGAATATATGTGGCGTATGGTTCTATACAGAAAAATTTCAGGCATAGATACTTAAATTGTGAAAAATGAGTATCTGGAGAGTGATTTTTCTCCTAACGGCATTAATCTTCCGCGTGAATGGAAAATAATTTTCGAAAGATTCCATATAAAGTTTATAATTTCTTAATTGATTTTCTCTGACTATGTGTTATATTAACTATAGAACAGATGAGACAGAAAGCCTGTGAATCTGTTCGCGAGTAAGAAAATAAATAAAGCAACTATTCAGAGCCTCATTCGCAAAACGCTGTTACACAGCTTCCTTTTTGCTCATTGAGGCTACCTCGCCAAATAAATATTGCCAAAGCTTTTTATGAATGCAAGCAATCAACAAAGCTCAGGCAATATTTAATGGCTCTGAATAGTTGCAAATTGCATAACCTTATGTGAGGAGGCGAACGATTATGAATATTGATAAATTTACACAGAAATCCATAGAAGCAGTCAATGGCTGTGAAAAGCTCGCCATGGAATATGGCAATCAGGAGATCGAACAGGAACATCTGCTGTACAGTCTGCTGACGCTGGATGACAGTCTGATCTTAAAGCTTGTGGAAAAGATGGAGATCCAGAAGGATCATTTTGTAAACCGTGCAAAACAGGCTTTGGAGAAGAGAGTAAAGGTGCAGGGCGGTCAGCCTTATGTCGGTCAGTATCTGAACAAGGTACTGGTCAGCGCATCGGACGAAGCAAAACAGATGGGTGACGAATATGTCTCCGTAGAGCATCTGTTCCTTGCCATGATCAAGAATCCCAACAAGGAGATCGCCGAGATCTGGAAGGAATACGGCATCACCAGAGAACGTTTCCTGCAGGCATTGTCTACCGTAAGAGGCAACCAGAGAGTCACCAGTGACAACCCGGAAGCAACCTATGATACATTGGAAAAATATGGGCAGGATCTGGTGGAGAAAGCAAGGAACCAGAAGCTGGATCCCGTCATCGGACGTGACAGCGAGATCCGTAATGTGGTACGTATCCTGTCCCGTAAGACAAAGAATAACCCCGTGCTGATCGGTGAACCCGGTGTCGGTAAGACCGCCGTGGTGGAGGGTCTGGCACAGCGTATCGTCAAGGGCGATGTCCCTCAGGGATTGAAGGATAAGAAGATCTTCGCATTGGACATGGGCGCACTGGTAGCCGGTGCCAAATACAGAGGTGAATTCGAGGAACGTCTGAAGGCCGTACTGGATGATGTGAAGAACAGTGACGGACAGATCATTCTGTTCATCGATGAACTGCATACCATTGTCGGTGCCGGCAAGACCGACGGCGCATTGGATGCGGGCAATATGTTGAAGCCCATGCTGGCCCGTGGTGAACTGCACTGTATCGGTGCCACCACACTGGATGAATACAGACAGTATATTGAAAAAGATGCCGCTCTGGAACGTCGTTTCCAGCCGGTTATGGTAGAAGAACCCACCGTGGAGGATACGATCTCTATCCTGCGTGGACTGAAGGATCGTTACGAAGTATATCACGGTGTCAAGATCATGGATAACGCACTGGTAAGTGCAGCCGTGCTTTCCAACCGTTATATCACCGACAGATTTCTGCCGGATAAGGCCATTGACCTGGTGGATGAGGCCTGCGCCCTGATCAAGACCGAGATGGACAGTATGCCTACGGAGCTGGATGAACTGCAGCGTAAGGTGACACAGCTGGAGATCGAGGAGACCGCTCTGAAAAAAGAGGATGACCGGATCAGTAAGGAACGTCTGGCAGATCTGCAGAAGGAACTGGCAGAGTTAAAGGATCAGTTCAACACTAAAAAGGCACAGTGGGATAACGAGAAGGCATCCGTGGATAAACTTTCCAAACTGCGGGAAGAGAGAGACCGCATGAATAATGAGATCCAGATCGCAGAGCGGGAAGGAGACTATGAAAAGGCCGGCAGATTAAAATACAGCGAACTGCCCGCACTGGAGAAGCAGCTGGCACAGGAAGAGGATAAGGTAGGAGAATCCGATCTGTCTCTGGTACATGAAAAAGTATCGGAGGAAGAGATCGCAAGGATTATTTCCCGCTGGACCGGCATTCCGGTAGCCAAACTGACCGAGAGTGAGCGTAACAAGACCCTTCACCTGGACGAAGAACTGCACAAGCGTGTGGTAGGACAGGACGAAGGTGTGACCAAGGTCACCGAAGCCATCATCCGTTCCAAAGCCGGGATCAAGGATCCCAGCAAGCCCATCGGCTCCTTCCTGTTCCTGGGACCTACCGGTGTCGGTAAGACGGAGCTGGCCAAGAGTCTGGCGGCAGCACTGTTCGACGATGAGAATAATATGGTACGTATCGATATGAGTGAGTACATGGAGAAGTATTCTGTCTCTCGTCTGATCGGAGCGCCTCCCGGATATGTAGGATATGAGGAAGGTGGTCAGCTGACCGAAGCTGTCCGGAGAAAACCTTACAGCGTGGTACTGTTCGATGAGATCGAGAAGGCACATCCCGATGTATTCAATGTACTGTTACAGGTACTGGATGACGGCCGTATCACGGATTCTCAGGGTCGTACCGTAGACTTTAAGAATACCATACTGATCATGACCTCCAACATCGGCAGCCAGTACATCCTCAATGAAGCCAATGCGGAACAGAGGGAAGCCAAGGCCCTGGAAGCGTTGCGCGGTCACTTCCGTCCGGAATTCCTGAACCGCATTGATGAAATCATCATCTTTGACCGGCTCACGGCGCAGGAACTCAAGGGCATTGTGGACATTCAGCTTCAGCGTGTCCGCAGGCGCCTGGAAGCCAAGGGCCTGTTTTTGCGCATGACTCCGGAAGCTACGGCTCTGGTGGCGGATCATGGTTTTGATCCTGTGTATGGAGCCCGTCCTCTCAAACGGGCCATTCAGCATGATCTTCTGGACCCGCTCAGCCTCAAGCTTCTGGAAGGAGACTTCCCGGAAGGAACGGAAATCGTGGTACGGGAAAAAGACGGCAAACTGGACTTCACCAAGGAGAAAAGATAATTGCATTTCTCGGCATGTTGCCGGAAAAACAATGAAGGGCGTCCCCTGAGAGGGCCGCCCTTCTGATATAAAGATTCCCGCTTCCGGGAGCTGAAGAAAATCTGCTGCGCGGTTAAATCTGGGACAGAGCGTCGTCAGCAACGGCGGCGGCGCAAAGCGAGTGCGGCCAGCCCTAGGAGGGAAAGCGTAGCGGTAGCGGGTTCCGGAACCATGTTCCAGCCCATGGAACGCATTAATCCCACTTCTCCATCCGTCAGGGTGCGATGATAGGTATCCGGTGAGATGGAATACTGCATAAGGGCGTCTGGATCGCTCGTGCTGTCAATGTGGGCCATGCTGGACCCTTCCGACCATGTGGTGGGGTTATAGACAGTAAGCCCCGTATCGCCCAGAGACAAAGTTTCCCCTAGGGTAAATGCCGTATTCCCATTTCCGGCTTTTTCTACGATGGACTGGCCTTCTTGGTTGGTTAACAGGGAATCATACTTGGTGTACAGCATGGTGCTGTAGGTTGTGGAAGCGCTTCCGGATTGGACTCTTTGGAAAGTGCCTGTCTGCGTCGCCAGGGAAAGAAAACCAACGGCATGCCCCACTTCATGGGTCAGGATGCTTTGAAAATCATATTTTCCCGTATGCTCCGCCAATAAGGCGGCCCCATAATAAAGGGAAGCCAAATGAGAGGTATTGCACTGGATGTAAATATCATAGCCTGAGGTAGTCCTTGTGCTTCCATCGCGCCATACGGCCTCGGCCATGGTGGAAACCTGTTGTGGCTTGTTTGACAGGTAGTAGTAATAAGGGGAATAAGCGGAGGCTAGGGTGGAGGAATCGGCTCCGTCGTACCAGGTGAGGCCTACGTTAAGCGTTCTTCCCGGGGTGGAATTAATCAGGGTATTCCATGTGTTCAACGCCCGTATGGCGGAATCTATCTGATCACTGGTCTAGGTATGAGTACTTGAAGAATCAAAAAATCCCTTCTCCCCGGAATCTAGGAAGGTGCATGAAAAAGTGGAGCCTATATTAACTGTCTGTACAGCAGATGAGAAAAAAGTGCTTCCCAAGCAGAAAACAGTGCAGAGAATGCCAATTTGGAATGAACTTTTCATAGATAAAAAATAATAAACCCTTGAATAGCAAAAAAATCCTTTCTGTTCAAGTGAAAATAAATCAAGTCTGCTTCTTTTTCAGGGAAGACGGGTCAGACACCCCTTCTTTTTTCTGGCTCTTGTTGCATAACAACAAAAAATGCTGAAAATACCGGCAGGGGCCCTCCTGGTAAGGACAGTTTCCTTGTAAAAAATGTAACGGCGCAAGATAGTTGCGATATGCGGGACAGGTTGTTGCGATATTTCG
>ERZ779922.2105-NODE-2105-length-12364-cov-2.708912_pt1 | contig 12364 bp, 9 predicted proteins | sample MGYA00511544_ERZ779922 | MGnify/ENA primary metagenome ERZ779922 (study PRJEB29588, sample SAMEA2154516) | human gut metagenome | biome: human gut; feature: human-associated habitat; material: faeces | place: Denmark | collected 2008/2010 ... | reverse complement strand
TCTATCAGAATTTAAAGAATAAACGTGTTGTAAGCGGAGGCAGTACCCTTACCATGCAGACCATCCGTCTCGCCCGGAACAAACCCAGAACTATCGGAGAGAAAGTCATCGAAATGATCTGGGCTACCCGTTTGGAGTTTCGGACTTCCAAAGAGGAAATCTTATCCATGTATGTCTCTCATGCACCATTCGGAGGAAATGTAGTAGGACTGGATGCTGCTGCCTGGCGCTACTTCGGTCATTCTGCCGAAGATTTATCATGGGCGGAATCAGCCATGCTGGCCGTCCTGCCCAATCCCCCCGCCATGATTCATCTATCCAAAGGACGAAAAACACTACTTTCCAAACGCAACCGTTTATTAAAACAACTTTTTGAAGAAGAGATTATTGATGCGTCCACCTATGAATTGGCTATCAGCGAACCGTTACCCGACGAACCACATCCTCTTCCTCAAATAGCCCCCCACCTGGTTACCCGCTTTTATCAAGAAAGAAACGGATTATATACCCGCTCAACCATCGATAAAGGAATACAAACCCATATAGAGAGTTTGGCGGAACGGTGGAGCAATGAATTTAATCGAAGTGATATCCGTAACCTGGCTATCCTAATTATAGACATTCCCACCAATCAAGTGGTAGCATACTGCGGAAATGTACATTTCGACCGTAAGCAAGGGGGGAATCAAGTAGACGTGATTCAAGCTCCCAGAAGTACAGGCAGTATTTTAAAACCCTTTCTCTATGGTGCCATGCTACAGGAGGGAAGTCTATTACCGCAAATGCTGTTACCGGACGTACCCGTTAATATCAATGGCTTTACTCCACAAAACTTCAGCATGCAGTTTGAAGGAGCCGTCCCCGCTTCCGAAGCTCTTGCCCGCTCATTGAATATCCCGGCTGTCACCATGTTACAAAGATATGGAGTACCCAAATTTCATCACATGCTGCAACAAATGGGGTTCAAGACTATCAACCGATCAGCCTCCCATTATGGATTATCACTCATTTTAGGAGGTGCCGAAGCTACTTTATGGGATGTGACGAATGCTTATGCACAAATGGGACGAAGCCTCTCCAACAGTCATTCCAACGACCTTCCCCAAGAAAAGGAAGTGCAGATACTACTGGGAACAGAAGAAAAGACAGTTTCGGAAAGAGATGGTTCAAGAAAAGTTACTTCAGGAAAGACCATTTCAAGAAAAACAACTTCGAGAAAGGATATATCAGAAGGAGTTATTTCAGAAGGAGTCATTTCTGCAGGAGCGGCCTGGCTCACCCTTTCCGCCTTAACAGAAGTCAACCGCCCTGAAGAAATTGACTGGAAATCAATCCCCTCAATGCAGACTATCGCATGGAAGACCGGAACGAGTTACGGATTCCGTGACGCCTGGGCCGTTGGCGTGACTCCCCGTTATGCAGTAGGCGTATGGGTAGGAAATGCAACCGGAGAAGGAAAACCTGGATTGGTCGGTGCACAGACAGCCGGTCCCGTATTATTCGATATATTCAATTATCTCCCATCTTCACCCTGGTTCGAACGTCCCACAGGAATTTTCGTTGATGCAGAAATATGCCGTCAATCCGGTCATCTGAAAGGACGTTTCTGTGAAGAAACCGACACCGTACTGATCCTTCCCGTCGGATTACGGACAGAGGCTTGTCCTTACCATCATCTCGTCACACTATCCGCCGACGAAAGCCACCGCATCTATGAAAACTGTGCAAACACGGAACCTACCATTCAGAAATCATGGTTTGCCCTGCCGCCCGTATGGGAATGGTACTATAAACAACACCATCCGGAATATAAACCGCTGCCACCTTTCAAAGCCGGCTGCGGAGAAGATTCTTTCCAACCCATGCAGTTCATCTACCCTCCGATGAACGCCCACATCAAGCTGCCCAAGCAACTGGATGGCAGCAAAGGCTTTATCACGGTGGAACTGGCACACAGCAATCCCAATGCCACTATCTTCTGGCATCTCGACGACACCTATCAGACACAGACACAGGATTTCCACAAAATTTCCCTGCAACCTGCTCCCGGCAAACATTCCCTGACGGCAGTAGACGGAGAAGGCAACACAGTTTCCACCACTTTCTTTATCGAATAAACATCTTATTTTATTATCTTTGCCGCATGAAACAGCCATTAAAAGAAAACGGGGGACTACCGGCATCTATCCTCTGGACACTTGCTATTGTGGCCGGTGTCTCGGTAGCCAACATCTATTATATTCAACCCCTATTAAATATGATACGCCATGAACTTGGCATATCAGAGTTCAGAACTAACCTGATTGCCATGGTCACGCAAATAGGCTATGCGGCAGGATTGTTGTTTATCACCCCTCTGGGAGATTTATATCAGCGTAAGAAAATCATCCTCGTCAACTTCACCATTCTGATATTCTCCCTATTGACTATCGCCCTGACGCACTATTTTCATTTGATACTTATCGCTTCATTCCTCACGGGAGTTTGTTCGATGATTCCACAAATATTCATTCCGATAGCCGCCCAGTTCTCCCGTCCGGAAAATAAAGGCAGAAATGTAGGGATTGTCTTATCAGGACTATTGACCGGCATTCTGGCTTCACGTGTCGTCAGCGGATTTATCGGTGAACTGATTGGCTGGCGGGAAATGTATCACATCGCTGCAGGCATGATGTTTATCTGCGCAATCGTTGTATTAAAAGTCCTTCCTGACATTCAGACCAACTTTCAGGGAAAGTATAGCGGCCTGATGAAATCTCTGTTAGCCTTAGTGAAAGAATACCCGCAACTGCGCATTTATTCGATCCGGGCGGCACTGAATTTCGGTTCCCTCCTCGCCATGTGGTCCTGTCTGGCTTTTAAAATGGGACAAGCCCCGTTCTTCGCCAACAGCGACGTAATCGGTATGCTAGGACTTTGCGGAGTGGCCGGAGCATTGACTGCTTCTTTCGTAGGAAGATACGTAAAGCAAGTAGGTGTACGCCGCTTTAACTTTATCGGTTGCGGATTGATTCTCTTTGCCTGGTTACTGTTCTTCATCGGTGAAAACACTTTTATTGGTATCATTGCCGGAATCATCATCATTGACATAGGGATGCAATGTATCCAACTTAGCAACCAAACAAGTATCTTCGAACTAGACCCGCGCGCTTCGAACCGTATCAATACAGTTTTCATGACTACTTACTTTATTGGCGGTTCAATGGGAACATTTCTGGCGGGCAGCTTTTGGCAACTGTATGGTTGGCACGGAGTTATCGGTACCGGAGTCGTTTTAACCGGAATTTCTTTATTAATTACGACTTTCTACAAGAAGTGAGTCAACAAAACGGACGGTCAAACCGTTTATTACAATAAAAAAGCCAATGAAATACGGAGTTAACAGACAAATCTTACTTATCACAGCCGGCACCGTCTGGATTATAGCCGGTGCGAATATTCTGCGAATAGGAATTGTAACCTGGTTAAACACCTCCCAAGATTGGATGTTCAAAATAGGAGAAGCTACCGTCGTTTTCTTGTTATTCTTCGTTCTGGTGTTCAGAAGGCTTTATTATAAACATACCCAGCGAATCGAGCAAAAGAAAGAACACAGAAATTGCCCGTTCTCCTTTTTCGATGTGAAAAGTTGGATTACAATGATCTTCATGATTTCTCTGGGAATTACCATACGTAGCTTCCATCTTCTGCCCGAAACGTTCATTTCTGTTTTCTATACCGGATTATCCATTGCCCTCATCCTGACAGGGGTACTTTTCATCCGTTACTGGTGGATAAGGCGTAAGACTTTCGCTAATTGAGCCGGTCTTATACATATTCCAATCAAATACAAACTTATAATAATTTTTATTGCCTGACGTTTTGAAGCAAAAGATTTCATTCTTTTTTGTTGTATCTTTGCGCGGCTATAAACAAAACAGTAGCCGGAAAACAAATAAAAGGTTATAAGAATCAACATGAAGAAAGCCCCCTCTCCCATTGTATCATTGATACCGATCATTGTACTGGTGTTATTATTGTTTGCCACTATCCGCACATTTGGCAGTGATGCCCTAAGCGGCGGAAGCCAAGTGTCACTACTCACCACTACAGCAATTTGTATCCTTATCGGTATGGTGTTCTATAAAATTCCCTGGAAAGATTATGAGCTCGCCATCACCAACAATATTGCCGGAGTGGCAACAGCCATTATTATTCTATTGATAATCGGTGCGTTGAGCGGGATCTGGATGATTAGTGGAGTAGTGCCTACGCTAATCTACTACGGGATGCAAATTATCCATCCCAGTTTCTTCCTGACATCCACCTGTATTATTTGCGTATTGATCTCCGTTATGACCGGAAGTTCATGGACAACGATCGCCACCATCGGTATTGCTCTCATGGGCATCGGAAAGGCACAGGGATTTGAAGAAGGCTGGATTGCGGGAGCTATCATTTCCGGTGCCTATTTCGGCGATAAGGTTTCTCCCTTGTCCGAGACGACCATATTGGCGGCATCCGTCACGGACACGCCCCTCTTCCGTCATATCCGCTACATGATGATTACTACGGTGCCCTCACTGATCATCACACTGATTATATTTACGGTAGCAGGTCTGTCTCATGACGCCAGCAATACCCAGCACATCGCGGAAGTGGCAGCTGCCCTGAACGAAAAGTTCCATATCACCCCGTGGCTGCTGATTATACCGATAGCAACAGGCATATTGATTGCACGGAAAGTGCCTTCCATCATTACCCTGTTTCTGTCCACTCTATTGGCGGGCATTTTCGCTCTGATCTTCCAACCGGATTTGTTGCGGGAAATTTCGGGGGCTGCTGTTTCCAACTTCGACTCCCTGTTTAAAGGACTGATGATGACCATCTACGGCAAGACAAGCCTGCAGACCGACAATGCTGTTTTGACAGATTTAATTGCCACCCGTGGTATGTCGGGAATGATGAATACCATCTGGCTGATATTATGTGCCATGTGTTTCGGCGGGGCAATGACAGCCAGCGGTATGCTGGGAAGCATCACATCGCTCTTCGTACGTTTCATGAAGAAAACGGTCAGCGTCGTATCGGCTACCGTCTGTTCGGGGCTTTTCCTCAATCTGGCAACTGCCGACCAGTACATCAGCATCATCCTGACCGGTAATATGTTTCGCGACATTTATGCTAAAAAAGGTTACGAAAGCTGCCTGCTCAGCCGGACCACCGAGGATTCAGTAACCGTTACATCCGTACTGATCCCATGGAATACCTGCGGAATGACACAGGCTACCATTCTGAGTGTGCCTACGCTGGTGTACCTCCCCTATTGCTTTTTCAACATTATCAGTCCTTTAATGAGTATCGCTGTCGCAGCTATCGGATATAAAATTGTAAAACGCCCGTGAACAATCTGGCATACACTTTGTTTTTGCAATAAACGAACAACGTATTAAACCTAAACAAAAAAAAGTTATGAAAAAGTTTATTGCATTATTAGCATTAGTTTTAGTAAGTGCGAGCACAATGATGTATGCACAGGAAAGTAACGCAGCCATCCGCCGCGCAGACAGAAAAGCAGAAAGAGACGCAGAAAGAGCAAAACTTCGCGCAGAAGAACAGGTACAGGACATGGCAGCCTACCAGCAGGCTGTACAGGCTTTGAAGAACAAACAGTTTGTTCTGGAAGCCAATCAGGTGATCTTCCGTAACGGTATGAGTTCCTTCGTGACTTCCAACACTAACTTCGTCCTGATGAACGGAAACAGAGCCACTGTACAGACAGCTTTCAACACTCCTTATCCCGGCCCTAACGGTATCGGTGGTGTGACTGTAGACGGTAACTCTTCGGACATGAAGATGAATATCGATAAGAAAGGAAATGTAAACTGTTCATTCAGTGTACAGGGCATCGGTATCTCAGCTCAGGTATTTATTAATATGAGCAGCGGTAACAACAATGCTTCGGTATCTATCAGCCCGAACTTCAATAACAACAACCTGACGTTGAACGGTAACATCGTCCCACTGGATCAGTCAAACATCTTCAAAGGACGTGCCTGGTAATCCGAACAGAAGAATATAAGAATAACTCCGCTACAAATCGCGCAAAATGCGTACATTTGTAGCGGAGTTTTTTTAATTGATCATTATGAGGGAATATATCATCGCAGATAATCAGGATATCAGCAAGGCAGGAATGATGTTTCTGCTAAGCCGGCAAAAGGATGTATCCGTTCTTTTAGAAGCTGACAACAAGGCCGAACTGATTCAGCAGCTGCGCCTGTATCCGCAAGCAGTGGTTATTCTGGATTATACCTTATTCGATTTTGCCGGAGCGGACGAACTGATCGTCCTGCAGGAGCGGTTTAAAGAGGCCGACTGGATTCTGTTCTCCGATGAGTTAAGTATCAATTTTCTCCGGCAGGTATTATTCAGCAGTATGGCTTTCGGAGTAGTGATGAAAGATAACTCAAAAGAGGAAATCATGTCCGCCCTGCAATGCGCTTCACGCAAACAACGGTATATCTGCAATCATGTCAGCAATCTGCTGCTTTCGGGAACTTCTTCTCCGCTGGCAGCGTCAAGCATGGACGACCATTTGCTGACGCAGACAGAAAAGAATATCCTAAAAGAAATTGCATTAGGGAAAACAACGAAAGAGATTGCCGCAGAGAAAAATCTTAGTTTCCATACGATCAACAGCCATCGTAAAAATATCTTTCGTAAATTGGGAGTGAATAATGTGCACGAGGCTACTAAATATGCGATGAGGGCAGGGATTGTGGATTTAGCCGAATACTATATCTGACACCGCTATTCACTAACCTCTACCCCTCTAAGGGAACTATTTAACAGATGATTTCTCCGCTTCCCACACAAACTTTCGCCTCTTCATCATAAATCACCCCAAACTGTCCCGGAGCAATGCCTTGCAGCTTTTCAGAGGACAAAATGTGGAATTGCTTCTCTCCTTCCTGTATCAGTTTTCCTTTGGTAAAGTCGGGAGTGTGACGAATCTTGAAAGTGATGTCTATCTCCTTCTCCTGTCCTTTCCAGGGATTATCAGTAATGAAATGGAAATCATGCATCCGGAATTCATTGCCGTACTGTGTTTCCACACCGTAACCGCGGGACACATAAATTGTATTTTCTTCAATATCCTTCTTGACTACGAACCAGGGTCCACCACTCAATCCAAGCCCTTTGCGCTGGCCGATTGTATGAAACCAATAACCGCGATGTGTACCCAATTTCTTTCCGGTTTCCAATTCAATAATCGCCCCTTCCTTTTCTCCTAAAAAACGACGAACAAAATCATTGTAGTTTATCTTCCCAAGAAAACAGATACCCTGACTATCTTTCCTTCTGGCACTCGGCAATCCGGCTTTATTGGCAATCTCACGTACTTCTTGTTTCATCAAACCTCCAATGGGAAACATGAGTTTGGAAACTTGCAGGTAATCAATCTGTGCGAGAAAGTCCGTCTGGTCTTTCACAGGGTCTTTCGCTGTGCCCAACCAAGTTTTACCGTTGCGTTGCAAGGTGGTGGCATAATGACCGGTTGCCGTAAAGTCGAAGTCTTTCCCAACACGCTGTTCAAAGCAACCGAATTTGATAAGCTTATTACACATCACATCCGGATTAGGCGTCAGTCCCTGCCGGATTTTATCAATGGCATAGGCCGCTACATTCTCCCAATACTCCTGATGCAAATCCACTACCTCCAAAGACAGACCGTACTTACGTGCCGTAGCAGTAGATAATTCAATATCTTCCTCTGCCGAACAGTCCATATATTCCGCTCCGTCCATGCCTATCTTAATATAAAAAAGAGTGGGCTTATATCCTTGCTCACAAAGGAGATGTACAACAACCGAACTGTCGACACCTCCTGATAATAATGCAGCTATATCCATGAATAATGATTCGTCTATTAATAACGTTCTATATGTAAGCTAATACCTATTAAAAAATTCTATGCTACAAAGATAAGGCAAGAATCTCTAACAGCCAATCACATATTGAAGGCATTTTTATACCATAAATGTGGTAGATAAGCAAAGTATTTCCTACATTTGCACAGTAAAAAGCTTTTTATGATGACGAAATTAAGAAAGATAATCCTCATACCTGCCCTGATCCTCGTATCTATCAGTGGTTTCTTCTCCTGTGGCGTCGACCGCTGGCCGGAGTATGCCCATCAAACTGCACTGGATACATGGATGTACGACATCATGCAACAGAACTATCTGTGGTATCAAGATCTACCTTCCTACGATGATGTGAATCTGTTTTTGGAACCTGCCTCGTTCTTGTCTAAAGTGAAATCGAAAAGCGACAGTTACTCGTTTGTAGATTCTGTGATGGAAACTCCCCTACCTACCTATGGATTTGATTATTCACTAGTTCGAAGTGCGGATATTGATACAGCTTATAATGCGTTAATTACTTACGTCATTCCCGGTTCACCGGCAGAAGCGGCCGGATTGGTGCGCGGTGACTGGATTATGAAAGTCGATACTTCTTACATCAGCAAAAAATACGAGACTCAATTACTGCAAGGGACCAAAGCCCGAGATTTAGTGATGGGAGTATGGAAAGAAGTTCCTGTTGAGCCGGCAGAGGGGGAAGAAGAAGTAGAAGAAGAATTTGTATACAAAGTAGTACCTAATGGCATAACATTAAAACTACCTGCGGCACGATCCGTTGAAGATAATCCGATACATAAGACCAAAATACTTACAGTAAAAGAAAACAATAGAGATATCAAAGTAGGGTATCTCATGTACAGTAGTTTCACAGCCGGCACTAACAGTGATCCGGACAAGTACAATAACGAACTGCGACAAATTTCACAAGAATTCAAGACAGCAGGCGTAAAATATGTTATACTTGACTTACGTTATAACGCTGGTGGTTCATTGGACTGCGTTCAGCTATTAGGTACAATTTTGACTTCAGAAGTACGATTAAATAAGCCGATGGCCTATCTGGAATATAATAATAAAAACAGAGACAAGGATGCTACCATCAACTTTGATAGTGAAATATTAAAGAGCGGTGTTAATTTAGACCTGCCCGGTCTGTTTGCTATCACAAGCAGTACAACAGCTGGAGCACCGGAAATGTTAATCAGAAGTCTCTTCCTGAAAGACAGCTATCCTGTCGTAACCATCGGTGGTGTCACAAAAGGACAAAACGTAGCAACAGAACAATTCATTAATGAAGAATTTCTGTGGTCAGTCAACCCGGTAGTATGTACTGTTTATGATTCCAATCACGATGCCGGAGGAGCTATCTCACCTGCAACAGATCTTAAAATCAGTGAAACGACCATTGATGGAGTTACTAATTACAGTGAGTTTCTGCCATTCGGTGATCCAAATGAAAGATTATTAAAAGTAGCCATCGGTGTTCTAGAAGGCACTTATCCCCCGGAAAAAGAAGAAGATACAACTACAAAAGCACAATTCAAGATTGAGAAAAGTGTTATTAGTCCCGCAAGTAGGCGGTTTGTCGGTGGTGGCGGTCTAAAGATTAAATAGAAGCAAAGCAAGAACCAAATAGAATGAAAAGAAGTGCTCCCCAAAAGTTTCTTATATAACTTTTGGGGAGCACTTCTTTTCGTTTTTCACCACACTTCTTGTCAATAGCAGATTTACGCATCATTAACAAAAGAATCCCATTATTCCACCTTTTCAAAACAGACCGTCTGATTCTACTAAACAAAGCGTTGGTTTACATCTAACAAAGCATCGGTTTACACTTAACAAAGCGTATGATTTACTCAGATAAAACACCTGATTTCCCATCCCCCGGCAGCTAAAGTGTCTTTACACCCGGGCTTACAACCGCTACAAGCCGGGGTGAGATTCTCCGTTACCGCAGCATATAACAAAAAAGGAGAAAGCTTTCGCCTCCTCCTTCTATCGCAGTTTAACCTCAATCTATTTTATGATTCTGTATCCAAAGATACGACATTGACAAGCCAAAGTCAAGTATTTCCGGATTTATTTCTTGAAAAACTTATCAAAGAACAGAATCTGATAATCAATGGAGTTATTCCAATACTGTCCATTATGTCCTCCCGGACGGGTAATAAAATCATGATCGATTTTTTTTTCTAACAGGCGGTTATGCAAATCCTTGTTCACATTCAAAAAGAAATCTCCTTCTCCACAATCGACAATGATAGCCAAATCGCCATTCTCTATCTTATCAATCTGATTGATAACGGTATGATTATCCCATACTTCCTTGTTAGATTCACATTCTCCCAACTGCTTGGACATGTCCCAGTTTTTCGGGAACGGGCGAATATCCATCCCTCCGCTTGTACTTCCACTGGCACCAAACGTATCTTTATGACGGATTGCATTCCACATCGCTCCGTGTCCACCCATACTTAATCCGGTGATGGCACGTCCTTTTCTGTCGGCAATCGTCTTGTAATGTTCGTCGATATACTTCACCAGTTCCGATGAAATAAAAGTTTCATAACGATAAGACGGATTGAGCGGACTATCCCAGTACCAGCTATTCTTTCCGTCCGGACAAACGAATATAATTCCTTTTTCGTCCGCAATTTGAGGAAGATTCGGTTTAATTCCAATCCATGTTTTAGCATTTCCACCGTAACCGTGCAACAAATAAATGGCGGGACAAACTACTGCTTTCTTCCCCAGCGCAGCATCCGGCGTTACCACCACCACTTGCACATCCTTATTCATGGAAGGACTTTTAATTAATAAAGTATCTACTTTGGCAGCAAACGAAGGAGCCACCCATACTAAAAAAAGAGCAATTAATAGAAGTTTTTTCTTTTTCATTGTGTGTTATATAGTTAGATATAGTTATTCCTCTGCTACTGCGGAAGGATCAAATTTAGAAACCGGCATTTCAAAGGTTTTATGACATTGTTTACAGGTATAGTTCCAGTGGTTGTCTCCCGGAGGAATGACCATTAATGCAGAAATGATAGCAGCCCCCATCGCACGCCAGCGCTTTCCTTTTCTCAAAACCAACTGAATGTCCGATGAACCGCAATACGGACAAAGCGTTAATTCTTCCGGCCAACTATCGTTATCCTTCAACACTTGAACAGCATTCTCGTAGTCTTCATCTGCCACCAATATATCCACCCCCGCTATACTGCTCACACAACTTTTATACAAAGTAGAGAAGTTCTCATTGTGCAGAATAGACTCGATGCCTTCATTCTCCAATGCCCCTTGAAGGATATGTGCTTTCATCGCATCATTACAAGTTATCAGTTTTACAGTCTTCATAAGGAATCTGTTTTTAATATGTCCCACAAATATAAGACATATTCTGTTTTTATTCACGGAAGGTATCATTCTTTAATACTTTTTTTGTACTTTCGCAGCAATAATTCGCAATCACATGAAAAGACTGTTGACACTGCTACTATTTTCAAACCTTCTACTTTCCCTGCTACAGGCACAACCTGTACATCGAATCAGGGGAACGGTTATTGAGAAAAACAGCCGTCAACCATTAGAGTTCATTAACGTAATGGTTCTCGGGCTGAACAAAGGTGGCGTCACCAATGCGGAAGGCCATTTCACCATCGAACAAGTACCTCCCGGCATCTACCGCCTGCAAGCGACAGCCATCGGCTACAAGAGTGTCACTACTCCCGAATATATTGTATCTACCAAAGATCTGAATATCTCGATAGAGATGGAAGAGAACCTGACCGAACTCGCAGGAGTAACCGTCACCGCTTCTCCTTTCCGACGTGATTTGGAAAGCCCCGTCAGCCTGCGCATTATCGGATTGCAGGAAATAGAAAAAAGTCCGGGAGCTAATCGGGACATTTCACGTATTGTTCAGTCTTATCCGGGAGTTGCCTTCTCACCGATTGGATACCGCAACGACTTGATTGTGCGCGGTGGTTCTCCTTCTGAAAACCGTTTCTACTTGGATGGAGTGGAAATTCCCAATATCAATCACTTCAGTACGCAAGGAGCCTCCGGTGGTCCGGTGGGAATCCTCAATGCCGACCTGATACGTGAAGTCAATTTCTACACCGGTGCTTTCCCCACTGATAGAGGAAACGCACTTAGTTCCGTTCTTGATTTCAAGTTGCGCGACGGAGATATGGAGCATAACTCTGTAAAGGCTACCCTCGGAGCATCCGAAGTCTCGCTCGCCTCCAACGGGCATATCGGGAAAAAGACCTCTTATCTGGTATCTATACGTCAATCTTATCTGCAATTCCTGTTTGATATGCTCGACCTCCCTTTCCTGCCGACTTTCACCGATGCGCAGTTCAAATTGAAAACCCGGTTTAACGAACAGAACGAGTTGACAGTGCTGGGACTCGGAGGAATCGACAATATGCGATTGAACACGAAAGCGG
>ERZ779922.2092-NODE-2092-length-12401-cov-2.688077_pt1 | contig 12401 bp, 9 predicted proteins | sample MGYA00511544_ERZ779922 | MGnify/ENA primary metagenome ERZ779922 (study PRJEB29588, sample SAMEA2154516) | human gut metagenome | biome: human gut; feature: human-associated habitat; material: faeces | place: Denmark | collected 2008/2010 ... | reverse complement strand
TGGCGGTGATGGTCGAGCACCACGATCGTTTTGATCTGCTTGAGCAGTTCCGGTGCCTCCGTGATACTCGGGCGGTTGACATCAACCACAACTAACATCGTGTTGGAATCCGCCCACTCTGCCGCTTCCTCACCGGTTAAGAACAGATCCTCCGGGTAATCAGAGCTGTTTTCAAACCGCGCCATCATCGGTTTCACGGAAGAATTGACCCCATTGATGACGATCCGCGCCTTTTTATTAAAAGAGGTCGCAATCCGCCAGATACCAATCGCCGCGCCAAAGGAATCCGTATCGCCGATCTTGTGTCCCATGATCAGCATCTTATCCTTCGTATCCATCAGCTCGCGCATCGCATGCGCTTTGACACGTGCCTTGACACGGGTCGTTTTTTCCAGCTGCTGCGATTTGCCGCCGTAGTAGCGGATCTTCGTGCCATCCTTGACGACCGCCTGATCGCCGCCGCGTCCCAGCGCCATATCAATCGCCGTTCTCGCATACTCATAGTTGCGGATGTAGCTGTCGCCGTTCATACCCATGCCGATACTCAGCGTGACAGCCATATCATTTCCGATATTAACCGTCTTGACATCCTCCAGGATCGAAAAGCGGCTCTCCTGAATCTCTTTCGTGTACTGCTGCTTGATCACAAACAGATACTTGTCATTTTCCAGCTTCTTGACGATACCTTCCATCGCCATGAAATACTTCGTAATTTTCCGGTCAATCAGGGCAACCAGCAGGGAACGGCGTACCTCCTCGACACTCTCCAGCGCCTCGTCGTAGTTGTCGAGATAGATAAGTCCCGCCACCAGACGCTGGTTGTTGATCTGCTGCTTGCAACGCAGAATCTCCGTCTCATCGCAGAGATACAGCACTAAAAGCATCTCACCGCTGTCCTCGTCCACCGCGCCAAGCTTCATACCTTCCGTCTCGCTCAGCGCCACCTGCTGGATATCGATCCGGTAAAATCTGCCGTCAAATGAAGAATGAACGCTCGTTTTTTCGTCCATCTCATCCAAAACTTCCCGTGTCAGTTCCGGAAAGACCGCCGCGATATTCTTACGGCAGTTTTTATCTTCCCCGACGATCTCCGAAAAGGAGTGGTTCAACCAGAGGAAATGTCCCTCTGTGTCCGCGATGGCATACGGCACCGCCATCTCATAGAGGAGCTGTTTCTGCACCCACGCATACTCCGCCGAAAACTCCACCAGTCCGCCCATCAGACGTTTTCTCCGGTACATGAACAGCCAGAGTGCCACCAGCACATATATAACCGTAAATCCGGACATCACAAGACCGGCAGCCGGGCTCACAATCCCAACTGCCAGGTTCGCCGCCAACAGGAATACCGACAGTATGATCGGCCACTGCAGATACGTCCGCAGCTGACCTCGTATTTTCATATTTTCCTTCATCTCATTCTCCCGTGCATACAATGTTGCTGTCCATGTGCCGGTTTTCAAAATACCTGCCATGAGCAGTAACGATAAAGCAACCAAAATGACTTGATGCCCCTTATTATAGCATAGTGAGGGGGATTCGTCCAGACAATCCCCCCATTGACAAACCAGAGCCGCCGTGCTACACTTGCCACAAATGAATGAGGGAGCTCGTGAGCGGGCTGAGAGGAAGTCATCCAACTTCGACCTTTATAACCTGATTTGGGTAATGCCAACGTAGGGAATATACGCGATGACATGAAAAACAATCGATATATCTATCCGAATGTTTCAGCAAATATACCTTGTCTGACCTGTACCTGCGCGGTGCAGGTTTTTTATTTTACCTGCGCTCATATATCTTTTACGAAATGGATCATACATATGGTTTTACTGTATCCCCTTTCTTTCAGGAAAAGGAACTCTCTTCTTCAAATTCCCATTTTAGATTTTTAGATTCCGCTCACTTCCCTCCGAAAAAGGAGGACTACGCATGAACTACACCACACAGATGGATGCCGCCCGCAAGGGAATCCTGACGAAGGAGCTTCTGGCGGTTGCCAAAAAAGAGCAGATGGAACCAGAAAAGCTGGTCAAACTGGTTGCTGCCGGACAGGTCGTGATCCCGGCAAATAAATGTCACACCTGCCTGGATCCGAACGGAATCGGCTCCGCACTCCGCACAAAAATCAACGTCAACCTCGGAACCTCCCGCGATTTAAACGACCTTGACATGGAGCTTCAGAAGGTCAATGACGCGGTTGCCATGGGCGCAGAATCTATCATGGATTTAAGCTCGTTCGGCGATACTCAGAAGTTCCGCCGCAAGCTGACAGCCGAGTGCCCGGCCATCATCGGAACCGTGCCGATCTATGACGCAGTGGTTTATTACCACAAGCCACTGCGTGAAATCACATCGGAAGAATGGCTGCAGATCGCGGAAATGCACGCAAAAGACGGTGTTGATTTCCTGACTATCCATGTAGGAATCAATAAAAACACCGCCGAGCGCTTCAAAAAAATGAAACGCCTGACCAACATCGTCTCCCGCGGCGGTTCCATTATCTTTGCATGGATGGAAATGACCGGACAGGAGAACCCATTCTATGAGCATTTTGACCGCCTGCTCGATATCTGTCAGGAATACGACGTGACCTTGAGTCTCGGCGACGCCTGCCGCCCGGGCTGTCTGGAGGACGCAACCGACGTCTCACAGCTGGAAGAGCTTCTGACACTCGGTGAGCTGACCCGCCGCGCCTGGGAGAAAAATGTCCAGGTCATGATCGAAGGTCCGGGACATATGCCGCTCGACCAGATCGCTGCCAATATGAAAATTCAGCAGTCCGTCTGCAAGGGCGCCCCGTTCTACGTGCTCGGTCCGCTGGTGACGGACGTCGCGCCGGGCTACGACCATATCCCGGCTGCCATCGGAGGCGCAATCGCAGCATCCGCCGGTGCTTCCTTCCTCTGCTACGTGACCCCGGCAGAGCACCTTCGCCTGCCGAACCGTGACGACGTCAAAGAAGGTATCATCGCCTCCCGTATCGCCGCCCACGCCGCCGACATCGCAAAAGGGATTCCAGGGGCAAAAGAATGGGATCGCAAAATGGCGCAGGCACGCGCCCGGCTCGACTGGGAAGAGCAGTTTTCCCTCGCCATCGACCCGGAGAAAGCCCGCCGCTACCGCGCAGAATCAAAACCGGAAAAAGAAGATACCTGCTCCATGTGCGGCAATTTTTGCGCCGTCAAAAACATGAACCGGATCCTTTCGGGGGAGATTGTTTCAATTTTCGATGAGTAATCTTTACATAACTAATTAGGAGGTTTTTCCATGAATCACTCAACTGTATCTGCATCCACTGCATCAGCGCAGACTTTTTCCATCAAAAAAACAGCTCTGGCTGGCATGCTGGTTGCCTTAACTGTCGCTTTATCCGGCTTTTCCATTCCGATCGGTGCATCCAAATGTTTTCCGATCCAGCACCTTGTCAACGTCCTCGCCGGCGTCTTTTTAGGACCGGTTTATGGCGTTTCGATGGCATTTTGTGTCTCTCTCATCCGAAATATTCTGGGAACCGGCAGCCTGCTTGCTTTTCCTGGAAGTATGGTCGGCGCTTTTCTGGGCGCTTATTTATTCCAGAAAACCGGACGTTTCCTGCTCGCTTACCTCGGTGAGGTAGTCGGAACTGGCATCATCGGCGGCACGCTCTGCTACCCGGTTGCTGTCCTTCTGATGGGAAAGGATGTTGCCTTATTCTTCTACGTTCTCCCATTCCTGATGAGTACCGCCTGCGGAACCGCCATTGCATTTCTGCTGATTGAATTTATGCGCCGCATCGGGCTGTTTTCCTACTTAAAACGCCTGCTAAACGCACAGTAAAAGGAGGCGCTCACGATGCCAGACCAGGCTGCCTGTTTATCCAGGGCACTCGCTTATTATCCAGAGCGGGTACAAAAAACCGCACCGCTCATCCACTGTATCACCAATTATGTGACTGCAGGCGATGTTGCCAACCTGCTCCTCGCCGCGGGCGCCTCCCCAGTCATGACCGATCATCCGGCAGAGACAGCCTCAACTGCCTCTGCCAGCGACGGGCTGGTGCTCAATCTGGGAACCTTAAAAATCGGCTCCGTCACTGCCATGATCCGCGCAGGTCAGGCTGCCAACCGGAAGGGGATTCCGATTATATTCGATCCGGTCGGCATCGGTGTGTCCGCCCACCGCAGACACTCCGCCCGCCGGATTCTGTCGCACCTCTCCGTCTCCATCGTGCGGGGAAATTCATCTGAAATCCGGACGCTGGCGAATTTGTTTGGATATCCGGTGGAGAAGGAACAGCACGGGGTAGACGCAGTTTCTATGCAAATGCCAGACGCACACGCAAGTTCCAACTCTATTTCAGAACGCCTCTGCACAGACACCCGTATCGCCCGTTTTGTCTGCGGGCTGTTATCGTCTGTACGGGGCCCTGCGATCTGGTTGTCTGCGGTTCTAAAACCGCCCGCATCCACAACGGCTGCCCGGAGCTGGCGCAGATTACCGGAAGCGGATGCATGATGGATGGACTGCTGGCGGCATTTGCAGCGGCTTCTAAATCTTATTTCTATCCTGCCGTCTGTGCCGTCACTGAAATCGGGTTATGCGGTGAGAACGCCGCAGCACAGATGCGTGCAAACGGCACCGGTCTTGGAAGTTTCCACACCTATTTCATGGATGCTGTCAGCCTGATGACCGGCGAACAGCTACAAGGAGGTCAAAAAATTGAAATTCCAACGAAATAACTGCCTTTTATATGCGATCACAATGCCACACCGCCCCGGCATGCGTCCGCTGGAGGAACAGGTGCGCGAGGCGCTGGACGCCGGAATCACGATGCTGCAGCTCCGTGAAAAATATCTGTCCGAGGAAGATTTTCTGCGGGAGGCGCTTTCCATCCGCAAACTCACCGAGCGCTATCACGTGCCTCTGATTATCAATGACAGCCTCTACGTCACCATAAACAGCGGTGCCGACGGCATCCATATCGGTCAAAGTGACCTGCCCGCCCGCGAGGTGCGCGCCAAGCTGGGACCGGACAAGATTCTCGGCGTAACCGCCAAAACCGTTGCCCAGGCCCTGGAAGCAGAAAAAGCCGGAGCCGATTATCTCGGTTCTGGCGCTGTATTTCCAAGTCCAACCAAAACAGATGCCATCCCGATGTCCCGTGAGACTCTGACCGCCATCTGCCAGTCCGTCTCCATTCCGGTTGTCGCCATCGGAGGAATCAACGCTTCCAATCTTTCCACCCTGGCTGGAACCGGCATCGCAGGAGCTGCGATTATATCCGGGATTTTCGGACAGCCAGATATCGGGGCTGCGGTCCGGGAGCTGCGAGAGTGCATTCATAAAAACCGCCGCGTTATCCCCACAGTACTCACCATCGCCGGTTCGGACAGCGGAGGCGGCGCAGGAATACAGGCAGATTTAAAGACCATCACCGCTCTGGGGCTCTATGGAACCAGTGTCATCACTGCGATCACCGCTCAGAATACGCTCGGCGTGCAGGCTGTCTCGCCTGCCTCCCCGGAAATATTAGCGGCACAGCTGGATTCGGTTCTTTCAGATTTAACTCCTCAAGCGATCAAGATCGGAATGCTGGGAAACAAAACTGCCGTTCAGGTTGTCGCAGAAAAACTAAGCGCCTATCCCGATATCCCGGTGGTACTCGATCCAGTGCTTATCTCCACCAGCGGACGCCCTCTGGCAGCTCCGGACGCCATCGCCGCCTCCCAGGAGCTTTTGTTTCCGCGCGCCACACTTTTGACACCGAATCTGCCGGAGGCTGAATTTTTACTTCAAATGCAGACGCATACATTGGACGATGACGCAGGCATAGAAGCTGCCGCCGCCCGGCTGTCCCGTCAATTTCACACCGCAGTTCTTTTAAAAGGCGGACACCGGGAAAATCTGCCAAATACTGTCTGTGATGTTCTTTGTCAGCCAGACCAGACTCCACTCTGGTTTTCCAGTCCCCGGATCGAGAATCAAAACAACCATGGAACTGGCTGCACACTCTCATCCGCAATCGCCTGCGGTCTCGCCGCCGGACGTTCTCTGGAGCAGAGTATTCGTGATGCACGTTCCTATTTAAGTGGGGCATTAGCATTCGGATTAAATCTTGGAAATGGAAATGGACCGTTATTTCATGGGTGGAATCTTAGATAGGACATAAAAATAACCGCCCCAGGTCCTAGCAAAACTTGAGCGGTTATTTTTGCTTAAAATTATAATTGTTTCGTTATCCCTTACTTCACCGCCTGGCAAATCAACTCCACGCACTTCTCAATTCCCAAATCTCCGCTGTTCAGCATCAGATCATAGTTTTCCCTGTCGCCCCAGCGCTGATTCGTATAGTTTTCATAGTAGATCCGGCGGCGTTTGTCGGTCTGGTGCATAAATTCATCGATATGCTCTTCCAGATCCCCATATTCGTCAATCGCGCGGCGGAGCCGGATATCACGATCCGCATAAACAAAGACACGCAGTACATCCGGACGGCTTCTCAGAATATAATCAGCACATCTTCCGATAAATACGCAGCTTCCGCGCTTTGCCGCCTCCTCGATCGCCTTCTTCTGCGCCACATAGATCTGCTCTGTCAATGGCAGTTCACTGAGCTTCGGCTCCTTCGGATAGGAAAGTCCATACAAAGTTCCCATCGCGAAATTGTAAAGCAGGCTGTTTGTCAGGCGTTGCTCACGATCCGCAATAATTTCCGCTGGAAAACCGATCTCCTTCGCAGCAGCATCGATCAATTCCTTATCATAAAATTCCATTCCCAGTTTTTTAGCGGCAACCAGACCAATCTGACGACCTCCGCTTCCATATTCACGACTGATAGTGATAATCTTTTTCTCCATACAACTGCCTCCTCCCTGTTCCTCCGGAATCTCCCTCTTTTTTCTGTCTTTAGTATAACACACGCTCCGAAATTGTTCAAGTTTAGTCACACTCGCTTCTTATTTTTCTGTATTTTATTCCATATATGTGATTATTTCTGTTTTCTTTTGCCTTTATTTTTTCTTTTCTTCTTAGTTTCTATAAAATGTGAACCAACTTCTTCGTTTCATTCAACAAAAAAGATGGATGAAAGCGTTTTATGTATTCCACTTTCACCCATCTGTCCTTCATTTTAAATATCATTTTATCTAAACAGTCATTTTTACAGCCAGACGCTTTTTACTCTCCTAACCGATAAATTTCGCGGCGCAGCTTCGGTCCGATCAAAGCTGTGAAAATGATTTTGACTGCATCGCCCGGCAGATACGGGATAACGCCCACACCCAGTCCGGCTACAAAGGTCATGTTAAGCTGACCTGCCAGCCATACCGTTCCGAAAATATAGCAAATCGCCAGTCCCAGTACCATGCCAACGATATGCAGGGCTACTTTGCCCGGAAAATGATCCACGAAAAATCCAACAATCAGCGCCATCAGGATAAATCCGACGAGATAGCCGCCGGTCGGTCCTGCCAGTTTACCGACTCCTGCCGTAAATCCGGAAAATACCGGAACGCCCACCATGCCAAGCAGCATATAAATCAGGTAGCTCACCGTGCAGGCTTTCATTCCCAGCACATATGCTGCCAGATAAATGGCAAGATTTGTAAAGGAAATCGGAACCGGGCTGAATGGAAGCGGAATCGAGAACGGTCCCAGAATACAGGTTACCGCCGTCATCACGCCAATCAGCGCCATCCGTTTGGTTGTAAAGTAAGGTTTGTGCTCCGCTTCTGCGGAAAGTGTTTTACTCATGATATGGATACTCCTTTTTTATAATGTGAATCCCATCGCCGCCAGCATCTCCTGGTCCTCACTGATGCGGTTTCCGGAGGTTGTCAGCATATCTCCGGTGATGGCTGCATTTGCGCCGGAACGGAATGCCTGTTCGCCGGAATGTTCCATTGAATTTCGTCCTGCTGCCAGACGGACCATCGCGGTCGGATTGATATAACGGAAAATGGCAATCGTCCGCAAAATCTCATCCTCCGAAAGCGCTGCCTGATGTTCCAGCGGCGTGCCCGGAATCGGACGCAGGATATTGATCGGAATTGACTTGATCCCAAGCTCGCTCAGCGTGATCGCCATATCGATCCGGTCTTCCCAGGTTTCTCCCATGCCGATGATGCCGCCGGAACAGACGGAAAGTCCTGCCGCCTGCGCGCGCCGGATGACCTCCAGCTTGTCCTCAAATGTATGTGTTGTACAGATATTCGGGAAATTTCTCCGCGAAGTCTCAATATTGGCATGATACCGTCCCACGCCCGCCTCTTTCAGACGGTTGAAATCTTCCTGTGACAGAAGTCCGTGGGAGGCGCAGAGCTCTACCTTGCATTCCTTCTTCATAGCGCGGTATGCCCGAAGCGCCTTCTCCATTTCCGCTCCCGTCAGCGCACGTCCCGCCGTCACGATGGAGTAACGATGTACTTTCTTCGCCTCATGACGCTTGCAGTCCTCCAGAATCTCCTCTGGCTCCAGAAATGGATATTCTTCCACCTTCGTATGATGACAGGCTGACTGCGCGCAAAACTTGCAGTCCTCGCCGCAGCGTCCGCTTCGTCCATTAATGATAGAACACAGATCCACATGGTTTCCGCAGAGCTCCTTCCGGATTTTATCAGCTCCCGCACAAAGCTCATCCAGATCCTCACTTAATAAAAAGCTTAAATCCTCGCCCCGTTTCAGACGGCGTCCCTTTATAATCTCTTCTGCCAGTTGTAAACTCATATCTTCTACTCCTTATCAAAATCAAAACACTTTTTTTGGTTATCCTTCGGTCCAACTTAAAAAATATCCTATTTTTCTCATTTAGCTAACTTTCGCTATTATAAACCGTTGATTTTTAAATGTCAACACGTTAGATTAATACAGTTTACATTCTGGCATCTGCGAAATCTAAAAACTGCTTCGCGCGAGTGCGCATCCTCGCGGAGCGTTTTTTCATAGGTCGCAATTTCCTATGAAAAAAGCTGCTGTCCGACAGGCATTTCCATCGTCCAGCAGCTTTATCCGCCTTTATTTCTAAGTTTCTAATTATTTACGTTCCGTTCATTTCTCCGCCCAAATTTTCTACCTGACCGGCTCCAGTGCCCCCATGCTCCGTTTCAAAATTCCCTTCATATAGGCAATCAAAATCCCATAATTGGTCATCGGGATCTCCTGATCGGCAGCGCTGCGAAGACGGCTCTTCATCTCCCGCGCATTCAGCATACAGCCGCCGCAATGAACGATCAGCTTATAACCGGACACATCCTCTGGAAATTCCGTCCCCGATGTAAAATGAAACTCCGGCGCTTTTCCCGTGTACTGGCGGATCCAGTCCGGCAGCTTCTCCGTGCCGATGTCACCGCACTGGCGATGATGCGTACAGCCCTCAGAAATAAGAATCGGATCTCCGTCCTGTATCATTTCCAGCGCTTTGGCGCCCTCCGCTGCCTGTTTCAGATCCCCCTTATACCGCGCAAACAAAATGGAAAAGGAAGTCAGACGCACCTGCGGCGGCGTCAGCCGGTCTACCAGCGGAAATACCTGGCTATCCGTGATTACCAATGCCGGAGCTTCTTTCAATTTTGCAAACGTCTCCGAAAGTTCACTTTCCCGGCAGACAAACGGCATCGCACCGATGTCCAGCAGATCCCGGATGACCTGCTGCTGCGGCAGAATCAGCCGCCCCTTCGGCGCCGCCTTGTCAATCGGAACAACCAGAATTACCGTATCAAACGGTTTTACTAGATCAGCAGCCAGCCGTTTTTCATCCGTCTCCTGTGACGTAAGACGTGCCATTTGCTCTTTTAACTGCTGGATTCCTTCTCTCGTCCGGGCACTCACATAGGCGGTATGTTCCACAACCAGTTCCTGTTCCGATTTTCCCGTCAGCAAATCCATCTTATTGTAAACCACCAGATACGGGATTTCCTTCTTCTCAAACAGCCGGATCATCTCTTCTTCCCAGCTGCTGATTCCTTCCACCGCATCCACCACCAGGACTGCCAGATCCGCCTTATTTAAGACTTGACGAGTCTTGCCAACTCTCTTTAAGCCCAGCTCGCCCTCATCGTCGATTCCAGGCGTGTCGATGATAACCACCGGACCGAGCGGCAGAAGCTCCATCGATTTATAGACCGGATCGGTCGTCGTCCCCCGGATGTCCGACACGATCGCCAGCTCCTGCCCGGTCACCGCATTGACCAGACTCGATTTTCCCGCATTTCTCCGTCCAAAAAACGCGATATGTACCCGCTCGCCGGACGGCGTCTCATTCATTCCCATTTTGATCCTCCTGATTTAGCTAAAACCTGAAATCCCGCTGCCCCTTTTCAATTTCAACCAGATTTTTCCTCACGATCTCCTGCACTTTTTCTTTCGGAATCGAACCGATCTCCGCCTGAATCAGCTTTTCTCCAATCTCTTTCGTCCCCGGCGCCGCATAATCCTCCAGATACTCCTTGAGCGTCATCAGCGCATTCGGATGACAACAGTTCTGAATCTGCCCGCTCTTGCAGAGGCTCATAAAGCGGTCGCCCGTCCGTCCTTCCCGGTAGCACGCCGTACAGAAGCTTGGAATATAGCCTAATTCCATCAGCCAGCGGACCACCTGGTCGAGTGTCCGGTTGTCGCTCACATCGAACTGCGCCGAATTTTCCTCCTCCGGCTCTTCCTCTGCATATCCGCCGACACTGGTGCGGGAACCGCCGCTGATCTGCGATACGCCCAGCCGCAGCACCCGCTCCCGACAGGCTTTGCTCTCTCTCGTTGAGATAATCATGCCCGTGTACGGAACTGCCACCCGGATGCAGGCTACGATCTTCTCAAAAATATCGTCGCTGATGCCGTTGTCAAAGGTCGATGGGTCGATATCGTCCGCCCGGCGGATGCGCGGCACACTGATGGTGTGCGGACCAACACCAAAAACTGCCTCCAGATGTTCCGCGTGCATCAAAAGTCCTGCAAATTCATACCGGTACAACTCCAGACCAAATAAAACGCCGATTCCTACATCGTCGATACCGCCCTCCATCGCGCGGTCCATCGCCTCCGTGTGATAGCAGTAATTGTGCTTTGGTCCCGTCGGATGCAGGCGCTCATAGCTCTCCTTATGGTACGTCTCCTGGAACAGGATGTACGTTCCGATTCCCGCCTCTTTCAGCTTCCGGTAATTCTCCACCGTCGTCGCCGCAATATTGACATTGACCCGGCGGATCGCCCCGTTTTTATGCTTGATACTGTAAATTGTCTTGATACTGTCCAGCACATATTCAATCGGATTGTTGACCGGATCCTCGCCCGTCTCCAGCGCCAGACGTTTATGTCCCATATCCTGAAGCGCAATTACCTCCCGGCGGATTTCCTCCTGCGTCAGCTTCTTTCTGGCAATGTGCTTATTTTTCATGTGGTATGGACAGTACACGCAGCCATTCACGCAGTAATTCGACAGATACAGCGGTGCAAACATGACGATCCGGTTTCCGTAGAAATCCTGCTTGATCTGGCGCGCCAGCTCAAAGAGCTCCTCCACCTTTTCCGGGATTTCGCAGTCAAGAAGCACTGCCGCCTCGCGGTGTCTCAGCCCTTTTCGAAGCCGCGCCTTCGCCAGAATCTGGTCAATCAGTTCCACGTTGTTTTTATTCTTCTCGGCATAGGAAAGAGTCTCTAAAATTTCCTCATGGTTGATAAATTCCTCTGCCTTTTGGGATGATGGGTTGTAATTGTAACTCATAGTTTCTTCTCCTTTTCTTACAGGTCAGGATGATAGCTGTCATGTTTTCCTCCGGAATTTTCAATTTCAAAAATGCCAGCATGGTCAACCGTCCATCGCGTCCTTCCCCGTCAGTCTATTTATCTGTAAGCATCTTTCGATGCCAACAAATCAAATCGCAGGTTTTTACCCCTTATAATCTCCCCGGTCGATGACTACCTCGTACCCGATGCTTTCCATGCGCCTCTTCATGCAGTTGATGCACTCCGCCGCCTCGTCTCCCGTGCAGATTTTATTGTCATAGAGCATATATTTGGCGCGCACCCCGACCGGAGACAGGTTCGGCATCACGACGTTTCCGCCTGCCAGAATCCCCAGTTCGCGTCCCATCGGATGAATCGTTCCGAGCGCTGTCGTCGCCGGAAGCAGCACTTTCGGCTTCAGCAGGCGAAGCAGCCCTAAAAGAAACAGTGTCTCTTCCAACGTTCCTGCCGCCTCCCCGCCAAACGGAGTGTCGTGCTGCGGAATAAACGGACCGATTCCCACCATTTCCGGATCCAGTTCTTCGATAAAACGCATATCTCTCGCCAGACAGCGCGCCGTCTGGTGCGGCGAACCGACCATAAAACCGCATCCGGTCTGATAACCAAGCGCCTTTAAATCACGCAGGCACTGCATCCGGTGTTCAAATGACATCTCTGCCGGATGCAGGCTCGCGTAATGGCAC
>ERZ779922.2082-NODE-2082-length-12439-cov-3.379360_pt1 | contig 12439 bp, 11 predicted proteins | sample MGYA00511544_ERZ779922 | MGnify/ENA primary metagenome ERZ779922 (study PRJEB29588, sample SAMEA2154516) | human gut metagenome | biome: human gut; feature: human-associated habitat; material: faeces | place: Denmark | collected 2008/2010 ... | reverse complement strand
CCGCCGGCGATGATGACTCTGTCGACTTTTTCGTTATTGGTGAGTTCCATGATCTGTGCAACGATGTCGCCGTCTTTGTAGTCAACGACGTCGGTCGCACCGTACTTCTTTGCGAGCTCCTTTGTCAGCTCCCGGTGCCCAACGGCGATCAGACGTCCGGCACCACGGATCGCCGCGCCTGCAACGCTCATAAGGCCGACAGGGCCGATGCCGATCACAACGACTGTATCACCAAACTGGATATTTGCACCCTCAACTCCGGAAAAGCCAGTGGTGACCATGTCGCCGACAAGGCCGGCAGCTTTAATGGAAACACCATTGGGAACGACTGCTAGATTCATGTCCGCATCGGGAATGATGAAGTATTCGCCAAACGTGCCGTCCAGCTTGGACGAGAGGTAACGTCCCCCGAGAAATCCACCGGTGTGTTCATGCAGCCCCTCTGCGATTTGCCTGCCGCGCCAGATAGGGGTGACGGCGGGAACCGCAACAATATCTCCGACATGGATGTCGGTGACCATCGCACCGACTTTTTCAACGCGGCCCACACCTTCGTGACCCAGGATGCGGTTCGGCCATGCGTTGCGGAAATGTGCGCTGTGTACATCGGAAGTACAGGGCAGAACTGCGACAGGGGAACAAAGTGCCTCGAACGGACCGGGTTCCGGGATCTGTTTTTCCATCCAGCCCCAACTCACTGTGGGTTCGATGACGCCGTAGCCTTTCATGATAGCCATAATTGATCTCCTCCTTGTGAATTAGTCGATCTGCATACCGGCATAGAAGCCGCCGCGAATTGCTTTTCCGCTCTTGCCTACCTCGACGCAGTCGCCGACGCAGACGAGCTTCTTGTTGTATTTCTGCTTGAGTGCATTCGTGAGTTCGGTGTTTGGCGCCATGCCGAAAGCGGCAACAACGACATCCGCCTCGATCAGTTCTTGCTCGCCGTGCTCATTGATGACACGAACTCCGTTTTCAACGATCTCGGAAACACGCGTGTTGGTGCGGGTCACGACGCCGGCGTCTTTAAGATAGATCTTCAGAGAATGCTGATTGATGAACACCATATCCATCGCCACGTCTGGCTTCATTTCGATGATGGTGCACTGTTTGCCGTACTCGGTGGCCATTTCCAGAGCAAAGTCGGAGCCAGAGAGGCCGCCGCCGCAGATGGCGATTTTCTTGCCCTGGATCGCGGTGGGCGTCCTTGATGTCGATCACGTTTGCGCCGTGTGCACCGGGGATAGGCGGCACGACGGAGTGTGCTCCGGTCGCGGCAATGATCTTGTCGGCAGCGGCAAGGACGGGGCTGTCGATATCAATCTCCTGATGCACGACTGTTACGCCGAGCTTACGCATCTGCGTCTTGTAATACTCGATGAGCGCCTTGAGACGGGTCTTGAACTGTGCCTGAGCGGGCAGATTCAGCGTTCCGCCGAGTTCATTGCGTTCATAAAGTGTGACATGGTTTCCCTTAAGGGCAGCAACGCGTGCGGCTTCCATGCCGCCAGGACCGCCGCCGATAACGACAACATTTTTGGGTGTTTCCGTTTTGACGATCCGGAATGCGTGCTCCTCATTCGCCTGCGGGTTCACTGCGCATGACAGCTTGGAGTAGCGGCCCCAAATGCGGCCGATGCACTCTTCATTGCAGCGGATGCAGGGGCGAACGTCTTCCTCACGGTTTTCCATCAGCTTTCTGGGCAGATAGGGGTCTGCGATGAGCGGCCGTCCCATCATGGCAAAGTCCGCGCGTCCGGACTCAATCAGGTGCTTTGCTGTCTGGGGTGTGTGGTTGCCAGAGTTGAGGATGGGTTTGTCAGTCGCCTCACGTGCGGTGTCGCACACATACTCCATGCAGGCGTCGCCGCGGTAAAAGGTGGGGTACACGAAGTCGGGGTGCTCATAGCAGCCGCAGTCAACATCGAATGCGTCAACACCGTTTTCGCCGAGAATCTTAATGAGGCGCTTGCTGTCCTCAAGCGTTCTGCCGCCGGGGATGCGATGATCCATGGAGATGCGGTAAATAACGGGCATATCGTTGCCCGCGCCTCGCTTGATGGCCTGCAGGATCTCCAGCGCAAAGCGAGCACGGTTTTCATCGCTGCCGCCGTATTCGTCTTCACGCTTGTTCCACAGCGGGGTGAGGAACTGATCAATGATATATCCGACGTGACCGTGCACCTCGATCGCGTCATAGCCGGCGTTCGCGGCAATCTCAGCAGCCAACTGCCAGGACTTCATGATCTCCTTGATCTCTTCGATGGTGAGTGGACGGCAGAGAATCTTGGGATTGAACACCGCGGGAACTGCGGACGCGGAGAACGGAACGCCGCCGCACTGACTGGGGTGCGCGTTGCGGCCGGTGCCGCTTGAGAGCTGGGCGATGGCTTTTGCTCCATAGCAGTGAATGCGCTCCGTCATACCGGTCAGATGGGGGATGATGCGCTTGCTGTCAAAATAGGTGCCGTAGATGCCCTGGGCCAACTTCGGCGTGAGATACTGGGAAGCGGTGATAATCGCGCCGACACCGCCCTTTGCACGCTCTTCAAAATAGGTGGCCAGTGTATCAGATACGGAGCCGTCCATTAGAGCTGCATAGGTGCCCATGGGGGACATGACCAGGCGGTTCTTGATCTCCATCTTACCGATAGAGAAGGGGGTGAAAAGGGAATCAAAATTGCTGTCGTTGCTCATTGCTAACCTCCATATAATTTTGCTTTGACTTTTGCTGCGTTTTTTATTATATTTACAATTAGTAAATAACGAAAAAGGTGAATCACAAATGAGAGAACGCAAACCCGCGAAAGGCAGTCAGAACGATACACGTACAAGGATTATCAATGCGGCGATCGAGCTCTTCAATGATTATGGGTTCGACGAGACGACGATCCCGATGATCTGCGAAAAGGCGAAGGTCTCCAAAACGACGCTGCATTACTATTTCCCGCGGAAACAGGACATTTTCCTGGACATGCAGAACAATTTTGAAGAGCTGTACGCCGATAACTTTTACCGCATCGTCGAGCAGGAGACTTTCAGCAAGCAGATCTGGGAGATCTTCCACATCATGTGCGAGGGTGATATTTTCTACGGTGCGGGTGTTTCCCAGCAGTACTTCGTCGGCAGACTCAAAGAGCATTCTCAGCGTGATTTTATTAAGAATATTTATCACAAGAAAATGTTGACTGCTGTCATTCGCTCTGCGCAGAATGCCGGACAGATTCGGAATCTGACCGATCCGGAGACATTGGCAGAGGCACTGTCGTATGCAATGCGCGGCGTCATTGTGACCTGGGCGATTGAGAACGGGACAATCAATCTTCTGGAAGAGGCGAAACAGGCGGTTTCTGCGATCATTGATCCGGCGCCCGGATTCGAAATTTAGCACTAAAGATCTACATTTATAGATCTGAAGTACTACGTAGATAGAATGATAGCATAAATCAGAAATTTGTCAAGGGGCGCGCAGCAAATTTTGTGTACTTATGCGTGTTTTGTGACCCCTTCGTTACTTATATTGCAAATGAGCAAAAAACGTGTTTTCAAAAAGGCAGCCTGAGCAGGCTGCCTTTTTGATTGGAAGGTTTTACGGGAGGGACGGGAACAGCGACATAAAAATCGCGACTGCCGCTGTACCGACTGCGGTCGTCAGAATCGTTGTTACGGCCATCGGCGGGTATGCTTCCTTCATATCCTGATCGGCGATGCCGAGGTTAATGATGATGGCGGAGCTGTGCGGCAGCGTGTCCAGAATAGAGGCTGCAAACGCGCCCAGTCGCTGAACGAATGCCAACGACATGCCTGCGTCGATGCAGTGCTGCATCGCCATCGGCATACCGATGCGGATAGCCGAGGAGGATGAGCCGGTCAGTGCGCCCACGATATTGATCGAAAGGATCAGCACGAGGAACGGAGCCATATTCAGACTGAAGATGTAGTTGAGAATCGCCTGGAATTCCGGCAGGGTCTGCACAACGCTGACAAAGCCGAACAGGGAACCGACCATGCCGCAGGGGCCAAATGCGTTGGTGCCGGAGACCGTACACACGTCGAGCAGTTCCTTGAGGAGGCTGCCGTCCTTTTTCGGCATATACTTGCCGAGCAGAATAATGGAAAGGAGCCACGCAGCAAGGCAGGAGGAGAAAATGTCAAGCTTCACGACGTTGAAGAAAATGACGACAGAGAGCAGGGGGATGAGCGAGATGAGGAAGTTGGGGAGTTGCTTGTCATCGGCAACGCGGATGTCGTTTGGGCCGTATGCGAACTTGAGTCCCTTGGCAACGTCTTTTTTGATCATCAGCGTCAGGACGAAAGTGCCGAATACGATCTCGACGACAACGCCGACCAGACCGCCGACGAGACCGGCAGCAGGGCCTTCACCGACGACCTGCATGGACAGCACGTTTACGAGCTGCGCTGTTCCGGGGCCGGTCAGTGCGAAGGCATAAACACCGAAGGAGAGCAGGCCCATGACATAGCGCTTCGGGATGCCAGCGCGCTCCATGAGGCCAAGTGCGATGGGATAGAATGCGATCAGCGTGACCAGACCGTTCATGCCGCAGTAGGCGAGCAGGCCGGTGGGGATGACAATCGCGAGAATGCAGGAGACATAGGTGCGTGTCTTGGAGCGCCCTTCTTTGAACAGTGCATTGGACATCGTATCGCTGATAGAGCGCACGGCGCCGGTCCGGTTATAGATCTGTGCAACCAGGTTGCCGGCAAAGATAGGCGGGAACAGTGACTTGACCATGGTGGCAAATCCGGTGAAGTACACATCGGTGAAGGTTTGTCCGAAGTTCAGCCAGTTCATCACAATAACGGCCGCCGTTGCGATGATGCCAACGATGATAGCAGGCCATTTTTTGCAGATGAGGAACAGGACCAGGAAGAAACCGACGAGAATGCTTAAGTAACCCATTCATAATCCTCTCTTTCACGTTTGATAAGATTTGTTTGCGATGTACAGATCTAATAATATAGAACTGCATCTCTCGCTTTATAGTACTATGATACCATTTAATAATTATTTGTCAAGCAATTATTCAACAAAAACTTCCCATGTTTCGAAAAACACACGATCATGGCAGAGCAGGGAACAGATACATAAAGAGTGCGCAGATGATGGTGCCGCAAGCGGTCGCCAGTGTAGTAGCGATGAACATGGGGGGATAGCCTTCCTTCATGTCCAGATCTGCGATACCAAGATTGATGATGACAGCGGTGCCATAGGGAAGTGTATCAACGATCGAGCACGCAAAGCAGGAGACGCGGTGAATAAATGCCAGCGATAACCCAGCAGCCGTGCAGCGCTCCGCCACCATGGGCACGGCCACGCGAATGGCTGCGGTCGAGGAGCTGGTGAGAGCGGCAATCAGGCATACGGCGATGATCAGAATCAGAGCGGCGGGCATGTTGAAGTTAAATACACCATCGAGCATGGCCTGAAATTCCGGCAATGTCTGCACGATGCTGGTGAAGCCGACGATAGAGCCAACAGCACTGCAAGGGCCGAACGCCATTGCGCCAGCAGCTGTAAATACATCCAGCATTTCGTTGGTGCGTTTTCCATCCTTTTTGGGGAGGTATTTCCAGAACAGAACGATGGAGAACAGCCATGCGATCATGGTCGAAGAGAAGATATCAATCGAAAAGATGTTAAACAGCAGGACAAGTGCCAGTAACGGCAACAGTGCGACGAGTGCCTTGGGGCGCGGCTGGTCATTTGAAGCGACAATGTCCTTCGGCCCATAGGCAAAGGTTTTCCCTTTCGCTACATCTTTTTTGATCATGATGGTCGTCAGGGTCGTCGTGACTGCAATTTCTGTGATGCAGGCCAAAATACCGCCGCATATGCCGGCGTAGGACGGCGTGTTGAGCGACTGCATGGCCAGAATGTTCACGAGCTCCGCCGAGCCGGGAGCAGACATGGCAAAGGTGTAGACGCCGCAGCTGAGAATGCCCATCACAAAGCGCTTGGGGATGCCGGCGCGCTCCATGAGGCGCAGCGCAATCGGATACATCGCAATCAGTGTTACAAGTGCGTTCAGACCGCAGAAGGCCAGAATACCGGACGCGATTGCCATAGCTAGAATGCAGGAAACATACTTGCGCGTAGCGGAAGCGCTGTCCTTAAACAGAGCATTGGCTATGGCATCGCCGACGGCGTTGACAGCACCAGAGCGATTATAGATCTGCGCCAGAAGGCTTCCGGAAAAAATCGGTGGGAACAGCGATTTGAACATGGTGCAGAACCCGTCGAAGTAAGTGCCAGTCATGGTTTCGCCAAAAGGCAGGCCGTTCATGAAAATAACGACCGTTGCAGCAACGATGCCCACCATCAACGGGCTCCAGCGCCGGATCATCAGTGCGACGACGACTGCAAGGCCTAGAAAAATACTTATATAGCCCATATTCTCCCTCTTTTCTAAATTGTTCGAGGTTATACCATCGTGGTCCCGCCGTTCGGTGATACGACCTGACCGGTAATAAAGTCGGACGCAAGAAAGTAACGCACGATGTGATACATTTCGCTGACTTCCCCTGCGCGCTGAAGCGGGCAGCCCTTGGTGCGCTTCTCGAGCAGTTCGGGATCAATCTTATACGCATCCCAGTACATGTCGGTTTTGTGTGCGCCTGGAGCAATCGCGTTGACCTGAATATTGTATTTGCCAAGGTCAATTGCAAGCGCCTGCGTCATGCCACGGATGGCAAATTTTGAGCTTGCATATGCGATAGAGCCGGGTGCAGCGCGCAGACCCACCGCAGAGCAGAGGTTGATGATTTTCCCGTAGTGGTTTGCAATCATGAGGTCGACAAAATGACGGGTCATAAAGAACGTACCCTTCACGTTGACGTCAATAATGTCGCAGAACGTTTTCGACGCAATCTCCTCGGCGGGCATATTTGCATAGATGCCGGCATTGTTGACAAGCACCTGAAGATTTGTGCCCAGAGTCTCTTCGACCCATTTGCGAAATGCAAGGACTGCTTCTTCGTCTTTGATATCGAGCTGATAGCTTTCAACGCGAACGCCAAATTTGGTCTCAAGCTGCTTTTTGACTTTTTGCGCCTTGTCCGCTTGTGTGCAGTAGGTAATGACAACGTCATAGCCTTCGCGTGCAAGTTCCTCTGCAATAGCGGCGCCAAGACCGCGGGATGCGCCGGTCACGATTGAATATTTATTCGACATGACTCATTTTCCTTTCTGCCAGGCCTCTGGCTGCTGCCCAAATATAAGATTGTATTTGCCTGTATCAGAGCGCCCTGGATGAGACGCCCTGATGCATCCGACCGGCTCTGTCAATCCTCTTCAAGCACGCGGATGTAGTGGTATGCTTGATGGATTGCGTTGATGATTTTTCCGGGTTTCACATTGTCGCCAACTTGTACGCACTCGTAGCCAGCTTTGAGAAGATCGTTGTAGAGGCTGTGATCGGCCTTGAAGCCGGAAGCAAAGACGACGCTGTCACACGTGATTTTCTCGGCCTCACCTTCTTTGTTGATGACCATGATGCCGTCATCTAGGACCTCCGTCAGTCTGGTGCTGCAACGGATATCGGTGCCGGAGTTCTCAACGAGATAGCGGATGTTCTGATCATTCGCGACGAAATGATCTGCAGTGCGCAGAATGTCGTCCAGCAATTCGATCATGATCACATCTTTGCCCTGCAGGCAAAGTTCGCTCGACAATTCGCAGCCAACCTCACCGCCACCAACGACGACGACCTTCTGGCCGACTTCCTTCTGCTTGAGCAAAACCGGCACCGCGGTGCTGACATGCGGCTTATCCGCACCTGGTACCGGGATCACAACAGGCTTTGCACCTGTGGCGACGACAACAAAATCGGGATGGAGCCGCTGAACGTCCTCCAGAGTGATCTCCGTATTGAGGTGCAGGTCGACCGGATATTTTGCGATCTGGCGTTTCAGATACTCGACCTGGTCATGCACATCCGCCTTGAACCGCGGTGCGCCTGCGGCTGCCATGATTCCACCCATATAAGTGTTCTTTTCGTACAGCGAGACGCGATAGCCTCTTTCGGCTGCGGTGGCTGCTGCCTTCATGCCACCGGGGCCGGCACCAATCACAAGAATGTTGAGATCGCTCTTTGCCGGCGTGAGTGGGAACTCGCCCTCGCGCATGCCATGGACATTGACTGCGCACGGTCTGGAATGCCCTTTCATTGCATTGAAGTGGCACTCGCCGCAGCCGATGCACGGGTTGATATCATCCAGTTTCCCGTTCTTGACCTTGTTCGCCCAGTGCGGATCTGCGATGAGACCGTGGCCAATCGCAACCAGATCAATCAAACCGTCCGCAATGGCCTTTTCAGCAACATCAGGGTGGTTGAGCTTCCCGTGTGCCATGAGGGGAAGATCGCCAATCATTTCTCTTACTTTCGGGGCGGCGTCGAGGTCAAAGCCGACGGGCTGGTAGACGGAGCTAACCATTCTCCAACGGCACGAATATGCACCGCGTCCAAAGTGGATCATGTCCACAAGGCCGGAGTCGGCAAGATACTTTGCAATTGCAAGGCCCTCTTCAATCGGGCGCTCATCGTCGTCAACGCTGTCGAGCGTCATTTTGATTGCGATCGGATAGTCCTTTCCGCATGCCTTGCGAACTTCCTCGACGATCTCTCTGAGGAAACGCTGGCGGTTTTCGAAGCTTCCGCCATATTCATCTGTGCGGTGGTTCCACTTCGCGGAGGTGAACTGGTCGATCAGGTAGCCGCCGTATGCATGGATCTCAATGATGTCAACGCCTGCATTTTTTGCAAGCTTTGCTGATTCACCCATTGCTTTTACGAGACTTTTCACGCCCTCTGTAGGCAGTTCGCGGCAGATGAGAGAGGGCACATAGTAGTTGGGGACGGGGCTTGCGGAGTAGGGCGGTGTGTGCGGATCGATCCAGTTCATGCGGCCAATGCCGGGTGAGAGCTGGATGCCGAACTTCGCGCCGTAAAAATGAACACGTTCAGCCACCAGATGGAGCATATAGACATCCTTCGTATTTGTGAGCTTCTGACAGGGAGCCGGCTCGAACTCAGTAGAGGCGACAACAGCGCCGGTCAGCACAAGACCGCAGCCGCCTTTTGCTCGCTCGCCGTAGTACTTCACGTCCCGCATGTTAAAGGCGTTGGTAGTATCGGTCGTCGTGCCCATGGGGGCCATAACGATGCGATTTTTCAGTGTCATGCTGCCGATCTGGATTGGCTCAAACAACTTGTTCATAAAAACTCCTCCAATGAAATGTTTCGTGTCTCCGGATTTCTGTTGCACGCTATGGTTGCTTTTTTCTGCATGCGGGTATAAAATAAAAGCAATATTGGGCCGCGGAGCAAACTAAATAGGTATAAAATACTAGTAAAGTTGTTCTACGGGCTTATTATAGTACACCGCGGTCACACTCACATTCTATTCTTTTGTGAGAAATGTGTCAATTGTGAGAACGTCACAAAATTATCAAGCGCTTATTGTCGAAAGTGTCTGTTTTGGAGGGAAATGCAAGCATGCAGCCCAGTAGTACAAAAGAGAAAATTCAGGAGCAGGCGATCAAATTATTTAAGGAATATAACTATGATCAGGTTACCGTGATGCAGATCTGTAAGGCTGCAGGTATCACGAAGCGCACATTCTATTATCATTTTTCTTCGAAAGATGAGATTGTGGACGAACTCATCGGCCGTATCGGTAAAAAAGTGGATCAGCTCGTGGATGTTATGTTGCAGCGCGAGTCGAATCTCGCTTTTCTTTGGGCAATGTTACGGGAATATGCAGTGGATGCCGAGGAAAATGGCCCTGCCATTACTGCGCAGATCTATATCAATATTCTGCAAAAGGATGTGGATAATGATTTTCCGCAGGGTATGGTACTGTTTCGCGCGGTCGTGCAGACAATTACGAAAGCACAGCTTGCAGATGAGGTCGGCAATATGCAGCCTGCGGAGGAAATTGCGTATGCGCTTTACCATGGTCTGCGCAGCGTGGCATACACGTGGTCCAGCTGCGGAGGCAGTTTTTCTCTTATAGGTGGGTATAAGCGGATTTTTCAAGTGATCCTTGCGCCGAAGCTCCCCAAAGAGCAAGTATTTGGCACGGATGCGTGACCTTTGAACGGCATGATTGGAGCGACAACCACTGAAATTGCATGTTTGATTATTCTTTCTGAGATTTTTATCTCGGCCGGGAACGACGACTGGACGATGCGAAAATGTTTGTCTAATGCGAAATTGCTATCAAAATGACCTCTCTTTGCTTGAAATCTCAGGCAGAAAGAGGTCTTTATGTTTTTGATATTAAGATGAATATTTTGCGAACTTTTTGGCTGTAAATCATAAAATAATGTGCTAGTATACAAGCATTGGAACGACGCTTTCGTTCAGAGATATCAACGGAGGAAAACGAGATGAAATACTGCAGTCAATGCGGCAAAGAGCTGGTGGACGAGGCGGTCGTGTGCCCGAACTGCGGCTGCGCGGTGCAGGCGCCGGTAAACCAGCAGGAGGATAAACCGTCGACGGTCCTGAACATTCTGGCGTTTTTGTTCCCGGTGATCGGCCTGATCCTGTTCCTGTGCTTCCAGAAGACGACGCCGGTGCGTGCCAAAGCGATCGGCAAGTGGGCGCTGGACGGCTTCGTTGTCGGTGTTGCGCTCTCGATTCTGGTCGGGATTCTGGGCGGGATTCTGGGTGCCATGTACGCATAAACGCGCGCGTGCGGGTGAAATGCAATCGCTGCATTTCACCCGCATTTTACATGATGCGGTTTTGAACTTCACGCAAAAATGCTATTATGACCTCTAAATCACTTTTGGAGGCGATCGTGTGAAGCATCCAAAACTCTGGGACGGTATTTCGATCGTTTTGGTTTTGTTTGGCCTGGGCCTGTACGGCAGCAGCTGCTGGTATGGCATCTGGGCACTGATATATGTAGCACTGGGGTGTGTCGTGCTGGGCGTACTCATCGCCGTATTCACACAACGCTGCCCATTTTGTCACCGTTATCTTGGCATGATGTTTTTCACCGGCAAAAAGACGTACTGCCCGCACTGCGGCAGCGACGTGCGCGCGGGTAGAAACGTTTGACAGCGCCGACTTTTTTCGCTATGCTGGTTATATAACGGTGTGAAAGCGGGGAATACCATGAAGCTTGGCCTGTGCCAGATGCCGGTCACGGCGTCCAAAACGGAGAATGATACGGTCATGCGCCGCTATGTGCGCGATGCCGCTGCGGCCGGCTGCGATCTGGTCGCACTGCCGGAGATGTGGTGCTGCCCATATAACAATGCGGCGTTTGTGCAATACGCCGAGCCGCAGGGCGGCGAGACGTGGCGTCTGCTGCGCGACACGGCGCGCGCATGCGGCGTCTGGCTCGTCGCAGGCTCCGTGCCGGAACGCGACGGGGACGCGATCTACAATACCTGCTACGTGTTTGACCCGCAGGGGACGCAGCAGGCGAAGCACCGCAAGGTGCACCTGTTCGATATCGACGTGGCGGGCGGCCAGCGCTTTTTCGAGTCCGATACGCTCTCGCCCGGGCAGCAATACACGCTCGTGGACACGCCGTTCGGAAAACTCGGCGTGGCAATCTGCTTCGACGTGCGCTTTGCTGAGCTCTTTCGCATTCTGGCGCTCGAGGGCGCGCGGCTGATCGTGGTGCCGGCGGCGTTCAACATGACGACTGGCCCGGCGCACTGGGAGCTGCTGTTTCGCCAGCGGGCGGTGGATAATCAGCTTTTCACCTTTGGCACTTCCCCGGCCCGCAATGAACAGGAGACCTATGTGGCCTGGGGTCACTCCATTGTCTGTGATCCCTGGGGCACGGTGCTGCATCAGTGCGGGGCAAGGGAGGAGGGGGCCGTCACCACGGTGGACCTTACCCGGGTGGAGGCGGCGCCGCAGCTGCTGATCTGTGACATCGACCTTACGGAGACGGACGCCGTTCGTGCGCAGATCCCGGTCCTGCGCGCGCGGCGCACGGATTTGTATCAGCTGAAATATGAAAAAGACTCGTGAAGTTCACGAGTCTTTTTTTGCAATATCCGTGACGGTCAGTATTTGGTCACTGACCGTGAATTTCACCTCATAACCGCCGAATTCCAGCCCGTAGACACGGCTGGCGTCTGCCTGATACCGCGGGCGCGGATCCTGCGCGAGCACACCGACGAGTGCGTCGCGCTTCTCAACCGGGAAGCGGGCCAGCAGCTCCGGTGGGATCTCCACCGTCAGCGCCTGCATTTCCACCTGCCCGGTGAAGCCTTCCGTCGCCTCCGGATGGCAGTCGGCGTAGGGAATGTAGGGCTTGATGTCGTAGATCGGCGTGCCGTCCATCAGATCCGCCCCGGCGACATGGAGCACCGGGCCGCGCGCGTCGGAAAATGTAATGTCCTCCAGACGCACGCACGACAGACCGATCGGGTTCGGCCGGAACGGCG